>Ga0187894_10003054_pt1 | contig 19184 bp, 15 predicted proteins | sample GBC1701081metaG_FD_136650 | JGI IMG/M metagenome (GOLD analysis project Ga0187894, IMG submission 136650) | White microbial mat communities from a lava cave in the Kipuka Kanohina Cave System on the Island of Hawaii, USA - GBC170108-1 metaG ...
GATCCTTCGACTTGGGTCAATTTCAATCTGCGCCGTCCGCTGGCGGGTCCGCTGCCATCGGTGACGCAGATCAGCGGGACGGGGTCATGGGCGGTCAGCCGCTACAACGCGCTGCAAGTCAGCAGCCGCCAGCGTCTGAGCAAGGGCTTCGAGTATCTGCTCTCCTACACCTGGAGCAAGACGATGACCGACAACCTCGGTTATTACGGTTCCGGTGGCGTGAACGCGCAGGGCGCTTACTCGGCCAATCACTACGATCGTCGAGGTTACAATTACGGCCCGGCGTTCTTCGACGTGACGCACAACTTTGTTTGGGCGGGCACATATGAACTGCCGGTCGGCAAAGGCCGCTCACTCGGCGCCGATTGGCATCCGTTTGCGAACGCGATCTTGGGTGGTTGGGGCGTGAGCAGCATCGTCAGCATTCGCACCGGCTTCCCGGTCACCATCACGGGGATCGGAGGCCGCACGTTGCAAGACCCGCGCGGCACGGTCCGTCCGGATCTAGTCGGCAAGCCGACAATCCACAGCGATGTTCCGGACTGTTATATCTACAACCCGCGCAACCCGTTTTGCGCCGGGCTGAGTGGGACAGACGCGTTCCGGGATCAGCCGCTGGGGAGGTTCGGGAGCGCCGGCGTCGGGGTAGTGCGTGCGCCAGGCTTCTTCAACTGGGACTTTGGAGTGGGCAAGAAGTTCAAGGTGACGGAAAGCCATTTCTTCGACTTCCGAGCCGAGTTCTTCAACTTCACGAACCATCCGAGCTTCAGTCCGCCGGCCTCCGGGTTTAACCAGACCTCGCTTACTTTTGGGCAGGTTACCGGTGTGGTTAGCCCCCCGCGCATCGTCGAGTTCGCTTTGAAGTACCACTTCTAAGGGATTTTCGGCGAAAGCTGCGCACTAAAGAGGGGACTCGCTTGTAGTCCCCTCTTTGTGTAATTATCACACCTGAAGTCTCAGGGAGGTGTGAAATGACGACAGTTAGTTTGGTTGAAGATATTGCGATCAAGGTTGCGGCGCTGCCGGTTGAGTTGCAATGTGAGGTGTTACAGTTTGTTCAGTTTCTCTCGTTCAAGATGAACAACGGCGGCGCGACCCAATCAACTGAAGCGCCTGAAATTGTTGCGCCGGGTTCGGACAGTTCCACCGTTAAACCGCAGTTTCGTAGTGTAATGGGAGCGCTTGCCCGCCCTGGCTTTGATGTTACGCCGGAGGACATTGCCGAGGTGCGCCGCGAAATGTGGCAGAACTTTCCCCGCGAGGAGCCGCGTTGATGTCAATTGTCTCCCCCACAGTAATCGCCGACAACAGCGATGTTGGATTTAGCAGCGGCCGAGAGGCTAGCGCAAATCCCACGCGCCGTTGTCGCCGATATGTCTGACCGCATCATTGCCGCGACTGCGCTGTCGCTCGGCCTGCCGCTCGTGACCGCTGATACGGCGATTCGCAAACTTACAAACATCACGACAATCTGGTAGGGGATGGCAGGCGCGTCTCGATTTGTTGTTCCCTTGCTGGTCTAAGGCTCGACATCAATCGCAGTCTCCGGTTAGTATCCGCCTGCGATCACACCTGTTTTACTCCACAAATTGAACTGAAAGGATCATCTGATGCGACTTACCGCGCTCGATTGGGTTATCGCCATCATCGCCGTCGCCATCTGTTTCGCTCCGGCGCTCTTCTTTGGAAAGAGGTCATCGAAGAACACTTCCGAATTTTTCGCTTCAGGTCGCTCCGTCCCCTGGTGGTTGGCCGGGCTTTCGATGGTGGCGACGACGTTCAGCAGTGACACGCCGAATCTGGTGACGGACATCGTCAGGCGCAACGGTGTAGCGGGCAACTGGGTGTGGTGGGCGTTTGTGCTGACTGGCGTGGCGACGGTCTTCTTTTACGCCCGGCTGTGGCGGCGTTCCGGCGTGTTGACCGATCTGGAATTTTACGAGATCCGCTATTCGGGCACGGCCGCCAGCGCGGTGCGCGGGTTCCGCGCGGTCTATCTGGGGTTGCTCTTCAATTGCCTGATTATGGCGACGGTCAATCTGGCGGCCTGCAAGATCGCCGGAATTTTATTCGGGTTGGAGCGATGGCAGACGCTGTTGTTCGTCGGTTTGCTCAACGTGGTCTTCGCCGCGCATTCGGGGCTGTGGGGGGTGCTGGTGATTGATATGATCCAGTTCTTCATCAAGATGACCGCGGTGATCGCGGCGGCCTACTTCGCCGTCAGGCTCCCGCAGGTTGGCGGCCTCGACGGGCTGGTAGACAAACTCTCAACGATGAAAGGCCCGGATGGGATCAACTACCTGAACGTCCTTCCTGACTTCGCGAACAACTGGGACATTGCGCTGGCCGTTTTCATCATGCCGATAGCGGTTCAATGGTGGGCCGTCTGGTATCCGGGGGCCGAGCCGGGCGGCGGAAGTTACATCGCGCAGCGCATGCTGGCTTCAAAATCCGAGAAAGATTCCCTGGGCGCCGTGCTGTTCTTCAACATCGCCCATTACGTCCTGCGCCCGTGGCCGTGGATTCTGGTCGCGCTCAGCTCGATCATCGTCTATCCGCAGTTGTCGGACATTCAGGCGGCGTTTCCGAGCCTCGATCCGAAGCTGCTTGGCCACGATATCGCCTATCCCGCGATGCTCAAGTTCCTGCCGGTTGGATTTGTCGGTCTGATGGTTGGCGGGTTGGTGGCCGCGAACTCTTCCACCATTCTGACCCACCTCAACTGGGGGGCTTCGTATCTGGTGCACGATTTTTACCGGCGCTTTATCAACAAGGACGGCGACGAGCGGCATTACGTCTTTGCGGGGCGCGTGGCGACCATTGCGCTGTTCTTTCTGTCGTCCGGTCTGGTATTTGTTCTGGACACGGCCAAGGACGCTTTCGATGTCATCCTACAGGTCGGCGCGGGGACGGGGCTGCTCTACCTAGTGCGCTGGTTTTGGTGGCGCGTCAACGCGTGGTGCGAGGTTGTCGCGATGATCGGCTCCTTCCTGGTTTCGGTGGTTTTCCTGATCCTCGAAAAACAGGGCGTCTATTCCACCACTTCGGCGATGAGGCTGATCATGACCATCGCCGTGACCACGGTCTGTTGGCTGCTGGCGGCTTATTTCGCGCCGCAGACCGATCGTCAGACGCTGATCGAGTTTTATCGCAAGGTCCGCCCGGCAGGCCCCGGTTGGGAAGTGATCCGGCGGGAGACGGGAATTTCAGAAGCCGAAGCCGCGCAAACCGGCGACAGCATCCCGCTTGCTTTGATCGGGTGGGTGGCCGGATGCGCCATGATCTGGTCATCGCTCTTCATCGTCGGCAATCTTCTTTACGGCAGATACGATTACGCGCTGATGCTCGGCGTGATCTTCATGATCAGCGGGATTCTTTTGCTCAGGGTGATCAACAAGCTCTGGACTGGTAAGAGCGGGCAGGTAACAGTTTGAGATGTTTTCCTGTCCCCATTACGAGTCGTAGGAGTTCAGATAAAGCAGTCTGTCGTAATCGATAAGGGCGAGGCGGAGGTTGCGCAACCAGCCCTGACGACCCAGCAGGTTGCGCGGCAGATCAGAATATTTGGTGAAGTAGACAAGGCTCTCAAAGACCAGATCGCCGGTTTGCAAAACGACTTCGTGGCCGAAAGCGTCCAGCGCGCCGCCAATGGAGTCGAGTCTGATCGGGATGCCTTGCTCAATCGGCACGCCGAGTTCTTCGCCATGTTCGCGTTTGAACAGGCAAACTGCCGCCCCAGGATCCACTTTGGCCGGCACGCAAATGGTCTTGCCGCCATAGCTGATGAAAGCGTAAAGGCCGATGCCGGTGGGATCGTCTTTGTAGCGGATTTCCTCGCTGAAGGTCAGTTGGATCGCCATGTTCAAAAGATGAAGATTCTATCGGGATCTTCGACTTGTGTGACCATTGGTAGATACGCGCCATCCGCATTGGCCGCGGCGTAAACCTCTTTCGCATTTGGCCCGTGCGCGATCAAGCGGTCGCCATCGAGCGCCACCCACTGTCCGGCATACTCGCGCGCGTGCTCAAGCAGCCATTGCATCTCGCGGTCTTTGTTTGGCATCGGTTTTGGCTGAAGTTTCTTTTTCGGCGGCGTAGGCGCCGGTGTTCCATCCTCGGCTGGCCCGGGCTTTACTAATCGCTCCAGCATTCGCCACAACCTGAACCGCTCCGGCTGCGGCAGTTGAACGATCTGATTGAAAAGGCTCTCGACCGTGATGTCCGGCATAGCATCTCTCCTTTTCCGTTTTGCTTTACCCGCGATTCTCCGGCAGCCGGAGTATATCTCATTTTTTCCAGCTCAACATGCGCCACATCGGCCCTGCGCACACGGCGGACGATGTGATCGCGCATTAGCAGCTTGACTGACGCTCTATCCCGCTTCAACCGGGACAATGAGCGCCGGACCATCATGCGTGGGGCTGTTGACCGCGCGCGACACCGGAATCGCCTCCAATTCGTCCGAATCGTAAGGTCGCAGCAGTTGCAGCAGCTCGTCCACTTTGCTTTTCGGATCGACCCAGGCCGCTTCGTCATCGGGCCTGAGGATCGCGGCCATCCGGTGATGAATCTTCGAGATCAATTCATTCGGCTCGACCGTGATGATCGTGCAGGTTTCGAGCGGCTCGCCTTCGGGCGTCTTCCACTCTTCCCACAGTCCCGCGAAAGCGAACAGCCCGCCGTCGCGCCTGCGAATGTACATCGGCTGGCTCGGCTCCTTGCCTCGTTTCCGCCATTCGTAAAAACCGTCGGCTGGAATCAGACAGCGCCGCTTGGTGAAGGCTCGTTTGAAGGAGGGTTTTTCGGCGATCGTCTCGGCCTTGGCGTTGATCAGGTTGTTTCCGATCTTCGGGTCTTTTGCCCAGAAGGGAATCAGGCCCCATTTGCAGCCGGCCATCTCGCGCAGGTCATCGCCCGATTGGGCGTGACGAATTACCGGGATGATTTGCGAAGGCGCGATGTTGTAACGCGGCGCGAGTAGTTCTTCCACCGGCTCCACATCGAATCGCTCTTCCAGATCTTCAGGTTTGTGATGAAGCGTGTACCGTCCGCACATAGCCGTTCCTCAACTTTCGTTTGGAGTCGTTTGGAGTTCCGCCTTCAGGCGGTTGACATGGGTTGACATGACTGACAAAGACCGCCTGAAGGCGGAACTCCAAACTTCTTTTCTTGAAATTTATCCGACCGTCAATTTACCAGCCTTCCGATTGAATTTAAAATCGAGCAGGCGCTAAGATCAACCATCAATTGAAGCGCCAATGGCGCAATCACGATACGACCGTGTTGATAAATTCACTAACTACAAATCAATTCCCAGCTTCCGTGAATATTTGCCGGTGGCTCAGCATCGCTCCCACATCACTCAGTTTGTCAAACGGGACGACGGAGAATGGGTTCATCGCGAATACAACGACCTGAATGATGTTGTGAAGCTGGCCTCGATGGATTGCGAAATTTCGTTGAGCGAGGTTTATCAAAACGTCAATTTCAAGCCTCAATCCATCCCCCTCGATGAATGAGTTTTACCAGAGCCTCTCAGTGGAATGATGGTTGCTCTATCTGTGATGATGAGATCAAAGCAAGATTATCTCGTCGAAAGGAGCGACATATGAGGAACTTATCAAACATTTTGCTGCCGGTGGCGCTTTTGTGTGTCCTCGGCGCTTTAGGTAGCGCCGCGTTTTGGTTTTTCGCGGTAATCGCCGCATCGTTCGGATTCGAGCGGCCATTTTACTATTTTCAATATTTGAGATTGCCCCTCTGGGCCGTCGCGCTGCCCGTATCGGGAATGCTGGCGTTGCTGCCATTGGCGCTTCGCCTGGCGTTCGCGCCCGCGGACTCGGCGGAGAAGCGCAAAGCCACGGAGCCCGGAGATCGGCGGCGCGGCGCAAAAGAGGGGCGCGACAGATACCGCCTCAGACCCGCTTGACCGGCGTTGCTTTCGGATCAGTACCGCGAGCGGTAGTGAACTCGACGGCGGCAAAGCTCACCACCGATTGCTCGTCAATATTCCATTGATCGTAACGCAACACGTCGCCCCGAATGTTTTGCATGGAATTCAGGAACGTATAGAGCGGCGAGAATCCGCACCACTTCAACCGATCCTGCTCCGGTTTGACCAGCTCGAAGAACTCATCGCCGTCGCCGGCGCAGATGTGTTTCAACCGCTCCTGATCTTCCTCTTTCACTTCCAGCATTTCGTCCTGATCCGCGCGGGCGACTAGGTCGTCGCCGTATCGGACGCCGACGTGCGCCAGATCAACGCCCATCACCCAGAAAAGGCTTGAACCGTGGAGAGCGGCCATTTCGCCGAGCGCGTCGAAAAAGCGCAACACGTTGTCATCACGTTCCGGCGGTTCGCCCGTGCGCAAGGCCTTTGCGAACGGGCCGCACAGGATGGGCACGATCTTGAAATCGCTGCCGAGCATCTGTTGCAAAAACACGCATTGGAACTCGATCGAATGCTCGATCGAATGGCAATAATCTTCCATCGCCACTGCTCCGTCCGCCCGCGAAGCCAGCCAGTCAATCATCGCGGTGTCCGGCTGCAACGCGCCCAGAGGCGTGACGAAAGGTTTGCGCGTCAGCCCGAATTTTTCAGGCTCGCCGTAATGCGAAGTGCCGAGCAATACAACGGTCTTGTTTCTCAACTGCTCGCCCGCCGCTCCGCTCAAACGGCCGTAAGCCGCGGCGTAGCATTCCCAGCCGCCGAAGGGGCTGACGTGCGGCGCGGCGAGCCCGATGACCGGATCAGGCGCGGGATCGCGGCGCCCGCGCAGATACTCGTCCAATTGTTCGCGTAGCTCTTTCGCCTTGTCGGGATAGCCGGAGCCTGAATGCGCGGGCAGCCGCGCGGTGGTTGTGGCGAATTCAGCATGGCGCTCGGCCCGCAATCGCTCGAACTCTTCGGTCTCCAGAAACCCGTTTTCGTTCAGCGCGCCGGCCATCGCCTCGATGATTTCGCGCGGAACCAACTGGCCGACGAGCTTTGAGACGTATGCCTGCGCGTCGAGCATTGTGCTCTCGCCATCGAAGAAAGTCAGCGCTGCGGTCAGCAACGGCGGAATGATCAATATCTCATTGGTGTAACGGAACGGATCGCGGAATAAGAGTCCGGGCCGGCCGGAGACCGGCGATGGAAAAATATCAAGCCCTCTGCGCAACCGCGGCAATGGTTTATTCATAGATGCGTGTTTATCCCTCACTACTTTTAGCTTTTAAGCGCTGACGCAGAAAAATCTCTGCCTGACTGCTTACGACAACAAGGAGACGGCCTTTTCCCAGGCCGGGATTATCTCTTCCTGGTCTCCCACGCGCATGCCCAGTTCGCGCAGAAGCCCGTCGTTCAAGCCGTAAATCAAGCCGTGAATGGTGAGATCAGCCCCACGCTCCCAGGCGGTTTGGACGACGGTGGTGTTGCAGACATTGACGGTCTGTTCGATGACGTTGAGTTCGCAGAGACGATCCATCCGTTCGTTCTTGTCCTCAATGGCGTCAAGCGTCGCTTTGTGTTTCTCCATCACGTCCTGGATGTGCCGCAGCCAGTTGTCAATTAAGCCGAGCTTCAAATTGTGCAAAGCGGCTTTGACTCCGCCACAGCCGTAATGGCCGCAGACGATGATGTGTTTGACGCGCAGCGCGTCAACGGCGTATTGCATCGCTGACAGGCAGTTCAGATCAGTGTGGACCACGACATTGGCGACGTTGCGGTGAACGAACATTCCTCCCGGATCCAGACCGACCAGGTGGGTCGCGGGCATTCGGCTGTCGGAGCACCCGATCCACAAGTACTCCGGCGTCTGCTGTTTTGCGAGGTTCTTAAAAAAATCCGGCTCTTTGGCGATGATTCCTTCGGCCCAGGCCTTGTTCCCTTCGAGCAGTTTTATGATTTCTTTCATGCGCGCCTTTCCTGGAAGTTCTCCAGCCAGAATTCGATCGCATATGATGCTTTGCGGGATTCGATTTGACAAACGGGGTCGCATCCAAGCGCAACCTACTATAAGAGCTTGATGCTGAAACCATTTCGGCCTAAGCTGCGTATCAGTTTTTTCGGGAAAGACAGAATGGAAAAGCATAGCAATCAGTCAAAAGCATTAACTCGTTGCGCGGTCGGGCTGCTCGCCCTGACTTTCATTTTAATCATCGTCGCGCCGCACGCCCCGGCGCTCGGCCAGGGGCGCAAACGGGCGTCCGCGCCCAAGACCAAACCTCCAAACACAGTCCCGCAGATTTCCGAAGAAGAGACCAAGCAATTGGTCGAAGCCGCAAGCCAATCACGCGCGAATCTGCTCAGCGCGTCGAAGGTCTATCGGGAGAGTCTGGAAAAGCTGCTTGAATTGCAGCGGCAGGACCAATCGCGCGCGACGGAACTGGTCGGAAAACGCAAGGAACTGCTCGATCTCGGCGTGATCGCCAAACGCGAGCTCGAAGAGGCTGAGCGCGCGTTGACTGAAGCGCGGGACACGATCGCCGGAACAGAGAAGCAGATCACCGAGGTTGATCATCTGGTGGCCGAGGTCAACGCGGCGGAAGAGCTGGCCAAAATGCCTGTCACGTCGCCGGGAATTTACCGTTCCGCCGGGTTGCTGGTTCGATACGTGGGCGCGTCGCGCTGGGCATTGGGCGACTTCGGTAAAGTGGACGCTTTCTTCCGGTTGAAATTCGGCAGGCCGCTTCCCGCAAGCGCAATAGGCCAGACCGAAACGCACAATCGGTTGGGCTTCGATCACCGCGAAGCCATTGACGTCGCCGTCCATCCTGACAGCCAGGAAGGGCAAGCGTTGACCGACTATCTCACTTCGCAAGGCATATCATTCATCGCTATTCGCGGAGCGATTCCCGGATCGGCCACCGGCGCGCATATCCACATCGGCCCACCATCGAAAAGAATCTCCACACACTAGTGGAAGACTTCCGGAGTTTTCCACCCTGCTGGGCGATTCCTATTTTCCTCTCCCACATTTTCCTCTTCGACTTTTTGCCAAGAGGAAAATGTGGGAGAGGAAAATATAAACCCTCGGACGGCCCTTTCGATTATGGGATTCGGCTTTCCCAGAATCGAACGCCCGGCTTCCCGTTTCACGGGAGATGCGAAGGTCTTACCCAATAAATTCAGGCACTTAATCGGCGGTTCATGTGGCACGCGGATTGGTAATTGCCTTGCTGGGCGACTTCGGTCTCAAAACGGGGTTAAACACGTGACGCCGGGCTTCGCGTCTGTTCAACACAAGAGGGCCATAGGAGGGTCGGATGGGAAAATTGCTTCAGGATATACGCTACGGCTGGCGAATGCTCGTCAGGCATCGAGCGGTAACGGCAATCGCCGTCATTACACTCGCGCTGGGTATCGGCGCCAACACCGCGATCTTCAGCGTGATTAACGCGGTGCTGCTCAGACCATTACCGTTCGCGTCGCCTGAGCGATTGGTGGCGGTCGGGGCGACACAGACCAACGACCGGTCGCGGTTCAGCTCGCTTTCGTACCCCGACTTCGCCGATTTTCAGGCGCAACAGTCAACGTTCGAGCGGATGGCCGCGTATCACACGCGAGGCCTGACGTTGCAATCGGCCAACGGGGCAGTAAGGCTTGAAGGCGCAGTCATCACATCCGATCTATTGCCGGTCCTCGGAATCAACCCGCTGCTCGGCCGCGCGTTTCGCCCCGAAGAGGACAGGGCGGGCGGAGGTCGCGTCGCGCTGCTCAGCCATAATTTGTGGCGGAACCGTTTCGACGCCGACCCGAACATCGTCGGCAAATCGCTGGCGCTCAACGGCGGGAGTTTCACCGTCGTCGGCGTGATGCCCGCGGGCTTTCAGTTCCCGATCCAATCAGAGCCGGTCGAGTTGTGGATCAATTTCGCGTTGGAGACGGAATCGTCGTCAGGGGAGTCACAGGCGGCTCAGCGCGGCAATCATTACCTGAGCGCCATCGGACGTCTCAAACCCGGCGTCACTGTCGAGCAGGCCGAAGCGCAGCTTGTCGCCATCGCCGCCAGCCTTGAGAAACAGTATCCGAATGACAACGCCAATTTCAGCGTCAGAGTCAGGCCGGCGATGGAAAACCTGACCGGCGACGTCAGGGATTCGCTGCTGGTGATCTTCGCGGCGGTCGGTTGTGTGCTGCTTATCGCTTGCGCCAATGTCGCCAACATCCTGCTGGCGTGGGCGATGAACCGGCGCAGGGAGATTGCGCTGCGGACCGCGCTCGGCGCGAACCGTTGGCGTGTCGTGCGGCAGATGCTGACCGAAAGCGTGCTGCTGGCGCTGATCGGCGGCGTGGCGGGAGTCCTGCTGGCCAGTTTTGCGATGGATGCGCTGATCGCGCTCAAACCGGCTGACATTCCGCGAATCGGCGAATCGGGGCTCGATGGACGTGTGCTGCTCTTCACGTTCGTGACCGCGACGCTGACCGGCGTCGTGATGGGACTCGTCCCCGCGTGGCAATCGTCGAAGCTCGATTTGAACTCGGTGTTGAAAGACGGCGCGCGCGGCGCTTCGAGCGGCTCATTGCGGTTTTCCGCGCGCGGCGCGCTGGTGGTTGCGGAGGTGACGATTGCCGTGATGCTGCTCGTCGGCGCCGGATTGTTGATCCAGAGCTTCGCGCGGTTGATGCGCGTCAAGCCGGGTTTCAATCCGGACAATCTGCTCACGATGCGCATCGGCTTTCCCGACGGCCTCTACACGACACCGGAGCAACTCGCCGGTTTTCACGACCGGTTGATGACGGGGCTGCAATCGCTGCCCGGCGTTTCCGCTTACAGCACGGTCGCGCCGACTCCGATGAGCGGGAGCAATTACAGAGTCGGCTTCAGCGTTCAGGGAAGGCCGAACCCTTCGGGCAGACAATATCCGTACAACACCCGTCTCGTGCTGGTCGGTTCCGACTATTTCCGCACGCTCGGCATTCCGTTCCGGCAGGGACGCGATTACACCGCGCGCGACAGCCTGCGATCGGCGCAGGTGGCGCTCATCAACGAGACTTTCGCCAAACGCCATTTCCCAAATGAAAATCCCATCGGCAAACGAATTGATCCGAGCATCGGCGTTCTCGATGGCGATCCGCCGATGCGCGAAATCATCGGCGTCGTCGCCGACAGCAGGACGAGGCGGCTCGGCGCGGAGCCTGAGCCGGAAGTCTACCTGCACATCCCGCAGGTTCCGGCAATCGGTTCGCTGACGCTGATGCTGCGCGCCCAATCCGATCCGATGAGCCTGGCTTCCGCGGCGCGACAGGAGATCGCGAAGCTGGATCGCAACGCGCCGATATACGACATCAAGCCGTTTGACGAGTACGTGTCGGGTTCCGTCGCGCAACCGCGCTTCAACAGCGTGCTGCTCGGCGTTTTCGCGGGCGTGGCGTTGCTACTTACGGCCATCGGATTGTACGGCGTGATCGCCTACTCAATCACGCAGCGCACGCAGGAGATCGGAATCCGAATGGCGCTGGGCGCGCGATCGGGCGACGTGCTCAGGCTGATCGTCTGGCAGGGGATGACGCTGGCGCTGATCGGCGTGGCCCTGGGATTGGCCGGCGCGTTCGCCGCGACGCGGCTGATGAAGAGCTTGCTCTTCGGGGTCGGCGCGACCGATCCGCTGACGTTCGTCTCGATCGCGGCGCTGATCACGCTGATCGCGTTGGTGGCTTGTTACCTTCCGGCGCGGCGGGCGACGAAGGTTGATCCGATGATCGCTTTGCGATGTGAGTAGCCGGTAGCCGGTAGTCGGGAGGATGCCGCAGGCTACCGACTACTGTTTACTGATTACGGTCCGCTTTTCAGGAGGATTTATGCAAACACTCTGGCAAGACCTGCGCTACGGCGCGCGAATGATTTTGAAATATCCGGTTGTCTCGCTGGTCGTCGCGCTGTCCATCGGTTTGGGCGTCGGCGCGAACACGATGGTTTACACCTGGATGGAGAGCCTGATTCTCAATCCGTATCCGGCGGTTGAAGACGCCGACCGGCTGGTCGGGCTGAACACGGTCAACCCTGACGGCGGCGCCAGCGGAGCCCCACCGATGTCGTACCCGGAAACTCAGGACTGGCGCGAACGCGCGCGGTCTTTCGAGGGACTGGCTGTTTATCGTCCGACCCGGCTGAGCCTGCGCGCCCCTACCGAGACAACGGGCGAACCGGTTTGGAGCGAGTTCGTTTCCGGCAGTTACTTTGACGTGCTGAGAGTTCGCCCGATTCACGGTCGCACATTTCTGCCGGATGAAGAGCGGCAGGCTGCGCCGGTGGCCGTCATCAGTCATGGTTTCTGGCAACGCCGCTTCAACGGCGACCCGGCAACCGTCGGACGGCGCATCCAGCTTAACGGAATTGACACAACGATCGTCGGCGTTGCGCCGCCAGACTTCGGCGGCGTCCGGGTCGGTTTGGCGTTTGATCTGTGGCTGCCGGTGACGCTGCAACCGCAAATCGAACACGACGCCGACCGCACCAAAAATCGCGGCGACCGCTGGTTGCAAGGCTTCGCGCGATTGAAACCAGGCGTGACCGTGGCTCAGGCAAACGCGGAGTTGAATGCGCTGGCATTGCAAATCAGCGCCGCCAACGGCGAATCGCCCGCCACCGGAGCAACCGCCAGATTGATGCGCCAGCAATTTTTCGGCTCGTTGATGACGCCGCTGTTTTCGGCTTTGCTGGTCGTCACAGGCCTGGTGCTGCTGATTGCCTGCGCCAACGTCGCCAACCTGTTGCTGGCGCGGGCCAGTTTGCGGCGGCGCGAAATCGGCATCCGCGTGGCTTTGGGAGCGGGACGCTGGCAAATCGTGCGGCAATTGCTGACCGAAAGCGCGCTGCTTTCGTTGCTTGGTGGAGTGTGCGGATTGCTGGTGGCCTTGTGGGCGCGTGATGTTTTAGTGCTGTTCGTTCCGCCGGTTCCTCAACCCGTGGCCATTTCACTCGGCCTGAACTGGCGAGTCATAGGGTTCGCCCTTGCGCTGACGCTGCTGACGGCGGTGATCTTCGGGCTTGCGCCTGCGTTGCGGGCTTCGCGTCCCGACGTGGTTTCGGTTTTGAAAGACGAAGGGCGCGGGCAGAGCGGATCGAGATCGCGGCTGCGAAGCGCGCTGGTTGTGACGCAAATCGCCTTTTCGATGGTGGCTTTGGTTTGCGCCGGATTGTTTCTTCGCAGCCTGCGCGAATCGCGCGCGCTGGAATTGGGCTTCGGCGATCCGGCGCGAGTGTTGCTGGTTTCGACCGATTTCACTCTGGCCGGGTTGAAGGACGCCGAAGCGATTGCGGCGGCTGATCGTGTGCTGGAACGCGTTCGCGCGTTGCCGGGCGTCAAGCAGGCGAGCTTTTCGACGATGATCCCGCTGGGTTTTGGCGGCCACAGTCGCAGCGGAACCACCATCGAAGGTTACACGCCGGCGCAGAATGAACGCCTGTCGGTCGAGCGCATCATCGTCAGCGACGGTTACTTTGAAACGATGGGCATTCCGCTGGCGAGCGGGCGCGGCGTCGCCCGGCGGGATCAGCGCGAAGCTTTGCGCGCCGTCGTCGTCAACGAAGCTTTCGTCGCGCGTTACTGGCCGGGACAGGACGCGATTGGCAAACGGCTGGATAACGGAGCAGGTTGGGCGACGGTGGTCGGCGTGGCGCGCAATTCGTCTTACCGCGATTTGGGCGAAACGCCTTATCCGGTGGTTTATTCGGCGCTGCCGCAACGCTTTGAATCGGTCACGACTTTGCACGTGCGAACCGTCAACGAACCGAAGCTGCTGACGGAAACGCTGCGCCGCGAATTCGCCGCCGCCAATGCAGACCTGCCTTTTCTGGAACCGCGCACGCTGGCCGAACACGTCAGCGCCTCCAGCTTCGCGCAATTCATCGGAGCTTCGATGCTCAGCGCGTTTGGCGCGCTGGCATTGCTGATGTCGGCCGTCGGCTTGTACGGAGTGCTGGCTTACATCGTCAACCAGCGCCGCCGCGAAATCGCCATTCGCCTTTCGCTCGGCGCTCGATCCGCCGACGTGTTGCGGATGATGCTCCGCCAGGGATTGCGGCTGATCGCCGTCGGCCTGGGGCTTGGCTTGCCGGCGGCGCTGGCTGCCGGGCATTTGCTGAGAAACCAGTTGCCAGGCGTCAACCCGTTCGACCCGCTGACGTTTTCAACGATCGCGCTGCTGTTGGCCGGCGTGGCGCTGCTGGCCTGCTGGATTCCCGCGCGGCGAGCGACGAAGGTGGATCCGATGATCGCTCTGCGCGCTGAGTGAAGCGCGAAAGGAAGGAATTGCGATGAACAGCTTGCTGCAAGACTTGCGCTACGGCGCGCGAATGTTGCTGAAGAAACCTGGCTTTACATTGATCGCCGTCATGACGCTGGCGTTGGGCATCGGCGCGAACACAGCCATCTTCAGCGTCGTCAACGCGGTGTTGCTCCGACCGCTGCCTTATCCGAACGCCGGGCGGCTGATGACCATTTGGGAAGATCATCGGGCGCGCAACGGGCCGGAGCGTGAATGGACTTCGCCTCCGGGATTTGAAGACTGGCGCGATCAGGCGAAGTCGTTCGATCACGTCGTGGCTCTTCAGGGCTGGGGGCCGACGCTGACCGGGCAAGGCGAGCCTGAGCAGTTGACCGGCGCTCTGGTTTCGCACGACGCGTTGGCGGCGCTCGGCGTCGCGCCGGCGCTGGGCCGCGCGTTTCGCCCGGAAGAGGATCAGCGAGGCGTTGAGAGCGCCGTCATCATAAGCCATAGATTGTGGGCGCGCAGGTTCGGCGCGGACCCTTCGCTGGCCGGCAAAAGGATTTCGCTCAATGGCGAAAATCTGATGGTCGTCGGCGTTATGCCTGCGGGCTTCAAATTTCCGGTCATCACAAACGCCGACGTGCTGCGTCCGATCCAAACAGCCCTCAACCCGGGATGCCAGCGCGGGTGTTCTACGATTCGCGTGATGGCGCGGCTGAAACCCGGCGCGACCGAAGCGCAGGCCCGCGCCGAGCTGAACGCCATCGCCGCGCGCGTCGGACAGCAGTTTCCCGATACGAACTCGAAGGTTGGCGCAACACTCATCCCGCTGCGCGAATTTCAGGTCGGCCCGGTGAAGGCGCAGATGCTGGCGCTACTCGTCGCCGTCAGCTTCGTGCTGCTGATCGCCTGCGCGAACGTGGCAAACCTGCTGCTGGCGCGGTCGGCGGCGCGCGCGCCGGAGATCGCCATCCGGGCTTCGCTTGGCGCAGGGCAATGGCGCATCGCGCGGCAGTTGTTGTCGGAGAGCTTGCTGCTGGCCGTGATCGGTGGAGCGATGGGGTTGTTGTTAGCGTACTGGTTGGTTGATTTGCTGGTCAGTTTCAGCCCGCAGGGAACGCCGCGTCTGGATGAGATCGGGGTTGATGGGCGCGCGTTGGGTTACACGCTGGCGATCGCGGTTCTGACCGGATTGTTGTTTGGCTCGGCGCCGGTCTGGCAGCTTTTCAAGGCCGACCTCAATCAATCGCTCCGCGATGGTGGCAAAGGCTTGCAGGCCGCGCGGAGCGGACGCCGCGCGCTGAACTCGCTGGTGGTGGCCGAGACGGCGCTGGCGCTGACACTGCTCGTCGGCGCGGGATTGCTGGTCAAAAGCTTCATCGGGCTTCAGCGCGTTGATCCTGGCTTCAATCCGCGCAATGTGCTGACCGCCGTTGTGACGCTGCCGCGGGCAGTCTACCCGGAACGCAATCAGATCGCTCCTTTTTACGATCAACTTTTGGAACGCGTCAGGACGTTGCCCGGCGCGCAATCGGCCGCCGCGATTTCGACGCTTCCGCTCTCAGGCTCCAATGCAGACGACGAGTTCGTGATTGAAGGGCGTCCCGCGCCTCAGCCCGATCAACGGCCTGTGGCGTGGACCAATTCCGTAAGCTCTGACTATTTCCGCGCGATGGGCATGCGGCTCATCGCTGGGCGCGAATTCAACGAAAGCGACAACGAGAATTCGCCCAAAGTCGGCATCATCAGCGAGGCGACGGCGCGCCGCTATTTCCCGAACGAAGACCCGATTGGCAAGCGCATCGGCGATGGACGCCCCGACGGCTGGCGCGAGATCGTCGGCGTGACGGCCGACGTGAAACATTTCGGGCTGAACCAGGACGCGCGCGCGTCAATGTTTTTTCCCCACCGCCAGCGGCCGTCGCGGGGAATGTTCATCGTCGCGCGCGCGGCGGCCGATCCGTTGAGCCTGAGTTCGGCGCTGCGGACCACAGTCGCTTCAATGGATAAAAACCTGGCCGTCTCGAACATCGGCGCGATGGAAGAGATCACGGCGCAATCAATCGGTCAGGAGCGGTTCACGTTGTTGCTGATCGGAGTCTTTTCGATGATCGCGCTGCTGCTGGCGGCGGCGGGCATTTACGGCGTGATGTCTTACGCCGTCGCGCAACGGACGCATGAGATCGGCGTTCGCGTGGCTCTCGGGGCGCAGACCCGCGACGTGTTGAAGCTGGTTGTCGTTCAGGGAATGGCTCTCGTGATGGCGGGCGTGGGAATCGGGCTGGCGGCGGCTCTCGCCCTGACCAGATTCATCAGCGGATTGCTCTTCGGCGTGAGCGCGACCGATCCGATGACTTTCGCCGGCGTGGCGGCGCTGCTGGCTTTGGTTGCGCTGTTGGCGTGTTGGGTTCCGGCGCGGCGGGCGGCGAAGGTGGATCCGATGGTCGCATTGAGATGTGAGTGAAAATGCGGGACGTTGATTTCAGCCCGGAGATTTTATGCAAACACTCTGGCAAGACTTGCGCTACGGCGCGCGAATGTTGGTGAAGAATCCCGGCTTCATGTTGATTGCCGTCATCACGCTCAGCCTGGGCATCGGCGTGAACACGGCGATCTTCAGCGTGGTGAATGCCGTGCTGTTGCGCCCACTGCCTTACCGCGACGCTGAGCGCATTGTGGCGATTCAGGAATTGAATCCGCAGGGGAATCGAATTCAAGTTACTTCCGCCAACTTCCTCGACTGGCGCGCGCAGAACACGGTCTTCGCGCATCTGGCGGCCATTCGGTCACGGCAATCCAATCTGGCGAATGGCGGGCAGGCGGAGCGAATTGAGACGGCGATCACGTCGGCGAATTTCTTCGAGGTCTTCGGCGCGCGGCCGCAGGCGGGGCGGCTCTTTGCGCCCGCGGATGAGCAAGCGGGGCACGCGCCGGTCGTCGTCCTCGGGCACAGACTGTGGCATCGGCGATTTGGCGGGGCGGCGAGCGTTATCAGCCAACAACTGATCCTTGACGGCAAAAGCTATACGGTCATCGGCGTTGCGCCTCCGGGATTTCAATATCCGGACAAAACCGAACTGTGGTTTCCGCCGCTGCGACTCGCCCCGGAAATCAACGAGACGTTCGACGTAACGCAGACGCGCGGCTTTGGCTATCTGAGCGCGGTGGCGCGGCTCAAGCCGGCGGTATCGATGGAACAGGCGAAGGCCGAGATGGAGACGATCACCGCCCGGTTACGAAAGCAGTACCCGGAGACCAACAACAATCGCTTCAACCGCGTCGTTCCGCTGCAAACTCACCTGGTCGGCGAGACGAGCCGATTGCTCTGGCTGCTGTTCGGGGCGGTCGGCTGCGTGTTGTTGATCGCGTGCGCCAACGTCGCCAACCTGTTGCTGGCGCGGGCGACGACGCGGCGGCGCGAGTTGGCTGTGCACGCCGCTCTGGGCGCGACGCGCGGGCGGATGCTGCGGCAGTTGCTGACGGAAAGTTTGTCGCTCGCTCTGGCCGGCGGCCTGCTCGGTCTGCTGCTGGCGTGGTGGGGCGTGGACGCCCTGACGCGATTGCTGCCGGCGAACTTCCCGCGCCTGGGCGAGATCGCGCTCGATCTGCCGGCGCTCGGCTTCGCGCTGCTGGCGTCTTTGGCGACGGCGGTTGTCTTTGGCCTTGCTCCGGCATGGCAAGGCGCGCAGATTGAACTGCAAGAAGCGTTGAAAGAGAGCGCGAGGGGCAGCGTCGGGGCGCGGCGCAATCGGTTGCGCGGCGCGCTGGTGACCGCTGAGGTCGCGCTGTCGCTGTCGCTGCTGGTCGGCGCGGGGTTACTCTTTCGCAGCTTCCTGCGCTTACAGGCTGTGAACGCGGGCTTCGACGCGGGGGGCGTGTTGACGATGCGGCTCGCGCCGTCGGGGACAAATTTCCGCGAAGACCCGCAATACATCAGTTTTTATCAAAGGGTGAGCGAGAAGATCGCCGCAATTGCGGGCGTCGAGGCGGTCGGCGCAATCAACACGCTGCCCCTTTCAAAAGGCCCGACCTTCGACTTCCGCGTTGAAGGGCAGCCGGAGCGGCCTGTGGATCAATGGCCCGGCGCGAATTATCGCAACGTCACCCCGGACTATTTCCGCGCTATGAAGATTCCCATCGCGCAAGGCCGCGCCTTCACCGAACGCGATAACGAGTCGGCCCCGCTAGTCGTTGTCATCAATCAAGCCGCAGCCGCGCGCGACTTCGCGGGCCAGAACCCCGTCGGCAAACGCATTAACTTCGGCGGGCGGGATCGCAGCGGACAACCCATCTGGCATGAAATTGTCGGCGTCGCCGCCAACGTCCGCAATAAGGAGTTGCAGGACGAAGCCGAGCCGGAGATTTACACCGCCGCGCGGCAAGACGCTTTCGCCGGAATGACATTCGTCATTCGCGCATCGGTCGAACCCGCGAGTCTGGCGACGGCCGTGCGGCAAGCGGCGCGGGAGGTTGATCCCGCGCAGCCCGTGTCCGACTTGCGCACGATGGAAAGCGTCGTTGGGGAGGCCGTGACGCAGCCGCGGTTCAATTTGACTCTGCTTGGCCTTTTCGGCGGCTTGGCGCTGTCGCTGTCGGCGGCGGGCATCTACGGCGTGACCTCTTATGCCGTGGCGCAACGCGCGCAGGAGATCGGCATTCGCAAAGCCCTGGGCGCGCAGAGCGGTGATGTGCTGCGATTAGTGATTCGGCAAGGAATGGCGGCTGTCCTGCCCGGCGTCGTAATCGGGCTGGTCATTGCGCTTGCCGCGACGCGCGTGATGAAGAGCTTGCTCTTCGGCGTGAGTGTGACCGACCCGCTGACGTTTGCGGTGATTGCATTGTTGCTGATGTTGGTTGCCTTGCTGGCCTGCTGGATTCCGGCGCGGCGGGCGGCGAAAGTTGATCCGATGGTCGCTCTTCGATGTGAGTGATCTGAACCCGACAAAGAGGGATTATGCAAAGTATATGGCAAGACCTGCGCTACGGC
>Ga0187894_10003055_pt1 | contig 19180 bp, 14 predicted proteins | sample GBC1701081metaG_FD_136650 | JGI IMG/M metagenome (GOLD analysis project Ga0187894, IMG submission 136650) | White microbial mat communities from a lava cave in the Kipuka Kanohina Cave System on the Island of Hawaii, USA - GBC170108-1 metaG ...
GAAGGTTGGGGGTTCGACTCCCTCCGGGTCCACACCTGCAACGGTAGCTACAACGCGTGGCTACCGTTTTTATTTTTGGTATGTAAATCAGTTTAGATTACAATCCTAAATCTTTACATCCATCACTCTTTTCGTCTTTCGGCTTTCTTCTGCCATAAAACCCATGATGTGACTTTCAATAGACTGATCGATAGTGGAGGTTAACAATGCAGGGTTACGTTGGGCTACTGCCTGCACCCAGTTTTCGGCCAAGCGCCAGTCTCCACCACCGTGCCCATCGGTAGCTTCTTTCCACTCTTCTTTTTTACCACTCTTAAAATTAGTAATGGTGAACGAAGTCATATCGCCAACAATGTCGCCATGACTTCCCATCACTCTTGTTCTTCTGCCCTCGTATGAAGTAAATGCCTCCATACTGAAACTGGCAGTTACGTTGTCGTCAAATAAAATGTTGGTTACATAATGATCTGGTTGATCATTGTCCATTCGATACACACATCGGCCATAATTCGTTGTCTTTAATTGTTCTAACACATAGTCCGCTTGCTTGGCTTTATCGTCAGGTAAATCAAAAACATAATTGCGTTGTCTTTTACGGTAGTAAATTTCCAGGGCCGAATAAGGACATTCTCCTTCTACTTTGCAGCCATCGGTACATCGTTCTGTACTTCCAGCGGGTGCATTCTTTTTAGTAAACCATTTTAAATCGCCAAAAGCTTGAATGCTTTTGCTGGGTTTGCCAATCATCCATCTTATGATATCCAAATCGTGACAAGACTTCGCTAATATAATGGGCGTGGTTTGTACGCTGTTGTGCCAGTTACCCCGTACAAAGGAGTGGCTCATATGCACATGCTCAATCGGCTCAAGGTGCTGAACGCTGATTACTTCACCGATGGCTCCGCTTTGCATTAGTTCACGAAGCTTTACAAAATAAGGAGCATAGCGAAGCACATGACACACGGCTACAATCCTGCCTGTCTTTTTTGCTAACGCTAAAATATCGCGGCATTCTTTTTCACTGGGAGAAATAGGTTTTTCGAGTAACACATCATAACCCATGGCTAATGCTTTCATGCAAGGGCCATAATGTAAATTATCGGGAGTGGTTATAATGATAGCATCTGCAAACCTGGGACGGTCAAAAACATCTTCCCATGTATTAAATCGGTTTTCCTTTTTTATAGCATGTTTGGTGGAATAACGTTCATTCCGAATTGCGATTGGTTCTGCTACACCTACGATGTCAAGCATATCGGGATAGGCCAATGAATAGCCGCCATACACATTGCCTCGGTTTCCGGCCCCGCATACAATAGCGGTTATGGGTTTATCTAACTTTTGATAGCCTGTATTTTCCGGTAATAGTATGGTTTGGCCATTTTCATCTTTCGCAAATAAGGTAGTTGGCAGGGCGGTTGCTCCGGCCGATAAACCTAATAAGCGCAACGCATCGCGTCTGGAGAATTTATTTGACATAAGTTATAATTTAAAGGAGGTAATGATTAAAGTTACTAAGAATGTATTTCATTCACTCATCATAAAATAATTAAATTACCGCACCTAACCCGCTTGTCATGATTGAATCACAACGTTTCACAGCTCTGGATGTATTTCGCGGAATGACGATCTGTTTTATGATCATTGTCAATACACCGGGCAATTGGGACACTACCTATTCACCTCTGCATCATGCAGCCTGGCATGGGTTTACACCAACCGATTTGGTGTTTCCTTCCTTTTTATTTGCAGTCGGCAATGCCCTGAGTTTTGTTATGCTTTCCTGGGCCACAAAATCAAATGCGTATGTAGTTGGTAAGATTTTGAAACGAACCTTCCTGATTTTTTTGCTGGGTTACATGATGTACTGGTTCCCGTTTTTTAAGCTGGATGAAAATTTGAACGTGGTTGCTTTTCCGGTTAGTGAAACAAGAATTATGGGCGTATTGCAACGGATTGCGTTGTGCTATGGAGCGGCTGCATTGATGATTCATTTCTTGAAAATAAGAACGGCTACGATCATCGCAGGTGTTTTATTAATTGGTTACTGGCTGGTGTTGTTGTTTTTGGGAGAGGAAGGAAAGGAATTTACTATGACCGGAAATATTGGTCAGAAAATTGATTTATTGTTATTGGGTGAAAGTCATTTGCACCACGGTGAAGGGGTTGCATTTGACCCGGAAGGTTTGTTCAGCACATTACCGGCAATCGGAAACGTGATTATTGGATTTATTGCTGGTAAACTTATTCTGGAGAAAGGTAAAACCTATGAGACGTTGACTAAACTCATGGTGGCAGGTTTTGCCTTGATGGTGATTGCGTATTTCTGGGATTTAAGTTTTCCGATTAATAAAAAATTATGGACCAGTTCATTTGTGCTGCATACAACGGGGCTTGATTGCTTAATCCTCGCCAGCATTATGTATGTGATCGATTTCCTGCACAAGACCAGATGGACTGCTTTTTTTGAAAGTGTTGGTAAAAACCCGCTGTTTGTATATTTACTAAGCGAACTACTCGCTATTACGTTAAATACAATTCATACCGATCGGGACACATCGCTTTACCAATGGATTTACCAGAATATTTTCAGTCATGCGGGGGCGTATGTTGGTTCCTTTCTATTTGCAATAACCTTTATGCTCGCATGCTGGCTGGCAGGGTATTGGTTAGATAGAAAGAAGATTTATGTGAGGGTATAATATTTCTTTTTCACTGCTGTCTTTTCAAAGCAAGAATTAAAGAAATAAATCCACCGACAGAGAACCTGCCCTCCATAATACAAGTAGCTTCAAAAGCCTGTTGCCTGTACTTTGGATAGTCAGGAAAAACTGTGGTGCTTTCCTGATCTTATGGCTTGATATTTCCCAATTCTAGTTGAAGATAATCCTCTTATCTTAATTTTGACTCAATAGAAATCTGCTCCGTGAGGATGAGCAAAGGCCTATAAACTGCCTAAAACAATAAATTTCATCAAATGCTGTCCCGTTTTGTAACCATTCTGCAAACCCTAAGTTTCCCTGCTTGAAAACACCTGCTTCTCCTTTGGATACACTCAGTGACAATGCCTTGATGCTCAAGGTCAAAGATGGCGACCTTGACCGGTTGGGGCTGCTTTTTGAGCGCTATAAAAAGCCTTTGTTTGGCTTTTTCTATGGCATGAACAGAGACGCTGAGTTGTGCGAAGATCTGGTGCAGAATGTTTTCTTCCGGATACTGCGCTCAATATTTCAGGCTCTGTAGTAGCAACTACTTATAATGGAGAGATAAAAATCACGTTTGATAAAGTTACCGCAGATACCCCTATGTCGTATCACACGTACAACGGAGATGTTGATATTACGTTCCCTGCTTCAACAAAGGCATCTTTTAAAATGAAAACGGAGCAAGGTGAAATTTATACCGGCTTTGAAATGAACATTGTAAGCACTGGTCCCAAACAAGTGGAAGACAAAAAGGGAAAGGGGTACCGAATTGTTATTGACGACTGGAAAAAAGGTGACGTAAATGGCGGAGGAGCTGAGATCACCTTGAAAACGAATAATGGTGATATCTATGTGAGAAAGAAATAGATTGACAGAATTGGAATTAACAGAATTATGGGAAACGATAATTCTGTTAATTCATTAATTCCGGGCATTCTGGTCAGACAATTTCCCAGTTTCGATGCTTAAAATAAAAATAGATCATGGACCCAATGATCAGAATACTCCCAACAACCGACATGAAGTAACCCGCTCCAATAAAAAATTCTAACCAGCTGAGTGACGCCTGCCCAAATTCCTTATAAACCATTACGCCAATACTTCCCAGGTACCCAAATGCATCGGCCAGGTAAATCAGGAATCCAACGGTACTCACATACTTGAAAGCAGCAATCAGCCTGTCGAACAAAATGCTGTTGAAGGGAACATAACCCAGGTACAGCCCAAGACCCAATAAGATCATCCAGCGTGTTTCACTGATTTGCCCGGTGTCAAAAAGAAGGGAGGACAGTCCTACAAGAATCATCCCTGATAATATTAAAAGGTGATTGACGATCAGGGCTACTCGATTGTTTTTAATGAACATGATGCTCCCCATAATAATGAGAATCGCAATTGTAACGGGTACTTCCGTTTTTGTAAAAATCTCCGGGGAGTTTCCATACCCTAAACTTTTCCAGACATCGGCCGAAAAATTATCACGGAAATCGCGAAACGCAGTGAGCAGCATATACGTGAAAATGAGTAACACCAATCCGGGTGCAAAGGCGAAGAGAAATTTTTTTCTTTCTGCTGCATTCATGGGTTGTCGTTTGGTGCGATGCTCTTCATCTAAAGGAGAAGGGGGCGGTATCTTATCCAGCAGCCATAAGAATAAGAGTAATGGAATTAGAAACAGACATGTTGAAACAAAAGGCATCCAGTATTCGGAGGTTCCCCAGTTTTTCATTACAAAACCCCCAACTGATTTGGCGAAGCCTGAAGAAAAAATAAAACTGACAGAGAGACCTGCTCCTAATACTTCCGTTACCCTGCGGCCTTCTAAATAACCAAATACTAATCCCCAGCCCATGCCGAGAGGCAGCCCATTTGTGAACAGAAAAAAGATATTGTACGGTGCAGGGGTGATGGCAAAGAATAACCAGGAAATTCCTGCGATCATGATCATGATGATGACGCCTTTGGCGCGTTGAGATGCAGGTAATTCTGAAATAATTTTTATGCCAATGAACTTGGCGAGACCATAACCGATCACCTGTGCAATGATCAGCCAAACTTTATAGCTTACACCGAGGTAACTGAGCCCTTCAAACGTACCAACGGTAAATGTTTTGCGGAAGGCAAAAATGCACGTGTATAAACAAAATGCAACCAATGTTGCATAAAGGGAGAACCAAAATCTGTTGGCCTGACTAAGCCTTTGTGTTATGGGGTGGACAGTGATCATGCTCATCACTCCAAGGTAATGGCAAATGAGTAGAAATGGAAATATGTTTCTGCTCTATCAAAAAGCGTGAAGATTTCTTTTCCCTGTTTTTTTCTATTCTAATGGCAAGGAAGGATAGTAAAATCAAGATCAACACAATTACAACGTAAATGACCACCATCAAAAGCTGCTTTGTTTTTAAACTGCGTCTGTGCCTGCGCATTAGTTCAGCGTAATTCCGATAATGCGCAATCCTACCGGGATTCAGTTTTTGCTTACGCAATCGTATTTCGTTGCTACCCATTGTACTTAATACTGAGGTTAAAATTCTTTCGTAATCTGTCTAGCGCCCTGTAGGTGCGCATCTTCGCTCCGCTTTCAGTGATTTCGAGAATGAAGGCTATTTCCTTAAAATCTTTATCTTCAAAAAATCGCAGTTGCAACACTTCTAACATATCGGTTGGAAGTTCCTTCATGTAGTCAAGCAACTTCTGTACAAGTTCTTCACTCCAGCCTGCCTGTCCGGTAGGCAGGGTATCGTTACTGATTTCAATAAGTTCCTTTATCAATACTTCTTCTATGCTGAAGACCTTTTCTTTTTTAAGTTTCCGGTAGTGTTTATTTACCTCGTTGCTCGCTATGCGATAAAACCAGGCTGAAATGGGCACACCGCGGAATTCAAACTTGTTGGCATTTTTCAACGCATTTAAAAATGTTTGTGAACAAAGATCAGCGGTTAGGTTTTCGTCATCGGTTTGGCGGTATATAAAATTGAAAATCCGGTCGAAATACCGCTCATATAACTCACCAAACGCCTGGGCATTTTTTCCCGATTGTTCGAGAATGGCATATTCTTTACGAATGTCATCTTCGGACTGCAACAGCGTATTCTTTGGTTAATAATCCGAAGGTTTTGGCAAAGTCACAAGCATGCACAGCCCCAGCCCAAAAATGTTAATGATCGAACAAGAAATGCTTGCGCAAAATTGCGAAAACTGGTTAGCAGATAGTTTTTGATCACGGAATAGGGTTTAACCGTAAATCACGCTATAAGACTCAGTTTTTAGACTGTAGGTTGCAGAATTTTTTAAATATCTATAGGCAATAAATTTTAAAACATGCAGATTGAGGTAATTTCAACTACAACGGATTCTCAATTCAAATCCTTAATCATGAAGCTTCAAAATATTATTTGGATCATCGTTGTTGTCTTTAGCTCATGCCAGCAAGAAGATGCGGATGAACTTAAACAACAAATACTGGATACGGACAGAAGCTTTAGTAAGATGGCTTCTGAAAAGGGGATAGCCGAAGCATTCATTTATTTTGCAGATGAAAGGGTCATTATACCTTCAGAGGGTCAGCAACCGGTTGTTGGTAAATTTGCGCTATTAGAATGGTATAAGAAGAATCCTCCAGGTGAATACACATTATCGTGGGAGCCGCTAAGAGCCGAGGCAAGCGGAACTCTGGGATATACGTACGGGGGGTATACACGTGTGTCCAAAACATCCGATGGGCTGCGGGATACCACGCATTACGGAAATTATGTTTCAATTTGGAAGCGCAAAAAAGACGGAAGCTGGCGTTACGTTCTCGACACTGGAAACTCAACACCCGGTCAGGTGGTTCTTCCGTAACTCAATTTTTATTATGCCGTAAAATGGGTGATTATTAATCATCTTCGATAGCGGTAATTTTACTGCATAGTTTATGTACAGGAATTTTTTTGAAGCGTTTTTTTTCCTCATAGCCCTAAGTGTTCATGGGCAGCAAGGTGTGCAACGCAGTGAATTCACCCTTCGTAATTATACAGCCATTGACGGATTGCCACAGTCACAAGTGTCAGCAGTTGTGGAGGATGATAACGGTTATTTGTGGATGGCAACCTTAGGCGGTGGCCTGGCGCGTTTTGATGGGAGGGAATTCAAAGTTTACACTACACTTAACGGCCTGTTAAGTAATATTATTTCATACCTGACCATTGATAGCCAAAAAAATTTATGGATTGTGCATCCTCGTGGCATTACACGATTCGATGGCGTAAGTTTTAAAAAATTCCAGGCTTCAGGCGAATTATCGAAGTCGAAAATGGTGAGAAGGGCCTTTGTCTTTCAGGATACTCTTTTCATAATATCGGCACCGGGAGTACTGGGAAAAATTTACAAAGACTCCGTTTATTACTGGAGCAGGGAATACGAAACGGGTAAGAATATCATGCGCGTTCAACAAACTGCGAACGGTAACTTATGCATCTTCATGAGTGATGGAAGAATAATCTTAAAATCTCCTGCAGGCGCAGTGCCGGTCGGGTTGCTGCCTGAGGGGAGTGACTTATTTTCGACCTATAATTATGGTGACGATGTTCGGGTGATACTATACAACGACAAGGATCAATCATTCGCCACGTATGGGATCAATCAATCATATAAAGAACTGAAAAAAATTCAGAGTGAGACCAAACAACACGTATTGCTATTTGATCACATTTCTAAAATGTACTGGCTTCAGGGTGACCAGGGATTGCTGACTCTTCGGGAAGGAGAATCAACACCCGATGTGATTTTGGAAGATATCAATGTAAATCAGGTGTGTGCAGATAAGGAGGGGAATTTCTGGATTGCGACAAACGGGGGCGGACTCTATAAATATTTTCACCAGGACTTCAGTAAATGCAGTTCTGAAAATATGCGGGGTGTCATGAGTATTTTAAAAGATCATGACCGCGCCTCCTGGATAGGGACGATGAATAAAGGCCTCTGGAAAATTAAAAATGGAAAGGTTAACAATTATATAGATACTATAGATTCGTATAGAAACAGTATTAATTGCATTGCGGAGAGCCCGGAGGGAACCGTTTGGATTGGCACCGCGGGAGGGTTGGGTAAATATGATCAGGTGAACGATGAATTTATATGGTTTACACCGAAGGATGGGCTCTCGGGATATTCAGTTTTTAATATTTGCTTTGACGAGAATGAAAACCTATGGATTGGAACTCCAACCGGGTTAAATTACTTTGACGGGAAAACATTTAAGCAATACAAAACAGAGCAAGGGCTGCTTACAAATAGGATTAACTCAACTTATTACGCCAAGAAACTAAAAACTTTATTTATTGGAAATGAATTTGGAGTCAATACAGTGAGCCACGGTAAAGTAAAACGGTTAGAGATTAAGGGCTTTGAAAACACAACCATTAATAGTATTCAGCCTTACCAGGACTCACTTATATTATTAGGTTCCGGAGGTGCCGGGTTTGCTATATACAACCCCAAAACAACGAGGTCGAAATTTATTAATACCCGTGACGGACTCATTTCAGACTTTATATATTTCATTGCTGCCGATGACCAACATAAACTGTGGGTAGGTTCTGAAAAAGGAATCAGCAAACTGATACTGAATAGTGAATTTGAGATTGTTGAAAATCTCCACTTCGATCACGACAATGGATTGGAAGGAGTTGAGACCAACCAAAATGCATTTTATTTCTCTAAGGAAAAAAAATTGTTTGGTTTAATTGATGGTTTATATGAATTCAATGATTTAAAGAGAGCCGGGCACCACGCTAAATTACACCTCACAAATGTAGATCTCTTTTACGGAGAAGAGTCTGCGAGAAATTATGCCGATAGTTTAATAGGTTTCTTTAAGCTCCCTTACAAACCTGTTCTCCCATTTGATAAAAATCACATTACATTTTCTTTTAATCGGGTAGATAAGCGTTATCCTAAATCTGTCAGATTCAAGTACTCTCTCAAGAACTATGACAAGAGTTGGTCCATACCTTCAGTAAACAGGCAGGTTACATACAGTAATCTTCCCCCTGGAAATTATGAATTTCAGTTAATGGCAACCAATAGCCTGGGGAGTTGGTCGGAAGTACAGCTGCGATACCCGTTTATAATTAAAGCTCCGTTCTATCAGACTGCCACCTTTATTACCATCAGCATTTTAATGGTATTAGGAGTGATAATTTTTGTTGCTTACTTAAGAGTTCGACAGCGCGTTGAAAAAGCAATGATGCTTGAACGTATCCGTGTTCGTGAGCAGGAAAGTTTACGAAAAGAAATAGCAAGGGATTTTCACGATGAGATGGGAAATCAGCTCACGCGTATTATTAATTATGTAAGTCTCCTCAAACTTAATGGGATTGACGGCATTAATGGCAGTAATGGTAGTGTGGCATCCTCTCATAGCGATCTATATATGAAGGTGGAGAACTCCGCTAAATATTTGTACTACGGCACGCGTGACTTTATTTGGGCTATTGACCCCGTGAACGATGAAATGTCTAAGCTGTTTATTCATATCCGGGACTTTGGTGAAAAACTGTTTGAAGAAAAAGACATTCAGTTCAGGGCGCTCAATGGCGTAAAGGAAAAAATACGCCTTCCATATGGCTTTAGCCGTGAGGTTAACCTGATCTTTAAGGAAGCCATGACCAATACGTTTAAATATTCCAAATCCCGGAATGCCACTCTTTCCTTACAGCGCGAGAGAGATGGTTTTGAGTTTTATTTTGAGGATGATGGCATAGGTTTTAACGCCTCAGACATAGAAAAACTGAGCGGATTGAAAAATATTCGTGAAAGAGCCGACAAGATACAGGCCGTTTTACGTATACGCAGCAGAGAAGGCTCAGGCACTAAGATCTCATTAAGTTTTCAACTCACTAAAAACACAGAGATATGGCATTACCATTTAAGAAAAGAGTGATGATTGTGGAGGATGACCAGGAAATTCGCAATAGTTTCAGTTTAATCGTGAACAGCTCTCAGCGCTTCACAGTGGTTGGAGTTTACGGTGATTGCGAAGAAGCAATTGGTAACCTGAATAGAGATAAACCCGAAATCGTGCTTATGGATATTGAGTTGCCGGGAATGAATGGCATCAAGGGCACTCAGATCATTAAAGATAAACACCCGAATGCGGAAGTGATTATGGTAACTGTCTATGAAGATAGCGAATTGGTATTTGAGGCTCTTAAAGCTGGCGCCTCCGGATACATTACGAAGAGCGCTAACTATATGGAACTGCTAAGTGCACTGGAAGAAATTGTCAGGGGCGGTGCGCCTATGAGCAGCCGGATCGCACGCATGGTAATTGATAATTATCACATTAATCCTAATTCACCACTCACCAAGCGTGAAACAACAATTCTTCAATTAATATCAGAAGGTAAAACGTACACACAAATTTCAGAAGAATTATTTATTTCGAAAGAAACGGCAAAAACACACATCAAAAATATTTACTCGAAGCTACAGGTAAACAGCAAGTCAGAAGCGATTGCTAAAGCTACCGTAGAAAAACTGATTTAAAATTATTCTACTCATTTTTAGGGCCAACCAGAATAGGTTGGCTTTTTTATTTAACAATCGTACCGAATGGGGTATTTCGAAAGTATTATGTTTTCTCAACTTTACCGATAATCCTCTCACTACTTGTAGTATAGATTCTTCATACGTTTAGGTTAATTGAATTTTATAGAGGATGGAGGCTCCCTGGACGAGGGAGCTTTTTTTATTTTTTCCTGTCGTAACAATATGATTTACGCCTACCACAATATAGGTTATATTTTTCTGCTCAATATGACTCAGCACACGTCATTCTTTTGAATCATAGTTTGTCGAGTTTTGAATAACATCCTTTTCAAACCAGGACGGACAATTATTTTTAATCAATAACAAAAAAACTATGACGAAATTTCTACTATTAAGTTTCTTATGTATGGTAGCTGCCCATGCCTGGGCACAAGATCGCAGTGTATCGGGCAGAGTAACTTCTGCCGAAGACAATTCTCCGGTTCCGGGAGCAAACGTAGTGTTAAAGGGTACAACCAACGGATCCGTAACAGATTCCGATGGGCGTTACACCCTTTCTGTACCGGCAACCGGTGGAACGCTTATATTTTCATTCATTGGACTTCAAACCCTGGAAGTAGCAATCAATGACCGAACGCAAATTGACGTATCCCTCGTGTTGGATGCAACCCAACTAAGCGAAGTGATTGTTACGGCATCTGGTATTCAGCGAGAAGTAAAATCATTGGGATATGGTGTGGAACGCGTGGGGGGTGATAAAGTCAGTCAGGTGGCTGAGCCCGATCCGCTTCGGGCACTATCCGGTAAAATTGCGGGTGTTAATATAATAGGTTCCAGTGGGGCTGCAGGAAGCGCGACCCGGATAACGATCAGGGGAAACTCATCACTTCTGGGAGCAACTCAACCACTGATTGTGGTGGATGGAATTCCATATGACAACAGCACCAACAATACATTTAATCAACTGACAGGGGGCGGAGCGTATGGTAGCCGTTTTCAAGACATAGATCCTAATAATATAGCCTCTATCAATGTACTAAAAGGTGCGGCAGCTTCGGCACTTTACGGAACCCGTGGCGCAAATGGAGTTTTGGTGATTATCACTAAAACAGGTGGGTCTAATCCATCTAAAAAGGGGATGGAAATATCGGTAAGCTCTTCGGTAGCCTTTGAACAGATTTCAAACCTTCCCGATTATCAGAATACATACGGAACTGGAGTAAACTTTGGCTATCAACAAGTTAACGGATCGTGGGGGACACCCTTTATTGGTACACGCGATTATGCTAACGTGGAAACAATTCCGCATTGGTATAATGGAATCCCAGGGTTTGAAGATTTGTGGGGAACCAATGTTCCATACCGGGCATATCCAAATAACACAAAAGATTTTTTCAGAACAGGAGTTGTCTATGATAACTCTGTAGGGTTCACAGCCGGTAATGAAAAATCAAACTTATCAGTAATCATATCCAATACATCGCAGGAAGGATATGTGCCATCTGAAGAGTTTAAAAGAACAAATTTTAGTGTTGGCGGAAACAGCATTCTCAACAATGGCTTAACTGTTGGCGGAAATTTAGCGTATACAAACTCCTTTCAACATAATACGCAGGGTGGTGCTAACAACGCAGTCGGTAATTCATCAGCATTTGCCAGAATTTTATACCAGGGAAGAAATTGGGACTTGCAAGGCCAGCCCTATCAAAATCCGTTAACGAACGGAAGCATTTATTTTGTTGATGTAAGCCAGTCAGACAATCCCATCTGGAGTTCAAAAAATGCCGGTATTGAATCAAAAACAGATCGTTACGTAGCAAGTCTTAACCTGGGTTATGATATTAAAGAGTGGCTGAATGTTACGTGGAGAGCGGGAGTAAACGGTTACACACAAAAACAAACCGATTGGTTTAGACCCGGATCCAGAGGTGCGGGCGGGTCAGGACAGGTTACCAATTTTGATGTTCGTTTTCAGGAACTACAGTCCGACTTCTTAGTAACGATTAGCAAGGACATTAATCCGGACTTGAACGTACGTGCCATTCTTGGCCATAGCCTGAATCAACGCGACACCGAGTCGCAAGCTTACCAAGGCACTGGTTATGTTGATTTCTATATCAATGATATTGATAATACAAATGCGGTTATTCCAGCGGGCGGAGGTATTTCAAAAAGGAGGATTATAGGAACATACGGTGATGTTAGTTTAGGATATAAGGATTACCTGTTCTTAAATTTTACCGGACGAAACGATTGGTCTTCAACATTACCAGCATCTAATAACAGCTTCTTTTACCCTTCTGTAAGTGCAGGTTTCATTTTCACAGAAGCCATTGGAGGACTTCCTTCCATTCTTAATTATGGAAAAATAAGAGCTTCTTATGCAGAGGTTGGTGGTGATACAGGACCTTACCAGATTTTCCCGGTATATGGTGTTAATCCCGGATCGATTAACCAAACCGGAAACGCGTTTCCGTTCACCGGTTCATCAGGTGCTACGTTAAGTAATACCGCGCGCGATCCTAACCTGAAACCGGAAAGAACCCGCGAGCTTGAGGCGGGCCTTGAATTGAAAGGATGGAACAATCGAATAAGTGTAGACCTTGCCGTGTACAAGAAGAATAGCTTCGATCAGATTGCCTCCATTGCAATTCCTCAGGCATCAGGATTTACAGGACTCTTTACAAACATTGGTGAGTTGAGTAACAAAGGAATTGAAATTTCGGTAGGAATTACGCCCGTAAAATTAAGCAATGGATTTACATGGGATGTTCGAGGCGTGTACACCTATAATAAGAGCAGGGTTGAAGAGCTAAAGATGCCAAACGGACTTCCAATAAGTGAGATAACGCTTCGAAATACATTTGCCGGAACAGTACAGTCTGTTCATATCGTAGGTCAGGAATATGGCTTAATTAAGGGCACAATAGCAGCTCGAGATGATGAGGGTAATTTATTGATAAACCCTGCGGACGGACAATTAATTGCAGATCCAAACCCTGCCGTTATTGGTAATCCAAATCCGGATTTCATTTTTGGTTTGACGAATACCTTCAGTTGGAAAGGAATTGCTTTATCAGTTGTTTTTGATTGGAGACAGGGTGGTGACCTTTTCTCTACTACCGTAAATACGTACCTCGGAAGAGGAGTAACGAAAGATACCGAAGACCGGGAACTGGGAGCGATTATCCCGGGCGTATATGGAGACCCTAATACAGGCGAACCACTTCGCGATGAGGATGGCAATAAAATACCGAATCAGACAAACATTGGATTGAACACATTCTATTTTGGTAATTCATTTGGTATCAACAGCCAGGATGAGTGGGCTGTTTGGGATGCCACGGTATTTCGTTTGCGCGAGGTGGTTTTAGGGTATACACTGCCCAAGTCTATCTTAAGCAAAACACCGTTTGGTTCAGTACGGGTCTCCTTTACCGGTCGAAACCTGTGGTACCTGGCTCCCAATTTTCCCGAGCATACAAACTTCGATCCTGAAATCAGTCAGTTTGGAAATACAAATGCGCAAGGGTTTGAATTTGCCGCAACGCCTTCAGTTAAACGGTGGGGTTTTAATATAAACCTGACCTTCTAAACCATAAAAAATGATTATGAAATCAATACGATACAAAACAATAATAGCATCAATATCGCTGGCTCTCATCATGTCAGCCTGCAGCGATTATCTGGATATCAACAAAGATCCCAATAATCCAACGGATGTTTCCCTGGCTTTGCTTTTGCCTTATTCACAAGCTGCAATCGTTGGGGCAGTTGATAATACTGCAGGGGGGCTTACCTCTCATACACAAACTATAATGGGTCAATACACGCAGCGGGGCTTTATGAGCGATTATGGATTGCAGCCCAATGACTTTCCGATTATTATTGGTTGGGCCCAGTTTTACACAGAAGCGTTGACGGATTTGAATATCGTGATCAATAAGGGAACTACAGAAGAATCCTGGTATTACGTTGGTATCGCTCAGGTTTTAGAAGCGTACTTATTCAGTGTGGCAGTTGATTTATGGGGCGATGTGCCTTTTTCTGAAGCCGGATTAGGAAGTGCAAACCCGTTTCCAAACTATGATTCTGGCGAAGACGTGTACAATGGAATTTTTATTTTACTGGATAATGCCATTGAGAATTTTGAGAAAGATGCGCCCATTGCAACTTCAGATTTATTTTATGGCGGTGATCCTGATCAGTGGAAAAAACTAGCTAAAACCCTCAAGCTTAAACTCCTGAATCAAGTTCGGTTGGTTCAGGACGTTACGGCTGAAGCAACCGCGTTGGTTAATGAGGGAGATTTAATTTTGGATATTGAAGATGACTGGCAACTTCCTTATGGAACAAGTATTTCACCTGAGAACAGAAATCCTGGATTTGTTCAGGAGTGGACTGCGGGTGGTCAGTTTTATTACATCGATCCATACTTTTTCGAAACCATGCAGGGAACAGAAACATTTTTTCCGGGAGGAAACATCTTCCTGGGAATAAATGATCCGAGGATTCCGTATTATTTCTTTAATCAGTTGTCCACGGCCGATGACGGAGCTGCTCAAAACCCATGTGCTTACTGTCCTTCAAGGTCTGGAACACCATTTTTATCAATCTTTGCGTTCTCTTTTAACATCGATCCTAACGAAGGATTTGATCAGGGCAGATCACAAACTGTTCCGGGATTATATCCAATGGGAGGAAGGTTTAATGACGGTGCAGGCGGAGTAGCGGCAAATGCATCTGCTCTTACCGCAGGTCAGGTATCTGGCCCGGGAAACGTTCCTCAACGATTATTAACCAGCTTTCAAACCAAGTATATCCTGGCAGAGCTTGCGTTGGCCGGATTAATTCCGGGAGATCCCCGTGCGTTTCTGGAAGATGCCATTCGCGACTCGTTTGCAAAAGTAAACGAAGTAGCTCCGTTAGGTTCCGCTCCTGCAATTTCCCCTACCAATATTAATACCTACGTGAACGATGTCTTAGCTGTATACGATGGAGGTGGCGATGAACTTCAGGTTATTATGACACAAAAATGGATCGCCAGTTTTGGTTATGGCATTGACTCTTACAATGATTTTCGGAGAACAGGTTTCCCTGTGTTGCATGATGGTAATACGGATAACCTCGTAGTGACTGCAAGAACACGAAACTTCCCGGTTTCATTTCCGCACGAGTTGCAGGATTTAATTACCAATCCAAACGCGCCTCCGCAACGAGTGATAACGCTGGATAGAGTTTTCTGGGATCCTAATTAATTCACTTTAACAAATCATGATTATGAAGCTATTTAATAAAACATATATACGGGTTGTCGCATTGATGCTTGTTCTGCTTGCTTCCTGTACCGAGGAAACCAGAATACCGGAACCCATACGGGCAGCCAATGTGCGTATTCAGTTCCTGGATCCCGCTGATCAACTTGTGAATTTTGCCGATATCGCAAATGCGCAGATTAAATACAGCATTTTTAGTAAGAACACAGATATTGAGTCAGTTGAACTCACTTTCATATATAATGATGCAGTAACAGGATTAGCCCAGGGCCCCTTTGTTTTGAAAACGTATACCCAGGATGATTTTGACGCAGAAAATGGAGCTATCCGGAATGAAACCTTCTCAGCAGATCAGCTTGCGGTACTCGTTGGAAAAACAAGTGGTGCTGATTTAAGTGGAGGTGATAATTTTGTATTTGCTAACAGAACCACATTGACTGATGGCAGGGTGTACCCGTCTACTACAGTTGGCGGTAATAGCAATGTTGTTCCCGCTATTGTTGGCAATGCTGCAACGGAAGCATTTTCTGTTGGCTGGACTTCCTACGTGGCTTGTCCTGTTCCGGCTGCCTTTGCAACCGGCAAATATAACCTCGAACAAATTGCCGGACCTGACGATCCATTTTTTGGTAATCCGACAAGATTTGCGCCCGAAGAAGTCACGCTCGTTGCTTCCAGTCCAATTCAACGCGACTTTAATGTAACGTATCTCACCTTTACGAACCGTGTGTTCACTATGCTGTTAGTGTGTGAGGATTATTTAGTGAATGATGATGCAGGCGTTGGGTGCGGTCCAGGATTGCGTTGGGGTACACCGGCAATACCGGGAACGTTTGATGATACGGATGACTCTGTTCTCATTGTTGAGATATTAGAAAATGTCAACAACGACTGTGGAGTTCCGGCCAATGAGCCACTTACGTTGAGGTTGACGAAAGTTGAATAGAACGGTATACATTAACCAGAAAATTTTAGATTATGAAAACTAAATTTCAACATATATTTCTCTTTCTGTGGGTAATATCTGCCTGCACAGTTGATGATTATCAAGACGCAAATCCGCCTCATCCAAAAGATGGCCCGGCCGGGTTTTTATCAGTCGGTAGTCAGGCAATTGTCGATACAGAAACTAACGGTAATACATTCACCTATGTTCCCATTAATGGAACGGCAACCTTTGATATTGATGTTGTAGATGCACCTGGCCAAATTGATTCCGTCAGTGCTGTCCTATCTGAAGAGTTGGGCGAAGTTGCCATTGATTTAACGGCTCAGGGTGAAGTTGAGGGCTTGGTTACAGTGACGTATACAGCCGGAAGCGTATTTAGTACAGGCACGAGTACGGCTGGCAATGAGGATATTGCGATCGAATTATTTGATGCACAAAGGCCTCGTAAATCTGCTGCCTTTGCACCAGAAAGAATTAAAACCGTTAACGCCACATGCTTTTCATCACGCCCTTTGGTAGGTTTCTATGATACCGTTACCAGTGGCTTTGATTCTGAAACTGGCACAAATTATAGCGACCTGGTAAGTGTAGTAGAGTTTAGGATTAATGCTGGCGGTGTAAACCATCCGGGATTTTATCGTTTAACCGATGGTTCCTTTGGCTTGTATCCTGAACAGGGGTTTGCAGCCAACTTTATTAACGTAACGGTTTGTGATAACGCCATTGTTAATGCGAATGAAGAATTTACAGGGTTATTCTCTGGAACTCTTAATGTTGATGGAACGATTAGCATTACCTGGAGTAACACGTTCGGTGACACTGGAACTACCGTTATGACTCCCAGGTAATCAGATTAACAGATCAATAAGAAGCAGCGGTCTCAAAAGTAATCGTCATGTCTCTCCTCCAGTTGGCGGAGCGGCATCCCGATGTGACATTGAATTTATTTTTTTGACTTTCGAGACGGCTTCTTCTTTAACTTCTGGCGTATGAAAAAAAAGGTAATCTATTTTGTTGCAGTGGCAACATGGATGTTTAGTCATGCTCAGGCGCAATCGTATAGCGCAGTTCCTGATCATGTGAACGCAACAAATGCCATTGATGCCCTTACTACTCTTTCTGTATCACCGGGATACCTGTTGTATGGAATACCGGAGACATCTGGCGGGACTGTTGGTGATGCTTATTTAAACAGCGATTGGAAGAAAGCTACACTGAAGTTCTCCGGTAATGAAAAAGAGTTTAACATTCAGCAATGTAAGATCAATCTCTACTCCAATCAGATTGAAGTTAACTACCATAATGCAATCATGGCTATCGATGGATCCAAAGTGGAAAGGTTTATCCTGGAGAAAGGAGAAGCTACGCAACGGGTCTTTCTGAATGCCAGTGCCTATAAAATAGTTGGAATAACACAGGTTGGCTTTTTAGAGGAATTGGTAATAGGAAATACATTCTTGTTCAGGAAAGTCAGGGTGATTGTCAAAAGACCGGATTATAACATTCAACTGAATGTTGGGAGCAAGAATACAAAAATCGTAAAGGAAAAAACCCTCTGTTTCGCAAAGGGTACCGAGTTAATAAATGTAAAATCAATGAAGCGCAAAAATCTGGCTTCTTTTTTTGGTGACTTTTCACCAGCGATAGATAAATTCATTCGAGGTAACTCTTTCAAGTGGTCTGTTGAGGAGGACGTCATCCTGATTTTTAAATACTACAATCAAGAAATGGATAAAAAAGGAGCTGTCTTGGGGGTACAACAATACTAACCTTTTGAGACAGCCCCTTCTTTTAGTTTTTTTAACTCTCCTTCATAGAAAGTTAAATTCTGCTTTTGATTTTCAGGAAGATTTTTGATGGCTGCTTCCCAGTGCTTGATTGCATTCTTTTTGTCACCAAGCGCAGTATACCCTCGTGCAAGCCCAACGTTTGGAGTAAATTTATCCTCAGGGTGTGCTTTGAAATTGTATTTGAATATTTCCATCGCCTTTTCATTTTTACCCGATGCAAGAAGACTGCGTGCATATTGATGGATAGCTCCTACTGAGGCAGTTGGATGTTTAACAGCTTTGCTCATGACAGTTTCAGCATCTGCATCCCGACCCATAGCCGTAAATACCTGGGCTTTCGTAGAAAGCGAATTAAAATCTTCCCGTCCAATAAACCCATCATTAATGGCATAGTCCGCCCACTGAAGTGCTTGCTCAAGGTCAACTTTGTTTTGTACACAAAATGAAGCCGCAAGGATATACGGCTCGTGCTGGAATCCTACTACCGTTCCGCGTAATTCTTCCCGCATGGTGGCTACGTATAATTCGTTTATATCAGGCACATCGATTTTAAACCCAACACGTTTGTTTTCCCATTGAAGATAAGCAACAGTTGTGTTGGGTTTTCGGTCATCAAAACTGTATGTAAGCCATTCTGTGTATTCACTTTCCTGTGGTGACGCTTGTATGCGAACCACATCTAGCTCGGGCTTATAAAAATAACTCCCCCAACTGTTAACATCAGTTGAAAGTATCCATGTCCATGCCCCTTCTTTTTCGACATCCAGGAAGAGACCGTATGTACCTGCTTTCACATGGTTGCTTCCAATTTTAACATCGTGCGAAAATGAAATGGTCGTGTTTTCATTGGCACCGGCACGCCAGGGAGCAGCTTTTGACGAACCGTATCCCTGATCAATAAATCCATAATGAACTACACCGCCC
>Ga0187894_10003056_pt1 | contig 19180 bp, 19 predicted proteins | sample GBC1701081metaG_FD_136650 | JGI IMG/M metagenome (GOLD analysis project Ga0187894, IMG submission 136650) | White microbial mat communities from a lava cave in the Kipuka Kanohina Cave System on the Island of Hawaii, USA - GBC170108-1 metaG ...
GATGGCGTGCTGGATCTTGGGCCAGTCGCTTTCCAGGAGCCGGCCGTTGCGCATACGGGTGGCGTCGACACGGGCCTCGGCGCACAGCAGCCGCTGGGCGATCTCGTGGTGGCTCATCTCGAGCGAGAACAGCAGGACGGGCTGGTTGGCCGCGGTCGCCGCGTGGGCGGCCAGGTTGAGAGCGAAGGCCGTCTTGCCGGTGCTGGGACGGGCCCCGACGATCACCAGGTTGGACGGCTGCAGGCCGGCCAGCCGCTCATCGAGATCGGTGAAGCCGGTGGGCAGGCCGGTGACGGCCTCGCCCCGCTCGAAAAGGGCCTCGAGGTGGTCGAGCGTGGCCTCCAGGAGATCCCGCAGGGGCGCAACGCTGTCCGCCGAGCGCCGCTGGGCCACCTCGAAGATCCGGGCCTCGGCCTGGTCCACCGCTGCGCTCACGTCGTCGGGCACCGAGTAGCCCAGCTCGGCGATCTCGCCGGCCGCCCCAATGAGCCGGCGCAGGACGGCGTGTTCCTCGACGATCCGGGCGTAGCGCGACGCGTTGGTAATGGCGGGCGTGTTGGCTTGGAGCGAGACCAGGCCGGCCGGCCCGCCGGTGGCCTCCAGCAGGCCGGCCCGGCGCAGCTCGTCGGCCACCGTGACCGGGTCGGCCGGCTCGCCCTGGCTGTAGAGCGAGCACACCGCCTCGAAGACGTGGCCGTGAGCCGGCTTGTAGAAGTCGGCCTCGGTGCAGACCTCCACCGCCTCCGCGATGGCGTCGCGCGACAACAGCATGGCCCCGAGCAAGGACTCCTCGGCCTGGAGGTCGTGGGGAGGCACCCGCCCCGCGCCGGCACTCTGGCGCCGTCGGGCATCGGCGATGGATTGGACCATCACTCGGCTCCGCCGGCGGAACGCTCGCGCCACACGATGCGTCGCCACAGCTCGAGCCCTTGCGGATGGCGTCCCCGGTAGGGGCCCATCGCGGCGCGGGCCCGTTCCTCGGCGATGTCGTCGATGCAGCCGCGCTCGGTGGGGCTCAGCGCGGCCAGCGCCCGGGCAGCCTCGGCGTCGGCCGACGCCCGGGCAAAGATGTCGTCCAGGACGTCGGAGTCCTCAGCGATCACCTCGATCGCCGGCGGAGGAACGGGCGTCGCCGTCGGCGCCGACGACATCGCAGCGAAGTAGCCGGTGTCGCCGTCTCGGGCCTTGCTCACCAAGATGGCGATGGGGGAGCGCATCGGAGCCCCCGCAGCCAGATCGGCCGCCAGACGACAGGCGGCGCCGGCGATCTGGCCGGCGGTGTAGGGCGCTAGGGCTTCAGCCAGGCCGCGAGCGTCGGTCACCGTCGGCAGCCGGCGCCGCTCGCACTCGACCAGCAGCGGGGCCAGCAGCTGGGGAAGCTCGACCGGATCGACGCTGCGCGAACCCTCAGCGCGCACGGGCTCGCGCGCTGAGGGTTCGCGCCGTGGTGAATGAGATGATTGAGAAGAAGTCTCATCAGTCAAATCACTCAAAGACGAGACGCGCGAGCCCGACGCGACCGGCACGGCGCGCAACTCGGTCGTTTGCGCGGCATCCGCTCGCGCACCATGCGCGCCAGTAGGCCGCGCCGCCTCGCCCAGCACCTCCTCGGCCAGGCGGGTGACGGCCTGGGCCAGGTCGACGAGCTGCTCCACCAGGGCCAGTACCCGAGGCTCTGGTGTTGCCGCCAACCGCACCGGGGCCGGGTCGGGCTGGGACCGATGGGGCGCCGGCTCGGCCACCGCGAAGTGCCAGCGGCCATCCCGGCCGAAGCGGCCGCTGCGCTCGAGGGCCTGGAGGTGGCGGTGGGCGCTCGAGCGAGTCATCGCCAGGTGCTGGGCCATGTCAGCCAGCGATGCGGGCTGGCTGCGGCCGTGGCGCACCACGACGAGGTCGACCCGCCCGCCGGGCCCGGGGCGGCCGAACGCGGCCACGAGCTCGTCGCCGACGGCCGTACATCGCGGCGAGGGCTCCAACACCGCGCTCTCGGTCTCCATCGCGCCTAGCGCCACGCGGTCGAGCACCAGGTCGACGTCGCTTCGGTGCACAGCCGGGCCCAGGCAGCGGAGGTACCAGCTGATGGTCCCCGCCGAGCAGCCTGCCTTCTCGGCCAGCTGGCGCTGCGTGAGAGGGACCCGTACCAGCGAGCCGCCGTCGGGCCGGCCGTAGCGGACGAGGACGTCCCACGCCCAGGCCAGCGCCCGGGGGAGGGGCGGCGGATCTGCTGGGGAGGGGTCGGCCTCGACCGCCGCGACGATGCTCACCGAGCAGCAGCCGGCTGGCACTGGCGGCCGGCGAGAGCGGCCAGCTCGTGGGGGAGACACTCCCTTCCCTGGAGCCAGCGCTCAGGGCAGGCGGCCAGCCAGGCCAGTTGCCGCTCCACCTCGATGTCGAGCAGACGAGACAGCACTGCAGTCGGGTCATCCATCGGCGATGCACCTCCAGTCCAGACGGTCAAGCCACCCATGGTCGAGGGCGATCACCGACCTGGGAAGGCCCTACGGCACGCTGCGTCGGAGAAGGGGTGCGATCTCGACGGAATCGGGTCGACTCGACGACGGCAATGGGGCAAGCCGCCGCGTTCGGATCGGCTGGGCGTAACGGAAACGGGGTGAAATGACGACGGAATCGGGGTGGCATGCAACGGGAACGGGGTGAGGTGGCCCGCCGAACGGCTCATCGAGCCCGGCAAGAGGAGGGCCGGAGCGATCGCGGCGGCGTCGGGCAAGCCTCCGACGCCGCTCCCGAGGCGCCTCACTGGCGGGGCGGCTGGGGTACGGGCGCGACAGGTCGACGGCGGTCGAGTTGGAGAGCGGAGGCCGGGTCTAGCGGTTAGGGGCTAGGGCGCCCGGCTGGCCCGAGGGGATCCAGCTCGACGAGCGCTATCGGACGGCGCCGGCTCGAGGCGTGCGCCGCGGCTTGTCGGCGGAGCCGTCTGACGGGTAGCTGGGTGGGCCAGGTGCACCACCGTGGCGAGCGCACGACGAGCGCGCTGGGGGAGCTGGGCCAGCTGATGTCCGATGGCACGCAGGCCACCCATCAGCTCCTCGAGGACGTGGTCGGTCCAGCCGGCGGTGTGGCGACGGTCGGCGACGGGGGTGAGGTCGAGGCCGCCGTAGCGGGCCATCATGTCCTCGACGGCGACATCGCCGGCGCCGGCGTCGACGGCGAAGATGACGGCCAGGCGGGCCCGGGCCCGCACCGCTCGGCTCGGGTGGTTGCCCTCCGGGTTCGGCCCGGGAGCGGCGAGCCCCAGTGTCGACGCCGGCACCGAGCGGCACTCGGCCCGCAGTTGGCGGCCGGCGGCGCTGTGGAGGCGCGCCGTGGCCGAACAGCGCGTGTGACGGTCGATGGTGACCAGGGGCTGGCCGGCCACCACGGCAGGGCCCGGCTTCGTGCCGGCTCGGGGCGGGGCGAGGTGCCAGCGGGCCCGCTCCAGCAGCGCCAGCCAGTCCTGGATCGGGCTGTTGTGGCGGTCGGTCTTGGCTCGTCGGCCCCGGAGTAGCTCGGTGACCCGGACCCAGCACCATTGGCCGTCGGCGCCGTCGAGCTCAACCACCCGGGTGAGCACGGCTGCGAGCTCGGTGGCAGACACCGGCTCCTGGGTCGCCCGCTCCAGCGCCCGGATCGCCCGGTCGTCGTCGTCGCAGTGGTCGGGGTGCACGGCGGTGCGCAGCTCGAGGCGGCCTTCGCCGCCGTCGAGGCCCTGCCAACGGTAGGTGGCCCAGCCGGCGGCTTCTTCGGCCGCCGTCGGCGGCTCGCCCTGGCGGCACAGTCCGGCCAGGAGCCGGGCCAGGGGGCCAGTCGGCAGCTGGAGGCTGGTGCCGCCAGAGGGCCGGGTCGACTCGACCACGGCGGTCACGGCTCGGGCGACCAACGGGCGGCGATCCCGCTCGCGGCGCTGCCAGCCCAATGGCCAGCGCAGTCGCAGCGGGGGAGCGGCACGGGTCCTAGGCGCGCCGGGAGCGGCCGTCGGAGCCGCGGAGGCGGTCGAGGACCTCGGGCGGCTCGCCGGCGGCCCACTCGTCGCAGCGGTCGAGGAGCTGCTCGACGAGCTGGTCGGCGGCTGCCTCGAGCTGGTCGTCGAGGGCGACCTCGGCGGGCGTGAGGGGTCGGCGCCGGCGTCTCGTGCGGTGGGTGGTGATGGCCACTGGGAGTCCTCTCGGGCATGCGCACGGTCGTGCGCGGTTGACCGAGACCCGGGGCTCCGCTAGAGTCGCTGGCGGTAGTCGCTCTCGGGTGGGAGTCCCGGAGCCCCGAAGTCTCGACGGAAGCGCCCTGGACTGGTCCTCCGGGGCGTTTTGTCGTTGTGGGCGAGGGAGCGGGCCCGGAACTCGGGCGTGGTCAGCGCCGTCGCTCGTTGCCGCTCGTCGTGAGCTGACTAGGCGATCACCTCCTGGTCTTGGTCCCTAAGCCACGTGCCGGCCGGCGGAGCCGGACTGCGACGCGTGGCGAATGCTCACACAGGTGAGCGCCTCGGCCAAGCCCGGCAGGCTGACCTCGACGGCCCGGGTGCGCCGGTCGAGCTCGTGGCGCATGGCCTCGGCGACGGCGTCGGGGTCGGCCACCAGCTCGGCGATCCGCTCGGGCATGACGCCGAGCAGATCCTGCAGCACGAAGGCGGCCCGCAGCACGGTGACCTGCTCGGCGGTGAAGCGCCGGTTGGCCGTGTCGTTGGGCCGCATGTCATCTCGAGCGAAGAGACGGTCGGCCACCTTGTAGAGGCGGTCGCGGGAGACGATGAGGCCGGCGCTGTAGAGCAGCCCCGAGACCTCGGTGGTGGTCAGGCCGGTCCTCGACGGCCAACGCATGGCGGTCACCTCCAGTGTGGATTACAGGGGTGTGATTCGGACGGACGGTAGCCGATGGGATGCCGACGACGGGGGATTGTGCGCCGCCGCCGCGCGTCTCGCGCGAGGGCCTAGTCGGCGCTTCGCGAGGGGCCACACCGATGTAATGGGCGCGGTCAGGAGCGCAACGCGACACGCCCCACCGGATTTCTGGACCACAGGCCACCAAATCTAGCCAAGCGGCCCGGAAGTGTGAAAGAATGCCCGGCGGATGCAAGAGATTAGCCAAACGGCACCACCTGCGGTCCCCTCCGTAGGTTTGCTGCTCGTGGGCCGCCGGGTCGATGCAGACCAGCTCGTGGGAGCGACCGATATCGCCGTGCGGCTGAGCCTGGCCAGGAGCCAGGACGTGCATCACTTGCGCCGGCGTGACCCGACCTTCCCTGAGCCGGTGACGGTTCTTGGCGGGGGCCCTCACTGGGGCATCTACGTCTGGGCGTGGCCCGACATCGCTCGGTGGGCCCAAGCTAAGGGCTACGAGCTGGCGGAGGGGGAGTGGCGGCGACCACCGCGGGCCAAGTCCGTCCGAGAGCGCCTGGCGGAGTTCGAGGCGCTTGAGCGCGAGTTGGGAGAGCTCGGCGATCTCCGCTCCCAGCTCGACGAGCTGGCCGCGCTGCGCGAGCGCGTGGAGCGACGCGGCGACAAAACGACAGGCGCTGAGGAGTGAGCCCGCTGGGTTCGGACGCCGGGCGCCGCCGGGGCAAGTCGGCCGAGCAGCGCGACAGTCGAGTCGTCCTCACCTATCGCTACCGGGCGGAGCCGACAGCTGACCAGCACGCCTATCTCATGCGCTGCGCCGCCGCCCACACCGCGGTGTGGAACGCGGTGGTCGCAGCCCGCCGGGCGGCGGTGGCCAGCGAGGCGCCCACAGCCGACGGTGCTGCCGCCCCTCATCCGGTCCGGCACTTCTCGCCCCGGGACCCGCCATCGTCGTGGCTCACGTGGCAGTCTGGGACCGCTCCGGTTCTGGGCGACCGTCGGCGGCGTCCGCCGCCGGGTGCCCTACGACGCCGTGCCCAACGTGGTGCTGCGCCGAGCCCAGCAATCGGTGCACGACGCCTACCTCTCCTACCTCCGGCTGCGCCGCAACGGAGCGACCGAGGCCAAGCCGCCCGGGTTTCGCTCGTCGCGCCGGGCCATGCCCTGCCTCGGGTACCAGACCCAGACGCGGAGCCGGGCCGGCACGGTCGAGGACTGGCTGCCCCAGCGGGGGCCGAAGTGGGCGCTGGTCCGCGTGCCCCAGCCCCGCTCCAGCGTTGCCCGGATCTCCGATGCGCGGGTCCGGCTCCGCTACCACCGCCCGATCCCCGACGGTGCTGAGGTGCAGCTGGCCACCTGGAGCTTCGATCGCGCCGGCGGCCACTGGTACGTGTCGCTGCAGTGCAGCCTCGCCGTCCCCGCCAGCGAGCCGTCGTCGACGCCCGTCGTGGTCGGTCTGGACCGGGGTGTGCGCGACCTGGCGGCGTGTGTCGGAGTCGACAGCGCGACGAGGCAGATCGTCGTCGACCGGGCCGTCCAGCCGTCGCCCGGCCTCACACCGGCACGGCGCCGGCGTCTGCGGCTCCTCGAGCGCTCGGTGGCCCGCAGCCACCGGGCCGTCTGCCCCGGCTATGAGCCAGGGCAGCGCCATCCATCGGGCATGTGCATGTGGCGCCGGCGCAAGCCAGCCCGCGCCCGGCGCGCCGAGGCGGAGATCGCCCGCCTACGCGCCGCCGATGCTCGGGCCCGGCACGAGGTCATCGAGGTCCTGACGCACGACCTGGTCGACGGCTCGCCCCAGCGGTCCTGGCAGCCTGCCGACGTCGTCGCCGTGGAGTCGCTGAGGGTCAAGGACATGATGCGCTCTGCCCGCGGCACCGCCGACGACCCGGGCGCCAACGTGACGGCCAAGGCCGGCCTGAACCGCAGCATCCAGGCGGCGTCGTGGTCGCGGCTATCCATCCGGCTATGCGCCAAGGCGGGCCGCGCCCGACTGGTCGGGCGGACGGTGGAGGTCGTCGAGGTCGACGCCCGCAACACGAGCCGCACCTGTCCGGAGTGCGACGACGTCGACCCGGCCAACCGCCGCCACGGCGGCAAGAGCTTTGCGTGCGGCCGCTGCGGCCATCGCGACGACGCCGATCGCGTCGCTGCACGCAACATCGTCACCCGAGCCCTCGATCTCATCGAGGGCCGCCTGGCGCCGGCGGACGGCGCCCCCTCCGCGGGCTGTGGAGGGCTGGGCGTCTCGGAGCTACCTCCTGGTGACGGAGGCTCCGGGCCGGCACTCGTCCCGCGGGGCGAGAGCGCCGGGGAGGCTCCTCTGCGGAGCCGTCGAACCGCTCACTCCGCTCACCGCATCCATGCGAGCGCTCCGGCGGCGGATGACGCCGGCGTCAGCGCTCGCAGCGGCCAGGCACCACACCATGAGGAGGTCCGGTACGGCGATCGTGATGGCCAGCTGGTGGAGGTAGCGCTCGCATCGGGCACCGTGATGGCTGGTGGGGCCCCATGATCTGGCCGAGCCGTCGCCATGGTCGATGCGGTCGGAGACGCCACGGTCCCTCGGTAGACGTCGACGACGGCGACAGAGCTGGTCGCCATGGTCGATGCGGTCGATCGGAGACGCCACTCGCCCCGGGATCTCCCATCGTCGTGGCTCACGTCGCAGTCGCCATGGTCGATGCGGTCGATCGGAGACGCCACATGACGCCGGCCGTCGGGGCCGTCCGTTCACTCGGATGTCGCCATGGTCGATGCGGTCGATCGGAGACGCCACAGGATTCGGAGGCGCGTCCCCTCATGGCGCTGAACCGGCGGGTCGCCATGGTCGATGCGGTCGATCGGAGACGCGGAAACGATTCGGTCGCCATGGTCGATGCGGTCGATCGGAGACGCCACGCACTGCCGACTCGATCGGAGACGCCACGGCCGCACCAGCACGGGCTGCAGCACCCCCATCTGCGTCGCCATGGTCGATGCGGTCGATCGGAGACCCCAGTCGATACGTCGATCGGGCAAGGCAACGGGCGTCAATCCCGCAAAGTCGTACTGCCGCCACCCAGATGGAAAGCTCTCTGTCGATCGCCGCGAATCAGACACCGTACGGGTCGGCTGCCCGCCGCCCCCGCACCGGAGAGGTAGCGCTCATGGCCAGCGTGGTTGACCAGGAAGCCGGAGCCGGCTGGACCAGCCCTGGCGGTGAAACGCGGGTGCCGGCGCCACCGCGCCGCCGCCGGCACCGCATCCCCGCCAGCCTTGGCGTGGCCGTGGTCGCTGGCCTGATGGCCATGCTGCTCACCCTGGCCGCCAGCCGCCAGGATGACGTCGTCCAGGTGGTCGTAGCGGCCCAGAGCATCCGCGCCGGTGAGCGCATCGAAGCCGGCGACCTTCGCTACGCCGACATCTCCGCATCGGACTCGGTGCTCTCGAGCCTGGTGCGCCGCAGCGACGCTCGCTCGCTGATCGGCCAGGTGGTCACCCAGCCCATCGCTTCCGGCACCATGGTGTCGGCGAGCGACGTCGCGCCAGAGGCCGGTCCCGGCCAGCAGCGGGCCATGAGCTTCGCCCTCGACGTCGACCGGGCTGTCGGCGGGGCCATCCGCGCCGGGGATCGAATCGACGTCATCGACGGATCGGTGCCCAGCTACGTCCTGACAGGCGCCGAGGTCTTGGCCGTCGCCCAGCCCTCCAGCGGAGCACTGACCACCCGACACAGCTACGTCATCACCGTGGCCGTGGACGCCGACTCCGCACTGCGCCTGGCCGCGGCCATCCAGGCCGGCAAGCTCGAAGTGGTCCGGGCCACGGGGGCCCCGGCCATCGTGGCCACTGGCGGTGTCGAGATCGAGGCGCCGCTGGCAACCGCCGAGACGGTGCCGGCAATCGCCGAGCCAGACGTACTCATCCCGGCACCGCCAGGGGGCTGATCGTGGACGAGCCCACCTACGCCTTTGCCGCCAGCGTGCGGCCCTGGGCCCAGGACTGGGCTCGCCACATCGCCGACCACGGGCCGGGACGCCTGGTCGACCATGTCGCCGAGCGTCGGAGCCTGGAGCGCGGTGAGTACCGCCTTCTGGTCATCGACGCCGACGCGGCCATGATCGACGCCGGCACCGTCCAGGCCCTGCATGGCCGGGGCAGCGCCGTCCTGGCCGTCTGGGACCCCGCAGACCCCCGGACCAAGGATCTGGCACTGGCGCTGGGTGCCGACCGGCTGATCGAGGCCGACGCCACCGCCGAGGAGTTCGTGGCCGCTGCCCTGGCCGCAGTCGGCACCATACCGACCCAGCGCTACCACCCGGATCACCAACGGGTCGCCAGGGCGACCCCATCCTCGCGACCGGCGCGCGGAGTGGCGGGCCGGGTCGTCGTGGTCGCCGGACCGGTGGGAGACGATGCCGGCGAGGTGGCGGTGGAGCTGGCCCGCGATCTCGCCGAGGGCGGCCGGGTGGTCGTCCTGGTGGATGCCGACGAAGTGCACCCGAGCGTCTCGCAGCGCCTGGGCCTTCCCCTCCTGCCCAACCTCCGCATCGCTATCGACACCTTGCGCGAGCGCCCTGTCGGCCTCGGCGACGTCCTTCTTTCGGTGCCGACAGGCGGCTTTTGGGTGCTCGGTGGCATGAGCGACCCGGCGCGCTGGGCCGAGATCAGCGCCGCCGAGGTGGCCGGGGTGGTGGAGGCGCTGGCTGGCGGCTGTGACTTGGTGGTCGTCCAGGCCGGTCCCATGATGGAGGACCTGGCTCGCCACGGCGGCCCCGACCGTTACGGCATCACCCGGCGCCTCCTGGCTATGGCCGGGACCATCGTGGGGGTGGGCGTGGCCACCCCGACCGGGCTGGCTCGCCTGGTGGCCTGGGTGGCCGAGGCTCGTCAGGTGGCGCCGGTGACTCGCATCGAGCTGATGGTGACCCGGGTCCCCCCGGGGCGAGCACGGGCGAGCGAGATCTCCTCCGCGTTGGCTGTCACCGGAGCCGGCGGGGTGCACCTGGTGCCCGGCGACCCCTACGTCGAGGCGGCGGCCTGGGACGGCACGCTGGTCCCCCGGGGACCGTTCACGAAGGCGGTGGCCAAGCTGGCCGCCGGCCTGGGGGCAGGGGCACGTCATGGCTAGCCCGCCGATCGAGCGCCTGTGGGAAGCGCTGCGCGACGACGTGGCCGACGAGCGGCTGGACCCGGCCACCGAGCCCAAGCGCATTGCCGAGCTGGCCACCCAGGTGGTGGTCCGGTACGGCCAGGAGGCGGCTGTGGGCGCCGTGAGGCCGCTGAGCGACCCGGCCGGCATGGTCCAGCGCCTGGTGCGGCTGGTGTGCGAGTACGGCCCGCTCACCGAGGCCCTCGCCTCGCCGGCGACCGAGGAGGTACTCATCGAGGACGACCGGGTCCTGGTGGTGGGAGAGGGCCGGCTGCGAGGACTCCTGGAGCCGACGACGGCCGCCATCAACCGCCACGTGGTGGACAAGCTGCTGGCTGAGACGCCGGTGCGACTCGACCCCACCACCCCGCTGATCCAGGCCCAGGTCCTGGACGGCAGGGCCCGGCTCACCGCGGCCGGGCCACCGGTCATTGGACCCTCGGGGGTGTCCGCCTCACTGCGCCTGTACAAGCGCCGCCGGGTGGTGCTCGACGACATCGTGGGCTGGGGCACCATCACCCCCGCGCTGGCCGACTTCGCCCGGCTGCTCATGGAGGCGCTGTGCTCGGTGGTGATCTCGGGTGCCCCCGCCGCCGGCAAGACCACCCTGTTCTCGGCGCTGCTTTCGGGGATCCGAGAGAACCGCTGTGTCCGGGTGGTCGAGGAGTATCCCGAGCTGTACCTGCCCACGCCCTATGGACGCTGCTACCACTGCCGATCGGCCGATTCCGACGGACGTGGAGCGGTGTCGCTGCGCGACTTGGTCAAGTTCGTGCTCGGCATGCGCGCCGACTTCATCGCCGTCGGCGAGGTCCGCTCCGACGAATCCTGGGAGCTCACCCGGGCAATGAACGCCGGCACCGGCTGTGGCGTCACAGTGCATGCCAACTCGGCCGAGGACGGCCTGGAGGCTCTCGTCAGCACGGCCCTCGGGGCGGGCGCCAACGTCAACGAGCACCACGTCCGCACCACCTTGGCCAAAGGTGTCGACGTCGTCGTCCACGTCGAGCGCGACGACCCCAACCAGGTGGCCGAGGGCGACGCCTATCGCCGTCAGGTGACCGAGGTCAGGGCGCTGATGCCCCAGATCGAGCGCGGTGAGCAGAAGTTCTCCACTGTGTTGCTATTCGAGCGGGCCGGCGGGCTCGGCTCCCCGCTGGTGTGGACCGGATTGCTCCCTCCGACGTCCCTGGTGGATCGCCTGGAGCAGCTGCTGCCGCAGGGCCGCATGCTCAAGCACGTGCTGGCCGGCGAGGGCCTGCGATGAGGGTGCTCGGGGCGCTTCTGGCCGGCGTGGCGGTCTTCGCGCTGGTGGCCCAGCTGAGTGGCCACGGGAGAGCGCTGGCGCTCCGTCTGCCCCGGACCCAGGGCGACCGGCGCCGACCCGGCCAGGCCGTGTGGCTCGCCCAGGCCGGCGTGGCCGTCACCCCCGCCCAGTTCGCCGCCGCCCGGACCGCGCTGGGACTGCTGGCGTTAGTGGTCGTCTGGGGGGCCGCCGGCTCGGCCTTCGTGGCCGGCCCGCCGGCGCTGGCGGTGGCCTGGCTCCCCAAGGCCTACTTCGCCCAGCGGCGTTCGGTCCGCCTGGGCCAGGTGGTGGCGGCGTGGCCCGACGGGATCCGCCAGGTGATCGCGGCCGCCCGAGCCCGGGGCACGGTGCACCAGGGCCTGGTCGAGCTGGCACATCGCGGCCCCGCCCCGCTGGCCGAGGCGTTCGCCGGCTATCCAGCCCTGGCCCGCACGGCCGGCACGGTGACGGCGCTGGAGACCATCCGGGACCAGCTGGCCGATCCCACCACCGATCGCATCATCGAGGTACTGATCGTGGCCCACGAGCAGGGTCAGCTGCTGGCCATGCGCATCCTGCGGGACCTGGCCACCATGGTGGCCGAGGACGCCAAGGTGCTCGAGGAGCTGGCCAGCGCCAGCCTGGCGCAGCGCCTCGACGCCCGCATCACCTTCGTTCTCCCGTGGCTGGTGCTGGTAGCGCTGTGCGTGGGGGCACCCGCCTACCGCGCCTTCTACGCTTCGGCCGGCGGCGCCGTGGTGGTGGCGATCGGGGCGGCCATGAGCGTGGGGGGCATGGCCATGGTCTCCCGCCTGGCCCGCCTGCCCGCCGAGCGGCGCGTCCTGGGGGGAGTCCAGTGATCCGGCTCGACATGCTGCCCGCCGCGCTGTGCGCCGGGGTGGCGGTCGCCGCCCTGGTGGTGTTCGTGGCCCCGCCTCGTCGTCGCCTCGGACCGCGCCTGGACGACTACACCGTGGTGGCCCGGGCCAAGCTGGGTGTGGGGCCGGGAGCGGCCTCGCTGGCCCAGCGGCCGCCGCCGGCCATGGGCGGTGCGATGGTGGCCGTGCTGCGCCCCATGGCCGACGCGCTGGCCCGGCGGCTGGGAACGCTGGCTCGCACCACTGACGATGCCGCGCTGGCGCTGCAGTTACGCCACGCCGGGATCGACCTCAGCCCCCGCGCCTTCCGTCAGCAGCAACTTGCTCTTGCGGCCGTGGGCGCCGTGGCCGGCGTCAGCCTGGGCGCGTTGCTGGGTGCCGGCCTGGGCGCCTCGCCGACCCCGGTGGCTCTGGCGCTGGGAGCCGCCGGCTTGGTCGGCGGAGCGGTGTGGCGGACCGCCGAGGTGGCCCGTCGCATCCGGGACCGCCAGGCGCAGACCCGCGCCGAGCTGTTCTCCATCTGTCAGATACTTGCCATCTGTGCCCGGGCCACGCCGAGCCTGCTGGCCATCACCGAGCACGTGGCTCGCCGGACCCACGGCGTGGTCGCCGGCGAGCTGAGAGAGGTCCTGCGCTGGATCGCCGCCGGCACGCCCACCGAGGTGGCCTTCGCCGAGGCGGCCCGGCTGGCCGCCGAGCCCGCCGCGGCACGCCTGTACCGGGTGATGGCCAGCGCGGCCGAGTCCGGCGGTGACATCGCCGACGCCCTCATGGTCCAGAGCGAGGACATCCGCGATGCCCAGCGCGAGGACATCAGGCGGGCGGCGACCAAGCGTCGGGGCGCCATGGTCGCCCCCATGGTGCTGGTCCTGGCTCCGATCATGCTGCTGTTCGTCGTGGCCGCCTTCCCCCGGATCATCCTCGGCATCTCATGACACAGACCAAGAAGGGAGAGAGATGAGCGACAGAGACCTAGGCGAGCTTCCTCGAGGTGGCGGCCGGCAGCTACCGCTCGGGCTGGCCGTCGTCGTGAGCGGTTTGACCTGGCTGGCCCAGCGACCTCGACGTGGCGAGGGGGGGTTCACCGTCGCTGAGAGCCTGGCCATGGCCGCCGTCGGCGTGGTCATCATCGTCGCCCTCTGGGCCGCGATGAAGGCGGTGGGCATCGACGTCATCGACGGCATCAGGGACAGCATCGTCGGTGGCGGCTCCTCCACTCCGACCACCACGCCCACACCCCCGTAGGTGTGGACGTGGCCCATCACCGGTGTCGGTCGGCGACATCGGTCCTGGCGCGTCCGCCGGGGCGAGGGCGGCTTCACCACCTTGCCGGCCATGCTGGCGGTGGGCCTGACCCTGATGGTGCTCGTCTGGGTGGCCAACCTCGCCCTCATGCTCTACGGGCGCGGGGTCGTGCGGGCATCGCTCGACGAGGCAGTGCGCGCGGGTTCCCGGGTCGGGCCGGACTCGGTCGAGATGTGCCAAGCCCGGGCTACCGAGGCTCTCGGCGAGGTCCTGGGTGGGTCCATGGGCGACGACGTGGAGCTGTCCTGCAGCGAGGACGCCGGCGTGGTGCGAGCCCGGGCCGACGTGGTCTTCCAGGGGTGGGTCGTGCCGGTGCCGGACTGGAGCTTCAGCGTGAGCGCCAGCTCGGTCAAGGAGACGGCTCCATGACCGCCGGCCAGCGGAGCGAACGCGGCTTCGTTGCCGTCGAATGGGTGGCGGCCGTGGGCCTGTTGCTGCTGCCCATGGCGGTGGTGGTCCTGTCCTTCCCAGCGTGGGTCGAGCGCCAGGGCATGGCCCGCTCAGCGGCCGAGGAGGCAGCTCGGGCGGTGGCGCTGGCCGGCGACACCGAGGCGGGCGTGGCGGCGGGGGAGGCGCTGGTCGATGAGATCGCACGCAACCACGGCATCGACCCGGCCACCATGAGCGTGCGCTTCGAGGGCGACGTCGTGCGGGGCGGCGAAGTGCGCGCCGTCGTCACCGTCGAGCTGCCGGCACTGCGCTTCCCTGGCATGGGCTCGGTGGGGGCCGTGGAGTGGTCGACCAGCCACACCGAGCTGGTGGACCAGTACCGGGGCTTCGAGCCGTGAGCCGGGGCGAGCATGGCTACGTGACGCTGTGGGTGCTGGGGGTGGCCATGATGGTCATCTTCGTGGGCGGCATCAGCCTCGACCTGTGGCGGGTGGCGGCCACCCGCCGGGCCGTGGCATCGGCCGTCGACGGCGCCGCCATCGCCGGCGCCTCGGGGCTGGACGAGGCGGCCTTCCGGGCCAGCGCCGGCGAAGAGGTGCGTCTCGACCCGGGTCTCGCCGAGGAGCTGGCGGTGGCCAACCTACAAGCCCAACCCGACAGTGCTGAGCTGGTCGAGGTGGCTATCGAGCCGGCGCCCGAGCGCATAACGGTGCGGGCGGCCCGGCCGGTGGAACTTACACTTTTGCGGATCTTTCTGGCCGGCGAGCCGCCGGTCGTCGTACGTGCGTCGAGCACAGTGGACGCGAGGAGGTCACCATGAGCTGGAGACGCGGCGAGGACACCGCCGTCACGGTGTTGCACGGACCGGCGTCGGCGCCGGAAACCGCACCGCCGCCCACGCCACCACCGGAGCGGCCGGTCGGCCTGTGGCGGAAGCTGGCGATCGTCGGCATCCTGCTGGCCCTCGTCGTCGGACTGGTGTGGCAGGTCACCCGTTCTGATACTGGGGGAGAGGATCTCGCCACCCCGACTACTTCGGCGACCACAGCCGCGGCGGCACCGGCCGCCAGCGTGCTCGTGGACCCACCGGAGCTGCGGAACACCGGCGAGGACTTCGACGCCGTCGTGCGAAGCCTTGACGCCTTCACCCGGTGGGCTTTTCAGCACCCGGACCCGAAGTGGACCCCGTTCGTGATGCACCCGGCTTGTGACTGTTTCAAGGAGATGGAGGCCCGGCTTACGGCCTTGCAGACTTCGGGCCAGCGTTTCGGTTCGGAGGGTGAGCAAGTCCGCAAGGTGATCGTTCGGGACCGACTGGATCCCAACCAAGTCACCGTGTATGTGGTCTTCTCAGGGAGGACGGCCGGAGTGGTCGATGCAGCTGGCACCGTTGTCCAGGCCCCAGAGGATCTCCCGCCTACAGGGATCAACCTGGAGTTGCGACGCGGGGATGACGGCCGTTGGCGGACCGTCCAAGAGATCTTCCTTGGCACTCCAGGCGAGGGGTGGGAGCAATGGTGATCCGCTGGTTCGTGACCCGCTGGGTTCTCGCCTTCCTCCCCGCTGTGGTGGTTCTCCAGCCACGAGAAGTCCTTGCCCAGGTGCCGCCGGAGCAGTCGACGACACCGACTACTCAAGTCTGCAGTATCAGGTATGGGTCGATCTGTAGCGGTCTCGGACGGGATATACCGGCACAACCCAGCAGAGCGACTCCGGGTATTCAAGCGATCGCCGAGACCGGGTTAGGTCGGCGGTCGACACGTAAACCATCGCCATATCTGCGCGAGCGAACGTTTCTTCCCGCAATCAATGGCTGCATCAACGGGCAGGTCTATGTAGATCGAATCGTTTCCAGGGCAACGGGGGAAACGGTGAACCTAACGCCCAACAGGTGTTTGGCGGACCCACGTACGCCGGTACCTACAGTGCCTGCCCAAGCTGAGCGCCCACCACCCGAGAGGGTATGGAGTGAGGTACCTCTCCCCAAGCCAGACTGGGGATTGAACCCCGGCAAGAACGGCTTGACCGGTCTGCCCACCTGGCTGTGGGACCCGAGGGGCAGCGAGCCCGTCAACGCCACGGTGGACCTCGGAGGCTTCACCGCTACCGCCACGGCTAGACCAATCAAGTACGAGTGGCGGATGTGGGAATCATTCGACAAGCCCAATCGCAACCCGCACCCCGTCGTGGTGTCGAGCGTGCCGGGTAGCGAGGCCAAGCCGGCAGGCACCTACATCTACGAGACCACGGGTGACTGGACAGTGACAATGACGGTGACCTGGGCGGGCACCTACACCTTTACCGGGCCCGGTGGTGTGAACGACGTCGTGGACCTCGGGACCACCACCACCAGCTCATCGCGGCCCTACCACGTCATCGAAGTGAGAGGCGCACGGGTTGGCTGAGCGGTCAGGCCGCCTCGCCGGCGTCGTACAGCTCGCTGTCGTCATCGCCTTCGAGGCGGCCGCCGTGGTGGTGCTGGCCCGCCTCGGCTCCATCGAGCGCTGGGAGGTGGATTGGGGCCATCTCGGCGAGTGGGTGCAGGCGGTGCCGCTCGAGGACGCTGTCGCCGGGCTGTTGCGCTGGACGGCCCTGGTGCTCGCGGTCTGGCTCCTGGCCTCGACGGCGCTGTACCTCCTGGCCCGGGTGAGCCGGGTGCCGGCGCTCATCCGCAGCACCCAATGGGCGGCACTGCCGCCGGTTCGCGGTCTGGTCGACCGGGCGGCCGCCGCCACCCTGGCGGCCACCAGCGTGGTGGGAGCCATGCATGCCACCCCAGCCTGGGCGCACGCCGCGCCGGTACCCGTCACCGCCACGGCTCAAGGGTCGTTGTCAGCTACGGCGGTGCCTGACCGCAACGACACGGGTGCTCCGGAGGCCATCGCCGCCGACCCGGCCGTGCCGGAGGAGTGGGAGGTCCGCGACGGCGACAATCTCTGGGACATCGCGGCCTCGCACCTGGGAGCGGTCTCGGGCCGACGCGGTGATGATGTCCCCGACGCCGAGGTGGTGCCCTACTGGCGCTCGGTGTGTGACACCAACCGCGGGAGCCTGCGATCAGGCCATCCCAGTCTGATCTACCCGGGCGAGCGGATCGTGCTGCCGGCGCCTTCCGTCGGGGCTGATGCACCGCCGCCAGTGGCGTCGCCGCCGATCGACGCGCCGCCCGCCGCCGAACCATCTCCGGCCCCGACGATCAGCGTGCAGACGACCCTGCCCACTGACGTCGGGGCCGGTGTCGTCAACCCCGTGCCTGAGATCGTGCCGGTGCCGGTGCCCGGAGCGCCGGGGGAGGAGCCCATGGTCGATGCCGGTGCCGGGACCCAGGAGGCCGTGCCGCCGGCGACGGCTCCACCCGCCGAGGCACCGGCGACCCAGCCGGCGGCCAAGGAGGGCGCCGGGCGGGGCCTACGGGCCAACGCACCGAACCTGCTGGGCGGCGGCCTCCTGGCTGCCGGGGTGATCGCCACCTTGGACCGGCTGCGCCGGGCCCAGATGCGCCGGCGGCGCCCTGGCCAGCGCATCCCGCTACCAACGGCCGAAACGGCACGCCACGAGTGGGCGGCTCGCGAGGGTGCCGATCACCGGGGCGCAGAGCTGTTCGACCTGGCCGTACGGGCCATGGCGCATGGTCTGGCCGAGACCGGCGACGTACCGCCCGAGATCGACGCGTTCGAGCTCGACGGCGACCGCCTGGAGATCGTGCTGGCCACACCCGCCCCCGCCCCGGCCGGCTTCGTCGACGACGTCGTCGGCGGCCGCCACCGCTGGGTGTTGGTGGCCGGCGGCACCGAGGAGCTGCGGTGGGCGGCCGAGGTGCCCCACCCGCTGCCGGCGGTGGTGACGCTGGGCCGGACGCGCTCGGGTGCCCAGGTGTTGGTCGACCTGGTGGAGCCGTGCCTGACGACCATCGCCGGCGACGACGAGGTGGGTCGGGAGCTGGTGTGGGCGGCGGCAGCCGAGATGGCCAACCGAGTCGACGACATGCTGTTCTCGCTTTGCCTGGTCGGCTTCGGCGACGGCTTGGCCAGCCCGGCCCGGCGGGTCGAGGTCCTGGAGAGCTTCGACCAGGCCCTGGACTACATCGAGGCCGCCGGGTTGGCCGGCGCCGAGGAGCTGGCCGGCGCGGGCTTCGCCTCGGCGCTGCACGCCCAGGTGGCCACCGCCCAGCCCGACTCCTGGGCCCCGCTGGTGGTGCTGTGCGACCGGCCGCCGCCGGCCGAGCAGCTCGAGCGGCTTGTGCGTCTCACCAGCTCGGCCTTCGTGGCCAACGTGGCCGTTCTGGTGGTGGGCGACGCAGCGGGGGCAGCCCGCCAGCTGCACATCGTGGATGGGTTCCTGGAGGTGCCTTGCCTCCCGCAGCCGGTCGTGCCCCAGCGCCTGTCCGGCGCCGAGGCGGCTGCCATCGGCGAGATGTTCGAGGCTGGCCGCCATCGCCCACCCTCGCACCTGTACCCCGAGCCGCTGGTGCCGCCGGTGGTCGAGCTGGCCGACCTCGCCGAGGCTGGCCGCCTGGAGGTGGTGGCCTCGCCGGGCGGGGCGAGCCACGGTGAGCCCGACGCCATCGAGGCGCCGCCGATCGTGGCGGGCCCGACGCTCTCGCGGCCGGAGGTGCTGGTGCGGGTGCTCGGCCCGGTCGGCATCGAGCTGTCCGGCCAGCCGGTGGCATTCGCCCGCATGAAGGCGGTCGAGGCCCTAGCCTACCTGGTCACCCACCGGGGCCTCGCCATCGACGGCGACCGTCTGGGAGAGGCGCTGTGGCCCAGGTCCGAGGGCCGACCGACCGGCAGCCTCAACACCACGTTGTGGGAGGTGCGAGACCGCCTCGGGGCCGTGGCCAGACAGGCGCTGGAGGCGGACGAGCCGGCCCGGAAGAACGTGGATTATGGGGCCCGGTTCCTCGCACCGTTGCGAGGTGCCCGGCGCCTGTACGAGCCGGGGGAGTCGGTGGGCCTGGACTACGACTTGGTCGTCGAGGCCAACCGTCTCGCCGCCGCCGGCGACGCCGCCGCCATGGCCGCGCTGCGCGACGCGCTGGAGCTGGTCCGCGGGCGGCCCTTCGAGGCGTCGTCCAGCGGCAAGGACGAGGGCTTCTTGTGGGCCCACGGCGACGGGCTGCTGTACGAGATGGCCGCCGGCGTGGTGGACGCCGCCCACCGCCTCGTCGAGCTGTGCCTCCAGGGCGGGGACCTGGACGGGGCCCGCTGGGCGGCCGGTCGGGGCATGGCGGCCAGCCCCGGCAACGAGGTGCTGTGCCGGGACCGCATGCGCATCGCCGCGACCGCCGGCAGCCCCGCCGGCGTCGACGCCGTGATGGACGAGTTGCGCGCCTGGGTCGGCGTCGACCAGCCGTGCGACA
>Ga0187894_10003057_pt1 | contig 19173 bp, 16 predicted proteins | sample GBC1701081metaG_FD_136650 | JGI IMG/M metagenome (GOLD analysis project Ga0187894, IMG submission 136650) | White microbial mat communities from a lava cave in the Kipuka Kanohina Cave System on the Island of Hawaii, USA - GBC170108-1 metaG ...
TCAGCCACGGCTGTCGCCCCCCAGCCTGGATCCGCCTGGACTGACGAGCGTTTGCGGACCGGGGGCCGAGCCAGGCGCCGACGGCGAGCGGAGCGACGGAGCGCCCTCACGAGCGAGCGGCTCAACCACGCGCGGCCACCTCCTTCGCCAGCCTCAGATAGGCGGTGCTGCCCGCGCTTTGCGGGGCATGTTGGATGACCGGCACGCCGAAGCTGGGCGCCTCCCCAAGCCGCACGTTGCGCGGAACGACCGTGTCGAAGACGAGCTCCGGGAAGTGCTGGCGCAGCTCGCGCTCCACGTCCCGCGCGAGGCGGGTGCGCCCGTCGTGCATCGTCAGGATCATCCCCGCCACCGTCAGCCGCGGATTCAGCTCGCGCTTGATCAGCGAGAGCGTGTCGAGCATCTGCGCGAGGCCCTCCAGCGCGAAGTACTCGGTCTGCACCGGGACGATCACCTTGTCCGCGGCCACCAGCGCGTTGACGGTGAGCGGGCCGAGCGAGGGCGGGCAGTCCAACAAGGTGAACAGGTAGCGCTCCCTTACGTCGCCGAGCCGCGCGCGCAGGGTCGTCTCCGAGCCCGCGATCCGCGGCAGCTCGACGTTAGCGCCGGCCAGTTCGGGCGTCGAGGGCACGACGTCGAGGCGGTCGAGCCCGCTCGGGAGCGCGGCGGCGGTGAGGGACAGGCCTCCAGAGAGGCAGTCGTAGAGGTTGGGACCGCCCTCCTTCGGAAGCCCCAGCGCGACCGTGGCGTTGCACTGCGGATCGAGGTCAACGAGCAGCGTCGGGTGCCCGGCGTCGGCGATGCTGGCGCCCAGGTTGACCGCGGTGGTGGTCTTTCCCACTCCACCCTTCTGGTTGGCGATTGCGAGAACGGTGCCCATTGCGGATCTCAAGTTACGAGGCGTTTCGGTCGGAAATCCATTTCGGCTGGGTGTTCGGGGCCGAACGGAGTGGTCCTGCTCGGCTCGCGTAAAACGGCGGCGGGGTGGGTGGGGGGTTGGCTACGAAGCGTCCTTATAAGGGACGGAACGTGGAGAACCCCCCTCGGCGCGCCGTTCACGAGGGGGCGCAGGCGCTTAACCGCCCAGCGGCCGCTTCGCCGCCATCCCGGGCCGGCGCGGGAAGCGCTCGGGCGTGGGCGCCACCTTACGGAACACATACAGATGCCGGTCCCGAGCCCCAGCGAACGGCTCGACCCGCAATACGCCCTGGGCAGCCAGTCCCACCACGTCGGCCGCTTCCCCACCCCGCCTTTCTTCGTCGGGATCACGAGCCCCCTTCCAAGCCACGAACACGCCACCGAGCGACAGCAGCGGCGCCGCGTACTCCACCAGCACCGCCAGGCCCGCCACCGCCCGCGCCGTCACCACGTCGTAGCGCTCGCGACCGCCGCCACCGCCTAGCGGCCCCGCAACGGCGGCCCACCCTTCGGCCCGGGCAACCACCGCGCGCGCGTTCTCCACCCCCGCCGCCCGCGCCAGACGGTCGATCGCCGCCCCCTTGCGCCGCGCCGACTCGATCAGATCCACGCGCGCCGGCGCCAGCGCGATCGCCAGCACCAGGCCCGGGAAGCCCGCCCCGGCGCCGACGTCGGCGATCCGCGAGGCGCCGCGCAGCGCCTCGACCTCCAGGCCGGAGAGGCTGTCGGCCACGTGCGCCCGGAGCGCCTCGGCAGGGTCAACGATCGTCGTGTGCGGGTCCGGCTCAGCCGCCAGCGCGCGAAGCAGCCGCTCGACCTGGCTCGCCGCTGCCTCGGGGAGCTCGTATCGGGCCGTCAGTCGCGCGATCGTTTCCCGTGAAACGGTCGCGGCGCCTAATCCCGAAAGGCCCGGGCCGGGCTGATCACGAGCCGGCGGCCGGGCTCGTCGCCCTCGCTGTGGGTCTCTACGTCCGTGCGCTCACTCAGGTAGGTGTGCACGATCTTCCGCTCCGGAGCGCGCATCGGCTCGAGCTCGACCGCGCGGTCGTAGCGCAATGCCTCGGCCGACGCCCGATCGGCCATCCGGTGCAGGGAGGCCTCGCGACGCTCCCGGTACCCCGCCGCGTCGATGGTCACCTGCTTACGTATCTCGCGACCACGGAAGGCGGCGCGAAACGCCAGGTGCTGCACGGCGTCGATCGTCGAGCCGTGCTTGCCTATTAGCAGTCCGAGCTCGTCGCCATTGACCGTGGCTCGGATCTCCTCCTCGGTCTCGTCGACGGCAACGGTCGCGCGCAGCCCGAGCGCGTGGACGATCCGGGCCACCACCGCCCGCACCCGTTCGGCGGGCTCGTCGGGAACCGTCTCAGCCACCTCGCGCCAGGTCTCCTCATCCACCTCCGCGCGCACCCGCGTAAACCCGGTCGGGCTGGGCTCCTCGACCACGTCGAACCGCACACAATCAGCGGTGATGCCCGGGAAGCGCGGCTCGAGCTGCTTCATCGCGGCCCACTTCGCCTCACCGAGGCTGTCGCCCTCTCCCTCCGCGACCGGCTCCTCGGGACGCGGGTCGTCGATCACCGCCGGCGTCCCGAGCGCTTCTTCTTCTTGCGCGGCGAGCGAGGCGGCGCCTTCGCGGGCCCCCCGTTGCCGCCGGTGGCGGGCGCCTTGGCGCGCCGATCGCCATCGGCCTCGCCGTCGGAGGCGGCGATCGCAGCCGCGGCCGGGCGCGGGGGTTTGCCGCGCGCGGGGGCAGGTCCCACCTCGGGCTCGGGCTCGGGCGGCGCCGGCTTCGGGTAGAGCTTCTTGACCAGGAGCTGTTGGCCGATCGTCCACACGTTGGTGGTGATCCAGTAGACGATCAGCCCCGCCTCGAAGTTGATGATGAAGACTACGAAGACGAACGGCAGCGCGAACATGATGCGGCGCTGCATGGGATCGGCGCTGATGGCCGTGACCGCGCTCGCGGCCAACTGTGTGCCCACGTAGAGGACGATCAGCACGCCGAGTAGCACCGGATCGGTGACCTTCTGGGCCAAGTCGTCGATGGCGAGGAAGCTCGCGTTGCCGGCGATGTCGGACTGGAACGAATCCGAACGCAGCAGGTAGAAGAGCGAGATGAAGAAGGGGATCTGCAGCAGTAACGGCAGGCAGGAGCCCAGCGGGTTGACCTTCTCGCGCTGGTAGAAGGCCATGACCTCCTGGTTCATCCGCTGTTTGTCGTCCTTGTAGCGCTGCTGGATCTTCTTGATCTCGGGCTGGAGCGTCTGGAGGCGCTGCATGGACTTCACGCCCTTGAAGGTCAGCGGCAGGATCGCGATCCGGACGGTGAAGGTCAGCAGGATGATCGCCACGCCCCAGGAACCCTCGAAGTCGCCGATCAAGCCGTGCCAGAACCTCAACACGGCCTCGCAGGCGTCGATCAGTGGCTGTAGGACGTTGGCGACGAACAAGGGCTTAACGCTGGGTACGCGGACGGAACAGCTTCTGATCCTCCACGAAGTCGACGCCGCCGTGGCTCCAGGGGTTGCAGCGCAGGAGCCGCCAGGCGGAGAGCACGACCCCCTTCAGTATGCCGTAGCGCCTCACGGCCTCGACGGCATAGTGCGAGCAGGAGGGATAGTACTTGCAGCGAGCCGGCAGACCGGGCGAGATCGCCCGCTGGTAGAAGCGCAGCGGGGCCACGAAGAGCGCGCGGAGCGCGGTCACAGCTCTTCCTCGACCCGCGCGAGGCCGGCCTCGGTCAAGACAGCCAAGAGGGCCTCCTCGATCGCTCGCTCACCGCCCTCGCGGGCCAGCTCGCCGGCCGCGGGGCGAGCGACGATGACGAAGTCGTGGCTCTCCTTGAGACCCGCGGCGCGCGCCCAGAACGCCTCGCGTAGTAGCCGCTTGATGCGGTTGCGCTCGACCGCGCCGCCCAGCTTGCGGCCCACGGACACGCCGAGCCGAGGCTCCCCTTCCGCGCCTTCGCGCGGAAACGCATAGACGACCAGGTGACGGCTCGCATGCGAGCGTCCCTCGCGATAGACGCGTTCGAACTCACCGCTGCGCGACAGCCGGCGGCGCTTGCGGCGCGCGCGGTCGGCCATGAGCTACACCGTGAGCCGCTTGCGGCCCTTGTGGCGGCGCCGCTTCAGCACCGCGCGCCCGGCACGAGTGCTCATGCGCGCGCGGAAACCGTGGGTGCGAGCGCGCTTGCGTCGCTTGGGCTGGTAGGTGCGCTTCATAGCCGCAGGCCAGGGTACAGGAAGCGGCTGGAGCCGCCTGTCGATTGGCTGTTCACAGGCTTTTCGCGCTCAATGCGGGGAACCTTGGTAGAGGCGCGACGTGCCTATTCGGCCCGGTTGTAGACTCGCTTCGCCGAGGGCAGCGACCCGGCGCGGCGCCCGTCCCTCTCCCATCCAATGTCCTTTCGCCAAAGGCCCTGAGGAGGGTCGCGACCGCCTGTGCCCGCACACCTCGACCAGATCTGGGACGACATCCGTGACGAGCTAAGGCGCACGACCCCGGACTTCAAGTTCCACCTCTGGATCGAGCCGCTCGAGCTAGCCGGCGTCAGCGACAGCACTCTCTACGTGCGGGCGCCCGAGCACATTCGCACCTCCGTAGCGGAGCGATATCTACCGCTGTTGCGCCGCGCCGCCACAAGCTGCTTCGACCAGCGAGCCGCCGTGGAGGTCGTGGGACCCACCTGGAGCGCACCGACCTCCAACCTAGAGGTCGGCGAGCGGGGCGACCGCGCTCGTGGGCGCCTCAACCCCAAGTACACCTTCGAGCAGTTCGTGATCGGCGGCGGCAACCGCTTTGCCCATGCCGCTGCACTCGCTGTAGCCGAGCTGCCAGGCCAGGCCTACAACCCGCTCTTCCTGCACGGCCCGCCTGGGCTCGGCAAGACGCATCTACTCCACGCCATCGCCAACTACGTCGCCCGCTTCGGCGCTGGGCTGGAGGTGCGCTACGCGACGATCGAGGAATTCACCACAGAATTCGTCGACGCGATCCGCACCAAGCGCACCGGGGAATTCAAGGACAGCTTTCGCAAGGCGGACGTCGTCCTAATCGATGACGTGCAGTTCCTCGCCGGGCGAGCTAGAACGCGCGAGGAGTTCTTCCACACCTTCAATGCCCTGCTCGACTCGGGCCGCCAGCTCGTGATCAGCTCCGACCGTAGTCCCGAAGAACTGCCGGACCTAGAGTCGCGCCTCGCCGAGCGCTTTCGCGCCGGGCTCGTGGTGGAGCTTGATCTGCCTGAGGTAGAGGTACGCCGGGCGATTCTCGCCAAACGAGCGCGGCTCGACGGGATAGAGGTCCCCAAGGACGTCTTAAGTGAAGTCGCCGAACGGGTTGACAGCAGTATCCGGGCTTTGGAGGGAGCTCTGATTCGCGTGGTCGCCTACGCGTCGCTCAAGGACGAACCAGCCACACCCAGGCTCGTACGCCACGTCCTGCGCCGGCTCGGGCAGGACACCAGCACTCCGACCTGCGGCATCTCCGAGATCCTGGATGCCGCAGCCCAAGAGTTCGGCGTGGAACGACAGGCCCTACTGGCCCGCGATCGCCGTCCTCCAGTCGCCACCGCCCGGCAAGTCGCCATGTACCTCGCACGCGAGCTCACAGATCACAGCCTCCCCGAGATCGGTCGCGGCATAGGGGGCCGCAATCACACAACCGTCCTACACGCGGTAAACCGCATCAGCGCCACGGTACGCAGCGACCCGGCTGTGCGCAGCGCGGTGGATAACCTCCGACGGCAGCTTGGGCACCCCACATAACAGCCGGTTGTACTGCGACAATCCACAGCCCTTCTTCGCCAAAGCGCGAAGAGCTGCCCTTATCTACGTATCCACAGCCCTAATTAATCCAAGCTCAGGTAGCAGACGTTGAAGCTCACCGTTTCCCGTGAAACGTTCCTCGCGAAGCTCGGCATCGCCGTGCGTGGGGCCTCCACTCGCAGCGCTATCCAGACATTGGCTGGTGTTCTGCTGCGGGTTGAGGATGGACGGGCCGAGCTGGAGGCGACGGACATGGAGCTCGGCGTACGAGTAGGGCTTGAGCCGACTGATGCTAGCCCTGGACTCGTCGTCATACCGGGGCGGCTCTTACTCGACGTCGTGAGGTCACTGCCCAAGGATGATCTGTCGCTCGAGTACCGCAGCTCGCACCAGGACGTCGAGGTGGTCTCGGGCCAGGCGCGGTTTCATCTGCGCACGCTCCCGACAGAGGACTTCCCCAAGCTTCCCGAGGCTTCAGGCGGAGAAGATATGACCGTTCCCACGGATGCCTTTGTCGACACGATCGGCCGCGTCGCTCGCGCCGCATCGCGAGATGAGACCCGCCCCCACTTGACTGGCGTGCTGGTTACGGCGAGTGGTCGGGAGTTACGCATGGTGGCGACCGATTCCTACCGGCTGAGTGTCAAAGAAACGCAACTGGACGAAGCCCTCGAGGGCGCCCTGGAGGCGAATATCCCAGCTCGTACGTTGCAGGAGCTTGGGCGAATCGCAACGGGCGCCGGCAGCATCGCGGTGGCTGCTCTGGAGAACCAGGTCATCTTCACCGTCAGCGACGTGGTGCTGTCGTCGCGCCTGGTCGAAGGGCGCTTCCCGAACTATCAACAGCTTCTGCCCGACACCTATGAGCACGAGCTACGTGTGAGTCGTGATGAGCTACTTGAGGTTGTGCGCCGCGTGGGGCTGCTGGCGCAGAAGAATGCCCCGCTGCGCTTGAGTTTCTCGGATGGCCAGCTCGACGTCTCGGCGCAGACGCCCGACGTGGGCGAGGCAAGCGAGTCGTTGCCGGTGCCGTTCACCGGGGAGACACTTGAGATCGGCTTCAACCCCGAGTTCTTTCGTGACGGCCTGGAGATCGCCGAGTCGGAGGAGCTGGTTCTGAAGCTGATCAGCCCGCTGAGGCCGGGGCTGATCCAGTCAGGCGACGAGGAGGCGGGCTTTCGTTATCTCGTCATGCCGATCCGCCTGAACGTCTGAGACACCCCGTGCTGGTCACGCGGCTCCAGCTCCGCGACTTCCGCAACTACCGGCAGGCCACGTTGGAGTTGCCACGCGGACTCTCTGTGGTGGCGGGCGCCAACGGCGCCGGCAAGACGAATCTGCTCGAAGCGATCTACTTCGGCTGTTCCGGGCGTTCCCCAAGGACCTCGAACGAGCGTGAGCTGGTGCGCCGGGGCGCGCCCGTCGCGCGGGTCGTGGTGGATGCTCGCGACGAGGAAGCCGCCGCCGATCACCGGCTCGAGGTTGGGTTGGAGCCCGGTGAAGCGAAACGACTGCGGACCGACGGGCGGACGGTCGATAGCCTGGTCGCACTGCTGGCCCGCCCGCTGGTGAGCATCTTCCTGCCGGAGCGGCTCGAGCTGGTGAAGGGGGGTCCGGCGGCGCGGCGCGGCCATCTCGATCAGTTGGTCGCGGCGCTGTGGCCAGCGCGTGCGGATACCCGTGGCGCCTATGCGCGCGCCCTCACGCAGCGCAACGCGCTGCTGGCCCGAATCCGCGCCGGGGTGGCTGGCCCGGCCGCTCTCGATGCGTGGGATGCCGAGCTCACCCGGCTCGGGATCCGGCTGATGCAGGACCGGCGCGAGGCGGTAGAGGGGCTGATCGCCCCGTTCGTGGGGCTGGCCGGGCGGCTCGGGCTGCCCGGCCGCGCCGAATTGCGCTACCGGCCTCGTTCGGCGGCGGCCGACGCTGAGGGCCTCGCCATGGAGCTGGAGAAGCGGCGCACGGCCGATCTCGAGCGGGGCTTCACGGCGCACGGCCCCCACCGTGACGAACTCCAGCTCACATTGGAGGGCCTTTCGCTTCGCGCCTATGGCTCTCAGGGGCAGCAGCGCACCGCTCTGCTCGCCCTGCTGTTCGCCGAGCGCGAGCTGCTCGCGGCGCGCCGGGGACAGCCCCCGCTGATGCTGCTGGACGACGTGATGTCTGAGCTCGACGCCGAGCGGCGGAACCTGTTGGTGAGCCTACTGCGGTCAGGCGGTCAGGCGGTCGTCACGTCGACCGAGGCCGACCACGTTCCGGGGTCGGATCCGGGGGAGCTGATCTGGGTGGAGATCGGGGCGATCGTGGGAGGAAGCGCGGTCCGCCCGGCTCTGGCGGCGACCGGCTCGTGAGACGGATCGCCCCGCGCACGATCGCCTCGGCGCTCGAGGGTGCCGTCGCGGGGGCCCGCCCGGCGACCCTCCTCGCCGCCGTACAGTCGGCGTGGCCTGGGGTCGCTGGGCCTGCCCTGGCGGCGGCGGCCGAGCCGGCCTCGGAACGCGAGGGCACGGTCACGGTGGTCTGCGAATCCGCGGTTTGGGCGCAGGAGCTGGAGCTGCTCGCATCCGACCTGTTGCCTCGCCTGAACGAGGCGCTTCCGGCGGGCCGCGTGGATCGGCTGCGTTTCTTTGTCGGTTCGGCCCCGAACCGTGGTTCTTAGCGCACTATTTCGCGTGATTTGCGGGTATTTTCTTACACTCTGGATCGTCTGAACCAGGGGGTGGGCTGCTAGTATTGAACGCGGTCTTATGGAGCGCCCCGGGCCGTGCGCGAGCGCGCGGAGCCGGGGCCTTTTCGCGGTTTCCGGTCGTTCGGCTGACGGCCGCGCGATGACGGAAGGGACGGATTGGCGGACAAGAACACGAAGACGGGCGACGGCAGCTACGGCGCCCAGGACATCACGGTTCTCGAGGGCCTCGAGGCCGTCCGCAAGCGCCCGGGCATGTACATCGGTTCGACCGGCGCCCGCGGTCTGCACCATCTGATCTACGAGGTGGTCGACAACTCGGTCGACGAAGCGCTGGCCGGCGAGGCCGATGAGGTGGAGATCGTCATCCACCCCGACAACAGCGTCACGGTCACCGACAACGGGCGCGGCATCCCGGTCGACATGCACGAGAAGGAGGGTCGCCCGGCCGCCGAGGTCGTGCTCACCGTCCTCCATGCCGGGGGCAAGTTCGGCGACGGCGGCGGCTACAAGGTGTCGGGCGGACTCCACGGCGTGGGGGTCTCGGTCGTCAACGCGCTGTCCGAGTGGCTTCACCTCAGCGTCTGGCGCGACGGCCACGAGCACACCCAGTCGTATGAGCGCGGCGCGCCCACGGGCGAGCTGAAGCAGGGCGCGCCGACCGACCGCCGTGGCACCAGTATCAGCTTCCTCCCCGACCTCGAGATCTTCGAGACGATCGAGTATGACCGGACCGTCCTCGAGCAGCGCTTTCGCGAGATGGCCTTCCTCACCAGGGGCTTGCGGATCGACTTCCGCGACGAGCGCGGCGAGCGCTTCGAGACGAGCTTCCAGTACGACGGCGGCATCGTCGACTTCGTCAAGTACCTGCACAGTCAGGGCACCCGCGAGCCGCTGCACAAGAAGATCGCGTACGTCGACGACGCGAGTGAGATCGGCGAGGTCGAGGTCGCGCTCCAGTGGAACAACTCCTACCAGGAGGCGCTGCTCTCGTTCGCGAACAACATCAACACGCACGAGGGCGGCACCCATTTGTCCGGCTTCCGCTCCGCGCTGACGCGCACGATCAACGCGTACGCGCGTCAGACCGGCGAGCTGAAGGAGAAGGATCCCAACCTCCAGGGCGAGGACGTGCGCGAGGGCCTCACCGCGATCATCTCGGTGAAGATCGGCGACCCCCAGTTCGAGGGCCAGACCAAGACCAAGCTCGGCAACCCGCCCGTGGAGGGCTTCGTCCAGGCCGCATTGAACAAGGGCCTGTCTGAGTTCCTGGAGGAGAACCCGGGCGAGGCGCGCGTGGTCATCCGCAAGGCGGTCGACGCCGCCCGCGCCCGCGACGCCGCGCGCAAAGCACGCGACCTAACTCGCCGCAAGTCCGCGCTCGAGAACTCGACCCTGCCCGGCAAGCTGGCCGACTGCTCGGTGCGCGATCCCGCGCTGGCGGAGATCTTCATCGTCGAGGGCGACTCGGCGGGCGGCTCGGCCAAGCAGGGCCGGGACCGCAACACCCAGGCGATCCTACCGCTGCGCGGGAAGATCATCAACGTCGAGAAGAACCGCATCGACAAGGTCCTCTCGAACAAGGAGATCCAGGCCCTCATCACCGCGATCGGCACGGGGATCCGCGAGGAGTTCGACCTCGAGCGGGCGCGGTACCACAAGGTGGTCGTGATGAGCGTGGACGGGGAGGAGCACGTCTTTGTGCGCGAGGATGGGCGCACCCGGCTGACGACAGTGGGAGCGTTCATCGACGCCGCGATCGACGCCGCTGGCCCCGAGGGCGAGGGGTACGTCAAAGTTGAGGGGCAAGGACTCGGAGAGGTCCTGTGCTTCGGGCTAAAGGACCAGGTCGCGCGGTTCCGTCCCATCGATGCGGTGATCCGCCACCCGGTCGACGAGCCCCTGTATGAGGTGCGCACGGCCTACGGACGGTCTACCCGTGTGACCGCGAGTCACAGTGTGTTCGTCCACGACGGCCATGAGCTGCGCCTGAAGCGCGGGGACGAGCTGCGGCCGGGCGATCGCCTGGCCGCCCCGCGGCGTGTGCGCTTCCCGTCCGATGCGCCTCAGCGAATCGACCTCGTCCGTGAGCTGCGCCGGGACCCTGCTGTCAAGCAGGTCTGGCTTCGCGGGCCCGCGGTTCGGGACATGCTTCGTACCCGCGTACGCCTCGAGCATGCTGGGGACGCCGAGCTCAGCGCTCCTCGCGTCGACGTGCCCGCGGACGTCCGCGCCGAGCTGGCCACGCTGCGCCGGCGCCGGGGCATCCGTGGCCGTGACCTGTGCACCGAGATCGGCATTCGGCAGCCGGTCACCTTCTACGCGTGGGAGCGGGGCGACGCCCGGCCCGCCCTCCCAAGGTGGCGCGCCTACGTGCGGGCTGTGGGCGGCGACCCGGACGTGTTCGCGTCGAGGGTCAAGCTGCGCGAGAGCGCGCTGGAGCGGAGCTTGGGCTCCTACCGTGGCTCCGGGCGCAACAGGGTCCGCGACCAGGTCCGCCTGTCCGAGCTGGATGACCGCGACCTCGCGGTGCTCGGTGAGCGCGATGACCTCGTGCTCACCTCCGAGCGACGCGCGGCCGCGGCGTTACCGCGTTTCGTCGACCTGAGTCCCGAACTGATGCTGCTGCTCGGGTTCTACCTGGCGGAGGGCTCGTGCTCCGATCGCGCCGGAGTCCGGTTGACGTTGGGGGCGCGCAACATGCCGGAGGAGCAGCAGTTGCGAACGGCCCTGCGCCGGGTGTTCGACGTCGAACCGCGCCTATACCCGTATGCGGACGGGCGCGCGAGCGAGTTGCGGGTTCTCAATCGCGTCGTCGCGCTGGCCTGGCAGAGCGTATTCGGCTTCCGCGCCGCGCGGGCTCACAACAAGCGCATCCCGGATCTGATCTACGCCGTGTCGGATGACCTACGGCTGGCGTTCCTCCGCGGTTATGCCATGGGAGACGGCACTTTGGCGTCGGGTCGACTCTCCTTCACCACCTGTTCACGCGATCTGGCCAGTGGCCTTTCCTATCTCCTGTCTTCGCTCGGTGTGACCGCCTCGATGACCGAGCATGAGCCGGACGGAGTCGTAAGGACGATCCGGGGAGCGGACTGCGTCACGCGTAGGCGATTCTGGACGCTCACCGTGTGCGCGCGCGAGGACTTGGCTCGGGTGCGGCAGGCGTGGGCTGGGCTACGTGGAGCCGAGGCGATCGACAAGCGGCTGGCGAGCCGATGGCCACCTGTCAATCGGGCCTTCGAGGACATCGGCGGCGACCTCATGGCGCTGGAGGTGACCTCGGTTCGCGAGGTGGAGGCCTCGACCGGACAGGTCTACGATTTCTCCGTCCGCGACGACGAGAACTTCATCGTGGGCATGGGTGGCTTGTGTGCGCACAATACCGACGCCGACGTCGACGGAGCCCACATCCGCACGCTCGTCCTCACCTTCCTCTACCGCGAGATGCCCGAGTTGATCGACGCTGGCTACGTGTATATCGCCAAGCCGCCGCTCTACAAGGTCAAGTCGGGCAAGCGGGACGTCTACATCGAGAAGGAGTCCGAGCTCGAGGAGGTTCTGCTGCGGGACAAGCTCGAGCACATCAAGTTGAGCGACCGCCGCAAGCGCGACTTCGGCCTCACCCAGGCCCGCTGGCAGAAGTACGGCCGGCTGCTCAAGCAGTACGAGGGCTGGGCCTCCGCGCTGCGGGCGGAGTACGGGCACGACACGGTCACGTTCCTCGAGGAGTCGAGCATCCTCGACGAGGGAGCGATCGACGCCGACGCCGTGATCGCCCTGTTGAGGGCCGACGCGCCGGATGGGGAACCGCACGAGACCGAGCTGCTCGCCGAGGACCCGATGGAGCTCCGGGTCCGCGTGATCGAGCGAAAGACGGGCACGGCCCGGACTTACCGGCTCTCGCGCTCCATGTTCGCGACGCCGGAGTACGCCGGCTTCGTGAAGATCCACAAAGAGCTCGAGACGCTGGCGGGCACCCCGCCCTTCGACATCGTCCTCGGCAAGCGCGAGGCCCGGGCGCTCTCCTTCGAGGACCTGCGCACCCGGGTGCTCGAGGTGGCGCGTGACGGCGTGCCCATGCAGCGCTTCAAGGGCCTGGGCGAGATGAACGCCGACCAGCTCTACGAGACCACCATGGATCCCGAACGCCGCACTTTGCAGCTCGTAACGATCGACGATGCGAGCGGCGCCGACCAGATCTTTTCGATGCTGATGGGCGACAACGTCGAGCCGCGGCGAGAGTTCATCGAGACACACGCCCGCGAAGTCACCAATCTCGATGTCTGAGGTGCTCCAGTGAGCATCGACCAGCTCACCGGCGGGAACATCGAGCCGCGCGGCCTCGAGGAGGAGATGCGCTCCTCGTACCTCGATTACGCCATGAGCGTGATCGTGGGGCGGGCGCTGCCGGACGTGCGCGACGGGCTCAAGCCGGTCCACCGGCGCGTGCTGTACTCGATGCACGAGGCCGGGTTGCAGCCCAACCGGCCGTTTCGCAAGGCCTCGCGCGTGGTGGGTGACGTGATGGGCCAGTTCCACCCCCACGGCGACGCCGCCATCTACGACACGCTGGTGCGCCTCGGGCAGGACTTCGCGATGCGCTACCCGCTGGTCGAGCCGCAGGGCAACTTCGGGTCGATCGACAGCGATCCACCGGCGGCCATGCGCTACACCGAAGCTCGCCTCTCCCGCCTCGCCACCGAGACCCTGCGCGACATCGACGCCGACACCGTCGAATTCGGGCCCAACTACGACGAGTCCCGCCAGGAGCCGCTCGTCCTGCCGGCCCGCTTCCCCAATCTGCTGGTGAACGGCGCGGCCGGGATCGCGGTTGGCATGGCCACCAACATCCCGCCCCACAACCTGCGCGAGGCGATCGACGCCACGGTGGCCTACATCGACGACCCCTCGCTCGACGTGACGGGCCTGATGAGGCATCTGAAGGGCCCAGACTTCCCCACCGGAGGCATCATCGTCGGGCGCGGCGGCATCCATGAGGCCTATAAGACCGGCCGCGGGCGCGTGGTCGTGCGCGGCAAGGCCCATGTCGAGCCGATGGAGCGCGGCAAGGAGCGCATCATCGTGACCGAGATGCCCTACCAGGTCGCCAAGGGCGACGGGCGCGGCGACGGCTCGGGCCTGATCCGGAAGATCGCGGAGCAGGTGCAAAGCGGACGGCTCAAGGAGATCTCCGACCTGCGCGACGAGTCGGACCGCTCCGGCATCCGGCTCGTCATCGAGCTCAAGCGCGACGTGATCCCGAAGGTCGCGCTCAACAAGCTGTACAAGCACACGCCGCTCCAGACCACCTTCGGCGTGAACATGGTCGCCCTGGTGGACGGCGTGCCGCGCACGCTGGGACTGCTGCCGATCGTCAAGAACTACGTCGACCACCAGCGCGACGTGATCGTGCGGCGCACCAAGCACGAGCTGCGCGAGCGCGAGGCCCGCCTGCACATCCTCGAGGGGCTGCTGGTCGCGATCGCCGACATCGACGCGGTGATCGAGCTGATTCGCGGCTCGAGCGACCCTGACGCCGCCCGCGACGGGCTGATGGAGCGCTTCGAGCTGTCGCGCATCCAGGCCCAGGCCATCCTCGACATGCGGCTGGCCCGGCTCACCGCGCTCGAGGCGGACAAGGTCGGGCAGGAGCACGCCGATACGCTCGAGCGCATCCGCGAGCTGCGCGAGATCCTCGGGGACGAGGACAAGGTGATGGGCCTGATCAAGGAGGAGCTGCTGGAGATCAGGGAGCGCTACGGCGACGACCGGCGCACGGCCATCACCCACTCCGAGGACGAGATCGACGTCGAGGACCTGATCGCCGACCAGCAGATGGTCATCTCGATCACCCACTCGGGCTACATCAAGTCCCTCCCGCTCGCCACCTACCGCCAGCAGAAGCGCGGCGGCGTGGGCGTGATGGGCATGGACATGAAGGACGAGGACTACATCGAGCACCTCTTCGTGTGCTCGACGCACGACTACCTGCTGTTCTTCACCAACCGCGGCAAGGTCTACCGCCAGAAGGTCTACGAGCTGCCCGAGGCATCGCGCACGGCCAAGGGTCGCGCCCTCGTGAACGTCCTGCCGCTGCGCGATGGCGAGCGGGTGCAGGCGGTGCTGTCCACGCGAGACTTCACCGAGGGCAAGTACCTGGTCTGCGCCACCAGGAAGGGCATGATCAAGAAGACCGAGTTCCTGGCCTACAACACGCCGATCAAGGCGGACGGGATCATCGCGATCAACATCCGCGACGACGACGAGCTGGTGGCCGTGCGCCGCACGAGCGGGGACGACGACATCATCATGGTCTCGCGGTCGGGACAAGCGGCCCGCTTCAACGAGAGCCAGACGCGCCCGATGGGACGCGACACGGCGGGCGTGAAGGGCATGAACGTGGCGCGCGCGGACAACCGGGTGCTGGCCATGGACGTCGTGCGCCCGGACACCGAACTGCTGGTGGTCACGGACGCCGGCTACGGCAAGCGCACGCCGATCGAGGACTATCCGGTCAAGGGACGCGGCGCCATGGGCGTCAAGACGATAGGCCTGACCGAGCGCAAGGGCGGTCTGGCTGGAGCGCTGATCGTGCGCGAGCATCAGGAGCTCGTCTTCATCTCCCAGAGCGGGATGGTGCAACGCACCGCCGTGAGGGGCATCTCCAGGCAGGGCCGGCCCGCACAGGGCGTTCGTGTGATGAATCTGCGTGAGGACGACGTGGTCAGCGCGGTCGCGCTCGTGGTCGAGGCCTCCGCCGACACCTCGGCTGAGGTGCAAGAGGACCTGCCCAGCGGTGGGGACTCGAGCGGCGAGTAGGCCGACCCCCGAGTCTGCTTCAATGGACGGACCAGGGAAAGGAGGTGGTCCGAACTTGAGTGACAGATTTCTTGGGACCCTGGAGGTGTCCGGCCGTTAGATCGGAGCTGGACCCCGTCTAGCGGAGTCCAACCGGGTGACACCGTCGGCGAGGAGGACCGGGATTGGTCCCTCCGGCCGAAGTCTCATCGCCGGCCAGGTTCAGCAGCATTGCGAGGGGCGTCCCACGGGGCGCCCCTCTCGCGTCCGAGCGGCCCGGGCGTCAGGCGGCCAGGAGGTACTGCTCCCACGCGGCGGGGATCGCCGGCGTGGCCACGTGGATGAAGACGGTGGCGTTCGGTGCCTTCGGCGCCCGCCTGGGGACCATCTCGGCCTGCCTGGGGAGACGGTCGCCCTTGCGCCGGTTGCAAGGGGCGCAGCACGTGACGATGTTGTCCCAGGTCGACGTTCCACCCTTCGACCGGGGAATCACGTGGTCCACGGTGAGGTGACCGCGCTCATGGCCGCAGTACTGGCAGGTCCAGCGGTCACGGGCGAAGACGGCGCGTCGAGTGATCTTACGGCGGTGGGCGTCGCGCGGGATCCGCACGTAGGTCAGCAGCCGGATCACCACGGGTCGCGGCAGCGTGAAGCTCTCGGCGTGGAGCGCCCAGTCGCCCTGCTCGAGGATCTCCGCCCGGTTCTTCAAGAGCAACACCGCGGCGCGGCGCACCGTGCACACGTTGATCGGCTCGTACGACGCGTTCAGCACGAGCACGCGGCCGGACGAACTGACGCGCTGCGCGGGCCGGCTGATCCCGTGCAGCGCGACGGCAGGGCCCGGTTCCGGTTCACCCACCTCGGTCGTCAAGATCTGTTGCGCCCGCGCCGTCACGGTGGCGACCAGTCTAGCCAGGGCGGTGCCCGATCACGCCGTATGAACCGAGCAAGCGCAGCCGCTCGACTCGACCGCGCAGGGCCTCTAGGGCCTCGCTAACCGGCGGCTGATCCGCCGGACCCTCGAGGTCGACGAAGAACATGTAATGGCCCAGCGCCGTGCGCCGCGGGCGCGACTCGATCCGGGTCAGGTTGACGCCGCGGTCGGCGAGCTCGCGCAGGCAGGCGACGAGCCAGCCGGGCGAATGGTCGTCGCCGCCCCAGAAGACCAGGGACGTCTTGATCCCCGGCTCGGCCCCAGAGACGTCGGCGGCCGGCGCCAGCCAGACGAAGCGGGTGACGTTGTCGGCGCGGTCCTCGACGTTGGGTACGAGCACCCGGCAGCCGTACAGCTCGGCGGCCAACCGCGAGCCGAGCGCGGCCGCCCGCGCGTCCGTACCGCTCACCGACAGCACCGCGTCCGCCGTCGAGGGCGCGATCACGCGCTCGACGCCGGGAAGCCGCTCGCGCAGGAAACGCGCGCACTGGGCCGTCGCCTGCGGATGGGAGACCACGCGCGTGATCTCCCGCAGATCGAGCTGACGCGGCGCGACCAGGCAGTGGTGGACCGGGTGCACGACCTCGGCCACTATCCGCACGTCCCGCGCCTCGAGCGCGAGCGTGTCGAGCGTGACCGCCACGGCGCCCTCCAGGGCGTTCTCGATCGGCACCACCGCGCGGTCGACGGCGCCGTCGTGCACCGCCATGACCGCCTCGAAGATGGTGGGGTAAGGCACCTCGTCGACCTCGGCGGGGGCGGAGGCGCGCAGGGCCTCCTCGCTGTATGTGCCCGCGGGACCGAGGTAGGCGACCCGCATCAGGCCTTGGCCGGCGCACCGGCCATGGCGATCTCGATCGCTTCGTGCTCCTCGGGCGACAGCTCGAGCTGTGACTCCCCCTCGAGTACCTGCTTCACGTACACGCGCGCCTGGTCGCGATGCAGTATGGAGGACACCACCACGCCGGTCCGGCGCGCGTCGAGCAAGGCCATCGTGCTCGACTGGCGGCCGGACATCTCGCCGTAGGCGTCGTAGCGCAGGAGGGACGTGTACGCGATGGAGCCGTCGATACGGTGCTCGGCGGCCGACAGACGCTCCTCGAGCCGGGTCGCGGTCTCCTCCACCCAGTCGCGGAGCTGCACGAAGGCGTCCTGCAACCCCGCCGAGTGGCCCACGAGGTCCGTGCCGTCGCCGCCCAGCACGACCCGCTGCGCCGCCCGCAACCGCCGCAACTTGACGGCGAGCACGGTCAGCCAGATCAGCGCGAGGAGCGCGAGGCCCCCGGCCGCCAGGGCCGCAATCCCCTCCGTGGTGGTCAGCTCATCCACAGCGGCTGAAGATAGCCAGGCGCTCAGCTGGTGAAGATGACGGAGAAGTCCTGAACATTGTTGTCCGTCATCTCCTCACCCGGCACCGGCTCGACCTCCACCTCGATGGGGACGTTCTGCCCGGTCGGGGGCTGCTCGGCGAGCGGGATCGTCACGGTCTGAGTTTCGCCGGCGGCGATCGTGTCGATCGGCTCCTCGAGCTCGATCGCATCGTTGCCCTCGCCGACCCGGATCCGCACGATCACGTCGGTCTCGGTGTTCTCGCCCTGGTTCTGCACCTGGACCTCGAAGGCCAGCTCGTCGGCTAGCTGTACCGTGGCCGATCCGCCGGGGGTGAGGGCGATGCCTCCGAGCGTGACCGCGACGATGCCGTTGCCGTGCAGCCCCGGGGCCGCCTCGCCGTCCCCGCCGCCGGTGCCGGTGCCGGTGCGGATGCCGTTGACGGCGGCGGCGACGAACTCGGGTTGCAGCCATTCGATGTCGGGGATGAACCTGCTCTCCGGCGGCGGCTGGGCGTTGACGTCGGCTTGATCGAGGGCGGCGATCACGTTCGGGCGGAAGCGCCCCGCGTAGAGGACGTCGCTGGCCAGGAAGACCTGCATGTTACCCGCGACGTCCTGGGTCCCCTGGCGACGTTCGGCGTCTCCGAGCGCGTTGCGTACGGCGTTGGCGGTCTGGCGAAGTCCGTCACGGCGCAGCTCGAGCACCTCGATCAGGTAGTTCTGAGCCTCGGCCATCTCGTCCGGCACGTCGAGGTCGCGCGCCCGGTCGACCAGCCCGCTCGACTCGACGCTGAGCCCGTTCAGCGCGTTCTGGATGTCCACGACCTGGTCCGGCCCGCCCTGGCCCTGCAGGAGGTCGTTGAATAGCGTCCGGCTTTCGAGGTTGGACTGGCGCACCAGCTCGGTCGCGTCGGTCACGTAGTTCTCGATCGAGCGCTCCTGGCGGGCGTTCAGGCACCCGCGGAAGGCGATCACGAGCAGGATCAGCGCGAGCAGCCCTCCCACGAGGGCGATCGTCCGCCGGACCATCAGGGTTTGACGGTCAGCCCCCGGTCCGCGGGGCGGACGGCTGCGCGGTCGTACGGGCTCGTCCGGTTCGTCGAGGAAGGACAGGAGATTCGCTCCTGGCGCCGAGGCGCCTGCCAGAGTTGAGTGGGAGTATGACCGGGGGGCAGGACGCGCCCTTTCCGGACCGAACACGGAACCTGAGATGTCACGTCCCGAGACCAGCCTGACGGAGGAGCAGAGCATCCTGCCGGTAGGTCACTCTGACCCTACAGAACGCCTGTCCGGCGGTCCGCCCGTGTCCGATGGTGCGGGTGGGCGGGGTTTGTCCGGCGATGTGGGCGGGCGGCTGGTACTGAGCCGGTACCGGCTCGAGCAGCGTCTCGGCGCCGGGGGCTTCGGCGTGGTCTGGCTGGCGTGGGACGAGCGCCTCGAACGCGAGGTCGCGGTCAAGGCGATCCCGCGCCTCGGCGGCGGCGGCGAACGGGTGGAGCGCGAGGCGCGCGCCGCCGCGCGGTTGAACCATCCGGGGATCGTCGGCGTCTACGAGCTGGGTTCGGACGCACACGACGTATATCTGGTCTCGGAGCTGGTTCGGGGGCGAACCTTGGCGGAGCTCACCCGCGCGGGCGCGATCGCCGACCGTGACGTGGCGCGCATCGGGGTGGCGCTGTGCGATGCGCTCGACCATGCCCACGCGCGCGGCGTCATCCACCGCGACGTGAA
>Ga0187894_10003058_pt1 | contig 19168 bp, 19 predicted proteins | sample GBC1701081metaG_FD_136650 | JGI IMG/M metagenome (GOLD analysis project Ga0187894, IMG submission 136650) | White microbial mat communities from a lava cave in the Kipuka Kanohina Cave System on the Island of Hawaii, USA - GBC170108-1 metaG ...
AAGAAGCAGCGCGACATCTCGGTGTCGGAGTTCTTCGCGAAGAACCGCCACCTGCTCGGCTTCGACAACCCCGCGAAGGCGCTGCTGACGACCGTCAAGGAGGCCGTCGACAATTCGCTCGATGCCTGTGAAGAGGCGGGCATCGTCCCCGATATCCGCGTCGAGATCGTGCAGCTCGAGGAGACGCGCTTCCGCGTTGCGGTCGAGGACAACGGCCCCGGCATCGTGAAGCAGCAGGTGCCGAAGATCTTCGGCCGCCTGCTCTACGGCTCGAAGTTCCATCGCCTGCGCCAGAGCCGCGGGCAGCAGGGCATCGGGATCAGCGCGGCCGGCATGTACGGGCTGCTCACGACCGGAAAGCCCGTCCGCATCGTGACGCGCACTGGCGACAAGAAGCCGGCGCATCTGTTCGAGCTCGTGATCGATACGAAATCGAACGAGCCGCGCGTCACGCGCGAGGAGCCCACAGAGTGGCACCACGCGCACGGCACGCGCGTCGAGATCGAGCTCGAGGGCGCCTACCGCGGCGGCAAGCAGTCCGTCGACGCGTACGTGCGGCAGATCTCGCTCGCGAATCCACACGCGAAGCTCGAGTACCTACCGCCGAGCCCGGAGAAGTCGAACGGCACGATCTTGTTCGACCGCGTGACGAAGGAGCTGCCGCCCGAGACCGCGGAGATCAAGCCGCATCCCTACGGCGTCGAGCTCGGCGTCTTGATGCAGATGTTCCGCGACACGCAGGCGCGCAATCTGCGCAGCTGCCTCCAGCAGGATTTCTCGCGGCTCTCCGGCCGGCTCGCGGACGAGATCTGCGAGCGCGCGAACGTGAAGAGCAACCGGCGCCCGCACGAGATCACGCGCGAGGAAGCGGAGAAGCTCCACCGCGCGATCCAGGCGACGAAGATCATGGCGCCGCCGACCGACTGCATCGCGCCGATCGGCGAGAGCCTGATCGAGCGCGCGCTGAAGCAGGAGGTGCAGGCGGACTTCTATGCCTCGGTGACGCGCAAGCCCGCCGTCTACCGCGGCAATCCGTTCCTGATCGAGGCGGGGCTCGCGTACGGCGGCAGCCTGCCGGCGGAAGAGACGATCACGCTGTTCCGCTTCGCGAACCGCGTGCCGCTCCAGTACCAGCAGGGCGCCTGCGCCGCGACGCGCGCGGTGATGAGCACGGACTGGCGCTCGTACCAGCTGCAGCAGCCGAAGGGCGCGCTGCCGATCGGTCCGATGCTGGTGATGATCCACATCGCGAGCGTCTGGGTGCCGTTCACCTCCGAGAGCAAGGAAGCGATCGCGCACTACGACGAGATCGTCAAAGAGATGCGGCTCGCGCTCCAGGAATGCGGGCGGCAGGTCGCGATGTTCATCCGCAAGCGCCGGCGCGAGGCCGACGAGGCGAAGAAGCGCTCCTATATCGACAAGTATCTGCCGCAGGTCGCGATCGGCTTGCAGGAGATCCTGGGCTTCGACGACAAGGAGCGCGACAAGGTCGTCGCCAACCTCACGCACATGCTCGAGAAGAGCCGGAGGGTGTGATGGCCGCGAAGAAGGCGAAGGCGGACGCGAAGAGGAAGCCGGCGGCGAGCAGCAGCGAGAAGGACGCGGCGAAGCGCGCGGAGGAAGTCCGCCGCAGGAATTCCGCGCTCGACGACGTGACCGTCGCCGCGATCCGCAACAGCGCCTCAGGCGTGCACACGCAGGTGAACAAGCGCGGCAAGCCGGATCTCGCGTTCCCGATTCGCTCGCTCGCGAACGTGAAGTACGCAGAGAAGAAGGGCTACTTCGAGATCGGCGCGCAGAAGAAGACGCGCACGCTCACGGTGAACACCGTGAAGAGCTTCGCGCAGACGCTGCGCATGATGGGGCTCTCGAAGCAGCTGGTGGAGACGAACGACTTCGCGACCAAACGAGACGCCTACTACCAATCGAAGAACTGGAACGACGCGCGCTTCGACGAGCAGACCGAGAGCGACGCGGTGATGGACGACATCGAGGCGATGTTCTCGGTGCGCGGGCTCTCGCGCGAGCAGCTGCGCTTCATTCCGGACGAGCACGGCGGTGCGGTCGCGGGCAACCTGATCGTGCTCGACCCCGACCGCGAGACCGGCGAAATCGAGCGCATCGACTGCACGCGCTTCGGCAGCGGCGCGTACTCGATCCCGTCGACGGTCGAGCACCTCTCGTTCGAGACCCACGCGAAGTTCATCCTCGCGATCGAGACCGGCGGCGTGTTCCAGCGCCTGCAGAGCCACAAGTTCTGGCAGACCGCGGATTGCATCCTGGTCTCGCTCGCCGGCGTGCCGACGCGCGCGACGCGCCGCTTCATCCGCAAGCTCTCCGACGAATGCCGGATCCCGGTCTACGCGTTCGTCGACTGCGATCCGTACGGAATCTCGAACATCTACCGAACGCTGAAGGTGGGCTCGGGCAACGCCGCGCATCTCTCCCAGTTCTTCTGCGTGCCGCAGGCGCGCTTCCTCGGGGTCACGCCGCAGGACATCCGCGACTACCAGCTGCCGACGCACCCGCTGCTCGACGTCGACGTGAAGCGCGCTCGCGATGCGCTGAAGAACGATCCATTCTTCAAGGCGCACAAGCCGTGGCAGAAGGCGATGAACGATCTCCTGCAAATGGGCGTGCGCGCCGAACAGCAAGCTCTCGCGAAGTGGGGGCTGAACTACGTGATCGACGAATATCTGCCGCGCAAGCTCGCCAACGTCGCGCAGTTTCTCCCGTGAGCTGACGGGTCGGGAGGCGAGATGACGAGACGCGGCATTCTGCTCGCGGGGGGTACCGGCACGCGGCTGTACCCGATCACGCGCGGTGTCTCGAAGCAGCTGCTGCCGGTCTACGACAAGCCGATGGTCTACTACCCGCTGTCGGTGCTGATGCTCGCCGGCCTGCGCGACCTGCTCGTGATCACGACGCCCGACGACCAGCCCGCGTTCCAGCGCTTGTTGGGCGACGGCTCGCGGGTCGGGCTCTCGGTCTCGTACGCCGCACAGCCGCGGCCCGAGGGCATCGCGCAGGCGTTCACGATCGGGCGCTCGTTCCTCGCGGGCGGCTCCGCCGCGCTCGTGCTCGGCGACAACCTGTTCTACGGCCACGGGCTGACCGAGGCGCTGCGCAGCGCGGGCGCGCGCGAGCAAGGCAGCACCGTGTTCGGTTATTGGGTGCGCGATCCCGAGCGCTACGGCGTCGTCGAGCTCGACGCGCAGAACCGCGCGCTCTCGATCGAGGAGAAGCCGCGCCAGCCCAAATCGAACTGGGCGGTGACCGGGCTCTACTTCTATGACCGCAACGTCACGGATATCGCCGCGTCACTGAAGCCGTCCGCACGCGGCGAGCTCGAGATCACCGATCTGAACCTCGTCTACCTGCAGCGTCGCGCGCTGCACGTCGAGCTGCTCGGCCGCGGCTTCGCGTGGCTCGACACCGGCACGCACGAGTCGCTGCTTCAGGCGGGCCAATACATCCAGGCGGTGCAGGAGCGACAGGGCCTGATGATCGCGTGCATCGAGGAGATCGCGTGGCGCATGGGCCTGATCGACACCGAGCAGCTGCTGCGCCTCGGCGCCGAGATGAAGACGAACGGCTACGGCGCCTACCTGACGCGCCTCGCGCTCGAGCCGCGGTGACGAGCGTGCGGCGATGAAGGTCCACGCGACGCCGCTGCCCGGGGTGCTCTTGATCGAGCCGTTCGTCCACCAGGACGAGCGCGGCTTCTTCCTCGAGACGTATCGCGCCGAGCGCTACGCGCAGCACGGCATCAGCGCCGCGTTCGTGCAAGACAACCACTCGCGCTCGCGCCAAGGCACGTTGCGCGGCCTGCATGCGCAGCTCGATCCCGCGCAGGGCAAGCTCGTGCGCTGCATCGCGGGCGAGATCATCGACGTCGCGGTCGACATCCGCGTCGGCTCGCCGAGCTTCGGCAAGCACTTCGCGACGCCGCTGACCGCGACGAACTTCCGCCAGCTCTGGATCCCGCCGAACTTCGCGCACGGATTCCTGGTGATCAGCGAGACCGCCGAAGTCGAGTACAAGGTGACCGAGCCCTACCGACCGCAGAGCGAGCTCGCGATCGCGTGGAACGACCCTGCGCTCGCGATCCCGTGGCCGGTGCTGGTGCCAACCCTCTCCAATCGCGACGCCGCCGCGCCGCGCCTCGCCGACCTCCGCGACAAGCTCCCGCGCGCATGAATCGCGCCAGCTCTCAGCGCCGCGCGCCCTAATACTCTTCGATCTCGATCGAGTCGTCGTCGTTGACCTTCGCGATCAGGATCGGGGCGCCGCAGTAGCCGCAGAAGATCTCTTCGCCGGGTCCGGCGCCTTCGAGCGCGACGTCGGTGTCACAGATCGGGCACTCGATGTATTGGGCGCGCGCCATGGGCGTCGAATCGGCTCGGCGCGTGGAACTCCTGAGCGACTTCTGGCGCTCGCTCAGCTCGCGCCGAGCAGCTTCGCCGCGCGCGCGTAGTCCTTCGGCTTGACCCACACGATCATGCCGAAGCGGCCTCCGCCCGCCGCGACCGCGTCGGCCGCCGTCACGCCGACGCCCGCCTGCCCGAGCTTGCGCAGCTGGCGATGGACCGCGCCGACCTCGTCCTTGCCCTGGATCACGAAGCCGCGCTTCACCTGGCTCAGCCGCCAGCCGTTCTTCTTGGCGACGCGCCGGACGCCTGCGATGTCGCCGGTCACGAGGTCGAGTTGCGCGCGCCCGCGACCGGCCGGGAAGCCGGTGAACGCGAGCAGGTCGACGCCAGCGGCAGCGAGCCTGCCCAGCACCGCCGCGCCCTCGCCCGCGCGATTCGGCGCCATCAACACGACGTAGCTCGCCTTCTTCGTGCTCATCGCGCTCTCCTCCGGGAATGCGCGAGCCGTGCGGCGCTACTCGCCGCTCCTCAACGCCCCGCTCGCTCGCGCTTTTGGCACTCGGGGCAGTGCCCGTACAGCTCGTGGCGATGACGCAGCAAGCGGAAGCCGTAACGCTTGCCGATCTCCTCCTGCGCCTGCTCGATCATCGCGCACTCGAACTCGACGATCTTCCCGCAGCGCGTGCAGACCAGATGATCGTGATGCTCGTGCTCGATCTCGTAGCGTGCGACGCCGTCGTCGAAGTGACGCTCGATCGCGAGGCCCGCGTCGCAGAGCAGCTTCATCGTGCGATACACCGTCGTGAAGCCGATGCTCGGGTGCAGCTCGCGCACGCGCTGGAAGATTTCCTCGGCGGTGATGTGCCCCTTCACTGCGAGGAACACGTCGAGAATCGCCTCGCGCTGCTTCGTGTGCTTGAGGTTGTGATCCTCGAGGTAGCTCGCGAGCGCCTTCTGCTCGACTTCGTTGGACATCGCGAGACCGTAACGCAGGAGGCGCGGGCACTGGCCCAGTGGCGCCGCTCGCGGCTAACGCGTTGCCCGCGCGCGGGCTCGCGCGAGATTGGTCTGCGCCGCCTGGTTGTCGCAGTCGATCGCAACCGCGCGCTCGAACTCGCGCAGCGCGGCGTCGTGCCGGCCGGCGGCCGCGTATGCGAGGCCGAGGTGGTTGTGCACCGCGGAGGAATCCGGGAGAAGGCGCGCGGCCGCCTCGAGGTCGTGCACTGCCGCGGATAGGTCGCCGCGATCGAGCGCCGCCGTACCGGAGCGGAACAGGCGCGTCGCCGACGTCGTCGCGCAGGCGAGACAGAGAGCGGCGACGGCGAGAGCGATTCGGCGCACGCCGCGACGTTAACGCCGGCTATTCACCCAGCCGCACGCGCGCAGTCACGGGCAGGTGATCCGACGCGCGGCGCGCCGCCGGCGTCGTGTGCGCCGCGAGCGCGCTCAGGTTCGCTCCGCGCGCGTAGATGCGATCGAGCGCGAGCAGCGGGCGCGCGGCCGGGAACGTGCGCGGGAAGCGCTCGCCATTGCCCAGCTTCTCGTCGAGATGCCGCGTCGCCCGACAGCGCCGCCACGCGTTCATGTCGCCGAGCAGCACGACCGGCCCCTGGAGCTGCGGATGCCCGAGCAGCTGCTCCACCTGCTGCTGGCGCGTGCGGTCGATCAGCGCGAGATGCGTGCCGACGATCGCGACCGGCCCCGCATCGGTCACGAACTGCGCCGCGACGGCCGAGCGCCGCTCGACGTTCGAGAACGTGAGGTCGAGCGTGAAGACGCTCGTGATCGGCCAGCGCGAGAGGATCGCGTTGCCGAGCTCGCCCAGGCGGTGCACGCGCGTCGTCGCGAACGCGACGTGCAGATGCAGCGCGTCGGCGATGCGCTCGAGCGGATCCTCAGCGTCGAACGGCCTGAGAACTTCCTGCAGCGCGATCACGTCGGCGCCGAGCTCGGAGATCACGAAGCCCGCGCGCGCGGCATCGGGCGTGCTCGCGCCGTTCAGTCCGGACCAGCGGTGCACGTTGTAGGTCGCGACCGTGAACTGGCTGCCCATCTCGCGGCCCGCGCGCGGATGGCGCGGCGCGCGCACGACCGCGAGGTACGGGACTGTCGACTGGAGCGCTTGCTTGCGCGCCTTGTGGCGAACGCGCTCGCCGCGTAGCGAGCGGCGATCTCGGCGCGGCGCTTCCAGTTCTGCGGCCATACGAAACGATATCGGCCCGGCAGGCGAGCGTTTCAATGGGGAAAGCACGTAGCGATGAAACGTGCGCGATACGACTCGGATTCGCCGCGCGACGAGAAAGCGTCGAGGACGCGAGCGGTCCGAAATCAGGCGCACGCGGGAGCGAGCAAGCGACAGCGCCGGTTCGCGCGAGCCGCGCCAGAGCGGGGAGATGCCGCCTGCGCCGGCCAATGGTCTCGACAAGCCGAGCGCGCGCGAGGGGTTCGCGCGCGGAGCTGCGGGCCGGCTGCGCCCCCGAGCGGCGCAGAATTCCGCCGATAAGTTCCCGCGCCATGTCGAAGGCCGGCCCCGCTCCGCTCAGCGCCGCTCCCAGCTCTCCGTCCGTTCGCGAGGCCGCGCGCGCGCTGGTCGACGCGGTGCAGCGTGAGATCGCCGAGCGCCCGCTCGACGCCGACGGCTACGCGCAAGCGATCCAGCAGATCGGCGAGCTGCGCGGCCGCCCACTCCTCTACCCGCTCGTGATGAGTGGGCTCGGCAACGGCGCGCGGCTGCGGCTCGCGAACGGCCGCACGATCGTCGACTTCATCGGCGGGATCGGCGTCTACGCGTTCGGCCACAGCGATCGCGATCTGCTCGAGACCGCGGTGATTGCCGCGGCGCGCGACAGCGTGTTCCAGGGCAACCTCTCGCCCGGCCTCGAACAGCTGCAGCTCGCGCGCGCGCTGCTCCGCCACGCCTCGCCGCGGCTCGCCCACGCGTGGCTCTCGGTCTCCGGCGCGATGGCGAACGAGAATGCGGTCAAGATGATCTGGCAGAAGCATCATCCCGCGCACTTCATCGTCGCGTTCGAGAACGCGTTCGCGGGCCGCACGACGACAATGGCGGAGGTGACCGACAAGCCGGGCTTCCGCGAGGGCTTACCGCTGCGCGGCAACGTGCTCTACGTGCCGTTCTTCGATCCGCGCATCGAAGGCGGTACGCAGCGCTCGCTGCAGGCGCTCGACGCGCACATCAAGCGCTACCCGGGCCAGATCGCCGCGATGATCTTCGAGCTCGTCCAGGGCGAGGGCGGCTTCAACACGGCGCCGCCCGAGTTCTTCGCGGCGCTGATGGAGCGCTGCCACGCGGCGAAGATCGCGGTGTGGGTCGACGAGGTGCAGACCTACGCGCGCACCGGCGAGCTGTTCGCGCACAAGACCTTCGGGCTGCAGGACTACGTCGACCTCGTCACGGTGGGCAAGGTGCTGCAGGGCAGCGCGGTGCTGTTCAGCAAGGACTACAACCCGCGCGAGGGCCTCGTGGCCGGTACCTACGCGGGCGCGACGGTCGGCCTCAGCGTCGGCGCCCGCATCATCGAGAAGCTCGAGAGCGAGGGCTATCTGGGCACGACGGGGCGCGTCGCCGGCATCGGCCCGCGCGTCGAGGCGCGCTTCGCGGCGCTCGCGCGCCGCATGCCGAAGGCGATCGGCGCGCGCAGCGGGATCGGCGCGATGCAGGCGTTCGTGCCGTTCGACGGCGCGCCGGCGACGACGAACGCGATCCTGAAGGCCGCATTCGAGGAGGGCCTGCTCGTGCTCGGCGCGGGCAAGGACCCGATGAAGATCCGCATGCTGCTGCCCGTGAACGTCACCGACGAAGAGCTGGACGCCGGCTTCGAGACGCTCGAGAAGGCGCTGCGCCGCGTCGCCAACGAGAAGGGGCTCGCATGCTGATCCTTCGGCCGGTGAACGAAGGCGATCTCGACGATCTGGTCGCGCTCGCCAAGCTGCTCGACTCGATGAATCTGCCCGCGGATTCCGAGTTCCTGGTCGAGCGCATCGCGCTCTCGGGCCGCTCGTTCCGCTCCGCACGCGGCGAGGACTCGCTCGATTGGCGCGAGGCGATCTACATGTTCGCGCTCGAGGACCTCGAGGCGAAGAAGACGATCGGCACCTCGCTGATCATGGCCAAGCACGGCCGGCCCGGGCGCCCTTATTACTGGCTCGACGTCTCGACCGAGGAGCGCCGCAGCCCCGAGCTCGACAAGCGCTTTCTGCACAAGAAGCTGCGGCTGCAGTCGACGACCGACGGGCCGACCGAGATCGGTGGCCTGATCATCGACCCGGCCTATCGCCATCACCCGCGCAAGTGCGGCAAGGCGCTCTCGATCGTGCGCTTCGCGTATATCGCCGCGCATACGCGGCGCTTCGAGAAGCAGGTGATCGCCGAGATGCTGTCGCGCTTCGACGCGCCCGGGAAGAACCGGTTGTGGGATGCGTTCGGCGCGAAGTTCACCGGCCTCGACTACCGCACCGCGGACCACCTCTCCGCGAAGACGAAGCAGTTCATCGCGGACCTGTTCCCGGTCGACCCGGTCTACGTCGCGCTGTTCCCGGAGGACACGCAGAAGATGATCGGGCAGCCGAACGACACCGCGAAGGCGGCCGTCGCGATCCTCGAGAAGATCGGCTTCTCGCCGCTGAACCAGGTCGACCCGTTCGACGGCGGGCCTTACTACGGAGCGGCGCGCGACGCGATCGTCTCGGTGCGCGAGCGCCGCGAGCTCGTGCTGCCGGGCATCCCGCGCGGCTCGCAGGGCGCGAAGGGCGACACGCTCGCGCTGCTGTCGACCGAGACCGGCGGGCGCTTCCGCGCCACCGTCGTGCCGCTCGACGCCGACGGCGCGCCGCTCGTCTCCGCTGACGTGCGCGAGGCGCTCGCAGTCAAGAGCGGCGACCGCGTCAGTGTGACACCACTCCCGTAGCGGGGACGTTCTTCAACTTTCTCAACCAAGAGCACGAGGACACAGGTTCACACCGCGACCGAGGTTCCGACTCCAAGGCACCGCGATCGCAGGCCGAGCCGCCCGAAATTGTCCACGCGTGCCCGTCAGTGAACTTGCGATCACGGAATCTCAGCTGATCTAGTTGAAGAACGTCCCCGCTCCCGGAGCCCCGATGCCTGAGATCCTGCGCAGCGTCTCGCCTGCAGATCCGAATGACGAGATCGGGCGCTTCCCGATCTGGGACGAGCTCGCGATCGACGAGGCGGTCGAGCGCGCGCGCGGCGCGTTTCCCGCGTGGCGCGACGTCGGCTTCGAGGCGCGCGCCGCGGCGCTGCGCCGCTTCCGCGACCACGCGAAAGCGCGCCAGGAGGATCTCGCGCAGCTGATCGCGCGCGAGGTCGGCAAGGCGCTCTGGGACGCGCGCGGCGAGGCGGCGCTGATCGCGCCGAAGGTCGACGTCACGCTCGACGAGGGCATGCGCTTCGTCGCGCCGATCGAGGCCGGCGCCGCGGCGCGCGCGGTTCATCACCCGCGCGGCGTGCTCGCGGTGCTCGGTCCGTTCAACTTCCCGGCGCATCTCCCGAACGGCCACATCGTGCCCGCGCTCGCGACCGGCAACTGCGTCGTGTTCAAGCCGAGCGATCTGACGCCGGCGGTCGGCGAGTGGATGGCGCGCGCGTGGCGCGATGCGGGCCTCCCGCCCGGCGTGTTCGAGCTCGTGCAGGGCCGCGCCGCCACCGGTCAGGCGCTCGCGCTGCACCCGCGCGTCGACGGCATCCTGTTCACCGGCTCGTGGAACGTCGGCCGCGCGCTCGCGAACGCGACGCTCGATCAGCCCGGCAAGATCCTCGCGCTCGAGATGGGCGGGAAGAACGCGATGATCGTCTGGCGCGACGCGGACCTGCGGCTCGCCGCCGCCGAAGCCGCGCTCTCGATCGCGTCGACGACCGGCCAGCGCTGCTCGTGCCTCTCGCGCATCTTCGTGCACCGCGAGGTCGAGGCGGAGTTCACGCAGCGGCTCGTGCGCGTGTTATCAGGGCTGCGCATCGGACCGCCGCTCGAGCCGGGCACGTTCATGGGCCCGCTCGTCTCGCGCGCCGCGTTCGACAAGCTGATGCGCTACCGCGCGCTCGCGAGCGAGGCCGGCGGCGAGCGCGTCTTCCGCGGCGAGATCGACCGCATCGCGCCGTACGTCGCGCCCGCGCTCGTGCGCTTCGGCTCGCTCGCGCAGAGCCATCCGTATCAGCGCGACGAGATCTTCGGCCCCGAGGCGGCGCTGTATCCAGTCAGCGATCTCGACGAGGCGATCGCCGCGGTCAACGACTCGGACTTCGGCCTCGCGGCGTCCGTCGTGACGCGCGAGCGCAAGCACTTCGAGCACTGCATCGGCCGCGTGCAGACCGGCGTCCTCAACTGGAACCGCGGCACGGTCGGCGCGAGCGCGAAGCTGCCGTTCGGCGGCGGCAAGAAGAGCGGCAACCATCGCCCAGCCGCCGTCACCGCGACGCTCTACTGCACGGAGCCGCAGTCGATGCTGCTGCACGAGGGCGGCTTCGATCCGAAGTCGCTCCCACCCGGCGTTCCCGAGCCGTGAGAGCGAGCAGTCCCCAATGAGTGGCATGCAGCGCACGGTGTTGATGGGCGATCCGGCGCACTTCAGCGTGAAGGGCGGCGCGAACCCGCACACGCGCACGCGTTGGGGCACGAAGCGCAGCGTCGACCGCGCGCTCGCGCAGCAGCAGTGGTCGCGGCTGCGCGATCTACTGACCGAGCTCGGCGTGCGGGTGCTGGTCGTGCCGCCCGACCCGGCGCAGCCGGGGCTCGTCTACCCCGCGAACGCGGGCTTCCTCAGCGAGCTCGACGCCGAGAAGCCGCACGCGCAGAAGCGCTTCTACCTCGCGAACCTGCTGCCGACGCGCGCCGGCGAGAAGCCGCACTACCGCCGCGTGCTCGCCGCCGCCGGCTTCGACGTGCGCGAGATCCCCGAGCGCTTCCGAATGGAGGGCGAGGCCGATTTCTTTCCGGTCGCGGGGCACTACCTGCTCACGTTCGGTGGGATCGAGAAGCAGCGCTTCGTGCCGGCGCTCGCGATCCCGCCGTGGAAGCGCGTCTACGGCTTCCGCACCGACGTCGCGGCCGAGCCGCTGCTGCGCGAGCTCGTCGCGCCGGCCGGCGTGCACCGAATCCAGCTCGTGCTCGAGGCGCACTATCACGGCGACACCGCGCTGTGCGCGTTCGGCCCGCGCCGCGAGCATCTGCTCGTCTACCGCGCGGCGCTCGCGCCCGGCTGCTGGGAGAAGCTCGCGGAGATCTTCGGCGCGAAGCAGCTGATCGAGATCCCCGAGGCCGACGCCGAGCGCTACGCCGCGAACTCCTTCTGCTTCACGCGCCGCGGCGAGTCGTTTCTCGTGATGCCCGGCGGCATCTCCGACACGCTGCAGGGCCGCGTGCGCGAGCGCGGCATAACACCTCTCACGGTGGACGTCTCCGAGTTCCTGAAGAAGGGCGGCGGCAGCGTGAAGTGCATGATCGGAGACCTCGGGCCGACCGCGCTCGCGTAGCGCCGCGCGCACGCGCGCTTCACGCGCGCGACACGCGGAGCGCAGCGCGCTGCGCGCAGCCGCCTCGATCTCGTGCGCGAAACCTCGCGCCCCTCGTCACGCGCGCCGCATAGCGTCTCCCTCGTTCGCCGGACCTGGGAAGCCGGCGAGCGCTCCAAAGGAAGGGGGATTTGTGCGGACTCTGAAGCAGCTCGCAGCGCCGTTCGCGGCGCTGCTGCTCGCGGGCCCCGCCGCTGCGACCACCATGTCGCTCCAGCTCTCCTGGCAGAACAGCCAAGGGCAGACGCTGACGTGGAACGGTTCGCAGAGCGGAACGCCCACGGGCGAGGGTCAGGAAGAAGCGTTCAGCGGGCAGCATGTCGCAGGAACGTGGGTGCTCGGCTGGGATGCGACGGCCGACGCCGATCCGTTCGTGAACGGCTTCTTCTCGATCCAGAACAACTCGGCCATCACGCAGACCTACACGTTCACGGTGACGCTCCCGATCGCGCCGCCCATCGTGCCGGTGCCGGTGTCGGCGATCGGCGGCTCGATCGGCGTGACGGTCACCGACACGAACGGCAACGGCGTCGCCACCGTGGCGAGCGCCGGCGCCGGCTTCGTGTTCAACGCGAGCAACGACGGCAGCACGACGCTCCAGCTGTTGGGGCCGGGCTTCGCGCTGAGCGCGCCGTTCGCCGGCGGTTCGGCCACCGTTTCGGCGAGCGCCGGCCTGCCGGGCGGGACGATCGCCAGCATCGCGGCGAATGGATCCATCTCGATCACGCACACGTTCACGCTGACGCCGGGCGACGCGGTCGGGCTCACAAGCTTCTATCTCGTGAACCCGGTCCCGGAGCCGGGCACGCTCGCGCTGTTCGGCGCGGGTGCGCTCGGGCTGCTGCGGTTCGGAAGGCGGCGGGCGCCCCTGACGTTCTGATCTCTACCACCTCCCGCGCAACGAGCGGCCGGCCCCGCGCATCGGGGCCGGCCGCGTCTGATCGCAGCTCCGTTCGCCTACGGCTCACTGCGCGCCGCCCGCACCGCTTCGCGGTGCTGGGCGGCTTGCTCGAATGTCGGCGATCGCGATGTCCCGCACGCGGCGGTTTCCGGGCGATGCGATTGCGGCTGGGCGACGAGCTCGAGGTCGGTAGCGGAGAGAAGCGCGTGCTCGGGCCTGGCGACGTGCTGCTCGCGGAAGACACCACCAGCCGCGGCCACATCAGCCGCGCGCTCGATCGCGAGCCGCGCCGCTCGATCTTCGTCGCGCTGGAATGACGCGCGGCGCGCTCGCGCTTGCTAAAGCCGCGCGGCTCATGCTCCGTCTCACCAACCTCCGCCTTCCGCTCGACCACGACGACGCCGCGCTGCGCGCGGCGATCGTCGCGAAGCTCGGCATTCGCGACGCGGAGCTGCGCGGTTTCACCGTGCACAAACGCAGCTGGGACGCGCGCAAGCAGCGCGCGATCGCGTGGATCTACACGGTCGACTGTCAGGTCGCGGGCGAAGAGAAGCTGCACGCGCGGCAGGCGAAGGACGCGCACGTCAGCACGACCCCGGACATGCGATACCGCTTCGTTGGGCACGCGCCCGAGGGATTCTTCGCCGGCGATCGCGCGCGCCCGGTCGTCGTCGGCTTCGGGCCGTGCGGGATCTTCGCGGCGCTCGTGCTCGCGCAGATGGGGCTGCGGCCGATCGTGCTCGAGCGCGGCAAGCGCGTGCGGGAGCGAACGCGCGACACCTGGGATCTCTGGCGGCGCGCACGGCTCCATCCCGAGTCGAACGTGCAGTTCGGCGAGGGCGGCGCCGGCACGTTCTCGGACGGCAAGCTCTACAGCCAGATCAGCGACCGCCGCTTCCTGACGCGCAAGGTCCTCGACGAATTCGTCGCAGCCGGCGCGCCCGAGGACATCCTCACCTCCGGCAAGCCGCACATCGGGACGTTCCGGCTCGTCAGCATGGTCGAGAAGCTGCGCGCACAGATCGAGGCGCTCGGCGGCGAGGTCCGCTTCGAGCAGCGCGTCGTCGACCTGCGCATCGAGGACGGCGCGCTGCGCGCGCTCGTGCTCGCCGGCGGCGAGGAGCTGCGCGCCGATCACGTCGTGCTCGCGCCCGGCCACAGCGCGCGCGATCTGTTCGAAGCGCTGCACGCGCGCGGCGTCGCGATGGAGGCGAAGCCGCTCTCGATCGGGCTGCGCGTCGAGCACCCGCAAGCGCTGATCAACCGCGCGCGCTTCGGCCCGCATGCCGGCAATCCGCGACTCGGCGCCGCGGACTACAAGCTCGTGCATCACGCAGCGAACGGGCGCTCGGTCTACAGCTTCTGCATGTGTCCCGGCGGCACCGTCGTCGCCGCCACGAGCGAGCCCGGCCGCGTCGTCACGAACGGGATGAGCCAGTACTCGCGCGACGACCGCAATGCGAACGCCGGCCTGGTCGTCGGCCTGACACCGGATGATTATGCGCAGCGCCGCGCTGCCGACGGGCGCGTGCATCCGCTCGACGGCATCGCGTTCCAGCGCGCGTGGGAAGCGCGCGCGTTCGAGCTCGGCGGCGGCGATTACTCCGCGCCCGCCCAGCTCGTTGGCGATTTTCTGAAGGGCGTCGCTTCGAAGCAGCTCGGCGGCGTGCTGCCGTCGTACCGGCCGGGCGTGCGGCTCGCAAACCTCGCCGATTCCGCGCGGCCGAGCCTGCCGGCCTGGGCGCTGGACGCGATCCGCGACGCGCTGCCCGCGCTCGATCGCAAGCTGCCCGGCTTCGCGCGGCCCGACGCCGTGCTCACCGGCGTCGAGACGCGCACCTCGTCACCGCTGCGGATTCCGCGCGGCAAGGATCTGCAGTGCCTGAACGTGCGCGGCCTGTTTCCGGGCGGCGAAGGCGCAGGCTACGCCGGTGGGATCATGTCCGCGGGCGTAGACGGGATCGAGCTTGCGGAGGCGGTCGCACGCGAGGTGATCGGGATCGGAGCCTGAGCCCGGCGCGCGCCCTTCGCGCTTCAGCCGCGAGCGGCTGTAGACGGCGAACGGCTTGCCGGGCGGCGCGAGCTCGAACGTCTCGACGAACTCGTCGGGCGAGACGAGCTCGTACGTCTCGCGCGCTCTCCACGCGTCATCGAGGTTCTCGAAGTCCTCGCTGACGAACACCAGCTTCTCGGGCGCGCTCGCGCTCGGATCGAGCGCGTACGTGTTGACGAAACCCTCCGTGTGGAATTGGCGGAACACGATGCGCGCTCGCGCGCGGTCGTAGCTGAAGAAGCTCTCCTGCTCGTGGCGTTCGTCCTCGGGCTTCCCGGGCTGCGCGGGATAGAACGAGACGCTGCGCTCGTGCAGGAAGCGATCGCCGAGCACGAACGCGTAGCTGCGCTCGACGGTTCCCTCGCCCGGCTCGCCGGCCGCGCTGCCCGCCCAGTCCCCGACCAGGAAGCGAATCGCCGCGAAGGGGTCGGGCTTCGCGGCCGGTTGGTCCTCTGCGTGCGCTGCCAGCGCGGCAGCGAGCGCGATCGCGAAGGCAAATCCGGCGCGCAGGACTCTCCTCATGATCTCTCTCCTCAGATTCGGTCGACGAAGACGCGCTCTTTCGCGATCCAGATCGCGGAGCGCTTGAAGTCGATGAACTTCGCCTCGTCCTCGATCGCGCGGCGGCCGGCCTCGGCGACCTCGGGGCCATTGCGCGCCAACGTGCGATCGAACCAGACCTCCGCGTGCCCGAGATACGGAGCTGTTACGGTGCCGCGCGATTTGCGCAGCTCGTCCTCGAGCGGCGTCTCGAAGCGGTGTACCTGCTGGTAGCGGAGGATCCCCATCGCGTGCGCCTGCGCGCGGATCAACGGGCCGTGCATGACGCGCCAGTAGCGCTGCGCGTCAGCAAAGGAGAGCTGCGCGTGCTGGCGCAGCGGGAAGTAGAGCTTCACGAGCGGGCTGCACGGCCGCGCGAGCAGATTTTCCGGGCTCGGATTCACCTGCGGAAGCTCGTGCGTCAGGTAGAGCGGCGAATTCGCGAGATCGATGAACTTCTTCTCGTCGTCGAGCAGCGCCGTGCCGGCCACCTGCCCGGCCTCGGTCGCGAGCACTTTGGCGAGCGCGTCCTCCGAATCCCACCACAGCTCGGCGACGCCGTCGTACGGCGTCTCCATGCCGCCGCGCGCGGTCGCGGCGGCCGCGTTCATCGCGTCCTCGAGCGTGTGCACCTGCACGTAGCGCAGGATGCCCAGCCGGGTCTGGAAGCTCGCGACCAGCGGGCCGTGCTCGTCGCGCCAGTAGCGCTGGAAATCGGGGAGCGACATGCCGCTCTTGCGGCGCAGCAGGAACACCAGGCGGATCATGGGCGCGCGCTCTCCGTGCTATCCCGCCGATCATCTCACGAGGAGGCCCGATGGATCGCCGGGAATTTCTGATGGGCAGCGCGGGCGGGATCGGTCTGATCGCAGCCGCGGAGCTGCTCGCCGCGAGCGGCGCGGCCGCGGCGCCCGAGGCGGGCGCGAGCGGCGGCATGGCCGGCGCGGGTGAGTCCAGCGCCGCGCTGCAGGAGCTGCGCCAGGTGCTCGGTCAGCTCGAGGCATCGTTCGCGACCGACGCGTGGGGGCTGCGCAGCCCGATGGATCACGCCGAGGCGCGCCGGCTCGTGATGTTCCACTTGCATCACGCGATCGAGGTCTACTTCGAGCCCTCGCCCGAGCGGCCGGCCTGGAAGCGCTTCGTCACGCCCGAGAAGAAGCTGCTCGGCGACAACCCGGACGCGATTTATTACGCGACGCCGATCTCGGCGGCGCACCGCTACCGGATCCGCGGCAACGTCGCGGGCGCGACGTACACCTCGTTCACGGTCGAGCTCGGCGGCGCGGACGGCGCGAACCCGTCCGGCCTCGGCGCGACGCTGAACGACGCCGAGCTCGAGATCGCACCCGACGGCAGCTACGAGATCGTTGCGAGCGCCGAGCAGCCGGAGCGCGGCAACTGGCTGCGGCTCGACCCGAGCGCGAGCAGCCTCTCGACCCGCCACTACTACGAGCGCGAAATTTCGATCGCGGCGGATCAGCTCCACCACATCCCGCTCGCGATCGATCCGCTCGATCTGGCGGCGCCGCCGCCGCCGCCGAGCGATGCATCGGTCGCAGCCGGCATTCGCCGCGTCGCGAATTTCCTGCGCACCAGCGTCGCGCCGGCGCGCCGGGATCCTGCGCAGCTTCCGCCGTGGGTTTCGCTCATCCCCAATCAGTTCCCGCAGCCGAAGAAGGACGACAGCAACACGAAGGTGGGCTTCGCTGCGAAAGACAACGTGTACTCGATGGCGCCGTTCGTGCTGGCGCCGGGCGAGGCGCTGGTGATTCGCGGGCGCTTCCCGAAGTGCCGCTTTGCGAACGTCGTGCTGTGGAACCGGCACACGCACAGCTTCGACTACCGCTACCGGCGCGTTTCGTTGAACAGCAAGCAGACGCGGCTCGAGGCAGACGGGAGCTTCAAGATCGTGCTGGCGGCGAGGGATCCGGAGGTGCCGAACTGGCTCGATACCGAGGGACGCTCGAGCGGCAGCGTGTTTTGGCGGTTCCAGTTGCCCGAGGAAGAGATCGCGCCTTTGGCTGCGCGCGTCGTGAAGATTGGGGACGTCGCGGGGGCCTAGGGCGAGTCTCTCGTTCGGGGCGCCGCTGCGCGGTGCGGCGGGGGCTCGCGCCGCTCACCCGCGTGACCGCGATGAATCGAGCGACGCGTCGTTCGAGGTCGCCCGCGATGCGTTTCGAGCTTGCGCGCGGCCACGCCCGCGCAGCTCCTTGCCTTGCGTCGTCGTCATCGAGTGGGAGGGGGAGGCGACGCGACGGCGCCATCGAGGCGCCGCCGCGTCACTTTTCTGTGTTGCCCCGCAAACGGCGTGCCCAACGCACGAGGGTTCCGACCGCACGTGAGATGCGGACTTGGCCACGCGGCAATGAGTCGCCGACGGGAAGCTCCGGCTCGTGTGTTAGGTGGAGCTGCGCGGCGAGCCAGCGCGCGCGGTCTCGAAGCGCCGCGGTATCGAGCGCGTGGTCGCAGGCGTACCAGGTTGCTTGCTTCGGGTCGCGCGCGGCGGTGAGCTGGGCTTCAGCGTCGGCGCGCGAGATCCATGCGTCGCGCTCTGCGAACTGGAAGAAGAGTGACGCGGTCGCGTGCGGGAGGCAGCGGTTGCTATCGAGATCCTCGAGCGAGCGTCGCGCTGCGGGATCGCTCGAGCGCAGCCAGAGCCTCGAGAGGGCGCCGGTGCCGGCCATCAGCACGGCGGCGCGGATGCGCGGCTCGCGCGTGAGGAATGCGCCGGCGATGGTCGCGCCGAGGCTATGGCCGACATAGCCGATGCGCGACGCGTCGACGCCGGGCTGCGCGCACAGGAAGTCGACGGCGGCGGCGAGATCGCCGAGCAGCTGCTCCGCGTATGCGCGCACGCGCGCCGCTTCCTTCGAACCGACGCGCGGGCCCTCACGAGCGCCGTAGCCCGGCGCGTCGATCGTGAGCGTCGCGGCGGCGACGCCTGCGAACGCGCGCGCCTCGGCGAGAAAGCTCGTCGCGTCGCCGAAGCCCCAGTGCAGGAACAACACGCCCGCGCGCGGCGACTCGCCTGCGGGCGAGGCGAGGAAGCCGCGCACCGGAGCGCCGCCCGCGCCGGGAAGCTGGACTTCTCGTCGCGTGATCTCGGGCAGCGCGGCCATTCGCGCACGCTAGTCGCGTCGCACCGTTCGCGCCGACGTTTCGGGCAGTTACCGTCCGCGCATGCGAACGGCTCCGTTCACGGTCGGCATCGTGCAGGAATGCGCGGGCGATGCGGATCTCGCCGCGAACACGGCGCGCCAGATCGCGCGCGTACGCGAAGCGCACGCGCAGGGCGCGCGCGTGATCTGCCTCCAGGAGATGTTCAACGCGCCCTACTTCTGCAAGAAGCAGGAGGCGGCGCGCTTCGATCTCGCGGAGCCGATTCCGGGGCCGACTACGCAGCGCATGCAGCAGCTGGCGCGCGAGCTCGGCGCGGTGCTCGTGGTGCCGCTGTTCGAGCGCGAAGCTGCCGGCGTCTACCGCAACTCGGCCGCGATCGTCGACGCGGACGGTGCGCTGCTCGGCGTCTACCGCAAGATGCACATCCCCGACGACCCGCTCTATTACGAGAAGTACTACTTCGCGCCCGGCGAGGCGGCTCCGGTGCCGGGCGCCGCGGCTTCGTCGCACGGCTTCGCGGTGTGGCAGACGCGCTTCGCGCGCATCGGCGTGCTGATCTGTTGGGATCAGTGGTACCCGGAGGCGGCGCGCATCACGGCATTGTTAGGGGCGGACGTTGTCTTCTACCCGACAGC
>Ga0187894_10003059_pt1 | contig 19165 bp, 14 predicted proteins | sample GBC1701081metaG_FD_136650 | JGI IMG/M metagenome (GOLD analysis project Ga0187894, IMG submission 136650) | White microbial mat communities from a lava cave in the Kipuka Kanohina Cave System on the Island of Hawaii, USA - GBC170108-1 metaG ...
CCCTCGCCGCCGCCGCCGCCGCGCTCGGTTCCTGGCCTATCACCGCCCCGCTTCTCCTCGCCGGAGCTCACCGCCGGTCCACCGCCCAAGTCGCCGGACGAGCGACGCACCTGGTTACGGGCCAAGCTGGATGAGCTGTTTTCCGCACCGTGGCTGGCGAAGTCAAAGGTATCGGTCCTGGTCGCCGACTCCGATACGGGCAAGCCGCTCTACGCGCGCTCCGAGAAGACGCTTCTCAACGCCGCATCCAACGTCAAAATCGTGACCTCCGCGGCGGCGCTCGCTCTGCTGGGCCCGGAGTACCGCTGGAAGACCGCGGTCTACGGCGTACCCGATGCCGCCGGCTCCGTCCTGTCGTCCGGCGGTGAGCTGAGCGGCGATCTCTACGTCCGAGGGTTCGGTGACCCGATGCTGTCCACCCAAGACATGCAAGGGCTGGCCGCCGATCTCTGGGCGTCCGGCCTGCGCCGCGTCCGGGGCGGCCTGGTGATCGACGAAAGCTTCTTCGGCCCGCCCCACGTGGGCCCCGCATTCGAGCAAAAGCCCGAGTCCGCCGCGTTCCGGGCGCCCTCGTCCGCCACGTCGCTGAACGGCAACGTCGTCGCTGTGACCGTCATCCCCGCCCCGATCGCCGGCGCCCCGGCCCGCGTCATCGTCGAACCCTCATCACCTTACTTCATCGTCGCCGGCCGCGTGGTCACGTCTCGCACCGGCCCCGCCGCGACGCTGGTGGAGACCTCCGAAGATGCGCCGGCCTCCGGCCGGGCCGCCGCGCCGCCCCGGACCCGCGTCATGCTCGGCGGCCGCGTGCGTCTGGGTACGGCGCCACGCACCTTCCTGCGGCGCATCGTGCATCCCGACGTCTTCTTCGCGTCCACCTTCAAGCAGATCCTCAACCGCCGCGGAATCACCGTCGACAAGGCGTCGCGCACGGGCGCCATCCCGCCGGAGGGTGCGCGCATCCTCGCCTCTCACGACTCGGCGGCCCTGGGTGTGATCGCTCACGATCTAAACAAGCGGTCCAACAACTTCACCGCCGAACAAATCATTCGGACGCTCGGTGCCGAGATCGTGGGGCGCCCCGGCACATGGGAGAACGGGGTCGAGGCGGTGGCGCGCTATCTCGACGCGGTCGGAGTGCCGCGCGGCAGTTATCACATGTCCAACGGCTCGGGCCTCTACGACTCGAACCGGTTCTCCGCGGATCAGATCGTCACCGTCGTGCGGGCCGCCATGCGTGACTTTCGTATCTCCGGCGAGTTCGTGGCGTCGCTGGCCCTGGCCGGCGCCGACGGCACCATCGGACACCGCATGGGCGGCAGCCTGGCCGAGCGCTACGTCCGCGCCAAGACCGGCACGCTGTCCGGTACCAGCTGCCTCTCAGGAATCGCCGGCTCACCCGGGCGCGCGCCCCTGCTCTTCTCGATCCTCATGAACGAGATCACGAGCCCCGCCGAAGCCCGCCACACCCAGGACCGCGCCGCCGAGATCCTCGTCTCGTACCTGGACGGGCCAACCCCGTAGGGGCGGGCGGCTTAGTAGTACAGTTTCTTCCCCGGGTCCTTACGGCGTGGGTCCGGACGACGAAACACACATCCCGGACGTCAGGTCGCAGATGTCGCCGCCGTTGCAGCGGCAGTCGGCGTCGGACGCGCACTTGGCCACGCATTGTGGCGCTCCGCCGCGCGCCTGACAGGACGTGGGGCAGCAGTCGAGACTGACCTCGGTGCCGCAGCTGCCATTGGAGTCACAGGTGCTTGTCACCAGGTCGCGCTGATTCTCGGAGCATTCCGTGGCGCAGACGGTCCCCACCGGGTACTTGCGACATCGGCCCTCACCGTCGCATCGACCGTCGGTGTTGCAGGATTCGGGACCCCGATCTTCGCAAACACCCGCCGGGTCCTGCGACCCGTCCGGCACGACGTGACACGTCCCTTCGTGGGCGGACACCGCGCACGAATAGCAGGCCCCGCACGAGCTGGTGCTGCAGCAGACTCCCTCGACGCAGTGGCCGCTGGTGCATTGGCTGCCCGACGAGCACGCCGTGCCGAGCGGTTGCTTGCCGCAGGTGCCCATCTGACAGGTATTGGGCGCCACGCACTGGGCGTCCCCGGAACAGATCCTCCGACAGGCGGTGGCGCCGTCGCATGTGTACGGCTGACAACTCGACGTGCCCCCCGAGACGCACGTCCCCGCTCCGTTGCAGGTGGGCGCCGCGGTCAACGTGGACGACCCCGCGGGGCAGGACGGCGCGCCGCACACGATCCCCGCGCCGTATTTGCGGCACGCGCCCGCGCCGTCACACTTGCCGTCGGTCCCACAGGTTGCCGCTCCCCGGTCCGCGCAGGAGCCAGCCGGGTCGTTGCCCCCCGACGGCACCGCCGAGCAGGTCCCGAGCTTTCCGGGGACCGCGCAGGATCGACAGACGCCCACGCAGTCGCCAGCGCAACAAACGCCCTGCTGGCAGGAGCCCGACTTGCACTCTTGCCCCACGCTGCACGAAGCGCCGTTTTCCTTCTTGCCACAAGAGAAATTCTGGCAAGGGCTGCCGGAAACGCACTGCGCGTTGTTCACACACTGGGAGAAACAACGGGCATTGGCGCCGTCGCACATGAAAGGAGCGCACGAGCGCGGCGCCGCCGCCACGCACGACCCGTTCCCGTCGCATCGCGAGGGCGGCGCGCCCGTGGACGTCCCACCCGGGCAGCTTCCCGCTTTGCACACGGTGCCGTCCGCGTACTTGCGGCACCCGCCTGAACCGTTGCATTTGCCGTCGGTGCCGCAGCTCGCCGGACCGTTGTCCTTGCAGGTACCGCTGGGGTCGGCGCCGCCGCCCGGGACGTTGGTGCACGTCCCCAACGACGCCGAAAGCGCGCACGATCGGCAAGCGCCGTTGCAGGCTGCCGCGCAGCAGATGCCCTGCGCGCAGAAGCCCGACTTGCACTCCGAGGCGGCTCCGCACGAGGCCCCCGTGTTTTTCTTGCCGCACTGACCGCCGAGGCACGGGTTCGGCATCACGCACTGGGCGACCGTGGTGCACGAGGTAGCGCAGCGCGTCCCGTCGCAAGCGTAAGGCGCGCACGGCATGGCGGCGCCGGAGATGCAGCGTCCCAGCACATCGCACGCGGGGGCCGGCGTCGCCACCGCGCCCGCACAGAACGCCGCGCCACACGTCGTGCCGACCGGATACTTGCGGCACCCGCCGCTGCCGTCGCAGCGTCCGTCGGTGCCGCAGGTCGCGACGGCGCTCTCCACGCAGGTGCCGCGCGGATCGCGAACGCCGGCGGCGGTCTGCGTGCAGCGTCCCAGGGCCTCGGGGCCGGCGCAAGACCGGCATGGGCCGGTGCACGCGGACTCGCAGCACACACCGTCCGCGCAAAACCCGGACAGGCATTCCGAAGCGGCGCCACAGCTCTGCCCGCTGGACTTGCGCCCGCAGCTTCCCGCCGTGCACGTCCGCCCCGGGACACAGTCGTCGGCACCCGAACAGCGAGTCAGACAGGCGTTACCCACGCACCGGTACGGAGCGCAGGCGACGGTGCTACCTGGCCGGCAGGTCCCCGATCCATCGCAGGTGGCAGCGGACGTCAGGACGTCGGCGGCGCAGGCGGCCGGCGAGCACACAGTGCCCGCCGGGTGCTTCGAGCAGCCTCCCGTCCCGTCGCAAAGGCCGCTCGCGCCGCAGGTCGCTGCGGGCGCGGCAGGACAGTCCGCGGACCGGTGCGGCTTGGCACCGGCGGCGACGAGGACGCACGTCCCGGCTTTCCCCGGAACATTGCACGCGCGGCAGGGCCCGGCGCAGACCTCGGCGCAGCAGGTTCCGTCCATGCAATGGCCGCTAGCGCACTCGGACGCGCCGGCGCACGATTCACCGCTGGGCTTCTTTTCCGGAACAACAACGTCGCGCGCGTCGGGGATGACGGCGGCGTCGAGCCCGTCCGGCCTGGCGTCGGGTTCGACAGGGTCCACGCGGCTGTCGGCAGTCGACAGACGCGCGTCCGGCGAACCGCCAGCGTCCGGTGAGGCGGACGATCGAGGCTCCACGCCGCTTCCGTCGAGAGTGCACGCGGCCAGCGAGAAAACCAACGCCAGCGCCGCCCCCGCGGGCCCCAAATGACAACTAGCCCGTGGTGGAAGTCCGGACCGGCGAGAAATCATGGCAGTCAAATTGCGCTCCCGAACGGTTTAGACACCCACACCGACTTCTATAAACTTACATTATCTGCTCATCCGCACACAATGCGCAATCCCCCGAAGCCTCCGGTCCTGTAGGGAATCGGTTCACATCGATCGCTTGCTTCTGGGCGATGTTTCTGCGCAGGATGGCGCCGCCATGACCGCCAGCCAGGGCGAGCCGCGAAAAACGCCGCTTTACGAGGCCCACAAAGCTCTGGGCGCGCGCATCATCGACTTCGGGGGCTGGTGGATGCCTGTGAGCTATCCATCTGGAATCATTGATGAACACAAGGCCTGCCGGAGCGCCGTCGGGATCTTCGACGTCAGCCACATGGGCGAGGTCCACTTCCGCGGGCCGCGGGCCGCAGAGGCGGTGCAACGGTTGGTGACCAACGCGGTCGGCAAGCTGACCGACGGCCACGCGCTTTACACCGTCGCGTGCCATCCCACGGGCGGCATCGTGGACGACCTGATTGTGTACCGGGTGAAGGCCGATCACTTCCTGATCGTGGTGAACGCGGGGAACATCGCCAAGGACGTCGCGTGGTTCCGGCAGAACGTGGGCACTTGGTGCGACATTCGCGACGCCTCCGACGAGACGGCGCTGATCAGCTTTCAGGGCCCCAAGGCCCAGTCGGCGCTGGCCGCGTTGACCCGCGCCGACCTCGCGTCGCTGCGCGCGTTCGACTTTGTTACGGACGTGGACGTGGCCGGCGTCCGCTCCTGGGTGGCGCGCACCGGCTACACCGGCGAGGACGGATTCGAGGTTTTCTGCGCCGCCGGCGACGCCCGCCGTCTGTGGGACCATCTGGTGGAAGCGGCGTCGCCCCCCGGCGGCAAGCCGGTCGGGCTCGGCGCCCGCGACACTTTGCGACTCGAGGCGCGCCTCTCGCTTTACGGCAACGATCTCGACGACAACACCTCGCCGCTCGAGGCGGGCCTCGGCTGGGTGGTCAAACCCGAGTCGGGCGACTTCATCGGCCGAGACGCGCTGATGGCGCAAAAGGCCGAGGGGCCGCGGCGCAAGCTGGTGGGCTTCGTCATGCTCGGACGCGGAATCGCGCGCCACGGCTACCCCATCCACGACCTCGCCGGCGGCGCGGCGGTCGGCCAGGTGACGTCAGGCACGACCGGTCTCACCGTGGAAAAGAACATCGGGATGGGCTACGTGCCGACGCGCATGGCCGAGCCGGGCGGCAAGCTCGTCGTGGACTGCCGCGGCAAGATGATCGAGGCCGAGATCGTGAAGGGACCGTTCTATCAGCGACCAAGAGAGGGAAAGAAATGAGCGCGACGTATCCGGACGATCTGCTTTACACCAAGGACCACGAATGGGCCCGCATCAGCGGAAAGGTAGCCACCGTGGGCATCACGAAGTTCGCCGTGGACCAGCTGGGTGACGTCACCCAGGTTGATTTGCCCAAAGAAGGCGAATCGGTGAAGGCCCACGAGGTGTTCGGCTCGGTGGAGTCGGTCAAGGCGGTCTCTGACCTGTTCGCTCCGCTGACGGGCAAGGTCGTCAAGGTAAACTCGCCGCTCAACGACTCGCCCGAATACGTCAACGAGGACCCGTACGACGAGGGCTGGATGATCCAGGTGGAGATGGCGAACCTCGACGAGGTCAAGGGCCTCATGAGCGCCGAGGCGTACGCCAAGTTTCTGAAGGAGTCGGCGGAGTAACGTCGAACATGGCGGTCAAGCTCGAGCATCCCGACCAGTTCGTCGATCGCCACGTCGGTCCTGACGAGGACGACGTCAAACAGATGCTGCGCGCGCTGGACGTCGGCTCGCTGGACGAGCTGGTGGCGCAGACGGTGCCGGCCGCCATCCGCCTAGCCAAGCCCCTCGCGATTCCGCCAGGACAGACCGAGCACGCCCTGCTGCAGGAGCTGGGTGCCATCGCCGACCGCAACCAGATTTTCAAGTCGTATATCGGCATGGGGTATTCGGACTGCATCACTCCGCCGGTGATCCTGCGCAACATCGTCGAGAACCCCGGCTGGTACACGGCGTACACGCCGTACCAGGCGGAGATCGCGCAAGGGCGCCTGGAGGCGCTGCTCAACTTCCAGACCATGCTCATCGACTTGACCGGCCTGGAGGTCGCCAACGCGTCGCTGCTGGACGAAGGCACCGCCGTCGCCGAGGCGATGCACATGGTCAACGAGCTGGCCGGCAGCGACGACGCCAACACGTTCTTCGTGGCCGACAACTGCCATCCCCAGACCATCGATTGCGTCCGCACCCGCGCCGAGGCCGTGGGCATCGACGTCGTGGTGGGCGACTACCATGCCTACGACTTCAAGAAGAAGACCTTCGGGGTGGTGGTGCAGTATCCCGCCAGCGACGGCGCCATCAACGACTACCGCGCCTTCGCGGCCAAGGCGCATGCCCAGGGCGCGCTGGTGGTGGTCGCGGCAGACATCTTGTCGCTGGCGGTGCTGACGCCGCCCGGAGAATTCGGGGCTGACGTGTGCGTGGGCAGCAGCCAGCGCTTCGGCGTTCCGCTGGGCTACGGCGGACCGCACGCGGCGTTCATGGCGACGAAGAACGAGCACGTGCGCAAGATGCCCGGGCGCCTGATCGGGGTCTCGCGAGACTCGCACGGCAAGCCGGCGCTGCGCATGGCGGTGCAGACCCGCGAGCAGCACATCCGCCGTGAGAAGGCCACCAGCAACATCTGCACGGCGCAGGTCCTGCTGGCGGTGGTCGCCAGCATGTACGCCGTGTATCACGGCCCGGAGGGAATCAAGGCCATCGCCGAGCGCGTCGCCGCCCTGGCGACAATCCTGGCGCGCGGCCTGGCGCGGCTGGGGATCAAAGTCAGGCACGAGTCCTTCTTCGACACGGTACGTGTGGATGGCGCCGCCGCGCAGATCAAGGAGTGGCACGCGGCCGCCGAGGCCAAGCGCATGAACTTCCGCGCCATCGACGCCACGTCGATCGGCATCGCGCTGGACGAAACCACGACGCCCGCGGACGTGGACGCGATCTTGTCGGTGTTTACGGGAAGCGGCAAGAAGCCCGACTTCACGGTGGAGGCGTTGGCCAAGGACGCCACGGTGAGCTGGAAGGACGCCTTCGGGCGCAAGAGCGCCTACCTCACCCACCCGGTGTTCAACACCCACCACTCCGAAACCGAGATGCTGCGCTACCTCAAGTCGCTGGAGAACAAGGACCTCTCCCTCGCGCACTCGATGATTCCGCTTGGCTCGTGCACCATGAAGTTGAACGCCACCACCGAGATGATTCCGGTGACCTGGCCGGCGTGGAACCGCCTGCACCCGTTCGCCCCCGTGAAGCAGGCGCAGGGCTATCAAGTCATCTTCAAGCAGCTCGAGGCGATGCTGGCAGAGATCACGGGGTTCGCCGCCGTATCGCTGCAGCCCAACGCCGGCTCGCAGGGCGAGTACGCGGGACTGCTGGTGATCCGCAAGTACCACCAGAGCCGTGGCCAAGGCCACCGCAACGTCTGCCTGATCCCGTCGTCGGCTCACGGCACCAACCCGGCGTCGGCGGTGATGGCCGGCATGAAGGTCGTGGTCACCAAGTGCGACGAGCACGGCAACGTCGATGTCGCCGACCTGGAAGCGCGCGCCAAAGAGCACGCCGCCAACCTGGCCGCGCTGATGGTCACCTACCCGTCCACGCACGGTGTGTTCGAGGAGGAGATCAAGCGCATCTGCGCGCTGGTCCACGAGCACGGCGGCCAGGTGTACATGGACGGCGCGAACATGAACGCCCAGGTGGGCCTGTGCCGCCCCGGCGACGTGGGCGCCGACGTCTGTCACCTGAACCTGCACAAGACCTTCTGCATCCCCCACGGCGGCGGCGGCCCTGGAATGGGCCCCATCGGCGTCGCTCCTCATCTGGCGAAGCTCCTGCCCCGCCACGCCGTCGTCGAGATCGGTGATTCCCAGGGTATCGGCGCGGTGTCGGCGGCGCCTTGGGGCAGCGCCAGCATTCTGCTCATCTCGTGGGCGTACATCACCATGATGGGCGGCACCGGGCTGACCCACGCCACCAAGATCGCCATCCTGAACGCGAACTACGTCGCGCGACGCCTAGAGGCGAGCTTCCCGGTCTTTTACAAGGGCAAGAAGGGGCGGGTCGCGCACGAGTGCATCCTGGACATGCGGCACCTGGAAAAGTCCGCCGGAATCAAGGTGGAGGACATCGCCAAGCGTCTGATGGACTACGGCTTCCACGCGCCGACCATGTCGTTTCCCATCCCCGGAACCATGATGATCGAGCCCACCGAGAGCGAGGCCAAGGGCGAGCTCGACCGGCTGTGCGAGGCCATGATTGCCATACGCGCCGAGATCAAAGAGATCGAGAACGGCCAGCAGCCCCGCGAGGGCAACGTGCTGAAGAACGCTCCGCACACCGCGGAGGCGGTCGTCGCGAACGAATGGAACCGACCCTACCCGCGCGAGAAGGCCGCTTTCCCTCTGCCCTGGTCCCGCGCCAGCAAGTTCTGGCCGGCGGTGGGCCGGCTGGACAACGTCTACGGCGACCGTAACCTGGTGTGTGCCTGCTTGCCGGTCGAAGCCTACAAAGGCTGAACCCGCCGCGCCGATGGCGGCCGCCGCGGGGGGACGCGCGCCGTCGTCACAGCGCCGGGAATGTGTAGGTCCGCTGGACCATGGCGGCAGCGCCACCGCGCGGACGCGTGAACCGCCAGCCGCTCATCACGCGCTTCACGCAGCGTGCAAGGTCTGGATGAGCCGGGGTGACCTGCACCACGTCGAGCGGAGCCACACTCCCGTCGGCTCTGATGGACCACCGCAGCAGGATCTGGCCCGCCCGCACCTCGCTGGGCAGGATCTGCGCGCGCCGGGCGATCTCCAACCGGCACGCCGGCAGATCCTCGAAGCGCAGAGACGCTTCCATCGCGAGCGTCTCGGGATCGACCACGCCAGACCGGCGCGATTGGACAGGAGCCGCTTGGTATTGGCGCACTGCGGCCTCGTTCCCTGCCCCGAGGCCGAGCCCGGTTTCGAGGGCGCCTCCTTCTCTTCCTCCGCTTCCTTCCGATCCGCCCGATGCGCCGGCACCTCCGCGCATCGGCACTTCCATGACCCGGCCGGTTTCGTACAAGGACGAACGCGTCCGCTCGCCACGCCGCGCCTCATCCGCAGGTGTCTCCTCCTGCTCTTTCGCCTGGTCCTTTCGGTCCTCCTCTTGGGCGCCCATCGCAGGCGCCGCCGCCCCCGCGCCGCTGCACAGGCCCGTCAGCAGCATAACCAGTACACGCCGCTGATTCATCGCGCCCATTGGGATCTCCTGAGGGCAACTTAATGCCGGCCCCGGCCCCTTCAAGGACCCCGCTTTTCAGGCTATAGGCGCAGGCGCCGCAGGCCCTCCATGAGGCCTGAAAACTCTGGGAACGTCAGGCTTTGATCGCCGTCCGAGAGCGCCTTGTCCGGGTCCGGGTGGACTTCAATCAGCAAGCCATGTGCGCCGCAGGCGCGCGCCGCGTAGGCCATCGAGGCGACGTACGCCCGCCGCCCCGTGCCGTGGCTGGGATCTACCACCACCGGCAAGTGCGTCCGCTCACGGAGCACCACGACGGCGGACAGGTCCAGCGTGTTGCGCGTGGCGCTCTCGAAGGTGCGGATTCCGCGCTCGCACAGGATCACCTGGCCGTTGCCCTGGGCCAGGATGTACTCGGCCGCCGCCAGCCATTCCTCGATGGTGCTGGACAATCCTCGCTTCAGCAGAACGGGCCGGTCTACCTTTCCCACCTCGTTGAGCAGCGGGAAGTTCTGCATATTGCGCGCGCCGATCTGTAGGATGTCCGCCTTCTCCGCCACCGGTCGCACCTGATCGGGCGACATCACTTCGGTGATGATGGGAATGCCCACGCTCTTGCCGGCGGCCGCGAGCAGGTCCAGCCCCTGGTGGCCCAGCCCCTGGAACGCGTAAGGGCTGGTGCGCGGCTTGAAGACCCCCCCCCGCAAAACGTGGGCGCCGTGCTCGCGCACGTGACGCGCCGTGGCCTGAATCTGCGCTTCCGATTCCACCGAACAGGGCCCGGCCATGACGGTAAACCCGTCGCCGCCGATGAGCAGGTCGCCCACCCGAACCACGGTGTCTGCCTGGCGCGAGGCGCGGTCGGCCAGCTTGTACTGCTTGGACCGCCGCGCCGGAGCCGGCGGCTTGGAGGCGGCGTCCGCCCCAGGAGGCGCCGCAGCCGCAGCCGCCGCAACCGCCGAGTCACCGACGGGCGACGACGGCTGCGCTGTGTTCGCGTCCGCAACCCGGGTCGTGAGATCCGCCGGCCGGCTCATACCGCCGGCCAGCGCTTCGGCGGGCGTGGCCTTGGCGGGATAGCTGCCCAGCACCTTCAGGTAAAGGGCCGCCACCCGCAAGTCGTCCAGAGCCGACGCCACCCGCGGATCCGTCACGTTGCCTTCGAAGTCGACGAAGAACATGTACTCCCACGGGCGATTCGGCCGCGGGCGCGATTCCAGCTTCGTGAGGCTCAGCCCCCAGTCCGAAAGAATCGTCAGACAGCGCAGCAGCGCGCCCTGTTCGTGGCGCGTGGAAAGGATCAAGCTCGTTTTGCAGGTGATGCGCTGATCGAAACGCTCCGGTCCGCGCGCCAGCGCCACGTATCGGGTGATGTTCTCTTCCTGGTTGGCAATTCCGCGCCGCAAGATCGTGAGCCCGCAGGCGGCCGCGGCTTCCGGCGAGCCGATGGCCGCCTGCGTGGGATCGCCGCCGGCCGCCACGGCCCGCATTGCCTCGGCGGTATCGACGCACGCCACCGCGCGGCAGCCGGTCAGCGCCCGAATGAACTGCCCGCACTGCTCCAGCGCCAGGGGGTGCGACAAGATCTTCTGCAACGAGCCCAGCGGCACGTCCGCGATCCCGGCGAGCGACAGGTCTACTTTGTACGTCTCCTCGCCCACGATGGACAGCTCGTGCTCGCGCAGCAGGTCGTAGATCTGGTTGAAGCTGCCAGCCATGGTGTTCTCGATGGGCACGAACGCCAGGTTCGCCGCGCCGGACAGCAGCTCTGACGCCGCCTCGAAGATGGTCGGAACCCCGACGAACCGCGCGCGCAGGCCCAAGCTCGCCACGTACTTCTGCCCCGCCAGATATCCATAGGTGTGCGGTGATCCCTGGAAGGTGACGGTGATCTCTCGCGGCGGGTCCGCGCCGGTGCCCGCCCCCAGCGTCGCCCCCTGGCGCGCCACCGAGTGAGCGATGATCTCGGCGAAGATCTTGCGCGCCAGCGGCGCCGAGATCCCGAGCTCGCGCGCGGTGGTCTCCACACGCTCCAGCACCTTGCGCTCGCGCTCCGGATCGCGAATGTCGCCCGGCAGGCTCGCCTTCTCGCGCGCGATGCGGCCTACCAAATCAAGACGAGCGGCCACCAGGCGGACGATGTCGCCGTCGACTGTGTCGAGCTCGCTGCGCAGGTTTTCGATGCGGCCCTTCATCTTGCAGGCGCGGAACGTTACGCTACATGGAGTCGTAACGAAAGATGCGGCCCCGCGCGGACGTGGACAGCTCGAACAGGAATCCGAAGCTGAACCGGATCACGCCGCCCTCGTCGACCAGCTGGCGCGGCGGATTGGGGAACGGCTGCGCCTGCTTGAAAGCCTCGATGGCCTCGTCGTCCAGGAACTCCACCCCGGACGGCGTCTCCAATGCCACGTTGGCCAACGACCCATCAGGCTTGAGCTGAACCCTCAACACGGTCAGCCGATTTTTCTGCCCGTACACCGCGCCGGTGGGGTCGCGCCGTTGATAGGCCTCGTTGGGACGCCAATGATCTTGGACCTGCCGCTTTACCCGGTTGAAGAAGGACGCGAATTTCCATTTCTTCGCGTTGAGCGCCGTCTCTTCTCCTTCGTCGATGTCTTGCAGCGCGTCTTGGGTGCCGGTGCCGACGGCGCGCGCGAGCTGGTGATCCGTGGGCATCAGCGCCAGCGCCTGCGACGAGCCGCCCCCCGCACCGGAGCGCGGGACGGCGTCCGACCCCGGCGGCAGAAGCAACCCGTCGGGCGCGAGCTCCACCGGTGGGTCCCGTCGTCGTCGCTCGCTCTCGCGGACGCCGCCCGGCATACTGGCCGGCGGGCGGTCGCTCGGCGCGCGCATCGCCAACGCCGAGCGCGACGAAGGCGACGAGGGCGACGCCCGCGCTGCCGGCGGAGAGACCGGGCGCGGCTCTTCGTGCGAGCCGCCCGGGTCGCCCTGGTGCGCGCGCTCGTTGAACTTGCCGTATCTCTTGGTCTCCCGCTCCACCGTGGCGTCGTGCTCGGCGGCGAAGCGCGCCTTATCCGGCCGACTCTCCAAGCGCGGCTTCGGGATGTCGACCACCTGCCCAGGGGCGGTCACCGACTCGACTTCCTTCTTGATTTCTTCCTGCTTGGCCTCTTCGGCCCGACGCTCCAGCTCCGCGACAATCTCGCGCGCCGCCTCGTCGTCCACCATGCCGACCTCGACCGATTCCGGCTCCGCCAAGCCGCGCGCGGCGAGCTGCGCCTTCAGATCTGCGTCCCGCGGCGCGGCCCAGTAGACGATGACCCCCAGCACCAGCGCGACTTCCAGGTGGATCAAGGCTGCGAGCGCCACCCAGGCGCCCACACCTGAATCTTTCCGTTGCTTTGTCGTCGCCTTGGGAGGAGCCATGCGACCGCTCTCCAGCCAGCAATTTAATTATACGCCGTCCACCCTGCTACCTGATCAACGGATTCTCGAAGGGAATGCGCGCGGACACGGCAAGCCCGCGTGCCAGCGCCGCCGGCAGTGGGGGAAACGGCGCCGCCTTGCGTACGGCACGCACGGCCGCCTCATCGAACTCGTCGAACCCGGATGACTTCACCACGTGGACTCCGTCGGTGACCCGCCCGTCGGGCCGCACCACGAACCGTACGATGGTTTCGCCCTGCTGCAATTGCAGCTCGAGCGTCTTCGGAAACGACACCTCCGTCCCTACCCGCCTCATGATCTCCTGCACGTAACGTTGATATCGGCGATCCTGCGCGCGGACGGCCAGATCCGCTCCCGGATCCCCGTCGCGGGGCGTTCCCAGCAAGGCGGGCGCTTCACCGCGCGTCACGCGATCTGCGGCGCCGGGCGCCTGTCCAGGGCCTCGCCCCTCGGCGGACCACGACGGCCCGGGCGAGGCGGCTTCGGAGAAATCAACACGTCCGGGCTGCGCGGCGTTCGATGCGGCCCTCGAGTGCGTGTTGTCGGAGGCGGTTCCTACGCGCTCGACGTCGAACGAGCGCGCGCCCTGATCCGAGTCGAGCCGGCCGACCGCGCCCGCCGCGCTGTCAGCTCGATTGGGCGCGCGCGCCCCCTGCTCGCCCGGAAGGGGCGGCGCCTCTGGGACCGCGCCTTGGCCCGGGACCTCGACGTCGGGAGCGCCGGGCCGGGGCTGCGACGTGCGGGTCGAGTCTCCGGTTCCGGTCACAGGCTCGCGCCGCACGGCCTGAGGTGACGACGCCCGCGAGGCGGTCCGGGTCCGCGCCGGCTGATACACGAGCGCCCCGTCGGTCACGCGCGCGCGCAGGGTCGAACGATCACGCCGGAACGCGGCGTCGAGCCGTCGGCCGGCGCCGCTGCCCGAGTCGGAGGCCGGAGTGCGCGGATCGGTGCCGCTGGCCGTCCGGGGCGCGGTCGACACCGGAATGTCGAGAGGCCGATCCCCTTGCGGGGCGTCCCTGAGGTCCACGTTCACGACCTCCGCGAAAGCGGACGGTCCGGCAGGATCCATCGCCTCCCATCCGGTAAGGCTCGCCGTGATGGGAACGATGTCCGCGCGGCTCGAAGGTCCGTCGTCCGCCGTCCGCGGTGCCGTGCGACTCGACCCACCTCGCAAGGCCGCCCAACCCAAGGCAGCGACCAGCGCCGCGTGGACCAGGCAGGAAGTCCCCAGGGCGAACGTGAGCGCGCTGACCCTCATCCCGAGGCAACCGATCCAACATCAGGGTAGCATGGAAGCAGCGTACCCATGGACCACCGCCCGCCTGCCCGCCCCGACGCCTTCGACTTGGAACGCCAGCTCCTGCGCGACGTCGGGCGCGCCGTCGGCGACTTCCACTTGGTGGACGATGGAGACACCATCATGGTGGCGGTCTCCGGCGGCAAGGACAGTTACGCGCTCGCCGTGCTGCTGAGCGCCTTGCGGCGCAAGGCCCCGGTTCGTTTCGACCTGCTGGCTGTGCACCTGGACCAAGGCCAGCCCGGCTACGACGGCCGCCCTCTGGAAAATTGGCTGGCGGCCAGCGGGATGCCCTACGAGATCCTGCGCGAGGACACCTTCTCCATTGTCACGGACAAGATCCCCGAGGGAAAAACGTACTGCTCGCTCTGCGCGCGGCTGCGGCGCGGAATTCTCTACTCCGCGGCGACGCGCCTCGGGTGCAACAAGATCGCGCTCGGCCACCATCGGGACGACGTCATCGAGACCCTGCTGCTGAACCTGTTCTTCGGCGGCAAGCTGGCCTCCATGCCGGCGCGCTTGACCAGCGACGACGGCGCCCACGTGGTCATCCGGCCGCTCATCTATTGCGCGGAGGACACCCTGGCGCGCTTCGCCGCGGCGCGCGCGTTTCCCATCATTCCGTGCAACCTGTGCGGGTCCCAGGCGGACGCGCAGCGCAAGCAGATGAAGGCCCTCCTCGACCGGCTAGAGGCGACTCATCCCGGTCTGCGGCAGACAATGATGGCGGCGATCGGCAACGTGAACCCGTCGCACCTCCTGGACCGGCGGCTGATCGCCGCGTCGACCGGCGCGCCGGCCGCCGAGACAACGATGGCGCCGGACACTCTGTTCCCCCTCTCGCGCCGGGAGCGCGGCAATCTCGCCTGAGCCAAAGCCGCGCCCACGCAGCGCAGGCGCGATGACGGCCGCGATGACAGCTACGATGACGTTGGTGATCCTCGCGGGGGGCGTGCGGGCGGCTCCGGCGGTGGCTTTCGAGCTGAACAAGACCAAGTCGGGCGCCCTCACGCGTTGGCGGGCCCCGGCCATCATGGTGGAAATCGATCGTGCGGCCGGCAGCCGGCGACTGGAGGCCGCCGCGGTCCGGCGTGCTCTGGAAGGTGCGGCTGCCGCGTGGTCGTCCATTTTGCCGGATGGCCGCGTCCAGATCCTGGTGGCGTCCGAAGGCGGAACCAAAGCGGGCGGCACCATCCCCATCTGCCGGCTGCGCTTCGTCAGTCGTGATTGGCCCGAAGACCGCCGCCTGATCGCCCACACGGACTTCCTGGCCGACGAAACCACCGGGATCATCAGCAAGGCCACCATCGCGATCAACGAGCAGCATCACCGGCTCTTCGTGCGCGGTGAAGGTCGGCCCGCGGTCCAAGCCGCCGACGCCGATGCCCAGGATCTCGAAGCTGTGCTGATCCACGAGCTCGGTCACGCCCTGGGCCTGGGCCACAGCCAAGATGAGGACGCGATCATGTACCCACGGGGCCGGCCTGCGGGCGGAGGCGGAGCGTCCCGACCGGGAGTGGACGATCGCGCTGCGGTGCTGGCGCTTTACCCCGTCGCCCCGGCACCGCGCGATCGACCCCGCGCCGTCATTCTGGAGACAGCCCGGCGAAGCGCCGCCGTCCGCCCGGTGTGCTCACGCGAAGTCGGGGGCGCCGGCAGTCGAGATCATGCGGCCTTCGTGATTGGCCCGTGCCGCGCCCCCCGGGAATCGCGCTCACGCTGACGAAGGGACGGCGGCGGTGCGAATATTTTCGCGCGAGTCGACCTTGCGCGTCGGCCCCGTATGCTAGCTTTCGCGCCGGAAGGAGTCGGTCATGGCGCTCAATCAGTACGTAACTCTCGGACACTCGGGCCTGCATGTATCCCCGCTCTGCCTCGGAGCGATGACGTTCGGCGAGGACTGGGGCTGGGGCTCGTCGGTGAAGGACTCGGAGTCGATCATGGATCGCTTCTTCGAGCGCGGGGGCAACTTCATCGACACCGCGAATGCCTACACCAAGGGCCACTCCGAAAAGATCATCGGCGACCACGTCGGACGAATCTCGAGCAAGCGCGACCGATTGGTCCTGGCCACCAAGTTCGTGAGCAACCTCTTCCGGGGAGATCCCAACGGCGGTGGATCGAGCCGAAAGGCGATCTTCGCCCAGTGCGAGCAATCGCTCCGGCGCCTGCAGACGGACTACATCGACCTTTACTGGATGCACGCCTGGGACGGCATGACGCCGGTCGAGGAGAGCCTGCGAGCGCTGGACGACCTGGTGCGGGACGGCAAGGTTCGCTACATCGGCTTCTCCGATACGCCCGCCTGGAAGTGCGCCGAAGCACAGACCATCGCCCGCTTCCGCGGCTGGACCCCTCTCATCGCGCTGCAGATTGAGCACTCGCTCCTCGAGCGCACCGTCGAGGGCGATCTCCTGCCCATGGCGCGTGAGATGGGTCTCGGTGTGACACCCTGGTCGCCACTCAAGAGCGGAATTCTGACCGGGAAGTACACCCGCGATAAGCACGGCAAGCACGAAGCCGGTCGCGGCCAGTGGGCCACCGGTGCGCTCAACGATCAGGTGTACGACCTGCTCGACGAGATGCAACGTGTTGCGCGCGCGCTCGAGACGACCGTCGCCCGCGTGGCGTTGGCGTGGGTGGTGGGCCGGCCCGGCGTCACGTCGACCATCATCGGAGCGCGCACCGCGAAGCAGCTCGACGACAACCTCGGAGCTCTGGACGTCAGCTTGCGCCCGGAGCACGTGGCGAAGCTCGACGCCCTTTCGACGCCGCAGCTCAACTTTCCCGCCGCGTTCCTGGCGAACGGCGCCGCCTTCGTGCACGGCGGAACCACCATCGACGGCCGGTCCGCGCCGCCCTGGCCTTTGTCACCTCAAGGGGACGAAGACCGCTACTGAGCGCGGCGGCCCGCCTCGTCCTGCCACGACGTCCTGCTCACCAGGGAAGGGAATGTCCTTTGGCGTGAAAGAACTTTCCGCCGTCCCCCGCGCCCACGCTATCGGCGAGCTTCAACAAATGTGCTACCGACTCGTCTACGGTTGTTGGAGCGCCGGAGCCTCCCATGTCTGTCTGCACCCAGCCCGGATTGACACAGAAAACAGTAATTCCTTGCGGGGCGAGATCGTGGGCGAGATTGCGCGTCGCCATGTTGAGCGCGGCCTTGGACATCCGATAGCCATAGGCGCGGCCGCTGCTGTTGTCGGCGATGGAACCCATCGTCGAAGTGACGTTCATGACCTTGCCGCGACCGGCGCGCAATGCGGTCCGCAGGGCGCGCGTCACCCTCACCGGCCCGAGCGCGTTGACGTCGTAGGCGCGCAGCGCTTCCGCTATGTTCACGTCGTCGAGCCCACCATAGCCGGAGCCCACGCCGGCGTTGTTGATCAACAGATCGATCGGAGCCGACGCCCCCTGTAGCTCCCGCCCCAGGCGCGCACAATCATCATCGCGGGTCACGTCGAGCCGGTGGATGAACAGCCGGGCAGCGTTGCCTTCTCGCCGCCCGAGCGCCTGTAGCTCGTCCGCCCGTTCAGGCTGCCGTGCGCACGCGTGCACGACGTCCCCTCGCGCCCAACAGGCCGCCGCCAACCCGAGCCCGATCCCCCGGTTCGCCCCCGTGATCACGACCTGCATACCTGACAATGTAGCTTTCCCGGCCTGCATGTCATCTCCGTTTCGTTGACATCGAGGCCGACAGGAGCCCCTCCGCAAACACCCGGCACAAGACGGCAGCCAGGCGGTGAGGCCCCGCTCTCCGAGAACCCACGCGGCCGCTCATCCACAGCATTGCCAGTCCGTGCACCATGGACCACGCCGCGAGCGCAATCGCCTCCGGACGATGTCTTCGCCGCCGTTTCACCGGGAAGCCCGCGACCGCCTCGCGGAGGAACTGGTAGGCCGAATCCGCCGCCTGCCTGAGATCGCTGTCGCCCGCGTCGAGCGCGTCCACCTGAAACATGATCGCGAAATGCTCGGGATTATCGACCGCGAACCTCACATAACCACGCCCGACTCTTTGCAGCGGTCCGGACGGCCCTGATGATGGCCCCCGCGCCCGACGCGCCGTGCCCATGGCGTCCGCCAGTCGCCGGTAGCCGTCGGCGGCGAAGGCCGTCAGCAGCCCCTGCTTGTTACCAAAGTGGTGGGCCGGCGCTCCGTGCGACACCCCGGCGCGCGCCGCCACCTCGCGAAGAGAGACGAACGCCACGCCCCGCTCCCGAACGATCTGCGCCGTAGCCGACAGCAGCGCCGACCGAAGATCCCCGTGATGGTATCGCTTCCGTCGCATGCAGCCGGGCGCGGCGAGGCACCAGGCGCACCCGAGTGTAGTCGAACCCCGCTGCCTCGACGGCCTGCCGCCACGTCCCATGGTGCCGAACGCCGGCCTTGAAGAGCGCGCGCGGCACCTTGCGCGCCGCCAGGCTCTCGCCGACCGCATGGCGTATCCGCAAAGCGGCGACGACAATATGGGCGTCCCAGCGCTTGCGCCTGCCGGTGGCACGCAGCGGCGCAGGAATGCCCGCCAGACGCCGAGCCCGCACCAACCCGCCCACGTACTTGGTGGCCGCCTGAACCAAGGCGCCGTGACCGGCGCGCTCGAGATCACTGCACCGCATGCGAAGGCCCCGCCGATGCAGGCGGCGGATCTCCAGGAGGACCTCATGAGCAGACCACCGGCATGCGCGCCGCCGGGGATGAGTCCCCGCAAACCGGCTGAGATCAGCGCCCGCCGTTCCTGTCATCGATCATGCCGGCTGATCCCCATGTCGACAGGACATGCGTAGCCCGCAATCTAGACGGCGTCAAGATCAGCCGGCCGAGTCTGCCGCGCGCGGCATGTCAGCGCTCGACCAAGCTCCCGGGCTCGACGGCATTGAACGGCCCCGCCGGGGGGCCGAACCAGGGGTGATCGGCGGTCAGACAGTCACCGACGGGGAAAGCGACAGACGCATTTTCGCGTTGGGGTGGGAGGGGGCAGACTCCTGCCGTGCGACGTCATGCCGATTTTTGTGGCGTGCCGTC
>Ga0187894_10003060_pt1 | contig 19162 bp, 19 predicted proteins | sample GBC1701081metaG_FD_136650 | JGI IMG/M metagenome (GOLD analysis project Ga0187894, IMG submission 136650) | White microbial mat communities from a lava cave in the Kipuka Kanohina Cave System on the Island of Hawaii, USA - GBC170108-1 metaG ...
CGCAAGCCTCCAACTCCTGTTGCTCAACTCCAGCGCCATGTACAACACCGGCGCCGCTGCGTTACCTTCCATCGCTTGGGTCGCGGGGTTCATCTTCTGGTCTCCTCTTCTTCACGGTTGAGAAAACCACCAGAGGTTAATCCCCGCGGCCCTGCATAGGATCTATCCGTCGTGTGCGCTGCCCTTCCCGAATCCGGCCGCACCCCCACTGCCCTCGAAGGCGATCGAGTACGAATTCGGCGGGTTGATGTCAGATAGCGCGAGCTTGCCGTTGAACTTCGCTTTCACCGGCCCCACCGCGGCTACCATCAGGATCCGGTACTGGTTGTCGCCGGTTGCCTCGATGGATTCGCAGTCGGCTATGCACGACCTCAGGACCTCGGGATCGTTGAGTGCCCACCATACCTCGTCCTGGGCAACCCCGATGCGCTGCTCACCGCTCATCTCCATGAACGCTTAGCTCCTTGTGGGGTCCGCGGGTCGGGGCAATCTCCGGCTTCGGATAGTTCATCCGGTAAGTCATTTGACCCGCTTCGATCGGCGCTCGGCACCGGTCGCAGATGACGACGGCGGCGAAGTCCTCGCCGCAGGTCTTGTGACGCACGAGCTGCGGCGGCTCCCCGCCGGTGAACCACCGGTCGCCCCAGCGCATCATCGCGAGCAGGGGTCCGGCGAGGTCCCGGCCTCTGTCGGTCAGCCGGTACTCGAATCTCTCCGGGGCATCCTGGTACTTCTCGCGGGTGAAGATCTCCCCGCGGACCATGAGATTGAGGCGGTCGGTCAGGATGTTTGGCGCGATGCCGAGCCGCACGCGCAGATCGTCGAACCGGCGCACGCCGTAAAGCGCCTCGCGGATGACCATGAAGCTCCAGCGATCGCCGATGAACTTCAGCGCACGCGCCACCGAGCTCGGACGCCGCCGTTCGAGGACAGTCGGGTCGGCGGAGCGCCGGCTCGCCCAGTCGTACGGATAGGAAGTGCCGGCGCCCGGGCCGTCGCGCGTCTCGACCTCGCGCGCGTCGATCCGCTCGCCGCAATGAGAGCACGCGACGAGCGGATGGCACTGCTCGCCGCAGACCTTGTGGACGAGGTCCAGCGGAGGCCTTTCCGCGCCGGCCAGCCACTTGTCCCCGTAGCTCAGCAGCGCGATCATGACCGGATACAGATCGAAGCCGACCTTGGTCAACCGATACTCGTAGCGGGGCGGATTCGCGGAGTACTGGACCTGGCGGAGCAGCCCCTGGGCGGTCAGCTTGCGCAGTCTGGCGGTCAGGGTGCCCCGAGGCAACCCGAGCATCTGCTGGAACGCGTCGAAGCGCGTTATGCCGAAGTAGCACTCCCGCAGGATCATGAAGCCCCAGCCATCGCTCAGGATCGACATCGTCCGGGTGATCGAGCAATTGCGATCCCGCTTCGCGTGGACGACATGCCGGTCTCTCGACCTCGCCGTCGGCTTCGGGGCGCCGGGACGACGGCGCTTTAGTGCATGCCCATTCTTATGTGCTTCAGCCAAGTTCGGGTCCGCAGCTAGAGACGCGATCGCGCATTCTCGCATGGCGACGTGCCATTACGGCGACCGGGATCCGAGCGGCGCCACGGACAGCGGTCCCATCACGTTCCTTTGGCGACGTGCGCCCGCTCCTGAACCAGCCCTTCACGAAGCTTGTACCGCATGATCTTGCCCGAGCCGGTTCTGGGAATCGCGTCGATGAGGTGCACCTCCGCGGGTACCTTGTATGCGGAGAGCTGCGTCTTGCAGTGGGCGATGAGCCCGGCCGCATCGATCCCGGTGCCCGTCTTGGCAACCACGAACACCACCGGGACCTCTCCCAGTTTCTCGTGCGGCGCGCCGATGACGGCGCAATCGAGCACGGCCGGATGCGTACCGACCGCCGCTTCGACTTCCGCCGGCGCGATGTTCTGGCCGCCGCGGATGATGAGTTCCTTCACCCGGCCGGTGATCGTCAGGAGGCCGTTCCGATCACTGCGTGCCAGGTCGCCCGTGTGATACCACCCGTTCCTCAGCGCGTTCGCGGTGGCCTCCGGCTGGTCGTGATATCCGAGCATCAGGTTCGGGCCGCGCACGATGAGCTCACCCTCGTCCCCGAGCGGGACGTCCTCGCCGTTCACCCCGTCCACGATCCGGACGGCGAGACCAGGCACCGGGATCCCGCAGGAGCCGGGAACGCGGCTCGCGCCGAGCCAGTTCATCGTGACCATGGTCGAGGTCTCGGTGATGCCGTAGCCATCGAGCAGGGGAACGTCGAACTGTCGCTCGAAGGCTTCGTTCAGGGCGGCCGGCATGATGGCGCCAGCGGAGATGCAGAGACGAAGTCCCGGGAACCGGGTGACCCCGTTCGAGCGCCCTGCCTCGAGCAGGTAGTGGAACATCGTCGGCACGCCCGGCATCACCGTGTACCGGCCGCTGCCGAGGAGCGCGGCGACCTCCTGCGTGGAGTACCGCTCCACGATCCGCTCGCTCGCGCCGGTGGCGAGAATACTCAGCACACTCAGGTTAAGGGCGTAGGAGTGGAAGAGCGGCAACGGCGAGAGCACGTTGTCTTCGGCGCTCAATTTGACGACCGGTGCCCAGCAGGCGGCGGTGACCCAGAGCATTCCGTGCACCGACAGCAACACGCCCTTCGCCCGGCCCGTCGTACCCGACGTGTAGACGATGAATGCCGGCTCGTACAGCATGTCGGGATCCCGGGGCGGGGTCTTCGGCGGCTTCCCGACCAGCTCCACAAAACGTGGGCCCTGCGCCGACCGCGCGCCGCGGTCGATCAGGATCACGTGTGCGACACTCCGGGCCTCCGCGAGGACGCTGTCGAGCTTCGCCGCCTGGTCGTCGGTCGTGATGAGCGCCTTGCAGCCGGCGTCGGTCAAGCGGTAGGAGATCTCCGGCAACGCCGAGTCGTAGCTGATCGGAACGCTGACCGCACCGGCGCGCGCGATCGCCAGGCAGCTCTGGACCCACTCCACCGAATTCGGTACGAGCATCGCGATGCGGTCCCCGGGTTCGATGCCGAGACTCTGCAGGTTGCCGGCAAGGTTCCCCGTCGTGACGGCAAGCTCGCCGTAGGTGACCGACGACCGACCGTCGGCGTAGGCGAGCTTCGTCGGATGCTTCGCCTCCTGCCGGCGGATCAGCTCGGGGATCGATGCAATGAGATCGGTCTGGATCATGATGTCCTCACGAGTCGGACGGTCCGTCGCAGCGGCGTCAGACCGTGCTGAAGCCGCCGTTCACGCTGATGACCTGTCCGGTGATCCAGGCGGCGCCCGGCGAGGCGAGGAAGGCGACCATCGGCGCGACGTCCGTTGGCCGCCCGATCCGGCGAAGCGGATACATCTTGATCAGCCTCTCGCGGTTGGCTTCGAGCCATTCCGGATCGGAGTGGGCGGTCTCGATCAGCCCGAGCGAAACACCGTTCACCGTGATGTTGGACCGGCCGAGTTCCTTCGCGAGCGATTTGGTGAGCGCGAGCGCGCCGCCGCGGGCCGCCGCCGTCACCGCCAGGCCCGACTCTCCGACCCGCGCCGAATCGCCCGCGAGGTTGATGATCCGGCCGCTCTGCTGCTCGACCATCAGTGGCACGACCGCGTGACAAGTGTGGATGACACCATAGAGGCCGACGTCGACCTGCTTCTTCCAGTCCTCGGGAGTCGTGTCGACGAAGCGCTGCCGCATCACCAGCCCGGCGTTGTTCACAAGGATGTCGATGCGGCCGAAGTCGCGCTTGATCGCGTCCACCATGTCACGCACCGCTGGGTAGTTGGCGACGTCTGACTGGTAGGCTCGCGCCTCGACGCCCCTCCCACGGAGCTCCTCCACGACGGCCTGCGCTTCCTTCGGCGAACGGTTGTAGTTGACCGCGACCGCAGCGCCGTTCGCGGCGAGCGCCCCGGCGATGTGTCGTCCGACATCGCGCGCTGCCCCGGTGACGAGCGCTACCTGGCCTTTCAGTTCATTCGGCATTGCACTTTCCTTGCGAGGTTGCGTTTTCGATCGCCCGGTACAGGCGTTCCGGGGTGACGGGAAGCTCGAGGATCTCGATCCCGAGCGGGGCGAGCGCGTCCGAGATGGCGTTGGCGACGGCCGCGGGCGCGCCGATCGTCCCGCCCTCGCCCATGCCGCGGAAGCCGCCGACCGTGGAAGGCGATTCGGATTCGACGTGGTGCGTCTCGATCTGAGGCACCTCGGGTGCGGACGGCACGATATAGTCGACCAGGCTCGCTGTGAGGAGCTGACCGTAGTCGTCGTAGACGAGCTCCTCCAGCAGCGCCGCGCCAATGCCCTGGGCCACCGCGCCGTGCACCTGGCCCTCCACGATGGTCGGATTGATGATCCGGCCGCAGTCCTCGGCGACGACGTAGCGCTGGATCTCGACCGCGCACGTATCGGGGTCGATCTCTACCTGGCAGAGATGCGTGGCGCTCGTCGTCGTGCCGAAGTACGGGTCGTACGTGCTGGTCTGGGTCAGGTCCTCACGGACCTCCTTCGGCAGCCTGCCCATCTCCGAGTACACCGCGCGCGCGACCTCTCGGAAGCTCAGCTTCCGGTCGGTCCCGGCGACGCGCGCCACCCCGCCGGAGACCTCGATGTCCGCCGGCGCCGCCTCCATGAGATGGCCGGCGATCCGCGCGAGCCGTTCCTTGAGCGCGCGCGCGGCGACGGTTGCGGCGCCGCCCGCTAGGACGGCGCTGCGGCTCGCGTAGGTCCCGGTTCCGTGCGGGACCGCCGCACTGTCGCCCTGGATGATCTGAACGTCCTCCAGCCGGGCGCCGAGCTCGTCGGCGATCACCTGGGCGAGCGTCGTCTCCAGCCCCTGCCCGTGCGAAGCCACGCCGAAGCAGGCGGTCACGGCGCCGGTGGAATCGATCCTCACCGTCGTCGTCTCGGTCCCGGTATTGATCGGCATTCCGGGCGACGCCGAGATGCGCGAGCCGATTCCGGTCAGCTCTGCATACGAGGCGAGCCCGATGCCGACGAGCCGACCCTCGGCGCGCGCCTTGGATTGCGCCGCGCGGAGCGCGTCGTACCCGCCGGCGGTGCACGCGGACTCGAGGCCTTCGATGAAGCCCGAGCGATCCCAGACGATACCGGGCGCGGTCTTGTAGGGAAACTCCTCGGGCTTGACGAGGTTACGGAGGCGCAGCTCGCGCGGGTCGAGCGTGAGCCGGCGCGCGGCCATGTCGACCAGCCGCTCCATCACGAAGGTCGAGATCGGGCGGCCGACACCGCGGTACGGCCCGGTCGGCGCCTTACACGTCGCCGCCGCGCGCACCCTCCCCCAGTAAGCCGGGACACGGTAGGGCCCGGGCATGAAACTGATGACCTGCACGGGCTCCAGGCCCGCCGTCCACGGGTAGATCGAGTACGCGCCGGTGTCGCCGACGACGTCGGCTCGCAGCGCGAGGATGCGGCCTTCCCCGTCGAGTCCGAGCTCCGCTTGAACGACCTCGTCGAAGCCCTGGCTCGTCGATGCCAGGTCTTCCATTCGATCGCTCGTCCACTTCACCGGCCGCCCGAGCTGCCGCGCGAGCAGGCAGACCGTCATCTCCTCGGGGTAGAGGGAAGCCTTGCCGCCGAATCCGCCCCCGACGTCGGGCGCAACGACACGGATCCGATTGCCGGGCATGTCGAGGATCTCCACCAGCGCGTCGCGCACGATCCCCGGGATCTGCGTCGACGAGTGAAGCGTCAGCGCACGCTGGCCAGCGTCGTACTCGGCAAGATAGGCCCGATTCTCGATCGCGACCGGGCTCTTGCGGCGGAAGCGGAAGCGGCCGTTCACCCGCACCGCCGCGCTGTTCATGACCGCCTCGCTGTCCCCCCGCTGAAACTCCCGCTGCACGATCGCGTTCGTACCGGCCTCTTCGTGCAGCAATGGGGCATCCGGCGCGAGCGCTGCTTCGGGATCGACGACTGGCGGAAGCGACTCGAGCTCGAGGCCCACGAGATCGAGCGCATCCTCGGCGAGGTAGCGATCCTCGGCCACGACGGCCACCACGGGCTCGCCGACGTAGCGCACCTTGTTCCGCGCCAGCGGATAGATGGGCGTGGCGTGGTAAGCGCGCATCTTCGACGTCGCGAGCGCGGGAGCCGCGAGGCCCTGGAGATCATCGAACGCGAACACGCCGACGACGCCGGGAAGCGCGCGCGCCTCCTCGAGGTCGACGCGGGCGATGCGCGCGTGCGGCTGATCGCTGCGCCGGAACGCGACGTGCAGGAGCCCCGACGGCTGTCGATCATCGACGAAGGATCCGCGCCCGGCGAGCAGGCGCGGGTCCTCGAGGCGCTTGACGCGCGCGCCGACCTGCTTCGGCCTGAGCGTGAGGTCGCTGTCAGTCATAGTAGTGCGCGCCCTTCCGCAGGGAGTCCCACTGTGCGGCGTCGTGGCCGAATACCACGCTGACCCCGCCCGACTGGATACGGCGGATCTCCGCGAGCGACCGTAGGGCGCGCTCGGGGTCCCAGGTGTTGCGCGGGCTGTAGTCCCGCTCGAGATTCGCCTGCAGCGCGACCGCGTCGGAGGCGAGCAGAAACCGGCCGGACCGGTCGAGAGATACGAGCGCCGAGGTCGTACCCGGCGTGTGCCCCGGGACCGGCACGAGCACGATCCTGTCGTCACCGAAGAGATCGCGCTCGGAGTCCAACGTGTCGAACCGGTTCGGATGCTTCCAGTCCGCGGCGAGGAAGCCCGAGCTCTCCGCATCCGGACCGCTCGCGGCCTCCAACTCCCGTGCGTGGCAGACGATCGTGGCGCGGCGGAAGAACTCGTTGCAGCCACAATGGTCGGGATGGAAATGCGAGTTCACGACTACGTCGATGTCCGCGGCTGTCATGCCGACGGACGCGAGGCCGCTCAGCAGGTGATCGTCGGGGGACGAGATCACGGTCATCGCCTTAGCAAGCGCACCCCAGCGGGACGCCGCGTCGGTCGCCGCGGACGGATGACACCCGGTATCGAACAGCACGTTCCCCTGCTGGTGCCGGAGCAGGAAACACATCACCGGCAGGTCGATCGTCTCCGCGCCGCCGGCCTCCGGGACATAGATCTTCCGCTTCATGCGGAGCCGACCACCTGACAGCACGTGCATCTTCATTCGGCGCTCCCGGACCTGGCGGCGGCGGCTGCGCGTAGCGCACGCACGATGTGCTCGTAGCCGGTGCAGCGGCACAGATTGCCGGAGAGGCCTTCGCGAATCTCCGCGTCGGTCCGCAACGGGTACTTCTTGAGCAGGTCGACGGACGTCATGAGCATGCCCGGGGTGCAGAACCCGCACTGCAGGGCGTGGTGCGTACGGAACGCCTCCTGGAGCGGGCCGAGACGCTCCACCGTCCCCAGTCCCTCCACGGTCTCCACCTCGCAGCCGTCAGCCTGCACGGCGAGCATGAGGCAGGCCCGCACGCTGTCGCCGTTCACGAGAGTCGTGCAGGCGCCGCAGACGCCATGCTCGCAGCCGACGTGCGTCCCGGTGAGGCCGAGCGAGTCGCGGAGGAAGTCCGAGAAGAGGAGCCGCGGCTCGACCGCTCTTTCGTACTTGGTACCGTTGACCGTGACCGTTATCTTCGTGAGTTCGTTCATGCGGCCTCTCCAATCGATCGCCGCCACGCCGCGCCGCACGCGCGTCGGACCAGGGTGCCAACCACGTGGCGGCGGAGATCCGCCGAGGCGTGCAGATCGACATTCGGATCGATCGTTTCCCGCACCACACGCACCGCTTCACGCAGAACGGAGTCCTCGCAGCGAGTGCCGCGCAGCAGCCCCTCCGCCGCCGCCACCCTGATCGGCCCGTTCGCCCCGCCGGAGACAGCGATCCGGGCGCTGGATACCTTGCCGCCGGCGCTCTCGATCAGCACCGCGGCCGCTGCGATCGCAAAGTCCCCGGAGCGGCGCGCGAATTCCTCGAACCCCCAGCCCGTGGCGGGCGCGAGCGGGCCGATCTCCACGCCCACGAGGAGCTCATCCGGCGCAAGCGTGTTGCTGAGGGCGCCGGCGATGAGTTCGGGCGCGCGGATCGTCCGGGCCCCGGTGCGGGACTTGATGACCAGGGACGATTCGAGCAGCACGGCGAGGAGCGGGTGCTCGGCCGCCGGATCGGCGTGTGACAGGCTGCCGCCGATGGTGCCGCGGTTCCGGATTGCCAGATGGCCGATGTGCTCGACGGCCGCGGCCAGCACGGGCACCCGCCGTCGGACGAGCGCCGAGGTTTCGATCTTGTGGTGCCGGGTCAGCGCGCCGATGCGCAGCCCCCCCGCGGGCGTTTCCTCGAGGTAGTCGAGCTCCGCGAGTCGGTTGATGTCGACCAGCAGGGACGGCCGCAGCAGCCGGAAGTTGAGCATCGGCACGAGGCTCTGCCCACCGGCGATGATCTTGGCGTCCGGGGTCTGCAGCGCCGCGAGCGCCTCGTCGAGCGTCCCGGCTCGCAGGTAGTCGAACTTGGGCGGCTTCAAGGGCTACCTTCCTTGGAAGACCGGTGCGCGCTTCTCACCGAAAGCGCGCACGCTCTCTCGGTAATCCTCGCTTTCGACGGCGCACCGGATGATCGTCCTCGCGACCTCGGGATCGAGGCCGCCGAGCGTGGTCGCCATCCCGTTGAGGAGGCGCTTCGCGCCGGCGATGGTGAGCGGCGCGTTGGCGGCGATGCGACTCAGGAATCCGAGTGCTTCCTCGAGCGGATCTGCGACGACGCGGTCGACCAGCCCGATCCGGAAGGCTTCCTCAGCGTCGACCGGTTCGGCGGTGAAGAAGATGCGCTTCGCGTTGGGCAACCCGACCAGCGTGAGCAGCCGCTGCGTCCCTTTCACGCCGTACACGATCGAGAGCCGGGCGGCCGGGATGCCGAAGAGCGCCCCCGGCGCCGCGAACCGGAAGTCGCACGCCATCGCAAGGTTGCAGGCCCCGCCCATGCAGGCACCACGCAGGGCGGCGATCGTCGGCTTCGGGGTGGCAAACAGCGCGTCGCAGCAGCGGTCCACAGCCTCCTCGTAGCTCGCTGCCTGCCGGGCGTCCCCGCGCACGACATCGAACTCCGAGATGTCCGCGCCAGCGCAAAAGTGCTTCCCGGCGCCCGTCAGCACGATGCCCCGCACGCCCGGCTCCTGCTCCAACGTCCCGATCATGACGGGGATCTCCCGCCACATGTCCAGGGTGACGGCGTTCCTCCGCTCCGGGCGGTCGAGGACGATGAGCGCGATCCCGTTTCGGCGCTCGAGTTTCAGGTGCTGTGCCATGGCGCTCAGGCCGAATCCCCTACCGGCTCGAACACGCGCGTCATGTAGGCCGCGAGGTCGGCGGTGATCTCGGCGCGCGGCCCGGGCCCGACGCCCGCCAGCGTCTTCGCCAGTTGTTTCTTGAACTCGACCTGCATGGCGCGCGCGATCTGGATCCGCTGCGCCTGCGGCGACCCGGCGCCATGCATCGACTCGGTGAGGTAGCCGACCGCATTGCGCCCGAGCGTCATGTTCTCGATCAGGCGCAGGATGCGGACCCGGTCCTCGGTCGCGATCTCGGCGCGGCCCCTGAGGTACTTGTCGATGAGTTTCCCGAGCTCGGGGTGACGGAGCTCCCGCTCCGACGGCAACGTCACCATCAGGCCACCGGCCAGGTCCTGCGCGAGCCGGCCGATCTCATAGGGAAGCTTCGTTACGTGATGCTTGCACACGTTCGCAAGCATGTCGTCGGGCAGGTACGCGCCGGACTTCATCGGCGTGCCCTGGTAGCTCGCGGCGATGCCGGTGCCGTAGATCGTCTCGTTCAGGTGCGTCATCTCCACCAGCTTGTCGCGGACGTGGGAGACCTTCTCGACGCCGTTGTAGTCCGCGATCGCGGCTGCGGCCCCGATGAGCACGTCGCCGACGCCGGTTTTGCAGACGTAGCTGCGCCGGTGATAGCAGGTGAAGCGCTCGACCAGTGTCGCGGCATACTCGTGCTCGCCGTCCATGAACACGCGGTCCCACGGAATGAACACGTCGTCGAAGACGATCATCGCCTCCTGCCCGGCGAAACGGGCGTTGCCGGCGTCGATCGACCCTTCGTCCATGCTGCGCGTGTCGCAGGATTGCCGGCCGTAGATGTAGGTGATTCCGGCCGCGTCGACCGGCACCGCGCCGACGACGGCGTAGTCGCGGTCGGCCGGCCCGAGGCGCATCGTCGGCATTACGATCAGCCAGTGCGAGTTCAGGCAGCCGGTCTGATGCGCCTTGGCGCCCTTGATGAACACGCCCGCCGCCGTGCGCCGGGTGACGTGGACGAAGAGGTCCGGGTCGTCCTGCTCGCTCGGGGCCTTGCTTCGGTCGCCCTTCACGTCGGTCATCGCGCCCCCGATCACGAAGTTCGCGCGCTGCATCGTCGCGAGGAACTCGAGGAACCGCCGGTGATAATCGGTCCCGCCGCGCTGGTCCATCTCGAACGTCACTGAATGCAGCGTGTTGAGCGCATCCATCCCGACGCAGCGCTGGAAGCAGGTGCCGGTGAGCTGGCCGAGCCGCCGCTGCATCTTGTTCTGCATGACCAGGTCTTCGCGGCTGCCCGCGACATGCAGGAAGCGGTTGACGCGCTCGCCGGTGAACGGGGACAACGCCGTGCCGAGCTCCGGGTTGCGCGCGGCGAGATCGTAGGTCTCGGCGACCGCGTTGATCGAGGGGCGGATTATCGGATGATCGACCGGCTCCGCGACGAGTTCGCCGAAAAGGTAGACCTTCAAAGGCCGCCCGCGCAGGCTGGCGATGTACTCGTCGCCGGTTCGGATCGGCGCCACGCTCCGGCGCGCATCCTCGACCACGTTGCTCTCGACGTTGCCCATCAGGCCTTCTCCTCTGCTATTTCCTGCACTGCCGTTTCGCGCATCCGGAAGAGGCTCGCGAGCTCGCCCACGATCCCGCGCCGGAAGGCGAGGACGCACAGCATGAAGAGTGCGCCCATGATCACCGTCACCCAGGAGCCGACCTTGTCGGCGAGCGTGCTCTCCATGCCCACGACGAGCGCCGCACCGACGCTCGGCCCGAGCAAGGTGCCGACACCGCCGATGAGCGTCATCAGGACCACCTCGCCCGACATGTGCCAGTGCACGTCGATCAGGGTCTCGAACCCGAGTGCGACCGCTTTTGTTCCGCCCGCCAGGCCGGATAGCGCCGCCGAAAGGACTATCGCGAGCAGCTTGAAGCGTTCGACGTCGTACCCAAGCGAGCGCACCCGGGGCTCGTTCTCCCGGATTCCCTTCAGGACCTGCCCGAAGGGAGAATGGACCGTGCGATAGATCAGGAACATGCCGCCGACATAGACGGCAACGACGACGTAGTACATGGCGAGGTCGCTCTCGAGGGAGAGCAGGCCGAACAGCGCACCGCGCGGGATGCCGTGCAAGCCATCCTCGGCGCCGGTGAACTTGGCCTGCACGCAGAAGAAGTAGATCATCTGCGCGAGGGCCAGCGTGACCATCGCGAAGTAGATGCCCCTTCTGCGGATCGCGAGCCCGCCCACCACGAAACCGAGCAGCGCCGAGGACGCCGTCGCGAGCAGGATGCCAAGCTCCGGGGTGAGGCCCAGGTCCTTCAGCGCGTATCCCGCCACGTAGCCCGCCGTGCCGAAGAAAGCGGCATGGCCGAGCGAAAGCAGCCCGGCGAAGCCGAGAAGCAGGTTGAAGGCGCTCGCGAACAGCGCGAAGCACAACACTTTCATGAGGAAGAAGGGGTAGGCGCCCGCCGCCGGAGCGATGAGCAGCGCGGCGACCAGTAGCGCGTAGCCGACCACAGCGCGGTTCATGGCTATGCCTCCTTCCCGAAGAGGCCGGCGGGCTTCAGCAGAAGAACGAGCGCCATGGCGAGGAACACCACGGTGTTTGATGCCTCCGGGTAGAAAACTTTGGTCAAGCCCTCAAGGAGTCCAAGCGCAACGCCGGTGACGATCGCGCCGAGGATCGAGCCTAGCCCGCCGATGACCACGACCGCGAACACGACGATGATCACGTTGGACCCCATGAGCGGAGTCACCTGGATGACCGGCGCGGCGAGGACGCCCGCAAGCGCGGCGAGCCCGACGCCGACCCCGTACGTAAGCGTGAGCATCAACGGGACGTTGATGCCGAACGTTTGGACGATCTTCGGATTCTCGGTCGCGGCCCGCAGATACGCACCGAAGCGCGTGCGCTCGATCGAGAACCATGTGAGCAGGCACACCCCGAGCGAGGCGACGACGACCCAGGCGCGGTAGTCCGGCAGGATCATGAAGCCGAGGTCCGAGGCTCCAGACAGCGCGTCGGGCGCAGGGTAGGACTGGCCCCCCGAGCCGAAGCTGTCGCGATACAGGCCCTCGATGACCCATGCCAGGCCGAAGGTGAGGAGCAGCCCGTACAGGTGGTCGAGGTGATAGATCCAGCGCAGGAGCCCACGCTCGATGGCAACGCCGATCACCGCCATGCCGAGCGGCACCAGCGCGAGCGCCCACCAGTAGCCGATGCCGAGCCAGTTCAGCGCCATCCAGGCCCCGTAGGCCCCCATCATGTACATCGTCCCGTGCGAAAAATTGATGATGTTCAGCATGCCGAAGATCACCGCGAGGCCGAGGGAAAGCATCGCGTAGAACGAACCGTTCACGAGTCCGAGCAGCAGCTGTCCGATGAGGGCCTGGATCGGGATGCCGAAGATCTCGCTCATCGATCGCGCTACGTCAGACGGTGAGGTATTGGTCGACGAGGTGTGCCTTGCCGCCGGCGAGATCGGCGGCCGTCACGGACTCGGCGATCCTCCCGTTCTCCATGACGTACAGCCGGTCGGCGACTCCGGCTGCGAAGTCGAAGTTCTGCTCGACTAGCACGATCGTGTAGCCGCGCGTCTTCAGATCGCGAATGCACGCGTGCAGCGCCTGGACGATCACCGGCGCGAGGCCCTCGGAGATCTCGTCGAGGAGCAGCAGCCGGGCGCCGGTGCGCAGGATGCGGGCGATCGCGAGCATCTGTTGCTCCCCGCCGGACAGTCTCGTGCCCTGGCTCGTGCGGCGGTCGCGGAGATTCGGGAACATCCCGTAGACCTCTTCCACCGTGAACCCGCCGCTCCGTAGCACCGGCGGTAGCAGGAGGTTCTCCTCGCAGGACAGGCTGGAGAAGATCGCCCTCTCCTCGGGGCAGTACCCGACGCCGAGCGTCGCGATGCGATGGGTGGGCATGGCGATCGCTTCGCGGCCGTTCACCATCACGCTGCCGGTGCGCCGACCGACAAGGCCGACGATTGCCTTCAGGAAAGTGCTGCGTCCGGCGCCGTTGCGACCGAGCACGGCAACCACCTCCCCGCGGTTCACCGTCATGTCGACGCCATGCAGGATGTGCGACTCGCCGTAGAAGGCGTGCAGGTCGGTCACTCGGAGGAACTCGGTCCCGATCACCTCAGTGCCCCTTCAGCACCGCGCTCTTCGCACCCATGTACGCCTCGCGCACCAGCGGGTTGGCGGACACTTCCTCGTACGACCCTTCCGCCAGCACTTGTCCGCGCTGCAGGACGGTGATCGTGTCGGCGATCGAAGAGACGACGCTCATGTTGTGCTCGATCATGAGGACGGTCCGGTCGGCGGCCACCTTCCGAATGAGGTCGGTCACCCGGCCGATGTCCTCGAACCCCATGCCCTGCGTCGGCTCGTCGAGCAGCAGGAGCTGCGGGTCGGCCGCTAAGGTCGTGGCGAGCTCTAGTGCCCGCTTCCTGCCGTAGGGCAGCACGACGGCGAGGGTGGTCGCATAGCTGCCGAGACCCACGGCGTCGAGCAGCTCGAGCGCGCGCCCATTCAGGCGATCGAGTGTTCTGAGCGGTCGCCAAAAGTGGTAGGAGGTCTCGGTTGCTCGTTGCAGGCCGAGACGCACGTTCTCCAGCGCACTGAGGTGCGGAAAAACGGCGCAGATCTGGAACGACCGTACGACGCCCCGCGTGGCGAGGGCCGAGGGGCGTTCGGTGGTGACGTCGAGGCCGTTGAACAGGATCTGACCGGACGTGGGATCCAGAAACCGCGTGAGCAGGTTGAACACCGTCGTCTTCCCCGCCCCGTTCGGCCCGATGAGGGCGTGAATCCTGCCGCGTCGGACGCGGAGATCCACGCCGTTCACCGCCACGAACCCTTTGAACTCCTTGGTCAGGGCTCGCGCTTCGAGGATATGGTCCTGGGCCATCGGCTCAGCCGCCTGTTAGCAGGTTGTTGAAAAATCCCCCGAACGATCATTGCGATTCCCTGTCATAGTGGCAGTGTCGTTCAAGGGAGAAGAAGAATGCGCGGCCAAGTGGATTCCCAGAGCGGATTGTTCAGCTACCTCTCGGTCGAGGAACGGATTCCGGCGGATCATCCGCTGCGCCGGGTGAAGGCGCAAGCTGACGCGGTGCTTGGTGCGATGGGCCCGCAGTTCGATGCGATGTACGCGACGGTGGGCCGGCCCTCGATCGCACCGGAGCGGTTGTTGAAGGCGACGCTCTTGATTGCGCTGTACTCGGTGCGCTCGGACCAGCTGTTCTGCAAGATGCTGGACTACAACATGCTGTTCCGGTGGTTCCTGGACATGGGCCTGGAGGAGCGCTCGTTTAACCATTCGTCGTTCTCCAAGAATCGGGTGCGGCTGATCGAGCACGAGATCGCGAAGGGGTTCTTCGCTGGAGTGATCAGTCAGGCCAAAGCGAAGCAGCTGCTCTCGGATGAGCACTTCACCGTGGATGGCACGCTGATCGAGTCCTGGGCTTCGTTCAAGAGTTTCAAGAGGAAGGGCGGCGAGCCGCCGAAGCCTGGAGGCGACGGCACGGGGATGGTGGACTTCAGGGGCGAGAAGCGCTCGAACGCGACGCACGAATCGAGCACCGATCCGGAGGCCAAGCTCATGAGAAAGGGTAACGGTCAGCCGGCGAAACTGAGCTTCGGGGCGCATGCGCTGATGGAGAACCGTAGCGGGTTGCTGGTCGACGTGGCGATCACCGATGCGACGCTCTATGAACCGAAGGCTGCGGCGCCGATGCTCGATCGCAGGCGCCAGGCCCGCCAAGGGATGAGGACGCTGGGCGCCGACAAGGGCTACTTCAACAAGGGGTTCGTTGCGTTGCTCAGGAAGCGCAAGGTCGCGCCGCATATCGCGCGAATTGAGAGTCGCAGCGCTGCGGGTCTCGATGGCAGAACGACGCGGCACGAGGGCTACGCGATCAGCCAGAGAAAGAGAAAGCGGATCGAGGAGATCTTCGGCTGGATGAAGACGGTGGGCGGGTTCAGGAAGAGCCGCTTCGTCGGCATCGTGAAGACGCAGCTCGCCGCCTACATGGTGGGCGCCGCCTACAACCTGCTGCGCATGGCACGAATGCAGTCCGATACGGGATAGGTGCGCCCGGAATGAACGAATCGACTGGAAATCAACCATGAACGAGCACAAGAAGTTCGAAACGGCAGCCGTTTCCACGGCGCGGCGGTCGATGAATGCAGAAAACAGCTGCCTCAAGAGCAATTCTTCAACGGCCTGTTAGCGAATGCGCCCCTACTTCTTCACCAGGGGACAGGCGCTCTCGGCGAGCGGTCGAAACGCCTCGTTGGCCGGGATGACCTCCCGCAGCTTGTAGTAGTCCCACGGGTATTTCGACTCCGCGGGCGTCTTGACCTCGTACAGGTACATGTCGTGCACCATGCGGCCGTCGGCGCGGATACGACCGCCCTTTGCGAAGAAATCGTTGATCGGCGTCTCCCTCATCTTCGCCATCACCGCCCCGGCCTCGTCTGTTCCCGCAGCCTGGATCGCCTTCAGGTAGTGCATGGTCGACGAGTAGTCGCCAGCGTCCCCCATGTGCGGCATGCGCTTCATGCGCTCGAAAAACCGCTTCGAGAAGGACCGCGTGCCCTCGTCGCGATCCCAATAGAAGCCGTTCGTCAGCACGAGGCCCTGCGCGGTCTGCAGCCCCATCGCGTGAACGTCCGTGAGCCAGACCAGGAGGCCGGCCAGGGTCTGGCCGGTCTTCGCCACGCCGAACTGCTGCGCGGACTTCACGGCATTGATGAACTGCGTTCCCGAGCCGGCAATGCCGATCACCTTGGCCTTGGACGCCTGTGCCTGCAGGATGAAGGACCCCAGGTCGGAGGCGTCGATCGGATAGCGGGTCGTGCCGAGGACGTTTCCCTTCAACAGCTTGACCTGCGCAGCCGCGTCCGACTCGAGCGCGTGCCCGAACGCATAGTCGGCGGTCATGAAGAACCAGGAGTCTCCGCCTTTCGCGACGAGCGCGCGGGCGGTGCCCTTGGCGAGAGCATAGGTGTCGTACGCGTAGTGGATGCTGTTGGGCGTACAGGCGTCCCCTGTAATACGCGAGGACCCGGAACCGTTCACGATTGCAATGCGGTTCTTGTCGCGCGCCACGTTGGCGACGGCGATGGCCACCGCCGAGTTGATGAGGTTGGCGATCAGGTCAACCTTCTGCACGTCGATCCACTCGCGGGCCTTGGTCGTGGCGTTGTCCGGCTTGTTCAGGTGGTCCGCGGAGATCACCTCGATCGGCGCGCCCAGCACCTTGCCGCCGAAGTCCTCGACGGCCATGCGCACCGCGGTCACGCTGCCCTGGCCTGCCTCATGGGAGAACTGGCCCGACATGTCGGTCAGCACGCCGATGCGCACGACGTTGTCGGAGATCTTTCCCTGCGCCGATGCGTCGTGCGCGCCAAGCACCACTGCAGCACCGAAGCACGCGACTGCTCCAGCCCTCGATAGCGGTTTCGCCCTCATTGCGTCTCCTCCTGGTTCCTGGTGTCCCGCCCGAGCCGGGGCAGGTGCGGTACAGATGTGCACTTGCAGTACTGAACTTACAGATAAACTAAGTTAGTTCAATAACACAAGTCAAGTGATTTGTAGAGGTATGATCAGAGATCATTGGACTATCCTTGGCGCAACAATTACTTGCTTCGGCGTACTTGAGACGGTATCGAGAGGCGAAGCAGCCCCGCGCGCTAGTCGTCGCTGCGGCATCGGCTGAATGATGGTTGGAAGCGCGCCGCCGACCGTGCTGGCGCTTCGCCGGACGTCAAACGCCGCTGACGAGCTCGCGTACTACAGCGGTTGACGCATCTCGGTCGTCACCAAGATGTGGCGGACCCACGTCCAGGACGAGGCGATTCCTGAGCATCCCGCGCGAGCGGCGGGGGATCGGGCTCTAGGACAAAGTGCTTGACGGCAGGCGCGCCAAGCGGAGAGGCCAATGATACGAATGATACAGCGTCGGTTTTCTTGACGCCGTAAGCAGTTGAAATCTGGCGCGCCCGGCAGGATTTGAACCCACGACCCCCTGGTTCGTAGGCGGTCGCCCGATTGCCTATTTATCATTACGGATCAGATAGATACACGCCATCAACTGTATCATTCCGCTATTGTTCACCAATGGCGGCCCTCGATGCGACATAAGCGCCATTGTGCACCGGCACACCGAGACCGGAGAGCGGGAGAATGGGCAATTCGTGCGGCGCCGTGCGGCCTGGGGCGGATAGACTTTCCTATCCGTCGCGCAGTTCGTCGAGCGCGCGGGTGATGGCGGCGGCGTCGATCTGGTCTTTGGGTCGCGCACCGGACTTGGTCTTGAGCAGGCCTTCGAGGCTCAGCACGCAGACGCGGACGCCGTCGATCATCACGTCCTGGATGAATTCCCGCAGCGCTTCCCACGGCACGCCCGCGGCTGCCGGCAGTACGTCGACGGTGATCTCGTCGTTGATGCGGATGGCGTAGGACTACTGGCGGGCGAAAAGGTCGGGGTCGGAGGCCAGCTCGCGCGCGGCGCCATCGGGGAGGCGCGACAGCGCGACGATCCAGCGGCGGCTGTTGTCGGCGGACGGGTTGACGAGGATGTCGATGTCCTCGGTCTGGCGCACCAAACCGTTCGCCGCGAGGGCGTATCCGCCGATCAGCGCGTATTCCGCGCCGGCTTCTTCCAGATAGCGCGCGAGGCGCTTGACGTCTTCCCAGGTGGCGGGTCGGGTGTACTCAGCCACGCGTCCTGACGGCTTCGGCCATGGCCGCGGCCAGCCAGCGATCCCGGTCGCGTTCCATATCGTCGTGGTTGGAGTATCGGAAGACGCCCTTCGGCGCGCGCGTCAGGCGGTTGGCCCATGAATCCATTGCGGCGCGCGTCTCGGCTGACGGGAGCGCGCCAGCCCGCGGCGGCGTGCGGCGGCCCACCGTGCGGCCGATCGGCTGCTGCTCGAAGTAGTCGATGCCCACGAAGTGATTGTAGGTCAATTCCTCCCTGATCAAGGCCTGGCGACACCGAACTGGATCGGCCTTAAATCTCTATTGCTGGAAACAAGTGATAGGCAAAAACCCAACACATTCCGCGTATCGCGTGGATCGATGATGCCGTCGTCGAGCATCGAGGCGCTGGTGACGAACGCGCTTTGCTGCTTTTCGAAGTTTTCGATGATCTTCGATTTTGTCTTTTCTATGGCTTCGACATCGATCTTCAAACCCTTGCGCTTCATTGCGCCTTCCATCACGATCGCCATCGTCAGGGCTGCCTGCTCGGCGCCCATCACCGCGGTCTGCGCGTTCGGCCAGGAAAAGAGGAACCTCGGGTTGTAGGCGCGGCCGCACATGCCGTAGTTGCCGGCGCCGAAGGAGGCGCCGCACATCAGGGTGATCTGCGGCACGGTGGCGTTGGATACCGCCTGGATCATCTTCGAGCCGTGCTTGATCATGCCGGCCTCCTCGGAGGCCTTGCCGACGATGTAGCCGGTGGTGTTCTGCAGGTAGAGGATCGACAGCCCCGCCTGGCAGCACGACTGGATGAAGTGCGTCGCCTTGTTCGAGCCCGCCGGGTCGAGCGGCCCGTTGTTGGTGACGATGCCGATGCGGAAGCCCTGGATCGCGGCATGCCCGCACACCGTCGCCGGCCCGTAGTCGGCCTTGAAATCGAGGAAGTCCGAATCGTCGGCGAAGCGCGCGATCGCCTCGCGCATGTCGAAGGGCTTGCGATAGTCGGCGGGAACGACGCCGAGAAGCTCTTCGGCGGGGTATCTGGGAGGTTTGGAATTTTTCGGCGTTTTTTCTGAAGTGAGATTCAAACGACCTAAAACTTCTCTGGCCAAACGTATGCCGTCAGAGTCGTCTTCAGCCAAGTACTCCCCCAAGCCCGAGACATGCGTGTGCATTACCGCGCCGCCGAGCTCTTCATCGGTAG
>Ga0187894_10003061_pt1 | contig 19162 bp, 18 predicted proteins | sample GBC1701081metaG_FD_136650 | JGI IMG/M metagenome (GOLD analysis project Ga0187894, IMG submission 136650) | White microbial mat communities from a lava cave in the Kipuka Kanohina Cave System on the Island of Hawaii, USA - GBC170108-1 metaG ...
AAGCGCGCTTTATCAATTTTTTGAAACACGCTTTAGAACGCATCTATGGCACAGTCAATAAAATCAGGGCGCCAGCAGTGCCGCTATTATGACGTAATGGTACCGGAATTTTGGGACTACTGAAACTACCCATTGATTGTCCTGACGCCGCGCAACGCCGGTGACAACGACCGATGGTTTGACCTCCCAGGCTTTCAGATCGCCTTCGCGCAGCGCCATCGTTTTTTGCTCTTCGACCTGCTCGCGCTTCCAGACGCGCTTCGGATTCCCCTTGTCGGTCGTCAGCGTCTCGCTGTAAGCCTTTTCGTATTTCCCCCAACGGGCGGTTACCTGAATATCCGACACTCCGCCGTCGACACAGAACGTCAGCCCCAGCGAAGATGGAAAGATCGTCTTGCTGAAAGGATTGGGGGCTTCGACGACTCCTTCTTCTTCACTGCCGTCGCCGACCGCAAGCTCATCGTCGCCGCCGGGCGCTTCGTAGGAATTGTTGAGCGGCGCGAGCATCCCTACAAGGTAACGCTCATAGATGTGGCGTTCGTTGACCTCTTCGTCTTCATCACCGGCTGGCCCCCGGAGTTCTTTTAAGATCGCCTCTTCCAATTTTTGGCGGATTTGGAACGGAGTGGTCTTTTCAAGCGTGGCCGGGATGTTGTCTAGTAAATTCATATTTGCTGATCAGTCATGAGAACCAATGGATCATTCGCTATTGCTGGCCGATTATTGACCTGGCAATAGCATTAGCACTTCTGCCAAAGCATCCATCTCAATCGAGCCGCCTACCCACTTGAAGACTCGCGTCACAAGAATTGGAAGGGGAACGCTCCGAATATTTCCTTTGGGGAATTGATCGGATTGGAACGACTCCGGATTTTCTAACAACTGTCGGATTCGTTCTGACGCTGCGGATGATTTTGATTGGCCGTTCCAGGAACTGAAGCCACAAAGTTGTTCCCGATTCTCTCCCTTCCAGGTCTTGAAATCCCGGTGGCGAAGCAGAAGATCACGCAAACTGTTTTTCAGACGGGCGCGCGCCGGTGATTTCCCGCGCAGGTAGTCATTGCAAGCGTTAACTGTGATCGTGATGACGAGGTTTCGATAGTTATTGATCGGATGATCATCAGGATGAGCGATCCAGTCGTTGAGCCGTTGAAGCAACCTGGCGATGATTTCGTGGTAGAGGTCTTCGGCGTCTGGATTATTTGGATTGGTTCCGGAATGACTGATGTATAGACTCAGTCTTTGACGAAGAACTTTTCTGATCAGCGGCGCCGAATGCATCAGGATGAGCTCATCCAGCAAGCGTCGGCGCTCCGCCTCGTCTTTTGAATCCAACACACACTGCAACATTGAATCCATTAGGCGTGATCCTGATTGTCGGCCATTCTTAGATTTGGTTATACGTTAAAACTGTTTCCCACACGATGTTACGGACGAAAAACAAACTTGGATTTGTGAAGCAAGGTAAGGGAGCGCCGGGGTTAGGTGAGCAAGGAAGTCGATGAGTGATCTTCAATCCACCTCGTCAGTAGTGAACAATACGATTCTGCGCCGGCTGTGAGGTCAAACGCAGAATTTTAGAATGGCAAGAAGGCGACGAAGGCGCGCTGCTCAATTATTACGGTTTTCGGATAAGGCGCCCAATGATTTTGCGACGCGTATGGTTTCAGCGAGAAGGAAGTTTGCGAGCGCCTTAGGCCAGTGCCGCTCAAATTCGCTCGGATCCGACTCCGGATGCGCTTTGACGAAGTTTCTTCGAGCGATCTCTTTCCAATATTCGATCATCGCGTTGACTAGAGCGATCAGAGCTAAAACATTGCGAGACTCGGTCGGTTCGTTCATAGCCGTGTCCTCCTTAAAGGCAGGGCTATGAAGACCGCTTCATTTTTGGCCGCGATTCAAAACGGCCTCTGCTATAGGTTGAAATTCAAAGTTGAACTGGTTGAACCAATATTCGGCGCTGATTGAAGTGATTGGCAGATTGATTAGTGCGGCGACGTCAATCCCTTTGACTCCGCGATCCCAGGCTGCAATGTAAGTGGTCGTGACTGTTCTTTCCGACCCCAACCGTTTGTTTTTGTATGTTATGTGGGAGAGTCAATTCTGAATACAAATTCATTTTGAATTCATCTGGCTTTCATTTTTGCCTGCTACCCTGCCGGAGGTCATAAACACTATGCGTTTACTACTTGTCGAAGATGAGGAGAAAGTCTCCCGGCTCATCGTCAAGAGTCTCATCGCGGAAAGGTTCGCGGTTGACGTTGCGGCCGACGGCGCCAGAGGTTTGGAAATGGCGGAAACGTATGACTACGACCTGATCATTCTTGATCTGATGCTGCCCGGACTGAGCGGCACCGATGCGCTGCGACAGATACGCCACCGAGATGAACACGTCCCGGTGCTGATCCTTACCGCGCGCGACGCGATCGGCGACAAGGTGCGACATTTCGAGATCGGCGCCGACGACTATCTGACGAAGCCATTCGCTTTCGCCGAACTAATTGCGCGTGTGAAAGCCCTGTTGCGGCGAGGGGCGGTCAGCCGGGCCAACCTGCTGCGCGTGGGAGATCTTGAACTCGATCGTCTTTCACAACAGGTCAGACGCGCAGGGAGACGGATCGAACTTACGGCGAAGGAATATGCGCTGCTCGAATATTTGATGGCCAACGCCGGGCGCGTGGTCTCGCGCACGATGATCATCGAACACGTCTGGGATCAGAGCTTCGACGGGGCGACGAACATTGTGGACGTATACGTGCGCCACCTGCGATACAAAGTGGACGAACAGCACGAGCGGAAATTGATTCGGACCGCGCGAGGCGTCGGGTATGCGATCAGCGACGAGGAGGGCGCATGAATACTCACTCGATCCGGTTCCGGTTAACAGTCTGGTACGCGGCGTTGCTCGGCGGAATGATTCTACTTTTCGGCGCCTCCACATGGCTCGGTTTGGCGCACTATCTAAATCGCTCGCTCAGTGATTCCCTAGCCAAACAGGCGCAACAGATCGGCGAGAACTTCCTGACGGATGTCGGCGTGAGCGGCGAGAATTATGTCATTAGTGAGATCAACGAACACTTCGCCCCTGAGATGAACGACCACTTCGTGCGTATAACGCGCGCCGACGGCGCCGTGCTTTACGCTTCCGGGGCGCCGAAAAGCGGCAGCTTCGATCCGGCGGGAGTGGCTCCGGTCAGCGGAATATCCTCTCAACAATTCACACGTGGAGCTCATTTGCCGGGCGGCGGCGAACTGATGATTACCGCGCTGCCGTTCACTGCGCGCGATGGCAGTCGCTTTCTGATCGAGGCGGGAGCGTCTTACGAGCAGGTTGAAGATGTGCTGCGAGGGTTATTGCTGGCGCTGGCGCTGGGATTGCCGCTGACGATAGCCATCGCGGTCGCCGGCGGCTACTGGTTGATGCGGCGGGCGCTGAAGCCTGTCGGTGAAATCACACAGAGCGCCGAGCGCATCACCTCGCGCAATCTGGGTGAACGCCTCCCGGAGATGCGCACGGGCGATGAACTGGAGCAGTTGTCGATCTCGCTCAACCGGATGATCGCGCGATTGGAAGAATCATTCCTGTACGTCAGCCGCTTTACGGCGGACGCGTCGCACGAGCTACGCACTCCGCTCACCATTCTGCGCGGCGAGCTGGAAGCCGCGTCCGAACAGTCGGAGGTCGCGCCGAACTTGCGCGAGACGATCGGAAGCGCGTTGGAAGAGACAGAACGGCTTTCGCGCATTGTCGAAAGCCTGATGGCGATTTCGCGGCTCGATGCGGGAGAGGCCAGGATGGAGCATGGCAGGCTCGATCTGGCGGAGTTGGCCGCGAGCACGACCGACCAGATGCGATTGCTCGCGGAAGACAAAAATGTTGGGCTGCTCTGTGAAGCGGAACGGCAGGTCAGAGTCGAAGGCGATCGCGCGCGCCTCAAACAAGTGATCGTCAATCTTGTGGACAACGCCATCAAGTACACGCCTGCCGGCGGTCTTGTCGGAGTGAAGGTTTGGGCGTCGGACGGCCACGCCGTGCTCGAAGTGAGTGACAACGGCGTGGGCATTCCGCCGGAAGCGTTGCCGCACATCTTCGAGCGGTTTTATCGCGTGGACAAGGCGCGCTCGCGACAGATGGGCGGCGCCGGGCTGGGACTGTCAATTATCAAAGCGATCGTCACGGCTCACGGCGGTCAGGTCAAAGTGGAAAGCGTCGAAGGCAGAGGGAGCCGGTTCCTTGTCGAGCTACCTATTGCCGACAAAACATCAAAATAAATTTTCACGCAGCGCGCTGCGCGAATTGATCCAGTGCCCCCTGAAGGAGGACGTCAGTTTGAGAAAGGCGAGAATCGGATTTCTATCCATCTTCTTTTTTCTTCTCGCGCGCCCCGCCACAGGCGCAGCGCAGGATTCACAATCTCAATCATTAAAGTTGGGCGCTGCCGTTGAGCTGGCTCTCAGCAATTACCCTTCCGTCCGCGCCTCACAAGCTCAGGCCGCGGCTGCGGAAGCTGGCATTGACGTCGCACGGGTGGCTTATCTGCCGCGCTTGGATACAGTCTGGCAGCAGAACATGGCCACCCGAAACAACGTCTTCGGGCTGCTCTTCCCGCAATCGGTCGTGCCTCCGATTTCGGGGCCGCAACTCGACAATCAATCGATGCGGGGCGCGGCGGGGAGCGCCGGAGGGTTGTTGTTTTCGTGGGAGCCGTTCGATTTCGGGTTGCGCCGGGCGAACGTTGAACTGGCGCGTGCAGCCCGCAAACAGGCAGGCGCGGGAGTTGAAGTCACGCGGCTCGATGTCGCCTTTGCAGCCGCCGACGCATTCCTCGGCGTGATCGCCAACGATCAAATCGCCCGCGCGGCGCAAGCCAATGTCGATAGGATGGGGGTTTTCGCCAAAGCGGTTCAGGCTCTGGTAGACAACGAACTCCGCCCGGGTGTCGACGCATCGCGCGCCAACGCCGAACTTGCTGCCGCCAGAAACCAGCTCATCCAGGCTCAGCAGGAAGCCGAGATTAGCCAGGCGTCATTGGCTGAGGCGATCGGACAGGCGGGCGATCCGGTCACGGTCGACGCCGGACCGTTGTTGACGCTTCCTTCGCCTCCCTCATTCGACACACCCAACTTTGCGACTCATCCTCTTGCCCGCGCGCAGGCGGCCATATTGGAGACGGCGCAAGCCAGAGAGAGCGCGCTGGAGCGCTCTTACTTTCCACGTTTCAACTTTCAATCGGCAGTCTTCGGGCGTGGCACTGGCGCGCGGATCAATGGAAGTTTCGACAACAGCAACGGCTGGTATCCCAACACTGGCAACTGGGCGGTGGGCTTGCAGAGCGTCCCCGCGAATCCTCGAGCGAATTCGGGCGGCGCGACGACAACGCTGGTCGGCGATGTCGCCGAAATCAGCTACGGCACAATGGCCGGCGAATACGACCGCTATAACCAGCAGCGGATGGTGACGATCACCGCCAACATCGCCGGTCAGGACCTTGGCAGTGTGGCGAACGAAGTCAACGCCGCGATTCAGCGCGCCGGCGAAGCCCCGCGCGGGGTCACGGTCAACGTGCGCGGGCAGGTTCCACCTATGAACCAGACGCTGTCGGGTTTGCAACTCGGATTGCTGCTCGCCGTCGTCGTCATCTTTCTGCTGCTTGTGGCGAATTTTCAATCCGTTCGCGTGGCGCTGGTGGTTCTATCGACAATCCCGGCGGTCGTTACCGGCGTCGCGGTCGCGCTGTGGATCACGGGAACGACGCTCAATGTCCAGTCGTTTATGGGCGCGATCATGGCGATCTGATGACAAGCATGGCGATGATCGCGGGAATGATCCCGATGGCGCTGGCGCTCGGAGAAGGCGGAGAGCAGACGGCTCCATTGGGGCGCGCCGTAATCGGAGGGCTGGCGGCGTCAACGCTTGCGGCGCTGACAATTTTGCCGCTGGTCTTCGCGCTGGCGCAGCGCAAAGCCAGTCGCGCTTCGGCGTCTCTACACCCGAAGCACGACGTGAGTGAGGGGGCTGTGAACGGACAAACGAGGGGGAATGAATGACGATGCGGACGTCTCGCAAATTGATGATCGGCGCCTTCACACTGATGATGGCGGCCATCGGCGCCGCCTGCTCCGGCGCGGGACAGAAACAGCAGGCACAGGCCGCACAAGGCGCCACGCCGGCGCAGGCGCCGACTGTCACAATCACCACGGTCGAATCGCGCGAATTGAATCGCCAGGTTCGCCTGCCGGGCGAGTTACAGGCGTATCAGGATACGGCGCTTTACGCAAAAGTGCCTGGCTTTGTCGAAGTCATCAACGTGGATCGCGGCTCGGTGGTGAGGAAGGGACAGTTGCTCGCCCGGTTGCGCGCCCCCGAACTCGACACGCAGCGGGGCGAAGCCGAAGCGAAAGTTAGGGCCGCGCAGTCGCAGAGCGTCGAAGCGCAGTCCAAAGTCAGTGGGATCCGCGCCCAACGCCTGGAAGCCGAGGCGAAGCTCGCCGCCGATGAGGCCACTTACCAGAGAATGAAGGCCGCGTCGGCCACGCCCGGCGTCGTAGCGGGCAATGATCTGGAAATCGCGCAGCGGACCGTGGAAGCCGGGCGCGCCCGCATTCAGCTCCGGAGCGAGAACGAAAAGGCGGCGCAGGCGCAGGTCAAGGCGCTGGAAGAGAACGAAGGCGCATTACGTGAAGCGGCCCGCTCTTCGCAGAGCACCGGGGAATACCTCCGCATCACCGCGCCCTTCGACGGCGTCATCACTGAGCGCAATGTTCATCAGGGCAGCCTGGCCAGCCCTGCGAGCAGTCCGACGAATCCGCCGATGCTCAGGCTGCAGCAGGTCTCGCGCCTGCGCCTCGTCGTGCCGGTTCCCGAAGCGAACGTTTCCTTTATCGCGCTGGGAGCGAAGATCAGTTTTACCGTTCCGGCTTTCCCGGGTGAATCCTTCATCGGCGTCGTCGGGCGGATCAGCAACGCGCTCGACGAGAAAACGCGGACGATGCCAGTGGAACTGGATGTGAGCAATCCGAACAGGCGGCTCGCGCCGGGCATGGTCCCCGAAGTCACATGGCCGGTTAACAGGCCGCGCCCGTCGATGTTCGTGCCGCCATCGGCCGTCGCCACTACGACCGAGCGAACTTTTGTGATCCGCATCCGCGACGGGGTGACGGAATGGGTCGATGTCAAGCGGGGCGCGTCCATGAGCGATAACGGAAGGGATTTAGTCGAAGTTTTTGGTGACCTGAGTCCGAGCGACCAGATCGCCATGCGCGGCACAGATGAGCTGCGCGCCGGAACCCGAGTGAATGTGAAGCCGGCTGCTGCGAGCAAGTGAAAGGGGAAAATGATGAGCAGGGTCCATACCATTATGCGGGCGAGCGTACTTGTCTTGGCGGCGTTACATTTATGCGCCTGCCATAAGATCAACCCCGCTTCGCCAGAAACGCCGGCGCCATCGCAACCGGCAGGACGCGAATTCGTCTACACCTTTGATAACGACGCCTCCGACAAAATCGCGGCAAGTTTTCACAGCGCTCTGACTGGAGGCGGAGCGAAAAGCGAGTGGACCGTGAAGACGGACGCGACCGCGCCGTCTCAATCGAAAGTCCTTGCCCAGACGTCTGCTGACGATACCAGCTACCGTTTTCCACTTGCCATTGCTGACGATGGCTCATTTCAGAACTTGGAGATGAGCGTCAAATTCAAACCGATCTCCGGCGGCGGAGACCAGGCTGCCGGATTAGTCTGGCGGCTGAAAGACGCCAATAACTACTACATCGTGCGCGCCAACGCGCTCGAAGATAATGTCGTGCTCTACAAGGTCGAGAACGGCGAACGCACTGACCTGCCGCTCAAAGGCGAAGGCCGCACATACGGAAAGAAAGTGAAAGTTCCTTCGGGACAGTGGAGCGCACTGGGCTTGACGGCGCAGGGCAAGCAGTTCACGGTCTATTTCAACGGCGAAAAGTTGTACGAAGTCGAGGACGAAACCTTCAAGGACGCAGGCAAAGTGGGGTTATGGACGAAAGCCGATTCGGTGACTTATTTCGATGACCTGCGAGTCATGGCTCGATAGTTCATTCAAATCAACAATCATTTCAGAAGGAGAAAGCATGATGAAACTTTCAAGACGTGAAGCGATGGGAACAATCATCACCGCCGGAGCCGGAATCACGCTGGCCGGATTGACTGATGCGGAGGCGCAAACACCGGCTGCGCCGTCTTTTAGTGGCCAACACCAGATCATGCCATTGCCGTTCGATCCGGCCAAACTCAAAGGGATTTCGGAAAAGCTCATACGTTCGCATCACGAGAACAATTACAGCGGCGCCGTGCGCGCTCTCAACGTCGTCGAGCAGCGCCTGGCCGCGATGCTAGCCGACAAGGACCTGCCTCCATATGTATACGGCGACCTTAAGCGCGAAGAACTCGTCCGCACCGGCTCGCTCGTTCTGCACGAAAACTACTTCGCCAATCTCGGCGGTGACGGTAAGGCCGCCGGCGACGTACTGGAAGCGATCAAGAAAACGTTTGGCGGCTATGAGCAATGGGAGGCCGAATTCAAGCGAACGGGCAATGCGCTCGGCGGCGGGTCCGGCTGGGTGATTCTCGCGTTCAACTTTCATATGGGCTCTCTGCACAACTACTGGGCATGGGATCACATGCATAACGCCCCGTTCTCAAGGCCGCTGCTCGTGCTCGATATGTATGAGCATGCGTACCACATGGACTACGGCGCGGCGGCTGCGAAGTACGTTGACGCGTTTATGCAAAACGTCAATTGGGAGGAGGTCAATCGCCGCTTCAGGAACGCGCAAAAAGCCGTTGCGGCGTTGATGGCATAAGCGGCCGATTCGCGCCGGGCTAAAAGACGGTTGGCGCATTTTGCGCTCTTATGTGGTTGGTTCCGGAGCGTTACGAAATCGGCGATTCGTTGGAATCCATCTTCCGCATTGACGCTGTTGGCGCTCAGCTAGTTGACGGCTGCCATGCCGGTGTCAGCTGATGGCCGGGGGGCGCGGCGGCGTCTCACGCGCGACGGGAAGGCTTTCGATAGGAGGATACGATGGGATCTTTAGTCCAAGATTTGCGAATTACCTTGCGTGGGATGAAGAAGAGCGTGACTTTTACGTTTATCGTTGTGCTGTCCATCGGCCTGGCGATTGGCGCGAATACTACGATCTTCACGTGGATGGAAAGTCTGATTCTCAATCCCTACCCGCTGGTTGTAGATACCGATCGTCTGGTGGCGCTTAACACTACCAATCCCGATGGCGGCGCCAGCGGCGCCCCGCCCATCTCCTGGCCGGAATACCTTGACTGGCGCGGAAAGGCCACTTCGTTTGAAGGGATGGTTGTTTATCGCCCGGCGCGCTTCAATTTCAGAAGTCGTGGCCAGCAAATTGGCGAGCCGGTTTGGGGGCAGATGGTTTCGGGCAATTACTTCGATGTCCTCAAAGTCCCTGCCGCGCTCGGGCGCGCTTTTCTTCCCGATGAAGAGAGGAGCGCGGCGCCGGTCGCGGTCATCAGTCACAACTTCTGGCAGCGGAGGCTCGGCGGAGATCAAACGATCATTGGTCGTCGCGTGACGCTCAATAACACTGAGATCACGATTATCGGTGTGACGCCGCCGCGTTTCGCCGGAACGGTGGTCGGACTCGGTTTTGATCTGTGGATTCCGGCCACTCTACAACCGATGGTAACTTCGGAGCCTGACCGGTTGCTCAAGCGTGGAGACCGCTGGCTGCAAGGGTTTGCGCGATTGAAACCCGGAATTTCGCTGGCGCAGGCCAGAGCGGAGATGGGGACGCTGGCGCGGCAGATCAGCGAGGCCAATGGCGCCGTCCCCCCCGTCAGCGCCGCCGTCAGGCTGATGCGCGAGCAGTTTTTGGGGTCGCTGTTGTTTGCGCTCTTCTCAGCTCTGCTCGTGATCACCGGGCTGACGTTGCTTACGGCTTGCGCCAATGTAGCGAATCTATTGTTGGCTCGCGCTGTCTCGCGCCAAAAGGAGATGGGGATTAAGTTGGCGCTAGGCGCAAGTCGCTGGCGGCTGGTGGGACAACTTTTGACCGAAAGTATGTTTCTTGCAGCGCTGGGAGGAATGGCAGGATTACTTCTAACGATTTGGGGACGCGACCTCTTGAAGGTTTTCATCCCTGCGACGCCGCAGCCCGTTGCCGTGGAGATCGGATTGAATCCGCGTGTAGTCGGCTTCGCATTGCTCCTGACGCTGCTGACGGCCGTGATTTTCGGGTTGGTCCCTGCGCTACGAGCGACCAGGTCCGATCTCATGTCGGTGTTGAAAAACGAATCGCACAGCTTCAGCGGTGGCCGCTCGAGACTTCGCAGCGGGCTTGTCATCTCACAGGTGGCGTTTTCGTTGGTCTCGCTCGTGTGCGCGGGGCTGTTTCTACGCAGCCTGCAACGAGCGCAGACAATGGAACTGGGCTTTTCCGATCCGGGCAAGGTGCTGCTAGTTTCGACGGACCTGAATCTTACAGGGCTAAATGAGGCAAACGGCCTCGCCGTTGCTGATGGTTTGCTCGAACGCGCGCGCGCTTTGCCCGGAGTCTCCAAGGCGGCATTCTCGACCATGGTTCCGCTGGGCTTCGGCGGTCACAGTTTCAGCGGAACAACGATCGAAGGCTATACGCCCGGCCCAGATGAGCGAATCTCCACCGAGCGAATCATTGTCAGCCCCGATTACTTCGAGACGATGGGCATTCCGATTGTGGAGGGGCGTGGCGTCAGCGAGCAGGACCGCCGCGACGGGGTGCGCGTGTCAGTAGTCAATCAAGCCTTCGCGCGCCGATATTGGCCCGGGCAGAATCCGATCGGTAAACGCCTGGATCAGGGCGCGGGATGGGCGACGGTGGTGGGTGTGGCGAAGGATTCGAAGTATGACGATTTGGGCGAAACGCCTTACCCGGTTGTGTATTCAGCTTTATCGCAGCGATATGCGGGCGCGATCACGCTGCATTTGCGCACAGTGAATGAGCCGAAGGTTTTGACTGAAGCCGTGCGCCGGGAATTTGCCGAAGTCAATGCGAGCCTGCCGTTCCTCGATCCGCGCACGCTGGCCGAACACGTCAGCGCATCGAGGTTCGTGCAGTTCATCGGCGCCTCTATGCTCAGCGGTTTCGGCGCGCTCACGCTGCTGCTGGCGGCGGTGGGGTTGTACGGCCTGCTATCGTGGATCGTCACTCAGCGACAACGCGAATTCGCCATCCGTATGGCGCTCGGAGCTACTAGGGCAAACGCGCTGCGGTTGGCGCTCGGTCAAGGATTGCGCCTGACGTTCATCGGCCTCGTCATTGGCGCCGGCCTCGCCTTAGGAGCAGGCCGATTATTGCGCAGCCAACTCCTGGATATCAGTCCGAACGACCCATTGACTATTTTGATCACTGTGTTGCTGATAGCCGGCGTGGCGGCGCTGGCTTGCTCCGTTCCGGCGTGGAGAGCAACGAAAGTAGATTCGATAGCCGCGTTGAGGCGCGAATAAGTTTCTCCTCGGAACCAAATAACCCCGCCGCATTCTTGATCACTTGTGTATGACCAAATGCGCTGAGGAACTGAGATGAAAAAATTACAGTTCGTTCCTGGTCTGCTCGTCCTTGCCTTATTGATCCTCCTGCGCGCGTCGGCGCAGGAGGATAAGCCACTGCGACTGGCGCAGACCATCGCGCTCCCCGCCGTGGAAGGGCGTATTGATCATCTGGCTGTAGACGTTCAAAGTCAGCGGCTCTTTCTAGCGGCGCTCGGCGCCAACACGCTTGAGGTGATTGACCTCAATGCAGGCAAGGTGATTCATACGGTTAAAGGGCTCCGTGAACCTCAAGGCGTCGCTTTCGTCCCTGATGCCAACGCCGTGTATGTCGCCAACGGGGGGGACGGTAATTGCGAGGCGTTCGCCGTAGATTCGCTCGCGCCCCTGCGCAACGCCAAATTTTCAGGCGACGCCGACAACCTGCGTTACGACCCCGGCGCCAAGCTGCTTTATGTGGGTTACGGCGACGGTGCTATCGGCGTCTTTGAGGCTCTGACCGGAAAGATCGTCGGCGATATAAAATTGCCCGCGCACCCTGAGGCATTCGCGCTGGAGCAGACGGGGGCGCGTATCTTCGTCAATATACCGAAGTCGAAACAGGTCGCGGTGATAGACCGGATGAGGCGCGCGGTCGTCGCCCAATGGCCAGTCACACAAGCCGCCGCGAATTACCCGATGGCGCTTGATGAATCCCATCGCCGTTTGTTCATAGGCTGCCGTCAACCCGCGCGCATCCTCGTGCTTGACACCGGCTCGGGCAAAACAGTTACGGAGTTTGAATGCGCCGGGGATACGGACGACGTCTTTTATGACGCGAAGAACAAACGTGTTTATGTGTCGGGCGGCGAAGGATTCATCAGCGTGTTTGCCCAACTCGACGCGGACAAGTATCAGCCAATAGCCAAAATCCCAACGGCTCCGGGGGCGCGCACTTCGCTGTTCGTTCCCGCGCTCGGACGGCTCTACTTGGCTGTGCCTCACCGCGGCAAACAAGCGTCGGAAGTGCGAGTGTTCGAGACTCAATAATGAGATTGTTAGCTCAGTGGAAAATGATCCTCTTCGCGCTGGCAGACTCTATCGCACTGGTTTCGGGCGCCGCGGGGCAGACGACGTCTGTCACTGAAATTCCGCGCATCCGGGCGATGCGCGCCATGGAGCCGATCAAAGTCGATGGGCGTCTGGATGAGCCGGCATGGGCAAAGGCGGAAGCCGCCACTGACTTTCGCATGGAAAGTCCGAGGGAGGGCGCGCCCGCCTCGGAACGGACTGAGGTTCGCGTCCTGTTCGATGATAAGAACATCTATTTCGGGATTCGCGCCTTCGATTCGGAGCCTGACAAAATCAACGCGCGCGAGCTGACGCGCGACGCGAGCCTTGCCAACGACGACAAGATCGAGATCCTGCTCGACACCAATCACGACCGGCGTAACGCTTATCGTTTCGCCGTCAACCCGCTTGGGACGCAGCAAGACGCGCTTATTACGGACGAGGGGCGCTTCATCAATCTGACTTGGGACGCGGCGTGGCTCTCGGCAGGCAGGGTCGATGACGACGGCTACACGGTCGAAGTCGCGATCCCGCTGACCAGCTTGCGTTACAAAGAGGGGTTGGACGCCTGGGGTTTTAACGTGGCGCGCATCATCAAACGTAAGAACGAAGAGAATCTGTGGACGAGCTGGCAAATTGCATTCGGGTTGGAGCGCGTTTCACAGGCCGGTGAACTTACAGGGTTGGAGGAATTGCGCCGCCGCCGGCTACTTGAGTTCAAGCCCTACATTACCGGCGCCTGGCGGCAGGGCGCGCCGATGATCAGGCGGCCGGGCTATGACGCGGGGGCGCGAGCCACTGGCGGGCTGGAAGTCGCGCGCATCGGGTTGACTCCGTCGCTGACGGCTGAAGTCACGATCAACCCGGATTTCGGGCAGGCGGAAGTGGACCAGCAGGTCATCAACCTGTCGCGCTTTTCAGTCTTCTTCCCCGAACGCCGTGACTTCTTTCTGGAGAACGCCGGCGTCTTCCAGTTCGGCCGCGAAGAGATCAACCAGCTCTTTTTTACGCGGCGCATCGGGCTGACCGAGAACGGCGAACCATTGCCGATTGATTACGGAGCGAAGATCACTGGGAAGATCGGTAAGTACAATGTCGGCTTCCTTCAAGCGCAGACGCGCGAGTTGAATTCGGAATGCAGGGCTGTCATTCCGCCACCCGCAGGCTGCAACCCGGATTCATTCATTCCGCGCCGACACTATACTGTCGCTCGCGTCAAACGCGACCTCTTCAAGCGTTCGTCAATCGGCGCGATGTTCGTCGATCGTCAGGGCGGGCGTGAGGGCGGCGCGACAACTGAATACAATCGCGGCGCTGGCGTTGACCTAGACCTGAACCTGACCGACTACTGGCGCTTGAGCGGCTTTCTAATGGGCACGGCGACGCCTGGCGTACATTCCAGTTTTCTTTCGGGCCGCGCCACCTCTTATTACGAAGACGATCTCTTTCGTTCGATTCTCGTCTATGAAAGCGTTGGGAAGAACTTTAACCCTGAAATGGGCTTCATCGAGCGTGGTGGGATCAAGCAATATTTCGGGCAGGCCGCCTACAAACCGCGCCCGAAATTCCTGCCGTTCGTGCAGCAGATGGAGTTCGAGACGCAGCTTGAGTATTACGAAGACAACAACACGCGACCGGGTAAGCTCTCCACGCGGCAAACTGAGCTCTCGTGGGAGACGCAGTTCAGGAATTCATCCGTGCTCTTCTTCCGGCCGGTGGAAGACGTAACGGATGTGTTGACCGAACCATTTGAAATCAGGCCCGGCATCATCATCCCGAAGAGCGCATACCGTTTCAACCGCCCGCGCGTCTCCTTCGCCAGCAATCAGTCGCGCCGGATCGTGTTCACGGCGAGCGAGAAGTGGGGCGACTTCTACTCCGGCGCCCGCTCGGAGACGAGAGTAGGACTGACCTTGCGCCCGAACCGGAGCCTACTGGTTGATTTGACGGACACATACAATCGCGTGCGACTGCCGCAGGGCAGTTTCTCGACGAACCTCTTCGGCGGTCGCATCAGCTACAACTTTTCACGCAGCTTGCTCACGTCGGCCTTCGTACAACTGAATTCGGCGGCGCAACTGTCAAGTCTCAACTTCCGGCTGCGTTACATCTTCCGCCCGTACAGTGATCTGTTCGTAATTTACAACCAAACGACCGGGCGGGGTCTGGAACGCCCGTCACATCAGGTGCAGTTTAAGCTGACCTATTATCTACAGAGATGAATCATCAGGCGCTTAGAAAGGAATTGAGTGAGCCTGAAGTGAAAGAGGATATCCAATGAAAATGGGTGTTCTCCTGTTGCTGTCGCTTTTCACCATAACTACTAACGCGCAACAACCGGAATCGACAAGGATCAAAGATCTTGAACAAAAACTCGATCAGGCCGCGCGCCAGCTCGAGCAATTGAATGATGCCGTACAATCGCTACGCGCCGAACTCGCAAAACTCAAGGGCGAAGCGAATCGGGACGTTCGATTGCCCGCGGCCGGATCGCTTCAGCCGGCGCAGACCGAAAATGCGCGGTCGGAGTTCACCGAGCGCATCATCGAGCCTGAGATGGGCGCGAGCGAGCGTGAGGAGACGTTGCGGGCCAGGCCGGAAATCTTCGTCCAGTCGCGTTACTCGGCGCTGCCGATCCGCATCTCGAACGGCGAGTTCGAGCCGAACTTCTCAATGACGCGCATCGAGACGCGGTGGAGCGGCAAGGTGAGCGAACGCGTCGGCGCGGGATTGGAGATTCAGTTCCATCCTGCGCCCGACGGCAGCGCGGAAGAACTGGTCAACGACGCCTTCGTCGAATACTACCTGAGCGATCACGCGACGCTGCGCGTGGGGCAGTTCATCAAGCCTTTCGGCTTCGACATTCAGCAGTCGAGCGCGGTGCGCGAATCGCCGGAGCGCGGCGTCTTCGCGGGATACTTCTTTCCCGGACAGCGCGACCGCGGCGTGATGCTTTTCGGCGATCTGAATTTCACCGCGCTAAAGAACGTTCATTACTTCATCGGCGCGTTCAACGGCAATCGATTTTTTGCGGACAACAACCGGCAGATGAATTACGTGCTGCGCGTTCGCAAATTGTTTGACCGGCCGAAGCTTGCCGTCGGCTTCTCCGCGCAGCGCGGCAAGCAAATCCTGCCGCCGGGCGTGAGCGGGAACAACGACGAGAATCTGATCGGGATGGATTTTCAATACGTGATCGGGCGGCTGGGCCTTCGCGGTGAGATTGTCGCGGGCAATACGCCGTCAACTCTGCTCGGCATCGAACCGGAGTTCGCCGAAGCTTTTCGCCCCGGCGCGAAATCGGCGGGCGGCGCCCTGTTTGCGACGTGGCGGTTGACCAGACGTGATCACGTCTACGCGCGCTACGACCAGTTTAACCGCGATCCGGTCAAAGGTTACAACGTGCGCGCGTTCAACTTCGGTTATCTCCGCCATCTCGGCGAGATGACGCGGATCGGCGTCGACTATCAGTTCAAGAACTGTCCTTCGTTCAATGACGATGCTGTGAATGGCCGGTTCCATATCAACTGGAGCATCGAATTTTAGAAAGGAGGAGAAACAATGAAATTCACACAGGTCGCATTCTGCGTTTGCGCATTATTGTGCGCCGCGCTGACGACCTCGGCTCAAACGATTGACTTCAACAAAGACAAAGCGGGCGGGCCGCCGAAAGGCTTCTCGACCGCGTTAACCGGACAGGGCAAGGCTGGCGTCTGGGTTGTGATGAAGGATGACGCGTCGCCCGATCAAGGCAATGTCCTAGCGCAAACCGACACCGACGCGACGGGCTACCGCTTCCCGCTCTGCGTTTACGACGGCGTAACGGCGAAAGACGCCGACATCAGCGTGAAGTTCAAACCTGTTTCGGGCAAGAAGGATCAGGCGGCAGGCGTTGTTTGGCGATACCGCGATAAGGACAACTACTACATCGTCCGCGCCAACGCGCTCGAAAACAACGTCGTGCTTTATAAGGTGCGGAACGGCAAGCGTGAGGATCTGCCCGTAAAGGGCGAGGGCCGCACATACGGCAAGAAGGCGACCGTGCCGAAGAACCAATGGAGCGAACTGCGCGTGACTGCCAAGGGCAATCTCTTCAGCGTCTGGCTGAACGGGCAAAAACTCTATGAAGTCGAGGACGGTACATTCACCGAGGCCGGGAAAGTCGGCCTCTGGACGAAGGCCGATTCAGTGACATACTTCGACGATCTGAAGGTCGTCACTCATTGAGCCGGTTGAAATGGTCAGTTTCACAGGAGGTAAAGTAATGAAGAGAACGAGTATTTTTCTGACACTATGGATTGCGACTCTCGTGTTCGCTCTCTCCGTAAATGGACAGACACAAGACCCTGGAAGTCAGACGGAGCAGGCGCCCGTGATCATCTTCGTGTGTGAACACGGAGCTGCCAAAAGCATTTTGTCTGCGGCCATTTTCAACAAGCTCGCCCGAGAGCGGGGACTGAAACTTCGGGCGATCGCCCGGGGAACCAACCCTGATCCGGAGATCTCGCCGAAGGTCGCTTCGGGGTTAAGGGCTGACGAGTTAGCGCCTAGTGAGCTGGCGCCGAAGAAGGTCTCCAAGGCTGATCTCGTCAGCGCCAGACGTGTGATCACTTTTTGCGCGCTGCCCGATGACTATCCGGGGAGCATCCAGGTCGAAAATTGGGACGCCTTCCTGCCGGCGATTGAAGATTACGGCAACGCCCGCGACAAACTTGCCGAGCGGATCGGCCGACTGCTGGATGAGTTGAAGTCAAAACAGTAATAACTACTCAAGAAGGCGGTCGAACGGCCGCCTCTCGACCGCCACTTCGACGAAGGGGGAAACAGTGATTCGCAAAATTTTCGCGCGAGCTTTTTTGTCTTTCCTGATCGGCATGACGGCATTTCTTGTCGCGTGCAATCCGCAGGGCGCTACCGGAAGCCGTAACGCAAACGAGAAAACGGATGAAGTCACGATCTATGTTTCCACAGATCGTGTCTTTTCGGAGCCGATTCTTAAGGCGTATGAACAGAAGACCGGCGTGAAAGTCAACGCAGTGTATGACACCGAAGAGACTAAGAGCACCGGTCTCGCCAACAAGCTGCTGGCCGAAAAGAACAATCCACAAGCGGATGTCTTCTGGTCGAACGAACCGGTGCGGACGCTCGTACTGAAATCACGCGGCGCGCTCGCACCTTACAAATCGCCCAATGCTGACGGCATTCCCGGGACGTTCAAAGACCCGGAAACCTACTGGACGGGTTTTTCGGCGCGCATTCGGGTGATCGTCTACAACACCAACCTCGTCAAACCCGGGGACGCGCCGAAGTCCGTCTACGACCTTACCGAACCGAAATGGAAGGGCCAGGTCGCACGCCGCTGGTGATTCCTCCCTACATTCTGGCGCTGGCTTGGGTCTACGTTGGCGGTTCATCAGGCATCGTCGCGCAAGTGTTCGGGCGCGACTTGCTTTCGGAGTGGACTTACAACCTGCCGGGCGCAGTCATCGTGCTAGGGGCAGGTTTTTATCCGCTGGCATTGCTGGCTGCGGAAGCGGCGGCGCGGCGAATTGACGGGAGGTTGGAAGAGGCGGCGTTGCTGGTTGCTTCCCGGCGCCGGGTGTTGTGTCGGATCACATTGCCGTTGGTCGCCCCGAGCATAGTAGCCGCCGCGTTGATCATCTTCGTGCTGGCGATCTCGGAGTTCGGCGCACCGGGACTGTTGCGCGTGAATGTCTATACGACCGAAGTCTTCACCGCCTTCTCGGCTCTATATAATTTCGGCACGGCGACAGCGTTGGCGATTCCGGCGCTTGCCGCGGCGTTGATCGCCGGAACCGCTGCGCAATTCCTAATCGGCGAAAGGCTGCTCGTCACGCGTCGCGGCGCGCACTCTGGGTTGAGGCTTCTTGCCGAACACAAAACGATTGTCGTGTTGATTGCGCTGCTGGCGATCACTGTGTGTGTGCTGCTGCCTCTCGTCGCGCTGGCTCGGGAAGCCGGACAGTTGCAAAGGATCGTGGAGGCCGCCGCCGCGTCAAGAACGGCGATCAACAACAGTCTGTGGCTTGCCGCTGTCGGGGCGACGATTATCACGATACTGGGCGCGCTGCTGGGTTATGCGCGCGCGCGCGCGCGAACCAGGCTACGAGGACTGGCCGATCTGGCGATGATCGTCATATTCGCCGTGCCGAGCACAGTCGTAGGGGGTCGGCTTGATCGGCATGTGGAACAGGCCAGGTTTCGGAATTTATGGCTCCCAGGCGATGGTGGTGATCGCATATCTGGCGCGATTCGTTCCCGTGGCCGCGCTCATTCTCGCGGCGAGCGTGCGGCAGGTTCCGGTTTCATTTGAAGAAGCGGCGGAATTATCGGGCGCTGGTTGGCTGCGCATCTTCACTCGCATCGTGCTTCCGCAGATCAAAATCGGGATCGCCGCCGCATGGGTCGTCTCTTTCATATTCGCGTTCGGAGAACTGGGAGCGACGGCGCTGGTCGCTCCGCCGGGCGAGTCCACGCTGCCTGTCAGGATTTACACGCTGATAGCCAACACGTCTTCGAGCGAGGTCGCGGCCCTGGCCTTGATGCAGGTCTGCGTG
>Ga0187894_10003062_pt1 | contig 19161 bp, 14 predicted proteins | sample GBC1701081metaG_FD_136650 | JGI IMG/M metagenome (GOLD analysis project Ga0187894, IMG submission 136650) | White microbial mat communities from a lava cave in the Kipuka Kanohina Cave System on the Island of Hawaii, USA - GBC170108-1 metaG ...
CCGAAGGCGAGGCGAGCGGATACAAGAGTTGCTCCGAACGGAGTGAGGACCGATGAAGCGCGACGACCGCCCGCGGGCTGGCGATGCCGTGGCGCGCCGGCTCCTGTATCGCCTCATCCCGTATCTCAAGCCGTACTGGCATCTCCTCGTCATTGGAGGGTTTTTTGCGCTCCTGGTTGCGGCCGCGGAAGGCGCGATCGCGTGGCTCGTGAAGCCCGCCATGGACGACATCTTCCTGAAGCGCGACCTCTTGATGCTGAAGCTCTTGCCACTCGTCCTGCTCGGCGCCTACCTCGTGAAGGGCGGCAGCCGCTTCGGCCAGGCCTACCTCATGGCCTCGGTGGGCGAGCGCGTCATTGCCCGGATCCGGCGCGAGCTGTACGCGCACATCCAGGGGATGCCGCTCGCGTTCTTTGCGTCGCTTCACTCCGCGGAGCTGATGGCCCGGGTCGTGACCGACGTCAATCGGCTGGCGCGCCTCTCCTCGACCGTGCTCGTCATGGCCGTCCGCCAGGTCGGCACCATCGTGGCCTTGCTCGTCGTGATGTTCGCGCGCGAGTGGGTGCTGACGCTCATCGCCATCGCGGTGTTTCCGGCCGCGGGCGCGACCGTGCGCGTCATCGGCAAGCGGCTCTACACGATCAACAAGCGCTCGCAGCAGAAGATCGCCGAGCTGAACGTCGTGCTCCAGGAATCGTTCACCGGCACGAAGATCGTGAAGGCTTTCGGCCGCGAGGCGCTCGAGCAGGAGCGCTTCAACGCGGTCAACGACCGGCTGATGCGCCTGGCCCTCAAGGACCATCGCACCGACCAGCTCGCCGAGCCGCTGATGGAGGTCATGGGCGCGGTCGGACTGATGGGCGCGCTCTGGTACGGCGGCTACCAGGTGATCTCGGGGGCGCTCACGCCCGGCGAGTTCTTCTCGTTCACTGCGGCCGTGCTCCTGCTGTACGGGCCGGTCCGCCAGCTCTCGCGCATGGTCAACACCGTGCAGCAGTCGCTCGGCTCCGTCGAGCGCGTGTGGGAGATTCTCGACACGCCGCAGGCCATCGCGGATGCGCCGGGCGCCGTGGCCCTGCCCGGGTTCCGCGATCGCATCGTCTTCGACCAGGTGTCCTTCCGCTATCCCGAGGCCCCGGAGCCGGCGCTGCGGGACATCGCGATCGAGGTGAGGAAGGGCGAGCTGGTGGCGTTCGTCGGCATGTCCGGGGCCGGCAAGACGACGTTGATGGACCTCCTGCCCCGATTTCACGACGTGACGGCCGGTCGCCTCACCATCGATGGTCACGACGTGCGGGAGGTGACGGTCGCGTCGCTCCGGTCGTTGATGGGCATCGTCACCCAGGAGACCCTGCTCTTTCACGACACGATCGAGTACAACATCGCCTACGGCAAGCCCGGGGCCACGTCGACCGAGGTCGAGCGCGCCGCCCGGATGGCCCAGGCGCACGACTTCATCGCCGCCCTGCCCCACGGCTACGCCAGCTCCGTCGGCGAGCGCGGCGTCAAGCTCTCGGGCGGGCAACGCCAGCGGCTCGCGATCGCGCGCGCCTTCCTCAAGGACCCGCCGATCTTGATCCTCGACGAGGCCACCTCCGACCTCGACGCCGAGAGCGAGTTCCTCGTGCAGCAGGCGCTGTCCGAGCTGATGCGCGGGCGGACCGTGCTGGTCATCGCGCACCGCCTCGCCACCGTGAAGAACGCCGATCGCGTCGTCGTCGTCCACGGCGGTCGCGTCGCCGAGATCGGCACCCACGACGACCTGATGGCGCGCGAGGATGGCATCTACCGGCGCCTCGCGACGCTTCAGGCCCTGGGTGGCTCGGAGGGCAGCTCGGCGTCGAGCCTCGCCCCGCTTCCGAACCTTCCCCCGAGGCCGTAGGCCGCGGAGCGCTATCGAGGGGTCAGGTGGACTGGACCCGGCTGGCGAGCCAGCGGGCTGTTCTGAGGAGACGGGCGTCGCCGTGGCGTGGCCCGACGAGCTGAACGCCGATCGGGAGGCCGCTCGCGTCCTGCATGATCGGCGCGCTCATCGCGGGCATGCCGGCGAGCGTCCACAGCGAGCAGAACGACGGGTCCCCCGTCGACTCGAGGCCGGCTGGAGCAGTTCCTGAGGCGGCGGGAGTCAAGATCGCGTCGTAGCGCTGCTCGAACAGCTCGTTGAATCCCTCGGCGAGCGCCGGGAGCCGGCGCAGGGCGCGCTGATACTCGAGCGCGCTCAGGGCGCGGCCGCGCTCGAGCTGGGCCCGCAGCGAGGGCGACAGGCTCTCGCGACCCCGCTCCCACTCGCGATCGAGGTTCTCCGCCATCTCCGCCTCCATCACGAGGCGATGCCACTCGATGGCCTCGTCACCTGCCGCGAGCAACTCGACTTCCTCGAGGCGATCGCCGAGGAGCTCGGCCAGCTCCGCGAACGCCTCGCGGGCGTCGGGGTCGACGCGGTCCCAGCGGGACGTCTTGACCAGGGCGAACATCGGCGCGAGCGGCGGCTCTTCCGCTGCGATGCGGCCAAAGGCGATCCGGGCGCGCGGCCGCGAGTCCGGATCGCCCGCGTCGAAGCCCACGAGCTGTTCCGCGAGATGCGCGATGTCCTCGACGCTGCGCGCGAAGAGCCCGACGTGGTCGAGCGTGCGAGACAGCTGGAATACCCCGGACCGTGGGATCAAGCCGTGGGTCGGCTTGAACCCATACACGCCGCAATACGACGCGGGACGGATCGTCGACCCATTCGTCTGGCTGCCCAGGGCGAGCGGCACCATGCCAGCTGCGACGGCCGCGGCCGATCCGCTCGACGAGCCTCCCGGCGTGTGCCCCGGGTGATGCGGATTCCTGGTCTTCCCGGGCGCGTACGTGGCGAACTCGGTCGTGACAGTCTTGCCCATGATGACGGCGCCCGCCGCGCGCAGCATCGAGACGACCGCCGCATCCCGGGAGGGCGTGCGCCCGGCGTGGAGCGACGATCCACTCTCGGTAGGCATGTCGGCGGTGTCGATGATGTCCTTGATGCCAACCGGGACACCGTGAAGCGCCCCGATGGGCCGACCCTCGAGCCGCCAAGCATCAGCCGCCCGCGCCTGTCCAAGCGCATGCTCAGGATCAAGAAACGCCCAAGCCAGAACGTCAGCATCGACCTCCCGCACCCGAGCCAAACACGCCTCGACCAATTCCTCGGAACTGATCGCGCCTTCTGCGATCAACCGTGCCGCGTCAACCGCGGACAGAGCGTGCAAGTTCGTCAGGTCAGCCATACCAGTCACCTCGCCCGGATGAAACGTTCCGCTCCTGGCGCCGGCTTCGCCGGCGCTGTTGTTCGGGGGGAGGCAGGTCCGAGCGAGCCGTCAGGCTCGCCGGACCGTCGGAAGGGGGGCGCAGCCCCCTCCGAGGCTCACTTGCCGTAGAGGAACTCCGGCAGCCAGAGCGTCATCCCCGGCCAGATGTACATGAAGACCAGGCATACGATCACGATCAGCATGTACGGCATCATCCCCGCGAAGATCTGGTTCAGGGTCACGTGCCGCGGGGACACACCTTTCAGGTAGAAGGCCGACATGGCGACCGGCGGCGACAGGAACGCCGCCTGCAGGTTCACCGCGACCATGGTGCCGAAGAGGATCGGGTCGATGTTGAAGTGGCTCAGAAGGGGAATGAAGATCGGGCAGAAGATCACGATGATCTCGGTCCATTCGAGCGGCCAGCCGAGCAGGAAGATGATGAGCTGGGCGACCACCAGGAATCCCAGCGGAGACAGATTCAGGCTGAGCACCCAGCGCTCGATCAGCGCCTGGCCGCCGTGCAGCGCGAACACCGCAGAGAACAGCGCCGACCCCACGAAGAGCCAGCAGACCATCGCCGTCGTCTTGGCCGTGAGGAACGTCGACTGCTTGAGGTTCTCGCGAAGCTCGGGGGACGTTCGCAGGTTCCATAGTCCGGGCACCACCGTGCCGACCAGCGTGCCGCCGATCGAGCCCGCGACGACGAGCGACGCCCAGTCCTCGCCGCGCGACCAGCCCAGCACGACGCCGAGGATCGCCCCGACCAGGCTCCACCACCACACCTGCGCCGCGTATCGGGCCATGACCGCGAGGAACATGGCCCCGAGCGCGCCGATGGCCGCCGACTCCGTCGCCGTCGTGATGCCGAAGAGGATGACCGCCAGCACGACCACCGTGAGCACGCCGAGCGGCACCACGGAGGCGATCAGCTCCTTCAGGATCTCGAACTGCTCGCCATCCATCCGCCAGAAATAGACGAGGAGCAGGAGCGCCGAGGCCGCTGCCAGGGCCCAGAACCAGGCGTAGAACTGCTCCGGCACCTTGTCGCGGGTCACGGCCTCCACGTCGCTGGGTGCTGTCATCTCCTGAGGAGGTCCTTCGCCGGCCCCGGTGGTCGATTCGGACTGGCTCTCCTCAGCGGCCCCCAGTTCCTGCGGCTTGTCCTCAGCTGCGGTCACCCGTGCCGCCGGGGCGCTCGCTGCTGTCGCGGCGGCGACCGGCGGCGCGGCCGTGCTGGCCGCCGGCGCAGCATTGTAGATCACGACGTACCACCACGCCGCCCCGAACGTGCCGGCCGTCAGCAACAGTGGCACCGACAGGACGAGCAGGTTCTTCGCGACGAGACCGTATCCACCCACTCGAGGACTCGCCGCGGGGTCGCGCACCGGCGCGGGCCGCACGGCGGCCAGGACGAGCCCGGCGACGACCGAGCGGGAGCGCCCCCGCTCGAGCCGGCGGAGATAGTCCGGCACCGCGATGCGGTACTGATCCGCCGCCAGCTTCGGCGCGACCTTCGGATTGATGATGGCCCAGCCGAGGATGTAGACGAGGTAGAGGAACGTCAGGAAGAAGCCCGGCAGCATCGCCGCGGCGTAGAGTTTCACGATGGACTGTCCGGCGACCGCCGCGTACACGATCAGCATCACCGACGGGGGGATCAGGATACCCAGGGTGCCGCCCGCGGTGATCGCGCCGGACGCCAGACGGACGTCGTAGCCCGCGTTCAGCATCGGCCGCATCGCGATCACGCCCATCAGCACGACCACCGCCCCCACGATGCCCGACGCGATGCCCCAGAACGCGCAGACGAGCAGCGTCGTGACCGCGAGCGAGGCCGGCACCCGACGGAACGCGAGCTGCACGCTGTGGAACATGCGATCGACCAGCGCCGCCCGTTCCATGGTGTAGCCCATGAACACGAACAGCGGAATCGACAGGAGGGTGTCGTTGGTCATCACGCCGTACGTCCGCTGCACGATCAGGTCGAAGCTGCGGTTGTCGTACCAGTGCTGGCCCGGCGTCCAGAAGGCGACGTAGCCGAACAGCATGCCGAGCCCCATCAGCGTGAAGGCCGTCGGAAAGCCCATCATGATGGCCACGACGATCAAGCACAGCATGAGGAGCCCGAGAAACGGATCGCTCACGGGTTCTTGTGCTCCACGGCGCTCCGGTGGCGCGCCGCCTCGTCGATCGCGTGGGCGCCCTCCACGGCGATGCGGCGCGACTCCTCGTCGACGTACTCGCTGTGGGAGAGCTGGGTGTCGATGACGTCGATCTCCTCCACGTCCTCGAGGCGTGCGGGCCAGGCGCCGGTCCTGAGGCACACGACGCAGCGGACGATCTCCGCGAGGCCCTGCAGCATCACGAGGAGGCCGGCGATCGGGATGACCGACTTGAAGTGATAGACGGGCGGCCCCTCGGCGGTGACCGTCGAGTGCTCGCCGATGCGCCACGAGATGGCGGCGAAGTCGAACCCCGCGTAGATCAGGCCCAGGATCCCGGGCACGAAGAAGAGGAAATACAGCGCGAGGTCGAGCGCCGCCTGGCCGCGGGGCTTCAGGTAGATGTACACGAAGTCGGCGCGCACGTGGCCCGCCGCCGCGAGCGTATAGGCGCCGCACATCATGAACAGCGTGCCGTACAGCATGCTGTTGAAGTCGAAGATCCACGCGGTGGGCGCGTTCAGGATGTAGCGCTTGAACACCTCGACCGACACCACGAACGTGAGCGCGACGATGAGCCAGGCGAACGTCTTGCCCGACCAGTAGCTGACCTGGTCGAGCGCACGGATGAGGGGAAGCGCGCTCATGAAGGCGCGGCCATCAGCCGCCGGCCCGACACCGATGGCTGATGGCCGCGAGATCCTAGCTCTTCTTCTCGGCCGGCTTGGCCGCGGCCTTGGCGAAGTAGTGGTTGTAGGCCATCCGGCGGCTCACGACCGTGTCGAGCTCCCACTTGACGGCCCGCGCGGCGAACGCCTTCTGGGACTCGGCGATCTCCTTGAACAGCGGGTTGTCCGCCGCCTTCTTGTCGGCGGCCGCGTCGTACACCTCGAGCTGCTTCTGGAGCACCGAATCCGGCGTGCGATAGAACCGGACCTTGTCCTTCGTCTGCAGCTCGACGTAGTCCTTCGAGTAGCGGTCGACCGCCTTCCACGACATGTCGGCCGAGGCCGCCTCCACGGCGATCTCGATGAGCGCCTTCATCTTGTCGGGCAGCGCGTCGAACTTCCCTTTGTTGAACATGATCTCGAACTGCTCGGCGTTCTGATGATAGCTCTGCAGCATGCACACCTTGGACACGTCGGCGAAGCCCAGGATGCGGTCCGACGTCGCGTTGTTGAACTCCGCGGCGTCGAGGAGCCCGCGATCCATGGCCGGCACGATGTCACCGCCGGGCAGCGCGTTCACCGCGGCGCCGAGCCCGGTGAACACGTCGATCGAGATGCCCACGGTGCGGAACTTGAGCCCCTTGAAGTCGTCCGCCTTGGTGACCGGCTTCTTGAACCAGCCGAGCGGCTGCGTCGGCATGGGCCCGTACGGGAACGACACGACGTTGGCGCTGATCGACTGGTAGAGCTTGGTGAGGAGCTGCTTTCCCCCGCCGTACCTGTGCCAGGACAGGAGCATGTTGGCGTCCATGCCATACGCCGGTCCGGACCCCCACAGCGCGAGCGCCGTCTGCTTGCCATAGTGGTAGACGAGCACACCGTGCCCGCCGTCGAGCGTCCCCTTCGACACCGCGTCGAGCAATCCGAACGCGGGCACGACCGCGCCGGCGGGCAGCACCTCGATCTTCAGGTCGCCGCCGGTCATGTCGTTCACCTTCTTCGCAAAGTCGTTCGCGTACTCGTGGAAGATGTCCTTGGCCGGCCAGGTGCTCTGCCAGCGCATGCTGATGGGGCCCTGCGCGCGCACGATGCTCGGGAAGCCGAGCGCCGCGGCGCCCGCTGCCGCAGTGGCCGCGCCCTTGAGAAACCGCCGCCGGGCCGTTTCCGTCGTCGTCTGTGGCTCGCTCATGTCGTACCTCCTCCTTGAGGTTGGTCCTCGAATGACTGTGATCGGGACGGGGACACGCGGCCAGCGCCCATCCCAGAGCCCTCGGCACGAGAGAGCCCCCGGCAGGCCGGGCGTATTGTACATCGCTCCACGGCCCCGCAACGCAAAGTTGCTAACTTCGCGGACGTGGCGGCGGTTCCCCGCGTCGGGGACGCGCCGGCTACTCGCGGAAGCGGTTGACGAGGGGCAGCCGCCAGTCCTTGCCGAAGGCTCGCGGAGTGATCTTGATCCCGATCGGCCCCTGGCGGCGCTTGTACTCGTTCCGATCGACCAGGGCGATCACCCGCGCGACCGTGGTCTCGTCGAACCCCCGGGCGACGATGTCGGCCTTGGCCTGATCGCCTTCCACGTACGCTTCGAGGATGGCGTCGAGCACGGGATATGGCGGGAGGGAGTCCTGGTCGGTCTGGCCGGGACGAAGCTCCGCCGAGGGAGCCCGGTCGAAGATGCTCTGCGGGATCACGTCCGACCGGGCCCGGCGGTTGGCGTGCGCCGCGAGCTGGTACACGAGCGTCTTCGGGACGTCCTTGATCACCGCGAACCCGCCCGCCATGTCGCCGTAGAGCGTGCTGTAGCCCACCGCGATCTCGCTCTTGTTGCCCGTCGTCAGGACCAGCCATCCGAACTTGTTCGACAGCGCCATCAGGTACGTGCCGCGGATCCTCGCCTGGAGGTTCTCCTCGGTCACGTCCTCCTTCAGGCCCTTGAACGGCTTCGCGAGCGCGCGGCGGTGGGCCCCGAACACGCCGGTGATCGGCAGGCGCAGGAACTCGATGCCGAGATTCCGGGCCAGGCGGGCGGCGTCCCGGCGTGTCCCCGCCGAGGAGAAGGGCGACGGCATCGTGACGCCGGTGACGTTCGCGGGCCCGAGCGCGTCGCAGGCGATGGCCGCGACCAGCGCGGAGTCGATGCCTCCCGAGAGCCCGATCACCACGTGGCAGAAACCGCTCTTCGTGACGTAGTCTCGGGTGCCGAGCACGAGCGCCCGGTAGACCTCGTCGACCGGCTCGAGCGGCGCCGCGACCGCGGGCGCCGTCAAGGGCGGACGATCCCGTTCCGGCACCGCCGCCAGCGGGATCCGGGGCACCGGCGCATCGGAGCGAAGCTTCTCCTTGCGACGGCGCGAGTCGTGGAGACGGGCGCGGAACACCTCGTCGAGATCGACGTCCGCGACGACGAGATCCTCCTGGAACGCCTGGCCCCGCGCCACGCAGTCGCCCTTCGCGTTGAAGACGAACGACTGCCCGTCGAAGATCAGCTCGTCCTGACCGCCCACCAGGTTCACGAACGCGAGGCACACCAGGTCGTCGGCCGCGCGGGTGGCGAGCATCCTCTCGCGGAATTCCGCCTTGCCCGCGTGAAACGGCGAGGCGTTGATCGTGACCACCAACTCGGCGCCCGACAGCGCCTGACGCGTGGTCGGTCCCGTCGGGTACCAGACGTCCTCGCAGATGTTGACCGCGATCACCGTGCCGCCGCGCGAGAAGACCGGCGAGTCCGTCCCCGCCTGGAAATAGCGGTTCTCGTCGAACACACCGTAGTTGGGCAGGTACTGCTTGTGGTACGTGCCCGCGTGCGCGCCGTCGTGGAGCACGGCCGCGGCGTTCCAGATGTCGTCGCCCTTGTCCACGAAGCCGAGCACCGCCGTGAGCCCGCGGCTCTGCCGGGCGAGGTCGGCCAGGGCGCGAAGGTTGGCCTCGATGAACGCCGGCTTGAACAGGAGATCCTCGGGCGGATATCCCGTCAAGACCAGCTCGGGAAACGCGACGATGTCCGCGCCGATTCCGCGCGCCCGGTCCATCCAGTCGACGACCAGCTGCGCGTTGGCCTCGATGGCGCCCACGGTGGGGTTGACCTGGGCGAGCGCGATCCGCACGCGTCTCATGGGCTGATTCTAGCGTACTCGGCCGCGGGCATTTCCGGGACCTTCCCTGACCGCTGTGCCCGGGTCCGCGGGCCAGACGTCAGCCCCCGCGCCTCCCCTGCACCGCGACGTGCAGCCCGGCGAGAATGAGCGCGCCGCCCGCGATCATGAAGGGCGTCAGCGCCTCGCCGAGCCACCAGACGCCGAGCAGCGCGCCAGCCAGAGGCTGGACGTTGAGGAACACGGCGGCGCGCGGCGCCTCCACCCGCTCCAGCGCATAGTTCCACACCGCGTACCCGAGCGCCGTGATGACCACGGCCAGGTAGAGGATGGCGAGCACGGCGGACGGCGTGAGGCGCGGCCGAAGCCCTCCGGCCCACTCGAACGCGGCCAGCGGGATCATCGCGACCGCTCCCCACAGGATGGACCACGTCGTCACGGGGAGCGCCGGATGCCGGCTCAGGACGCGACGGCCGAACAACGAGTAGGAGGCATACGCGACGCCCGACAGCAGCAGGAGCGCGTCCCCGCGCCAGTGGGGCAGGAACTCGGCTGACGCGCCGGGCGCCCCGTTCACGACGACGAGCGTCGCGCCGACCACCGTCAGGGCGGCGCCAATCTCTTCCCGCCGAGTGAGGCGTTCGCCGAGCACGAGCGGGGAAAGGAGGATGAGCGACACGGGCTCCGACGTGATGAGGAGCGCCGCGGTGCTCGCCGTGGACAGCGCGATGCCCCAGTGGCTGAGGGCCGCGGCGGCGGCAAACCCGATTATTCCCATCCAGAAGATGGCCCAGCGGTCGGAACGCGACATCGGCGTCGCCCGCGCACCCGTGATACGCGTGAACGGCAGCAGGACGAGGGCGCCGACAGCGAGTCGCACGAAGGCCAGCGTCGCTGGCGGGACATCGGTGATCGCCTGACGGGTGACGACGTAGCTCGTGGCGTAGACGAGATTCGCCACGACCAGGACGATGTAGGGGTTCGGCACGCGCGAGAGCTTATCGTATAATCCGCGGCATGAAACCCAAGGTCCCGTGGCTTCCTGCCGAGGTCCAGCCCGGTCAGAAGACGGAAGCCTGTCCCCGATGCGGCGCGAAGAAGTTCATCCCGTGGACGCTCAGGCGCGACCCCAAGCGCATCTTGCTCTTGCGCACCTGGGTCTGCGCCAACTGTCAGTTCCTCGAAGAACGCCCGGAGCCCGAGTAGCGCTCGGAAGGATTGTCGTGACGCAGTCCGCGGTGACGGCGCCGAGCGCTACGACTGGTTCACGAAGTCCAGCAACTGGCGGAGGCGGTAGACGCTCGAGCGGTTGTAGGGCACGACCAGGCGGGGCAGGTTCGGATATTCGTCGCCTTCTGCCGAGAGCGGACCCGAGGCCTGCTCGGCCGGGCGCAGCAGGATGTCGGCGAACCGCTGATTGATCTCGGCGACGGCGTCGTCGGCGATCCGGCGCTCCAGCCGCAGCAGCAGCTTGTCTCCCAGGTAGCGCTGGGAGTGGAACACGCGATAGAAGCCCTCGACTTCCGCGGCGGCGACTTCGACGTCGTCCGTCACGTGAAACAGGCGCACGTCCTCCTCCGAGATCATCCCCTGCCCGAGCATCTCGCCCTGCATGAAGTCGATGAGCCGCTTCCAGTACGTGCCCCCGGGCGCGTCGACCAGCACCAGCGGAAGCAGCGCGGCCTTGCCGGTCTGGATGAGGGTGAGCGCCTCGAACGCCTCGTCGCAGGTGCCGAAGCCGCCCGGGAAGAACGCCATGGCGTGAGCCTCGCGCACCAGGAACAGCTTCCGCGTGAAGAAGTAGTTGAAGCGGATCAGCTTCGGATCGTCGGCGATCCAGGGGTTGGCCTCCTGCTCCTGCGGCAGGCGGATGTTGAGCCCGAACGACCGCTCGCCGCCGGCGCCGTGCTGGGCGGCGCCCATCACGCCGCTTCCCGCCCCGGTGACCACCATCCACCCGGCGTCGGCCATGCGCTTGCCGAACTCGTAGGCCTGCTTCGAGACCGGGTGCTCCGCCGCCGTTCGCGCCGAGCCGAAGACGGTGACCTTGCGCACGCTCCGGTAGGGCGCAAAGACCTTGAAGCCGTAGCGCAGCTCCTTCAAGGCCGCGCTGGCGATCTTGAGGTTCGCCACGCCGGCGCCGTCCTCGAACATCTTGAGCGCCGTGGTGAGCATGTCACCGTAGAGGCGCCACGTCGCCTCGGGCACCCGCAGTTGCTCGAGCAACGCGTCGATGCGGCGATTCGCCTCGTCGGACTGCAGCTGGTACCGTCGATCAGCACTCACGCTCAAAGTATACATAGACCTGTTTGCTCACCCGACTTCCACCGGAGGGGGCCGTCGAGGCCCCCTCCGACTACGCCAGCGTGTGACGGACCATCTTGCCCTCGACCAGGTAGACGACCATCTCGGCGATGTTGGTGGCGTGGTCGGCCACCCGCTCCATGAAGCGCGAGATCAGGATGAGCCGGATGGCCCGCGGGATCGCGCGCGGATCCTCCATCATGAACGTCAGCAGCTCGCGGAAGATCTGCTCCTTGAGCGCGTCGACCTCGGCATCCTCGCCGCACACGCGGCGAGCCAGGTCGGTGTCGCGCGCGACGAAGGCGTCGAGGCTCTCCTTCACCATGGCCTGCGCGCGCTCGGCCATGCGGGGCAGGTCGATGTAGGGCTTGAGCTGCGGCTCCCGGTTCAGCTCGATCACCCGCTGCGCGATGTTGACCGCCTGGTCCCCGATGCGCTCGAGGTCGGTGACGATCTTCATCGCGGTCGTGATGAATCGGAGATCGCCGGCGGTGGGCTGATGGAGGGCCAGCAGCTCGACGCACTGCTCATCGACCTCGACGTCGTAGGTGTTCACCTGGCGGTCGCGCTCGATGACCTCGTGGGCCAGGGCGTCGTCACGCTCCGTGAGCGCGCGCATCACGCGCCTGATCTGGTCCTCGACCAGACCGCCCATGGCCAGCAGGGTCTGCTTGAGCGCGTCCAACTCCTCGTGGAAGTGCCGTTGCATGGTCGGGCCCCCCTTCCGTCCTAGCCGAATCGGCCCGTGATGTAGTCCTCGGTCTTCTTCTCGCGCGGGTTGGTGAAGATCTCGCGTGTCACCCCGACCTCGATCAGCTCGCCCAGCAGCATGAATCCGGTGTGGTCCGACACCCGGGCCGCCTGCTGCATGTTGTGGGTGACGATCACGATCGTGTAGCTGTTCTTCAAGTCGAGCATCAGCTCCTCGATCCTCGCCGTCGCGATGGGATCGAGCGCCGAGCACGGCTCGTCCATCAACAGCACGTCGGGCTCGACGGCGATCGCCCGGGCGATGCAGAGGCGCTGCTGCTGTCCGCCGGACAGACCGAGCGCGCTGTCGTGCAGGCGGTCCTGCACCTCGTCCCACAAGGCGGCTGCTCTCAGGCTCCGCTCGACGATGCCCTCGAGGTCGTTTCGGCTGCCGACGCCCAGAACCCGGGGGCCATAGGCGACGTTCTCGAAGATCGACTTGGGGAACGGGTTCGACTTCTGGAACACCATGCCGACGCGCTTCCTGAGCTCGGTGACGTCGAGGTCCCGGTCGTGGATGTCGACGCCGCCGATCCGGATGCTGCCGGCGATCCTGACGCCGTCCACGAGATCGTTCATCCGGTTGAGGCAGCGAAGGAGCGTGGACTTGCCGCATCCGGAAGGGCCGATGTAGGCCGTCACGCGGTGCTTGGGAATGGACATGCTGATGTGCTTGAGCGCCTGCTTGTCGCCGTACCACAGGGAGACGCCCTCGATCTCGACCATCGGCACCTCCATCACCGGCGCCGCGGACACATCGCGGTTGAGGCTCGTGCGCACGTGAATCGCTGAGGTCATACCGGTCCCCCTCACTCCGTTCGGACTCGTTTCCACGTCCGCTCGCCTCGCCTGCGGCTGCGGCTCGCCCCCCCGGATCCTAGACGGCCGACGTCGCGTAGCGCCGGCGCAGGCGGTTGCGCATGCTGATCGCGAAGACGTTCAGCAACACGACGATGACGAGCAGCAACAGCGTGGTGGCGAACACCATCGGCCGCGCCGCGTCCACGTTCGGCGATTGAAACCCGACGTCGTAGATGTGAAACCCGAGATGCATGAACTTGCGGTCCAGATGCACGAACGGCCAGTAGCCGTCGATGGGGAGCGAGGGAGCCAGCTTGACGACGCCCGTGATCATGAGCGGCGCCACCTCCCCGGCTGCGCGCGCCATCGCCAGGATGAGGCCCGTCAGGATCGACGGCATCACCGCGGGCAGGACGACGCGCAACGTGGTCTCGAGCTTCGTCGCGCTGAGCGCGAGCGACGCCTCGCGCATGCCGCGCGGGATGGCAGCGAGCCCCTCCTCCGTGGCGACGATCACCACCGGCACCGTGAGCAGGGCGAGCGTCAGCGAGGCCCACAGGATGCCGCCGGTGCCGTAGGTCGGCGTCGGCAGGGCCTCGGCGTAGAAGAGGCGGTCGATGGAGCCGCCCACGAAGTACACGAAGAACCCGACGCCGAACACGCCGAAGACGATCGAGGGCACGCCGGCCAGGTTGTTGACGGCAATGCGCACCGTGCTCACGAACGGACCCTGACGGGCGTATTCGCGCAGATAGAACGCCGCAAGCACCCCGAGCGGGGTGACGAGGATACTCATGATGAACACCATCATCACGGTGCCAAAGATCGCCGGGAACACACCGCCCTCGGTGTTCGATTCCCGCGGGTCGGCCGACACGAACTCCCACAGCTTGCCGGCGTACAGGCCGCTCTTGGCCACGACGCCCATCGCGTTCGGGAAGTAGATGCGCACGACCTGTCCGAGCGGGAGATCCTTGTCCTTGCCGCCATCGGCCGCGACCAGCACCGTCGCCTTCTGGCTCGTCCTGAGGGCCCCGAGCCGCGCCTCCTGCTCCTTGTAGCGCCCGTCCAGATCCGCCATCTGCGCCTTCAGCGCCTCGACCCTGGGCCCGCCGGCGACGCCCCGCTGCTCCAGCTTTCGAAGCGCGAGGCGAATCCGCTCTTGCTCGTGGTTGATCGCCCCGATCGGGCCCGTCTCGATCCCGCGGATCTCGCGGCGAACCCGTCGCGCCTCCGGCAGCCGCGCTCGCAGCAGGGCGACGGCCCGCGGTCCCGAGGCGAGTATCTGTCCGCCCTCGCGGATCTCTCGGACGCGGCCGATCAGGAGCCCCCACTCCGTCCGCTCGATCGCTGCGACGTCGGCCGGGTACGCGCGACTCTTGATCTGCGCCTCGTCCACCCACACGAAATCGGCGCCATACAGGTCGCGGTTGCCGACCTTGAGCTTGATCCGGTACTCGCCGGGTTTTCCCGGGATGGCTTCGCGCTCGACGACCTGGCCGGTCAGCACCTTGCCGTCGCGGAGCGAGACCTCGAGCACGGAGCGCGGCCAGAAATAGCCGAGCCCGTTGGCGAGAATGACGCCGACGAGCCCGAACACCATCAGCAGCGCCATCCCGAGCGCGCCCCCGGTCAGCCAGATGAACGGCTCTCCGCTCTTCCAGAGCTTCTTCATAGGTAGCGGTACCGCTGACGGAGCTTGAGACGCACCAGCTCGGCCACGGTATTGACGGCGAAGGTCAGGCAGAAGAGCAGGAAGGCCGCGAGGAACAACACCCGGAAGAGCGTGCCCTGCTCCGGCGCTTCCGGGAGCTCGACGGCGATGTTCGCCGAAAGCGCCCGAAACCCGTTGAAGATGCTCCAGTCCATCACGGGCGTGTTGCCGGTCGCCATGAGCACGATCATGGTCTCGCCGACCGCGCGACCGAACCCGATCATGACGGCGGAGAAAATGCCAGGGCTCGCCGTCGGCAAGACGATGCGGAGCGCCGTCTGCCAGCGCGTGGCGCCGAGGGCCAGCGAGCCCGCCCGCAGATGTTGGGGGACGTTCGCGAGCGAGTCCTCCGCGATCGTGAAGATGATCGGGATCACGGCGAAGCCCATCGCCACGCCCACCACGAGCGAGTTGCGCTGATCGTACGTGAGCCCGAGCGCCGACAAGAGCCAGGCCCGGTAGCTGTGGTCCGGCATCGCGGCTTCCATCAGGCCGCCGAGGACGACGGAGACCCACGTGGCCAGGATCACGACCGGCATGATCAGCAGCACCTCGCCACCGAGGCGAAGCCGGCCGCGGACGTTGACCGGCGCGAGGCGCCACAGCAGGAGCGCCGCGAGGATGAAGACCGTCTGTACCCAGGGCAGCAAGAACAGCCCGGGCACCACCCGCTCGATGATCGGCGCCAGCCACAGCCCGGCGAGGAACCCCAGCACGACGCTCGGCAGCGCGGCCATCACCTCGACGACCGGCTTGACGTACGCCTTGAGGTCGGGATGCATGAACTCGCTCACGTAGAGCGCGGCGAGGAGCGCCATCGGGACCGCGATGAGCAGGGCGTAGAAGGTTCCCTTGAGCGTCCCGTAGATCAGCGGGGTCAGGCTGAACTTGGCCTCGAAGTCGTCGGTGCCGCCGGTGGACTGCCACACGTACTCGGGCCTCGGATAGCCCTCGTACCACACCTTGCCAAACAGGGTCTTCCAGGTGATCTCCGGGTGCGGGTTGTCGACGGCCCACTCTGAGATGGCCCCGCGCTCGTCCGCGGCCAGCAGTGCGTCCGCCTTCGGCGCGAACACGATCGACTGGAGCGGCCCCTTGTCGTCCTTCATCGAGAGCAGCGTCTTGCCCGAAGTGCCGTAGTGGAGACGAATCTGGCCGGCCGCATCGGCCGTCGCGAAGCCCTTGTCTCGCGCGGAGGCGCTGACGGACACGACGGGGCGGTCGTGTCCCTCGAATCGGTAGGTCCGCGTGAGCCGCGCCTCTCCACCCGACGGCGGAGCGATGACCTGCCACGTCGACACGCCGCCCGCAGCGTCTCCCACGACCAGCGTGCGATCGCCATTGAGAAAGCTCAGGGCAGTGACGGCGGCGCCCGGACGACTCGACACCTCCACGGTCTCCGCCACCTTCGGATTCGCGCGGTCGCGAAGGTCATAACGGACGACCTGGCCGCGCGAGGTGCCGGCGAGGAGTTCCTCCCCTCGCCGGTCCATGCGAAGCGCCGTGACGTCGCCATCGCCGCTAGCGGGCAGCCGTACGAGCGACTCCTCGCGCCGGCCCTCTCCGACCAGCGCCTTCTTCTCGACCACGCTGTGCGCGATCAGTTCGGTCGGTCCCAGCTGCGCCACCGTCAGCGGTCCGGAATCGGCCGCGGCGCCGGCGGCGTCGAGGATGGAGCGTTTCCGCTCGGAATCCACGAGCAGCGGCGCGCCGAACATCGGCTCGGCCGTCACGGTTCGCTTCCCGTCCTCGAACGCGACCTCGTGCTTCATCTTGAGCGGAATCACGCGCCCGTCGGAGGTGCCGATCAGGTACTGTCCCGGCCCGACCTCGCTGACCTCGGTCACCTTGGCGCCGTCCAGGCCGGGGATCGGTACCGGCGGCAACAGCCGGCGCCGCTTGAGATCGGTCAGTTGCAACACTCCGCTCGAGAGCACCTGGTTGCCGACCTCCCGATATTCGTCGACACCGACCGGCCCCACCGGAGATTGACCAGCCGGCGCGCCGCCGATCGACGCCGCGACGAGCTGCGCGGTTGGCGGCCTGAACAGCGGGTACACCTCCGCGACGATGACGAAGAGAATCGCGAGGATCGACGCGATGATGACGATGCCGCCGACCACGACGAGGCGCGACGCCCAGCGATCGACGTTGATCCGGCGGCGGGTGCGGGCATGGGAAACAACGAGCGGGCGGGCCGAGACGTCCGACCCGCCCGCTCTGAGCGCTTCCGGGGTGATCGCCACCTACTGGATCCTGTTCAGCTCTTCCTTGGCGATGTTGGCAGGAATGGGAAAGTACCCGTCCTTGATCACCGCTTCCTGGCCGTCCTTGGAGAGCATCAACTTGACGAACTCGCGGGTGAGCGGGTCGAGCGGCTTGCCGGGCGCCTTGTTGACGTACACGTACAGGAACCGGGCCAGCGGATAGCTCCCCGCATAGGCATTGTCAGGATCCGCCTCATAGCACTTCGCCCCATCCTTCTCGGCCAGCGGCACCGCACGCACGCCGGCCGTGGCGTACCCGATGCCGCTGTAGCCCATGGCGAAGCGATCGACCGTCACGCCTTGAACGACGGCGGCCGAGCCGGGCTGCTCCTTGACCTCGTCCTTGTAGTCGCCGTTCTTGAGCACGTGCTCCTTGAAGAAGCCGTACGTCCCCGACGCGGAGTTGCGGCCATAGAGGCTGATCGGCTTGTTGGCCCAGTCGCCGGTGAGGCCGAGCTGGCCCCACGTCTTGATCTCCTCCTTGTGGCCACCGCGGCGAGACTTCGAGAAGACGGCGTCGGCCTGCGCCATCGTCATACACTGGATGGGGTTGTCCTTGTTGACGAACACGGCCAGCGCGTCGACGGAGGTCTTGATCGGCGTCGGCTTGTAGCCGTACTTCTTCTCGAACTGATCGACCTCCGTGCCCTTCATGGCTCGGGACATGGGACCGAGCTGCGCCGTGCCGGCGATGAGAGCCGGCGGCGCGGTGGAGGACCCCTTGCCTTCGATCTGGATCTTCGCGTTCGGATAGAACTTGTTGAAGCTTTCCCCCCACAGGGTCATCAGGTTGTTGAGCGAATCGGAGCCGACGCTCGACAGGTTTCCGCTCACACCGCTCACCGCTTTGTACGCGGCGAGACCCGGGTCCAGCTTGGGCGGGGTCGCGATCGCCACCGTCCCGGTGACCGCCACGAGCGCCAGGGCCACCGCCATCGTCGTTTTCATGGATTCGTCTCTCCTCCCGGTTGGTTCGCGTTCATTGTTGCCGGTCCACGTAACAGTCAGGTAACCGCCACGTTACAACCGCGTTACGAGGCCTCTTCGCGGTCCCGGTACCGATAGCCGACGCCCCGCACCGTCTCGATCCCCGGCGCCGGGAGCTTGAGAGCCGTGAACTTCGCCCGCAGGCGGGCCACGTGGACGTCGACGGTTCGGGGCTCCACGAACCCGTCGCGTCCCCAGACGAGGTCGAGCAGCTCCTCTCGTCCGAAGACCCGCCCCGGCGTGCCCACCAGCGCGGCCAGCAGCTCGAACTCCTTGCGGGTCAGCTCGACGGCGCGGCCGCGCATCTTCACTTCGAAGCGATGGCGGTCGATCTCGAGCTCGCCCGCTTTCAGGTGATGCTTGCGCTCCCGGCTCTCCGCCGCGCCCTGGCCACGGCGCAGCACGGCGCGGACCCGCGCCAGCAGCTCGCGCGGGGAAAACGGCTTCGTCACGTAGTCGTCGGCGCCCATTTCGAAGCCGAGCACCTTGTCGCCTTCCTCGACCCGCCCGGTGACCATGATCACGGGAATGGCGCGAGTCTCGGGGTCCTGCTTCAGGCGACGGCACACTTCCCAGCCATTCAGCTGCGGCACCATGATGTCGAGCAGGATCAGCTCGGGGCGCGCCTCTCGCGCCAGGCGCAACGCGTCGCCCCCGCTTCCGCTCACGCTCACCTCGTAGCCTTCCTTCGCGAGGTTGTATCGGATCAGCTCGGCCACGTCGGGCTCGTCCTCGACGACGAGCACGCGTTCGAGGCGCCGCACTGCCGCCGCCGGGGCATCGCCCGCACGTCGCCTCAGAGGCATCTCGTTGACCTCCGTCACGGTCTTCGCCATGGCCGGCAGTGTCCAGAGGCGGGGTTACAGGAGGATGACGGGCGGGTAAACCTTGCGTGAATCCTGTTTGGCGAGCCGCAGCCGGAGGCGAGGCGAGCGGATGTGGAAGAGGGGCCGAACGGAGTGAGGGGCGAGCCGCAGCCGGAGGCGAGGCGAGCGGATGTGGAAGAGGGGCCGAACGGAGTGAGGGGCGAGCCGGAGGCGGGCCGTGCGGATCCGGAACGGGCGAACTACTTCGCGAGGAGCTCGCCGACCACGTCGACGAGCGCGGAGAAGTCGACGCCTCCGGTCACCTCGAGCACATGCAC
>Ga0187894_10003063_pt1 | contig 19159 bp, 13 predicted proteins | sample GBC1701081metaG_FD_136650 | JGI IMG/M metagenome (GOLD analysis project Ga0187894, IMG submission 136650) | White microbial mat communities from a lava cave in the Kipuka Kanohina Cave System on the Island of Hawaii, USA - GBC170108-1 metaG ...
CTCGGCGTCTCCTTCGGCGTATTGCCGCCCGGCGGAGAGCCATTTGCCGAGCGTGTGATGCAGCATGGCGGGGCCGCGGCAGAACTGATTGAGCCGCGCGGCGATGCGCGCTTCCTCCGCCGCGTCGCCGCTGCGGCGGCGCGAAGCGGCCATGATGCTGAGCGCTTCGATGCTGCGCGGATTGACCTTCATCGCCTCGGCGCAGCAGGCTGCCGCGTCCGCATAACGCCGTTCCAGCATGCGGCACTCGGCCAGGGCGACGCGGGCCGCGACCAGATTGGGATTGATCTCCAGCGCGGCGGCGGTTTCCTCCTCGACCTTTTCGAAGTTCCAGTTCTCCAGCGCCGCGCGGGCCAGGCCGACGTGTGCCTCGGCGCATTGCGGATTGATCGCCAGGACGGCGTCGTAATCCTCGGCGGCCTCGGCGGCGTTGTGCTTTTCGAGCAGCAGATCGGCGGCCGCCAGACGGGCCGGCCAGTACTGGGCGTCGACGTAATCGATCGCCTCCTGGTAGACCTCGCGCAAGACGTGTGCGGAGCGGCTCTTGATCTCGGGATGGCGCGTCAGAGTCGAGAGGCGCAGGAAGCCGCGGCCGAGCCAGACCAGATCGTCGGCCTGGTCGGGCAGGCGGGTCTTCATTTCCTCTTCGAATGGGCGCAGGAGGGCGACGGCCTCGTCGATGCGGCCGAGCTGTTCGAGCAGGCGGCCAAGATCGCAGCGGGCGCGATAGGAGCGCGCATCGAGCGTGAGCGCGGTGCGCAGATGCTCGACGGCAGGATCGAGTTCGCCGGTGGCGGCGAGGTGGGCGGCCATCGCGACGTGCCAGCCTGCGGCGTCGCGCCCTTTCGACTCGAGCGCCGTGAGCCGCGACAACGCGCCGGCGTGGTCGCCGACGCGCTCGTCGATCTCGGAGCGGGCCAAGGCGGCCTTGAGCGCGAGGTCGGCCCGGGCGGCAACGGCGGCATCGAGCATCTCGCGCGCGTCGTCATACCGGCCGGTGAGCGTGAGGCGGCGGGCGCGGGCGATCTTCGCGACGGGCGACGCGGGAGCGGACGCGGCCGGCGCTGAAGCGGAGGGAGGATCGTCGCACGCGGCGGCGAGCGGCGGGCAGGCCGCGCCGAAAGCCATCCATAACACAGCAACGAACGTCCGGACGCGCCGCACGACCGAGATTCTCCCGAACCCGCGCAGGCGGGTCAATTCATCCTACGTCCGGCGGGCGGGTCGGGTGCGGCGCGGCGGGAGTGAGGGCGGCGTAAAGCCGCTCGGTGAGGCGGACGTTGTCGCCGATGAGGCCCCGTTCGACGACGAAGGCGACCGCGTTGGCGAGCCAGCCGATCATCGCCACGGCCATGTGCCAGATGGGGTCGAGCCGCCATCCGCCCGTCACGAGGGAGCCGGTCGCGCCGGTCAGCAGGGTGATGAAGACCCCCATCGCCATCCAGCGGCCCATGCGGCGCTTGAGGTCGGTGACGGCGGCATAGCCGTCGGCATCCATGCCGGCGTCGCGAACCGCCTCCTGCGCCATGCGCGAAAAGACCACGAGATAGGTGAAGGCGATCACATGCACGAAACAGGTGAAGAGCAGCGCCGCAAGGCCGAGCAGCGTATGCCGCTCCAGCAGGCCGGCGCGGGCGGGTTCACCGCTGCCGCTGGCCGCCAGACCGAGGATCAGGGTGACGCCGAGGAGGAGCAGATCGGTCGCGGCGAGCAGAGTAAATGAGGCCTTCACATCGGAATGGTAGCCGCAGGGGGGTCGCGATGATTTTCTCAGAACGCGCGGCGCTCGCCGCCGGCGCCTGCGGATCTGAACGCACTCGCCGCATCATCGTCGCGTGAGTCCAGCCTCAAGGGGTGGGAGGTTCGAGTCTTTGAAAACCCCCCTTGTTCCTCCCTTGGGAAGGGGGGAACAAATCATGAGGGGTGATCGGCGGCGGGCGCGCCGGCGGCGGACTTCTCCGGCGGCGGGCGCGCGGGATTCGGGAGATGCCGGGCGACGGTTCGCTGCCTAGCGATGGTCCGTTGCCTCGCGATTGTCTGATGCCGTGGCGCGATCGTCGGATGCTGATGCGCGATCGCCCGAAGCATTCACGCCGCCCGACTCCGCCGGCGCGACGTCGGCGACCGCCGGCTCGGCGCGGCGCAGCGAGTAATCCTCGCGCGGCCGCTCCTTGCTGCGCTCATCGTCGGTGAGCTGGGCGATTCGCTCCCGCGAGAAGCTGATGTTGGTCGGGTGATAGCGCTCGTTGTCGTCGAGCACCTTGTGATACCACTCCAGGGAGCGCTTGCGGTCATGCATGCGGAAGTCATAAACCGCCGCCGACTGGAATCGCGCGGGGTGGGGGGTCTTCGGATCCAGCTCGATCGCCCACGCGTAGTAACGCAGCGCGAGCAGGTTGTCGGGATCCTCCTCGCGCAGATACTCCTTGTAGCACTCGCCGATCCAGTAGGCCGCGTCATCTACCTTGTCGCTCTTGGGATACTGTCGAAGCAACTGTCTCAGCGTCTTGATCGCGTGGCGGGCCTTGTTCTTGTTCAGGTCCAGCGCGCCGGCCAGCGGCACCACGCGGAAGGATTGAATCTCCGCGGTGGCGTCGGCATAGAGCTTGTCGGCGTCGGGGATCGACTCATCCGGATGGACCAGCGAGGTCTGCTCGGGGACGCGGTTGCCCGCGTAGGGATAAACGGTGATCGTCGCGGTTTCGTCGCGCTGGCGGCGGGCCCAGCCGGCGCGGGCCATGTCGCCATTCTCCAGGTAGAGCTTTTCCAGCCGGGAGAGGTGATCGAGGTATTGCTGGCGCAGCTCCATCATGTGCTCCAGTTCGTCCGCCATGTTCACCCCCTCGGTGCGGTTGCGCTGGAGCACCTCCTTGGCGGGGGCGTGCACGTCGGTCGGGGCGGGACGGGTGCGGTCGTAGCCTTCGCAGCCGGTCACGATCGCGATCAACGGGAGGAGCATCGCGAAGCGGAACATCGACGCGGGGCGCTGCGGGTGTCGCGGTGAATCCAGTCGAGGCGAAGGGGCGAGCGGCATGGTGGATCTCCTTATCCGAGCCGTGAGACTGCGCGGGAATATATCCGCCCGGTGCAATGCCTTCCATACCGGGTGGTGGAGCGGGGGCAGTCAATCCGGCCGCGACCATCACAGCCGAGGGGCGGGCGTGCCATATGTTTTGCGTGCCTGGCGGCAGGTTCAGAGCCGCAACGCGTCAGCGTGCGGCGGAGTATCGACCAGATTGCCATTTCATTTTGAACACCGCAGGATCATTCGTGGCGTTTTTCGCCGCGGGCTTACGCCCTGCGGCTCTGAACCTGGCGCATTGTGCTCACGCGAACCATTGAGGAACAAGAGAAGCTCCTCACACTGTCCTCTCCCGCCGGAAGAAGAAAAAGAATGGCCGGATATGATTCCGCGATGCGCGGGATTCTCATCGGCGCGGCGGTCAGCGGGTTCATCGCCGTGCGGCGGGAGCGTTCGGGGCGCATGCGCTGAAGACGCGGCTGTCGCCGGAGATGCTGACGATCTTCGAGACGGCGGTGCGCTACCAGATGTATCACGCGCTGGCGGCGATGTTCGCGGCGATCATGTCGCGGCAGGCCGTGGCGGCCCGGCGAGATCGATCGACCCATGCTTCGCACGGCGCGCAGCCTGACGAGCGGGCCGGTTCAACCGTTCCAGGCACGAAGAGCGGGGGGAGCGCGGGAGACTGGTGGATCGCCGCCGGGTGGTGCTTCCTGATCGGCACGATTCTCTTCTCCGGAAGTCTCTACGTGCTGGCGCTGAGCGGCGTGCGCGGCTGGGGAGCGGTGACCCCCTTCGGCGGCGCGGCGTTCCTAGCCGGGTGGGGGATGGGAATAGTCGCGGCGATCAAAGCGCGATCAGACGAGTGAGCGGCCGGACCGTCAGGTTTCCCGCGGAGAGGTCGCCGGCCTGCGCCAGACTCAAACGAAGAGCCCTCACTCCCTTCGGGCTCCCTGATCGGTCACCCTCAGTCTCCCACCGGGAGAGGGGGGATGCTAAGGCTCACTCGTTTCTGACGCAGCGGAGGAAGGGGCGCTGGAGGAGGCGGGAGCGGGACGCCAGAGTTCCGCGCCTTCCCAGCGCGGGTCAAGCTTCGCCGCCCGGTCCTGTGCGACCTTCGCGCGCTCCGGTTTGCCATCCTGAGCCAGCGCCCGCGCAAGATTGGCCCAGAGGATCGCCTGATCGGGGGCCAGCGACGTCGCCCGCTCGAAGACCGCCACAGCCTGCGCGGGAGCGTCCGCGCGGCCGAAGGCCACGCCGAGATTGTTGAGCACGCCCGCGTCGTCGGGCCGGCGCCGCGCCACATCCACCAGCAGCGCGACGGCCTCCCGGACATCACCGTGGGCCACGTCGAGACTGGCCAGCGCCTCGGCCGCGCCGGGCGCATCGGGTCGCAGCCGCAGCGCGGTACGGTAATGGTCGAGCGCCTCGGGAAACTCGCCCGCGCGCTCCAGCCCGGCAGCGAGATTCTGGTGGGCGGCGGCGTAGTCGGGGCTCAGCTCCAGCGCGCGGCGGCAGGCGGCGATGCCCTCACCCACGCGGCCGGCCGCGATCATCGCCGCGCCGAGATTGGAGAGCGGCTCGGGCGACACGGGCCGCAGATCAGCGGCATTTTGCAGGGCGGCCACCGCCTCCTCCGGCCGGCCGGTGATGCGGTAAAGGTTTCCGAGATTGTTGTAAGCGATCCACGCGGAACGATTGCGGGCGAGCACGTCGAGCCAGAGCGTCTCGAGATCGCGATAGATTCCCGACTGTCGCCAGGTCAGCGGCGCGCAGGCCAGCGCGGGCAGCAGGAGCAGAGCGCCGCGCGCGATCCCAGTCGAGGAAGCGGACGGCGGAAGCGCCGACGTCTCGCGCGAGGGGGATGTGGAGTTGACGGACGTTCGCTCGGACGGAGGCGCGCCGATCAGCCGAGCCAGCGCCTCGCAGGCCAGAGCCATCGGACCGGCGGCGGCGAGATAGACGAAATGGTCCGCGGTCCATGCGTACTGCATGTAGAAGACGTTGAAAAGCCCGCTGACGGGGAGGAGCGTCCCGCCAAAATAGAGCGCCGCCGCCAGCGGACCGCGGCCGATGCGGCGCTGCGCGCCGGTCAGCGCCGCCAGCAGCAGCGCGGCGGCGGCCAGACCGAGCCACTGCGCCGGTTGAGCGGCGCTGACGGTCCAGCGCGGATAGATGAAGCTGAGCGACGCGGGCCAGAGCAGCTGGCCGAGGTAAAACCAGGGGACCTGCCCCGCGAGCACCAGCCGGTCGGCGGCCGAAAGTCCGAGGTCGACGCGCTCCGCGCCGACGTGGCGCTGTTCGACCCACCAGGTCGCGCCGCCCGCGGCCAGCGCCAGGGCGAACCAGGGGAGCAGCGACAGAAGATCGCGCCGCCCGATCGATCCGTCGCGATACCAGACCGCCAGCAGCAGCGCCGCCGGCAGCGTGCAGGCCGTGGTCTTGCTCAGCAGCGCGGCGATGAAAAGGCCGCTCGCGAGCAGGTTGCGCGCGAGCCCGGGACGGATGCGCCCGCCGAGCCAGGCGATCGCCGCCGCGAAATAGAAAACGCCGCAGAGGGTGTTCTTGCGCTCGGTGATCCAGGCGACCGACTCCGCCTGCACCGGGTGCAGCGCGAAGAGCAGCGCGGCGGGCCAGGCCGCGCGCAGACCGAGCCGCCGCAGCGCGAATCCCAGCAAGATCGCCGATGTCGCGTGCAGCAGGATGTTGACGACGTGGTAGCCGCGCGGATCGAGGCCGAAGAGAGAGGTCTCGATCCAGAAGGTGGTGAAGGTGAGCGGGTAGTACTGCGGCGTCGCGCCGGGCTCAAACCAGATGCGCCACAACCCGCCGGACTCCCGCAGCACGGGATTGTCGACCACGTAGGCGTTGTCGTCCCAGAGAAAGCCGCCGCGCATCGCGGGGACGTACGCCAGCGTCACGCCGATCAGAATCATCGCAATCCAGAATCCGGCCGGCGACGGCGCGGCGGAGGCAACGGCGGGAACGGGCTGTCCGGCGGCGTTCACCATCCGAAGGCGTAGAAGATGGCGGTGAAGAGGCAGTCGGTGCCGATGAGCGCGACGATCGAGCGAACGACGGTGCTGGTGGTGGCGCGGCCGACGCCTTCGGCGCCGCCGCGGACATTCAGCCCTTCGTGGCAGGCGATCAAAGAGATCAGCGTGCCGAAGACGCAGGCCTTGATCAGACCGGTGATGAAGTCGCGATGTTTCAGCGCGGCGCGCGTCGCGGCCACGTAGGTGTGAGAATCGATGTTAAGCACCACGGTCGAAGTGCAGTAACCGCCAAAGACACCGACGATGTCGGCGAAGACGGCCAGCGCAGTCAGCATCACCATCGTGGCGATGACGCGCGGCACGACCAGGTATTGAATGGGGCTGAGGGCCATCGCTTTCAGCGCCTTGATCTCCTCTCCTTCGACCATCGCGCCGAGCTCGGCGGCGATGCTCGCGCCGGCGAAACCCGAAAGCACGATGGCGGAGATGAGCGGCCCCAGTTCGCGGAAGATGGCGATGGCGACGATGTCGGCGACGCGCTCGAGCTGGCCGTAGGTTTCCAGCGTGGGGGCCATCTGCAGCGCGAGAATGATGCCGATGAAGACCTGGACCAGCGCGACGATGGGCACGCTGCGGACGCCGACGCGAACCATCTGCGAGAGCAGCGCGACGCGGCCGATCTGCACCTTGCCGAAGAGCAGCGACGGCGCAAAGTTGAGCGCCACTTCGCGGGCCAGCAGCGCGATCGCTCCGAGGAGCGCGATGAAGCTGATGAGACCGTCGCGAGCGTTGAAGGCGGTTTCGCCGACGGACTCGATCGCGCGGTAGATCTTCCCGTGCTTGACGGCAGCGGGCGGGACCGAGACCTGCGACATGGTGAGACGGCTCCGGCGGGCCGAATGCCCGGCGGGATTGTACGCGAAGCGCGCGGCGTCAGATAGAATGGCCGCGTGCCCGACGCCGCGACCCGCCGCATCCCCGCGATCGCGCCGACCGGACGAACGGCCGCCTGCGCGGCGGGCGTCTTCGCGGCGGCCCTTGCGATCTATCTGCCGTCGGTCGGCCACGGCTTCATCAATCTCGACGACCCGCAATATGTCACCGACAACCCCTTCGTACTGAATCCGACGGCGGAGCATCTGCGGCGCGTCTGGCGGGAGATCGGCCATCCCACCACGGTCGCGGGCTACTACCAGCCGGCGACGATGACGTCGCTGATGCTGGATTCACGGATCGCATCGGCCCTCGGCCGCTCCGCGCCGCAGGGTCCGCCCCACGCGGCAACGTTTCACGCGACCGCGATCCTGCTGCACGCGCTGAACGCGACGCTCTGTTTTCTCTGGTGCCTGCGGCTGTCGAACGGCCGGATCGGCGCGGCATTCGCGGCGGCGATGCTCTTTGCGTGGCATCCGGTCAACGTCGAGGCGGTGTCCTGGGTGTGCCAGCGCAAGGCGCTGCTCTCGGCGCTCTTCGCGCTGTCGGCGTTCATCGCTTACGACGCCTACGTGCGGCGGCCGCGCGGCGCGACCCTGGCGGCGGTCGCGCTGGGGCTGACGCTTTCGCTGCTGAGCAAGCCGACCGGCTGGCTCATTCCGCCGGTGCTGCTGCTGCTGGATGCGTGGCCTTATCGGCGGCTCGATCGCCGCGCGATGGTCGAGAAATGGCCCCTCTTCGCGATCGCCCTGATCGGCGGCGCGGTCGCGTTCGTGTCGCAGCGCAGCTCGATGGGACGGGCGCGAATCGTGCCGCTGGAGGATCCCTTCGAGAGCCTCTGGGTCGTGCTGCACAACGTCGGCCTGTACGCCTCGACGCTGCTGCTGCCGCTGCGGCTCTCGCCTCAATACCCGCTGCCGGAACGGGCGGCGATGACCATGGCCGCGCCGGCGTTTCTCTTCGGTGCGGGGGTCGCGCTGCTGATCGCAATTCTGGCGGCGCGGAGTACATGGAGCCGCGGCCGCGCGTTTGCCGTCGCGGTCGTCGGGTATCTCCTGCTGCTGGGGCCGGCGATCGGCGCGGTCGAATACATGGGAGCGATCGCGGCGGACCGTTTCCAGTATCTGCCGATGCTGCTCCCGCTGGCGGCGATCGCCTTGGTGATGCCGCGCTTCCCGGCAGACCGCCGAGGTCGGCTTGCCGCGGTCATCGCGGCCGCGGTCATCCTCGGCATGGGAGTCAAGACCTTCCGTCAGCAGGCCGTATGGCAGAACAGCGTCAGCTATTACCGCGCGGCGCTGGATTTCGCGCCCGAGAATCCCGACGCGACCTATGGCCTGGGCCGCGCGCTGTATGAGCGGACGACCGGCGCGCGGCCGGACGATCCTGCGGCGCGGAAGGAGTTCGCCGATGCGCAATCGCTCTTTGAATTCACGCTGAAGCTGCGGCCGACCTATTCGCTGGCCTATTTCGCGCTGGGGGAGTTGTGGATTGAGCGGGGCGAGGCGGAACGGGCGCTGCGGATCATTCGCGAGGGACTCGCGCAACCGGGAGCGGATGAGAGCGGGCGGTTTCTGGAGGGGCTGGCGCTGACGCACCTGGGACGTCCCGCCGAGGCGGCAACGTGCTACGAGGAATACCTGTCGCGGCGACCGACGCGGCGCGAGGCGCTGCGGAATCTCGCCAACGCCTATAGCCGGCTGGGGCGATGGCCGGACGCCGAGCGACGTTACGCGCAGCTTGTCGCGCTCGATCCGGCGGACGATCAGGCTGCCTATGGACTGGGAATCGCGCGCATGACGCTCGGCGACCCCGGGGGCGCGGTCGGACCGCTGCGGGCCGCACGGGCGCTGGCGCCGCGAAACGCAACCACGCAATACGCGCTGGCCTGCGCGCTGGCGGCCGGAGGCCGGCTCGCGGAAGCGGGCGGCGAACTGGAACAGGCGCTGCAACTCGATCCGACCCTGATCCCACGCGCGAATCGCCAGCGCGAGCTGGCGCTGCTGCGGAACGACCCGCGCTGGCGCGAGCGGCTGGACGACGCGGTGACCCATGAGGACCCGGCCGCGACGGAACCGACGCGATGACGCACGAGGCGAAACACGATCGCGCGAATCCACCGGCCGCCGCGGCGGCGCCCCATCGCGGCGCGCCGAGCGCGGTGGGGGGTCGTGCGCCCCGCGCGGGATGGGAGCGTCTGGCCATCGCCGGAATCCTGCTTGGCGCGGCGGCGCTGCGGCTGGCGGCACTGGAGAGGCTGCCGCCGGGCATGAGTCAGGATGAGCTGATTCGCGGATATGACGCCTGGTCGCTGTGGGAGACGGGGCGCGACTTTCACGGCGTGGCGATGCCCGCCTATCTTGAGGCGTTCGGTCCCGGCGATTATCCCGCCGCCATCTCGGCCTATCTGACCGCGCCGCTGACGGGACTCTTCGGACTGCGCCAGGCCGTCGTGCGGCTGCCGATCGCGCTGTCGGCGATCGCGACGGTCTATCTCCTGTGGCGCTGGATGCGGCGCGAGTTCGGCGCGGTCGCGGCGCTGGCGGCGGCCGCGTCGCTGGCAATGTCGCCGTGGCATCTCTTCGTGAGCCGGATGGGGTTCGAGGGATTGCTGACGCCGTTTCTGGTCACCTGCGGCTTCGCGTGGCTGGTGCGCGCGCCGCAAGAGAACGAAGCGACCTCGGCCGCCGGAATCGCGCGGAGGAAAGGCTTCGGGCAATGGTGGAAACCGATCGCGGCCGGTTTCTGCCTGGGAGCGGCGATGTGGACCTACGCCGCGCCGCGATTCCTGCTGCCGCTGCTACTGGCCGCGTGGGGCCTGTTGCGAGTTCTGGCGGCGCGGACGGCGAACGACGCGGAGGCAGACCGCTCGGCCACCGCCGCGACGCGAATGAGCCGGCGGATCCGTTCGCCGTCGCTGCTCCCATTCCTGATCGGCCTGCTCGCGGGCGCCGCGCCGATGGTGACAGCGCTGGTGAGACATCCGGAGCAGGTCTTCGCCCGACCGCGTCACATCACGACGGTCGGCCGGCAGGATTTCTCCGAGACGGTGGAGCGCGTCGCCGCGGCCTACGCGCGCCATTTCGATCCGCGATATTTCTGCATGTCGGGCGAGCCGATCGCGCAGTTCCTCAAGTATCGCTACCGCTTCGCCCATACGTTCGAAGGGCCGCTCATTCTGCTCGGCGCGCTGATTCTGCTGTCGCGCGCGCGGCGCTCGCCCGTGGCGGGGTTTCTGCTGCTGTGGCTGCTGCTCTATCCCGTTCCGGCGGCGCTGGCGGATGACCTCGGTCCGCATTACGTCCGCAGCATCCTGGGGCTGCCGCTTCTGCCGATCCTCGTCGGCATCGCGGCCGCGGAAGTGATCGGCCGGCTGGCGCGGTTCGGCCGCGCGGTCGGTGCGACGGCCGTCGCCGGGCTGCTGCTGCTTTCGGCGCAGGCGACGACCGGCATCGCGCGATACTATTTCGGCGAATTTGCCGCCGACATCGGCTCGGTCTATCGCACCGATCTGCCGGACGCGTTTCGCTGGCTGCGCGAGACGGGGCGGCCATACGACGTTTTGCTGGTGCTCTTTCCGCGCAACCAGGCATTTGCCATCTATCTGTTTCACGCGCGGGTGGAGCCCGGCGCCGCCCGGCAGGCGGAGATCGAGCGGCGGCCCTGGGTGCAGGGCTTCGAGCATGTGCTGCGGCTCGGCGGCGCGTGGTTCTGTCCGCCGCCGTCGATCGACCCGAACTGGACCGAGCAGGAAGCGCCGCGAATCATCCGCGCTCAGCCGCCGGGCACGCGCATCATCCTGATCGAGCTGCCCGGCCAGACGCCGCAGATTCCGGCGATTCACGCGATCCGCAACGCGGATGGACAGGTCGAGCTGACGATTCACGAGCTGGTCGTTCCGCCGCTGCCGCCGGGGATGTCTTCACCGGACGCGCCGCGGTCCTCTCAACCGCCGGAGCCGCAACGATGATCCGCGTGACGCACGTCGTGCAGTCGCTCGATCCGGCGTGGGGCGGAATCGCACGCGTACTGCCGGAGCTGGCGCTGCGGCTGCGCGCCGGGCGTATCGAATCGACGATCGCGACGCTGACGGGCGGGCGATACGGACGGCCGCCGCCGATCGACCTGGAGGTGCGCGCCTATTCCGCGTCGGCGGGGCGGCTGGGGCGCTCCCGGGCGTTCGCCGAAGCAGTCGGCGCGCTGGTGCAATCGGCCGACGTGGTGCACCTGCATGGCCTGTGGACGCATCAGAACTGGTGCGCCGGTTCGGCCGCCCGGGCGGTGGCGCGGCCTTACGTGATGACGCCGCACAGCATGCTCATGCCGTGGGCGTGGCGGCGCTCCTGGTGGAAGAAGCGTCCGGCGGGCTGGCTGTTCGAGCATCGCAACCTGCGCCGCGCGGCGATGCTGCACGCGCTCTCGCCCGGCGAAGCGGAGCACATGCGCACGCTGAAGTTCAATCCGAAGATCGTCGTCATTCCGAATGGCGTCGATCTCGGCGAATTCGCGGCGCCGCGCGAGGCGCTGGCGGCGGGCGCGGCCGCGCTGGAAGCGCGCCATCCGGCGCTGGCGGGCCGGCGCTGGCTGCTCTTCGGCTCGCGGATTCACGCACAGAAGGGAGTTCGCCCGCTGCTGGAGGGGTGGCTCGACGTCGCCTGCGGCGCGGCGCGCGACGAAGCCGCCTCGTGGCAACTGGTCATCGCGGGAACTGACGAGGTCGGACTTCAAGCCGAGCTGGAAGCGGTGGCGGCGCGGCGCGGCGGACGCGAGCGCGTCACGTCGGTCGGCCTGCTGGATCGCCCGGCGCTGGCGGCGGCGATGGCGCGCGCGGAATTCCTGGTGCAGCCGAGCCTGAGCGAAGGACTCAGCCTGTCGATTCTCGAGGCGCTGGCGTGCGGACTGCCCGTGCTGATTTCACCCGCCTGCAACATGCCGGAAGTGGCGGAAGAGGGCGCCGGCATCGTGGTTCAGCCGCGGCGCGAAGAGATCGCGGCGGCGCTGCGGCGAATCGTGAGCATGCGGCCGGAGTCGCTGGCGGACCTGTCGCAGAAGGCGCGGCGGCTGGCGGATCGGTTCGCGTGGGACGGGCTGATTCCGCAGTATGTCAGCCTGTACGAGGGGCTCCGCCGGAGTCCGCGGTGAGATCGAAGATCCAGTAGCGCTCCTGTGGATCGCGATAGTGCATGCGGAATCGCCGCGTCAGCGCGTGGGCGTCGAGGGTCGACACGAGGGTCGCGGGGGCGGCGATGACGAGCGTGCGGCAGCCTTTCTGAATCGCGACCTCCACGCAGCTCATCAGATGATCGCGCACCCACTTGTTCTTGTCGCGGATCGTGGAATCCTTCACCGGGGCCTGGATGATGAATCCGCGCCGATCGATGTAATAAAGCAACTGCGGATCGCGCACGTCCGCCACCCAGCCGTCGCCGGCCAGCGCCAGCAGGCCGCCGTTGTCGGGCAGGTGACCGTGAATCTCGCGGCCGAATTCGATCTGCTGCTGAAGCACGTCCCAGTACTTGTATTGGCCCGGCTCCCACATCTCGCGCGCGGGGAAGGCGTTGTAATCACGAAGCACGGCAAATCCGCCCCATGCCTGCGCGGAGAGGAACATCAGCGTGAGCGCCGCGCCGATGCCGGCGGCCAGCGCCGGGGCGCCCGAGGGAGCGAGACGCGGCGCGAGCCGCGTGATGCCCGCGATCAGACGATCCCATCCGACCGCGGCCGCGAGCGCGAAGATCGGGATGATGGGCATCTGGTAGTAGTTGTGGACGTAGTTGACGTTCAGAAAGATGAGCACGTACGCCAGCCCGCCGAAAGCCCAGACGTGCAATATCCGCTGCATCGGACGGCGCCAGGAGAGCGCCAGCCCGATCAGCCCCAGTCCGGCGACGAGATACCGCGCGGCCCACTCGAGGGCGGCCGCGATAGGATTCATCGGCACGGCGGCCGCGAGCTGCGGCGGAACGTCGCGGCCGAGACTGCGGATGAGCGCCAGCAGCTTGGCCTGATCGGCGCGGGCCGCGAGGGCCGGAGCGCAGTGGCCGACCCAGTCGGGCATGCGCTCCCAGATGCGTCGATAGGTGCGGGATTCGGAACGCTGCCGGGGCGTGCCGAAGTACCACGCCTTGAGATGCGCGTTGAATTCGCCGGCGTTGGTGAATTCGATGCCGAGATTGTCGCAGCGCTCGTTGTTGATGTAGCTCTGGTATTTCATCCACCCGGCAAACGCCGCCAGCGCCGCGACCAGCGCGATGACCAGATCGCGCCGCCGCCAGAAACGCCAGCCGACCGCCAGCCACATCGCCACGGCGAGCGGCGGAAAGATGGTCACCACGATCGGCGGTTTGCCGGCCAGGGCCATGAAGATCGAGAGCGCCGCCAGAATCAGATCGCCGCGGCGGAAGTCGCGGAAGTAGCGCAGAAACCCGAGCAGGGACAGCAGCGTGAAACAGATCGTCGAGGAGTCGGGCATCACCGCGCGATTGAAGTAGAGATTGATGGGGGAAAAGGTGAAGACGCCCGCCGCCAGCAGTCCGGTGCGGCGGCTCCAGACCATCGCGCCGATGCGGTAGACCAGATACGTCGATGCCGCGCCGAAGAGCAGGGCGATCAGCCGACCCCACACCGGCGCGATGCCGAACAGGCGGTAGCAGATCGCGGTGAGGTATTGATAGAGGGGAAACTCGAGCTGCATCTGGCCGTCGCCGATGTAATCGACCCGCGCGACGAAGGGATTCATGCCGTCGCGCGCGAAGTTGCGGCTGGTCATGTCGGTCTGGGCCTGCCGCCAGCCGTGAACGCGCTCGATGATGTCGCTCGTCATTCCGCGCCACTGGATCGCGAGGGCGACGGCGAGAATGAGCAGCAGCACCGAGAGGTCGATCCAGCGGCCGGAGGGAGCGGCCGGATCGGGGAACAGGGCGCGGCGCGGCGATTCCATCGCGGAACGAAAGGCAGCGAAGGAGGCTGCCGCGGCGCGCGGCGCGGTGTCCGTCGAAGAGGCGGCCGGAGCGGCCGACGTGCGTGAATCGGTGCGCTTGCGCCGGGACATGACGAGCACTATATCGGCCAAATGCGAGGGGAACCCCGGACCCGCGCGGCTCGCAAGAACCGGCCGCGGCAGAGGGGCGGCGACGATCCGGTTGAACCGATGCGCAACAACTGGATTCCCGCCTGCGCGGGAATGAGGACATTTTGCGCGGGAAAGAGGACAGCCTGGCGGGGATGACGGCATCTCACGAAAAATCCACTGGCGTCCCGATTGCACCACCGCGTTATGCTTCTCACTTCGGCGCGCCGTTGCCGCAGACGCGCCGCCGTTGTCGTCACCCTCGAATCCGGGAGCCCTCCTGATGCCCTCCGCCCTGCCAGCCTCCTGCCGCTGCGCCGTGATGTCGGCCTTCAACGAGCCGATCCGCGTGCGCGACTACCCGATGCCGCGCGATCTGAAGCCGGGAGAGCTGATCATCGAGGTGGAGATGACCGGCATCTGCGGCACCGACGTGCACCTGCACAAGGGGCAGCTCGCGGTGCCGCTGCCGTTGATCCTCGGGCACGAAACCACCGCGCGCATCGCCGCCGCGGGAGGTTCCGCGGCGAAGGATTTTCTCGGCCGGCCGATTGCGGTCGGCGACCGGATCGCCTTCACCGTCGGCCGGGCGTGCGGCCAGTGCTACTACTGCCGCGTGCACAAACTGCCGAGCCGCTGCACGCAGCGGCAGGCCTATGGCGTGAACATCTCCTGCCAGTCGCCGCCCCACCTGCTGGGCGGCTACGGCCAGTATCACTTTCTGCATGCCGACACCGCGGTGTTCAAGCTGCCGGACGATCTGCCCTCGGAGGCGGTGGTCGGCGCCGGCTGCGCGCTGGTGACGGCCATCCATGGGTTCGAGAAGCTCGCGATGGGCTGGGCGGAGTCGGTCCTGATTCAGGGGGCCGGTCCGGTGGGACTGGCGGCGCTGGCGATCGCGAAGGAGGCGGGGGGGCGGCCGATCATCGTCATCGGTGGCCCGCGCGACCGGCTGGAGCGATGCAAACGGTTCGGCGCGGATCTGACGATCGACATCGACGAAACGGCCGATCCCGAGGCGCGGCGCCGGCGCGTGCTGGATGCGACGGGGGGATATGGCGCGGACGTGGTGATCGAGTGCGTCGGCATCCCGCAGGCCGTGGTGGAGGGATGGCAGCTCTGCCGCGACGGCGGCAAGTATCTCGTGCTCGGCCACTATGGCGACGCGGGGCCGGCGCCGCTGAATCCGCATCACATCACGCGGAAGGAACTGACGGTGCTGGGCACCTGGGGCAGCGAGCCGCAGCACTGGATCAGGTCGCTGGAGTTCCTGCGGACGCGCCGCGCGGAATACCCGTTCCACGAGCTGATCACGCACCGCTTCAGCCTGGATCAGGTGAATGAGGGGCTGGCAGCGGTGGCAAGCTGGCAGACGGGCAAGGCGGTGATCCTGCCGAATGGGTGAGCAGCGGTGGGATGAGATCGCGGCAATTCATTTCCCCCTTTTTCAAGGGGGGGCCAGAGGGGTTGCAATGAAGCCGCGAACACACGAGACCAACCTCCCCTGCCCTTTCTTGAAAAGGAGGGGAAAAAACCCAGAAAAAGAGGGGAATCACCAACCCGCGCATCCCGCCGCGACGCGCCGTATTCTCACCCACCGGTGAACGCGGGCGCCTCACTCCTTTTTTGAGGTGGGAAGAGCGGCCCGTTCGGAAGCTTCAGAGGCCACCGGCCTGCGCGGCCTGCTCGGAAACGGGTGCAACCTGATGCGCCGAGTCGCGACGCTGATCGCAATCATTCATGCGACCGCACCGACGTCACTCGTCCGCGGCGACGCGCTGGATGAGCTGCGACAGCGCGGCGCGCTGGTCTGGGGAGGCGATCAGGAGGGGGGCGGGCCCTACGTTTATCCCGATCCGAACGATCCGAATCGCGTGGTGGGATTCGAAGTTGATCTCGCCGACGCGCTGGCAGCGAAGCTGGGAACCACGGCGAAATTCTTTCAGGCGGACTGGAACACGCTGCCGGAGTTCCTGCGCGCGGGAAAAATCGACGTCATCCTGAATGGATATGAATGGAGCGCGGCCCGCGCGGCGCAGATGCGGGCGACGCGTCCCTATTACCTCTATGAGCTGCAACTGCTGGCGCGGGCGTCGGACGACTCGATCCTCGGCTGGGAGGATCTGCGGACGCGCGCAGGGCGGCGGCGATCCGTCAGCGTGCTCTCCGGCAGCGCGGCGCTGACCTACCTGCGGGTGCACTGGGCGGGCGACGTCGACATCGTCGACTACAACGGCAACACCGACGCGATGATGCAGGTGCGCAACCGCGTTCACGATGCGACGCTGCCGGACCTGCCGGTGGCGCTCTTCTATCGCCATCGACCGCAGGGGCAGGGGCTGAAATTCGTCGGCCCGCCGGTCGGACGCGGGGCTTACGTCATGTTCGTGCGGCCGGAGGAGGCACGGCTGACGGCGGCGCTGGATCAGGCGATCGAGGCGCTTTACCGCGACGGCATGCTTCGCCGCATCTACGAGAAATACGGCATCTGGAACGGGACGCAGGCGACGCTGCTCGAGACGCGCGCCGACGCGGCGGCGAAGTCCGACGGGCCGCAGGGGAACCCCGGCGACGCAGGAGATTCGACAGCGGCGGTCGCGCCGGAGGAGCAGGCGCCGCGTGGCTGGCAGGTGGTGCGGAACTACAGCGGCATCCTGCTGAAGTCGGCCGGGATGACCTTTCTGCTCTCGGTCCTCTCCATGCCGATCGCGATCCTGATCGGCCTGCTGGTCGCGCTGGGACGGATCTACGGGCCTGCCTGGCTGCGGCTGCTGCTGGCGATCTATGTGGAAGTGCTGCGCGGCACGCCGGTGATGCTGCAGCTCTACGTCATCTACTTCCTGCTGCCGGAGATCCTGCCGGTGCGTCTGGATGCGATGGTCGCGGCGGTGGCCGGACTGGCGATCAACTACTCGGCGTATGAGGCCGAGATCTATCGCGCGGGGCTTCAGGCCATCCCGCGCGGACAGATGGAGGCGGCGCTGGCGCTGGGGCTGTCGCGCGGGGCGGCGCTGCGTTACGTGATCGTGCCGCAGGCGGTGCGGATCGTAGTGCCGCCGGTGACGAATGATTTCATCGCGCTGTTCAAGGATACGTCGATCTGCTCGGTGATCGCGGTGACCGAACTGACGAAGCAGTACAACGTGCTGGCCAACAGCAGCGGCGCGATCGTGGAGCTGGCGGGGCTGACGGCACTGCTCTACCTGGCGATGAGTTACCCGCTCTCGGTGGCGGCGCGGCGGCTGGAGCGGCGGATGGCGGAGACGGCGACCCCCGTCCCGACGATTTGAGGAGCGCCGGACGATGATCCGCATCGAAGGAATCAGGAAACGCTTCGGCCCGCTGGAGGTGCTGCGCGGTGCGTCGATGTCGGTCGGGCGGGGAGAGGTCGCCGCGCTGATCGGGGCGTCGGGCAGCGGCAAGAGCACGCTGCTGCGCTGCCTGAACGGGCTGGAGAGCCACGACGACGGCGTGATCGAAATCGCGGGACAATCTCTGCCGCCGCGGCAGTCGCCGGATCGGCCGTCGCCGGCGATGCGGGCGCTGCGCCGCCGCGTGGGAATGGTTTTTCAGCAATTCAACCTCTTTCCGCATCTGTCGGTGCTTCAGAACGTGATGCTCGGGCCGATCTATGCGCACGCCACGCCGCGGGCGGAGGCGGCGGAGCGGGCGCGGGCGCTGCTGGCGCGCGTGGGACTCGCCGACAAGGAGCGCGCGCGACCGGCGACGCTCTCCGGCGGCCAGCAGCAGCGCGTGGCGATCGCACGAACGCTCGCAAATCAACCTGAAGTGATCCTCTTCGACGAGCCGACCAGCGCCCTGGACCCTCGTATGACGGCCGAAGTGCTGGCGGTGATGGCGGACCTGGCGGGCGAGGGGATGACGATGCTGGTGGTCAGCCACGCGATGGGCTTCGTGCGGCGCTCGGCGGGCACGGTGCACGTCTTCGCGAAGGGGGAAATCGTCGAATCGGGGCCGCCGCAGCAGATCTTCGAGGGGGCGAACCATCCGCAGACACAGGCGCTGCTGGCGGACGCGGAGCAGACCTAGCGGTTGCGGAAGCGACGGGCGATCCGGCCCGATCGCCGCATGCGCCAGACCGAGAAGAGAATGATCGGGACGAAGCTGCTCAGCCCCGCGCCGCAGGTGCCGCACATGCCGCAGGGGCCCATCATCCCCGTGTCGCCGAGGTCGCAGGCGTCGCCCATCGCGTCGCCGTCGGAGTCAACCTGGTCTGGGTTGGCGTTCTGCGGGCAGTTATCGACGCAGTTGGCGACGCCGTCGCCGTCGTCATCGGTTTCCTGCATGTCGCAGCCGCAGGCGCCGACGACGATCTTGTTGGGGTCGGAGTCGCATTCGTCGCAGACGTCGCCGGCGGAGTCGCCGTCGTTGTTGGCCTGATCGTTGTTGGGGACGAAGGGGCAGTTGTCGCAGCCGTCGGAGATGCCGTCCTCGTCGGTATCGACGGCGTCGTCGCCGACGGTGCACAGGTCATCTTCGTCGGGGATGCCGTCGCCGTCGGTGTCGACTCCGGCCACGACCACCAGCATGATCTGATCGGCGGCAGGCTGCATCGCGGGCGGAAAAACCATCAGGTTGCCGGTGGGCGTGCCGTCGATGCAGAGCGTGAAGAGCGCGTGGGAGCCGAGCGGATCGTCGCTGAAGACGAGCGGCTTGTTGTCCGAGCGCAGGATGAAGAAGGCCAGCTCGTCGGGAATCGCCCCCGGCGTGTAATTCGACAGCGCGCTGAACTGGAAGGTGACCTGCGAGCCGAACGAATTGAAGACCACCGCCAGCTGGTTGAAGAAGAAATCATCCTCGATCGTGGTGCTGGCGGCGGGCATCCCCATTCCGCCCTGAACCAGAATGATGTCGCCAGTCACCAGGCCGCCCTGCGTCTCGGGCAGGCCGAGCACGGCGTCGGAAGTGAAGTTCTGGATGGTGATGAGATTGGCGTTGGCGTTGCTGCTGGTGAAGTCGAAGACCAGCTTGCCCGACGTGCCGGCGACCGCGGTGGTGTCGAGCGTCACCGTGATCGGCTGGGCCGACGCGGTCGAGGCGGCCGCCATCAGCAGCGCCGCGGTCAGACAATGAATCGCGCGTCGGGGGAACTGAGTCATCGTCACGGTCCTATCCAGA
>Ga0187894_10003065_pt1 | contig 19158 bp, 23 predicted proteins | sample GBC1701081metaG_FD_136650 | JGI IMG/M metagenome (GOLD analysis project Ga0187894, IMG submission 136650) | White microbial mat communities from a lava cave in the Kipuka Kanohina Cave System on the Island of Hawaii, USA - GBC170108-1 metaG ...
CTGCACGCCCCGGCGTAGGCTCGCCCTCAAGGTATCGACCAATTGCCCGAACATACGGCCACATCTCCGGGCGCCTTACGTAGCCAAGAATGTCGGAAGGAGCGGCGCTAGACGTTGGTCGTCGTGAGGATGCCTCGACAAGGTACCCAATATCGATGTCAAGTGTGCGCGATATCGCCACCACTGTTGCTAACATGGGCTCGGTGAGTCCTCGCTCGAGGACAGATAGCGAGCCGACACTGACGCCGGACTGTTCGCTAAGGTCATTGATGGACAGCCCTCTCGCTACTCGAATCTCCCGTATCCTTGGCCCTACTGATTTGCCGTCGTATGCGATGCTGCACGCTCCATCACCTCTGGTTTGGTGCAGTTATATGGTTGCGCAGCCGCTGCTTAAAAGCGTTGCGGTGCATTGGCTGCCTTAGGGAAATAGTAAATTGAATGCTGAACCTGTTTTTTCTTAAATTTTAAAAGTAGATTTAGAAATTTATTTGATTTTGTTGTTTATAAAATTTAAGATAAAAAAAGTTGAAAAATCAATAGAAAGGCATTCTTGTCAAGACATACAAGACAATAGCCACAATCGCAGCTATCGCGAAACTTGCCGCAACACCAATCTTGACTAATTCCTTCTTTTCCTCTTCAGACATACCGTAAGATGACTGTGAAATAGGCATACGGTACGCATATGAACTAGGACTTGGTACTCTACGTGATTTTGTTTTTGCCATTAAACTCACCCCTTTAATGTGATTAAAAGCCAGATGGGTATAAAAAGATTGCGATTACATCAAAGCCATTTCTTTGCATTTGGTCTACGATGAGGACAACCCGGCCAACAACAGGGACGGCGTTTTCCTTTCAAAAGGTCCTCTTGTGCACGCTTGATGTGCTCTTTTCTTGTTTCAGGCTTCTTAAAGAAAGTAATCCAACATATCCATTCATTGCGCGCAAGCGGTGTAAGGTCGTTCCATGCTGCTCGCAACTTTGGAACAGAAGTAAGAGCTTTTCGTAAATCTATCGGAACTTTGTGCACAACACCATTTTCAAGTTCTTTTTTATTCATATTGATTTCAACCAAACTCACTAAACCGGCCGAGGCAAAGACTTCTGAAGCTTTGGCTTATAAAAATTCATTAGCAAACTATTAGAGACAACGCTAACGCTTGAAAACGCCATCGCAAGACCCGCTAAAATAGGGTTTAGCATCCAACCAGTAAATGGGAAGAAAACACCCGCCGCGACCGGAATAAGAACAACATTATACGCGAAAGCCCAAAATAAATTTTGCTTTATTTTTCGCATAGTGTATGTTGAAAGAGAAATCGCCGTAACAACATCACGAACATCGTTTTTCACTAAAACAATATCGCCCGCTTCAATCGCGATATCAGTTCCAGAACCAATCGCTATCCCAACATTCGCCTGCGTTAAAGCCGGAGCGTCATTAACACCATCGCCAACCATCGCAACCTTGAAACCTTGCGCCTGAAGCTCTTTTATTTTCTGAACTTTCTGACCAGGAAGAACCCCTGCCAAAACATCATCAATACCAACCAAACTCGCAATAGCCCTCGCAGTCCTCTCGTTGTCACCTGTGATTAAAAGAACGTGCTTACCCATGCGCTTAAGCTCATCAACAGCTTCCTTCGCGAAAGGCTTCAACTGGTCCGCAACAGCGATAACACCAACAACACTCTTACTTCCTGAAACAAACATAACAGTCTTTCCTTGCGTTTCCAAATCAGAAACAACCTGCTCAATTTCCACAGTTGAGATTTTCAAATCAGACATTAAAGCGCGATTGCCAAGAGCGATACCTTTACTCGCATATTTCGCTTTAACACCTTTGCCCGGAACAGACTCAAAATCTTTAGGCTCAACAACTTTTATATGACTCTCTTTTGCTGCAGTTAAAATTGCCTCTGCAAGAGGGTGCTCGCTGCGCTTCTCCAAAATTGCCGCAATCTGAAGAACACCTTCTTTTGTTGACTTACCAAAAGGAACAACATCCGTAACTTCTGGCTTTCCAACTGTTAACGTTCCAGTTTTATCAAAAACAATATGAGTTACGCTTCTCACTTTTTGCAAACTCTCGGCGTTTTTAATCAATATACCATACTGTGCGGCTTTACCTGTTCCAACCATAACAGCAGTAGGAGTCGCAAGACCAAGAGCGCAAGGACACGCGATAACCATAACAGCAATAAAAGAAGTCAAACCAAAAGAGGTGTAGCCAAGCAAATACCAAACAACAAAACTCAAAGTCGCAATAACCATCACTGCCGGAACAAAATAAAACGAAATAGTATCGGCGAGTTTTTGAATGGGAGCTTTTGACCCTTGCGCATCCTCAACCATCTTAACAATATGCGCAAGAACAGTATCCTTTCCAACATTAGTCGCTCTAATTGTGAAACTTCCAGTTTTATTAAAAGTTCCAGCAATAACTTTAGACCCGACAATTTTCTCAACAGGCAAACTCTCACCAGTTAGCATACTCTCATCAACGGAAGAATAACCATCTTTAACAAAACCATCAACAGGAATTCTCATCCCTGGCTTCACAACAACAATATCTCCAACAATAACTTCCTCAATTGGAATTTCAACTTCCTGCTTGTTTCTAATTATAATAGCTGTTTTTGGCTGCAAACCAAGAAGTTTTTTTATCGCGGCGCCAGTTCTGCCTTTCGCAACGGACTCTAAAAATTTGCCAAGAATAATAAACGCGACAACTAGCCCTGAAATCTCGAAATAAAGCTCGCTTGGAAGCGCTTTTTCTAAAAATATCAGAACCATAACGTAAATACTATAAATGTACGCGACGCCTGTACCCATCGCGATTAAACTATCCATATTTGGCATCCAATTTAGGAACATGCTTCTAAAACCCTTACTGTAAAAATCCCTTCCAGCAAAAATAATCGGAGTCGCAAGAGCAAACTGAACAATAGCGTTAACATAATTTGGCATCATAGGCATCGGAAGACCAATCATATGACCCATCGTCATGTAAAGAAGAGGAATTGCGAAGAAAAATGAAAGAATAACTCTTCTTTTCCAATAAGCAACTTCAGGCTCCTCGCCGATTTCTTTATGACTTAAAGGTTCAGGAGAATACCCTGCGTTCGTTATTGCGTTCATAATCTCATCAACAGAAATTTTTGAAGGGTCATAAGATAATGACGCAGTCTTTGTCGCAAGATTCACAGAAATATCCTTCGCGCTTACTAATTTTTCAAGCGTCTTCTCAATAATGTTCACGCAATGCTGACTTTCCATATCAGAAACTCTGAAAGTAACATTCTCGCCCGCATTGATTGGTTTTTCTTTCCCGACCTTATAACCCAATTTCATTATTGTTTTGTCAATTATCGGACGAGCAATAATTTTAGGGTCGTACTTAACATACGCCTTGCTTGACGCGAAATTAACAGTAGCGTCAGACGCTCCCGCTTTTTTTAATTCAGTCTCGATTTTAAGCGCGCAAGAAGAACAATGCATTCCTGAGATATCAAATGATTCAGAAACAAACTTTGATTTTTCTAAAAATTCCTTCTTGTTTTTTTCAGATTCAAAATAATAGACTTTGCCATCTACTAACGCCTTATACCTTGCCGTAATAGGGTTCACTTCTTTTTGGGACACTGGGTCCTTTGCCATACTTGATTTGTTAATTGACATTCCTATAAATAGGTTAGGAATCTTAAATATATAAATATATCGGACTTCCGATAGTATTTTTTGGCAATAAGAATTATAAATAGCACATTCCTAATTGGGCGTAATGATAAAAGAGCTGATAATATTCATAATTTGCAGTTTCATTCTTATAAAAGCGGCGCAGTACGCTGTTCGATCGGTCGGTAAACTCTCACGCGCGATGCATTTAACCGAATTTGTAACAGCGTTTATCGTTGTAGCAATAATATCCGCTCTTCCAGAAACATTCATTTCGGTCCTTTCGGCAGTTGACGGCGTCCCAACAATTGGCGCAGGAACACTCTTAGGAGGAAACATCGCGGATTTAACAATTGTTTTAGGACTTGTGGGCCTTGCAGGACATCCAATAAAAATTAGAAGCTCAATGATAAAAAGAGACCTTTGGCTCGCAGCAGTAGTTCTTTTACCCATAATATTGGCCTTGATAGGGGGACAACTTTCACGAATAGATGGAGCAATACTAGTCGCGGCAGGAGTTGCGTTCATTATTTTAATGCTAAAAGAGCAAAAACATTTTCACAAACCATTCAAAGAAAAAAATCACTGGATTTTCCACCTGGGAATTTTTATCGCAAGCATAGGCATTATGCTTCTTGCAGCCCATTACATTGTAGATTCATCAGTTAGCATCGCCGACTATCTTGAAATTCCAAAATTAATTGTTGGCGTCGTATTAGTTGCCCTTGGAACAACACTTCCTGAACTAACATTTTCTATACGCGCGGTAAAAGCAGGACACCCTGAAGCAGGAATTGGAGATTTGCTTGGCGTTGTAGTTGTTGACGCCACAATAGTTATGGGACTTGTCGCTATCGTAGCACCATTCACCATAAACGTCTTTTTGTGGAGCATTTTGGGAGTTTTCACAGCGTTCGCAGTAGGATTCGCACTACTCTTTATGAAAACAGACAGTTTACTCACTAAAAACGAATCAATGGCACTAATATTGTTTTACGTCGCTTTCGTAATCACTCAGATTTTAATCCACTAATGTTTTTTAAAATAAAATCAACACGCTCTTTAACAGACATCGATGGCACTATTATGGGCTCATAATTGAAAATTTTGTACGCTTCAACCGTTAATTTGTGAATTGCGTCGCGCTCTTCTTTTGACTCCCATCTTATTCCATCTTTTTCATACTGCTCTAATTGCTCTAAAATGAAAACTTTATCGTAGCGTTTATGATTGAATTCTTCTCCAGGAATTTTTTCTAAAACTCCTAGGAAATGCGAAAACGCGTGAACATCAACCAAACCCCTATCGAAAAAAACTATTTCATCAAAATTCTCAAATAATTTTTCTCTCTTATTTTGCATTTTCGCCAAATGAGTCTGAAATTTTAAGCGCTCATCTTCTCCTCCGTGAGGAAACGTCGGATATAATTTTTTATTTATTAAATAACGGCTAGCCTCTCCAATAACAACATAGCCACGTCTGAATAACTCAACTATTGTTTCCGTTTTTCCGGAACCAGAACCTCCAGCTATCACTATTTTCATAAATACCCCACAACTTCCAAAAGATTATTTACTGCTATAATTTGAGTATTTGAGATTTTCTGTTCATTATAAGGTCTTTTTATCCCAAAAGCACGCAAACCCTCACTAACTGACTTCTGCAGAGTTTTCACATTGTCCTCTACGATCTCAGTGATTCCTCTTTGCCTGCAAACAGCAACTTTATCTTTTTCGTTCAGAACAGGAAGATGTCCCAATCCATAAGATTCAAACCATTGCAGGGTGTAAGGCATAATACGCTCCTCTCTTGCCGTGCAGATAAGAATATTTCTCTTTTCAGAAATTTTCAGCAAACCTTCCTTCGCGAATTCCATTAACGGCAATGAAAGATAATTCTTCGCATCAATATACTCTTTATGCCACTTATGATACTTTTCCCAATCAATCGGAGTCATATCTTTTTCTAAAATATCAGTCAAATGATAAGATGTTTTGTAAGTTTTGTTAACAAACTCAGTAAAGTGTTCATGCCACTGACTTATAACTCCGTCGATATCAATCATAATTTCTTTCATTTTAAATCACCTTTTGCATCGCTCTTTTTAGAAAAAATATTGATTGAAATTGTTTAAATAGAATTGCGTAGAAATAACTCTGGGAAAGAGTTAATAAATGGAATTTGATAAAATAAAGAAATAAAAAACATAACAATTCGTTGTATGGCGCTGGCAGGATTTGAACCTGCGAACCCACTAAGGGAAAGGATCTTAAGTCCTCCGCATTTGACCGCTTTGCTACAGCGCCGCAATAGGGTTAGTAAGGCGTTCTTTTATAAAACTAATCCCCCAAACATTTAAAAAGAAAAGATAAGCGTCACAAGGATACGCCTCTGTAGCATAGTAGCTATTGCGCGACATTGGTAACTAACGTCAAAGATGTCGAGGTCGGGGGTGCAACTCCCCCCAGAGGCTTCAGCCAATGTATTGTGAGCCCTCGATTTTGGGCCCAGACTGAGCCTAAACTTGTATAAAAACAAACGGCTTCTGAATCCGGGGCATTGAAATGAGCTGCCGGATTTATAATTTTCTATCAGAGTTTATGCGAGCAAGGTAAAAAGTCCAAATGCGATAAAGAGCAAACCTGTGATTATCTTTATCGCCTCTCTAGGTAGTTTCTCTGCAACTTTAGAACCAATGAAAATGTTGAAACCTATCGCGAGAGCCAATGCCAAGATTGTGCCTATGAAAATAGATACGGGTAACGCATATTTAGCAGCGAGTAATCCTGAAGCAATTTGCGTTTTGTCACCGAACTCGCTTAGCGAAACGGTCAAGAAGGAAGCGACGAATGGTGCACCTCCAAAAGATTTCTTTTTGCTCTTTCTATGAACAAACAGTTTGACAAACTGCCAAAATCCAAGAGCCAAAAATAATATGCCAACAGCAGCTTTAAGGAAAAACAAGTCGATGGTAAACGAGAAGAATGTACCTAATGCGATAGCAATGCCGTCCATAAAAGCATGTGCTCCAAGAGCGCCAAAAAAAACACGCCACGGAGATTTGAATTGAAGAGCAAGTCCAAAAATAACAAGCTGTGTTTTATCCGCTATCTCAGACAACAACGCCAATACGAAAGCCGCACCAAACGCTTCAAGCATAAACATCAACAAGACGCATTAATTTAAAAAGCATACTGACGCCATTCTGATGAAGAAAAGAGATCTAAGCCAAACTTCGCTATTGCTCTTACGCAAGCATAGAAAAAATAATAAACTTCAACTTCTTTTGATAATCTCAGATTCAGGAGTCGCTTATACCAATCTGAGGGATTCCAATACTAAGACTGGAGCCCGCGTGAGGCTTTTCAGAAAATACTAAGCATAATACGGTTTTTTGATGTTTTTTTTGGGGAAATATAACTTGAAGAGCGTCTATAATTTTATGTTCTATACGTCGCCCTACCGTTCCCCATTCCATAGTTGCATCGGCCTTCCACTCTTCTGAACATTCCTAAGAAACTTTTCAACAAGGGCAAATCACGTTTCACTATTTTTTCATCTTTCATTCCGAATGCAAGCAAGGTTCCATTTACTATATCTCCTTGTTTCACTGAGAATTGTTTGATTGCTTGTTTCATTATTTTTTTCGAAGTTCCTTTATTGTAAGGGACAAATCTTAAATCAAATGTTGGCATGACTACTACTTTCATCTCCCCTTGGTCTCCTGGACTGTAAAGAATCGGATAGTCCATTTTGAAGCCTAATATTAACTCATAGTCATGATTGGAACCTTTAAAAACACCTAGTTTTCCTTCTCTATTGATTTCCTCTTCAAGAGAACCTATCGTTTCCCGAGGTATTCCATTTAGAAAAGTTCTAGCTTCTCCAACCGAGTAGTCCCAAACTTCAGCTTCACTTTCAAACTCTTGATGCGGCAGTTTATCTGCTGCCTTCGGAACAAGACACAAATATACAAGATCTAAATTGCTCATTTTAGTCCCCCCAGAACCAATTCTTACATCAAGACTTTAAAAAACTTACCACTATAGCGTCTTTAAATAATTTATAGTAATGAGCATAACTCCTATTTGCAATTGAACCAATTTTTGAATTGGAATTGTCTCAAAACTTGTTTTAACCGTTTGAAAAGTGTCAGCCAGCTCTTTTTCAAGAATAGGACAAATAGTTTTTGGAGCGATTCTCAAAAATTGACCCAACATCAATCCTTTTGAAAAATGACTGCTTAACCATTCATCATATTCCTCCGCTATTGAGGCATTTGAATCATATTTTTCGTTTTTCACTACTTCTGACCTAACTTTTAAACGCCCAGGCGTTACATCAATATATCTTTTCAGAACTTCATAAAATGGACTTGAGTTATCTAAAGAATCTTTCACTAAAAAAAACATTTTTTTAATAAACTCATAAGATTCCTCACTTCTATTAATCGATTCAACCATACATTCTCTTTTTGTTCTGTTGCTTAGATTCATATTCACAATTCTTTTGTCAAAGAAATATGGAATCTCAGTAACAATCGTAAACGCCCCCAAGGACTCGGCAAACTTCATTCCAGAATCACCATGATTTAGAATCTCAGAAAAATTTATTCCTTGTTTTTTGTAATGGTCCGCATAATCAGCATACCCAAAAGTTCCATAGATGGGCTTTACGAACTCCTTCAAAAAATCCTCCTCTGGAGCTCCAAGATGCAAAGGAAGCCCTAAATTTTTTGCCAATTCAATAATCTCATTCACGTGTGAAAAATTCAAAGGTTTTGAAATAAAAAAGTAAGCACCGCCAAAACCAGAATTATGAAGAGGATAAACAAAATCAGGCCTCAATCTTTCCAATAAACCTGTCAACGCAGCGGTTTCTTTTCGTTTCGGCGTCCACCTCTGACCCTCATAATTAACAGGAAAATTCCAATCAATCATTTCCTGCGCAGGCTGACGATAAAAATTTCTACAATACTTTTCCAAAGTAAGTTTTCCTTTAAACCAACCCTGATTTAGAAATGCGCCATCAGGATCAATACAAGGAATAATATACCAAGACCAGCCCTCTTTGTAATATTTGTTATTTGCCAAATATTCAGCCCAAAACAAACAAGTCAACGACCCAACAGGCTCATTAGGATGAGGAAAACCATACAAAACACCATTACGTTTTCCTGAACCGATCTTTAAACCTAAAATCTCAACTCCTTTCTCTGACTTTCCCACATCAAAAATCTCAACATCCTTGTTTTCTCCAAGTTTTCTTATTATATCATTAATCTCATCAACACTAAAGAAACCCTCATAATTTGGAACCTCATCAAGTATGGACATCATTCCCATTTCTCAATAGACAAATTAAACAAACTTATTAATAATCCCTTTCCTTTTTTAAAGAAAAATTCAAAGATTCCCACTTTAACAAAGAAACCAAACTAACTCTCTGGAACCCACCGGAGGCTTATAACTTATTTTTTGACAATAATATTATAAATACAAACACCTGAACGAAATTAAATAAAAGAGATGATTTCAAGAATTATTTTAACAATAATTGTCGGTTTAACTCTCAGCACTCTAGCTTATGCCGCAAACGTCACAAGTTGCGGAACAATAAATGAAAGCACTCTTCTTGTCTCGGACATAAACACAACTGGTACTTGTTTTACAATCAACGCGTCAAACATAGTTCTTGACGGAAACGGATTTACATTGCTAGGCAACAACTCACTGACTTTCATAGGAGTCTTAAATCCTGGATTTTCAAACGTAACAATAAAGAATATGATAATAGTCAATACCTCCCAAGGAATAGTAATATTGTCACCCTCTTCCAACACAACTACAATATTTAATAACACAATCAACACAACAAACGCCGCTTCATTAAACGGCGACGGAGTACCAATAATAATCAATAACAGCACCAACAATAATATTTCAGGAAACCGCCTTTCCACTTCTGGATCGAGCGCTCAAGGAACTATTTTCGTTTTTAACGCCACAAATAACACATTTGCCAACAACATAGTAACAACCTCAGGTTCTGACGCAGTAACGCTTCTTTTTGTCTTCAACGCAGGCGATAACAACGTCACAGGAAACACTCTTTCAGCAACCGGTCAAGGAATATCCATGCAGTCAGTCTCGCAAAGACTTCGCATTACCTCAAACAACATAACCTCAGGAGGAAACGGAATCAACATTGAAGGAGCATCAAGCAACCACACAATTTTATCTAACACAATTAACACAAATGGATCATCTGCAGTGGGGTTTCGAGTTTCCGAATCAAACAATTCATTCTATCAATCAAATAATATACAAACAATTCAGAATCTTTCTGAAGGATTCGGAATAGAAAGCGGATCCTCCTTTAACACAATAATGAGCAACACGATAACAACCTTTGACTTCGACAGCCACGGAATCGAAATGGGCACTTCTCAAACAGCAACAGATTCATAGGAAACACAATCAATATGAGCGGCGAATCATCAAAAGGATTCCTCATCGGAAACTCTACAGATACTTTAATTGAAAACAACTCAATAACTCACACGGGCACAGGCGACATGTGGGCAGTCGTTCTCAACAATGGAGCCAACAGAACAAACGTCACCAACAATGTTTTCAACATCAACAACACAATGGATTTACAATTACACGACCTCAATGGAGCCATTCTAATTAACCAATTCGTAAAGGATTACAGCATAACTAACGCGCAATTCGGAATAAGAAACACCACCGCGGGAGAACTTCAATTCCTAGAAAATGTTTCCCCAGGAAGCGGCTTTAATTTTAGCCAACAAATCTACATTTCAACCAACTTAGTTTCTGTTGATTCAACATCCCAGCCAGCGTTCAACGTATCAGCAAACTTATCATTTTTCAACATCAACGCGATAGGAATCACCAACAGAACACCATTCCGAAACGGAGCGCCCTGTGGAGGCATTTGTACGCTAATACAAGATGCAGACACATACATTTTCAACGTTACTCAATTTACAAACTATAGCGTGGGAGGACAGGAAGTTATTGTTTTCACATTTGACAAAAGAGACACTCCTGACCCAGTTTCACCAGGCGCGCAACTTAGCTATACAATCTTTATCAACATAACAAATGGAACAATGTACAACGCCGTAGTAAACGAAACATACCCATCAGGCGTCACATTTGTTTCAAGCTCTCCAGCTCCTACATCAGGCAACGGCACGTTCTCTCTTGGAAACTTGTCCGCAGGCAATTACTCAATAAATATCACAGTAAACGTAACAGCCCCTGCAGGAACAACACTTGAAAACACTGTTAACCTAACTTTTGAAAACTCATCAGGAACAGCATTTATTTTCAACGCAACAGCATCAACAACAGTAAGTTCACCATCTCAAACATCCGGAGGAGGTGGAGGAGGCGGAAGCAGCGCAATCATCTGTCCACTAAGCTGCGCGAAAATGAGCGAATCTGAACGCGCAAAAAACACATACTGCTCATCAGTATGCCCGACTTCATCTAAACCTTCCTCACCCATTGAATATTCAGTACCAAATATGCCTTTGAAAGAAAACAATAAACAAACTATAAAATCAAATGAACAACCATACAAACCAAATCAATACCAGCCAATAAAAGAAATTCCGGTTGCAACCAAAGAAAACTCAAACGTTCCATTTTATGTCATCTTACTACTTGCCGTAACAAGTTTTGCCACAACCATTTACTTTTTTACAAAGAAAAAATAATTCATAGATGCCTTGCTTTTTCAAAAACTTAAAATCATTCCAATTCTTTTCTTAACGTCTTGTGCGCTCTGTTTACCGCTTTGAACTTTTCCACATTGCCTGTTGGAGTGTCAGGATGATGCTCTTTTGCTAAATCCTTGTATCTTTTATTGATAACAACCATATCTTTTTCATCTTCATTAAGACCAAGAGTTTCTCTCGCGGCTTTTCTTTGCTCAACAATATCTTCATCTTCAGTAAACTCATTAATAAAATCGTGAATTTCTTTTTCGCCAGAAAGAACAGCTTCAACTTGACCTGAAATAACCTGCAAAACAACGTACAAATTCTCAACATATTTTTTTGACAAAGAATAACTGCAGTACAACCTTCTGCCTTCCATAAACCACTCCGCGAACGCAGGGGCGTTTTTTAGCGCGAACTGCTCAAGAGGAACATACGTTTGGTCTTCAGAAACACCTAACTTACCAAGCGCATCTATAATCTTGTTCTTGAACTGCTGAGCTTGCCTGTTAAAAGAGTCTTTGACTACAAAAGCCTTAAACTTCATTCCTTTAACTGTGACTGTATCCATATTAATTCACTACATACATAGAATCCCAAGACCCCTTTATAAAGGGTGGTCTTTTTATCATAAGATAAACTAATTTATCTTACTGACTTATACCCGCCTTCTACTCCGCTCTTTGATAAATCAATCTGCCAAAGCTGAACTTTTCTCGCTCTAAAAGCTCCCGCGCAAGAAAGCAAATCTTGAACTTTTTTTGACATAACCCCTTTAAAAACACCACTTTTGTTTTTAAAATTTATGTTAAAGGTACGGCTAAACGTATGAAAATCTCTTAAACCATTTCTTCCTTCATACATTCAACAATATTAGGAAGGTGACAAATATGGCAAAAGAAATGAACGCATTGGACATATCGTCTTGGGTGCTTTGCACCATCGGAGCCCTAAACTGGGGACTAGTCGGAGCGTTTAACTTAAACGTTGTGGCTATGCTTGGCGACATGATCGCAAAAATAGTTTACATTTTGGTAGGAGTCGCAGGTTTAATCAGCCTTTGGGGCATGTTTAAACACTGGGGCAAGTAATACAAGAAATTTTTAATTAATTTTTTTATTTTTTTGCTGATTCTAAGATGCATAGATTTTATAAACAAAGACTATGGACTGCCCTGCATGCAGGACTTAAAATGCTACGCGCCAATTATCGTTCGCATAGGACTTAGCTTAGTAGTCTTATGGTTTGGCATTAACCAACTAATAAGACCTGATTATTTCATAGGATACCTTCCAACGTTCCTTTTTGAAAGCAGTTACGCAACAATCTTCATAATATTAAACGGATTATTTGAAATAATATTGGGCGCTTTCTTAATCGCAGGCCTTTTTACACGCATCGCAGCGATAATACTCGCGATTCATTTATTTTTCATCGCAATAAGCCTCGGATACAACGAAAACGCTATCCGGGACTTAGGATTAACATTGGCACTATTTTCAATATTTTTAGCAGGAGAAGACCAGTGGTGCATAAGCCACAAACTGAGGAAAACAAAATGAAAAAAACAACCGCAATAATATCAACACTGTTAATTTTCATATCGCTTCTACTGACCGGATGCGCAAGCAAAATATCTTCTGAAGGCGACCAAACAACAAACCAGGAAATTCAAAAAAATGATAATGAAAAACAGCCTGTTCAAACTGAAATAAAAGACAACAGCTCAGAAATAATAATGACAGACAAAAAACCCGTCCAAGAACAAACTCAAGACAAAATAGACACTCTGCTCGCCGATGGAACTTACACTGATTTAGTAATGTACAAGTACCATAGCGGAGAAGAAAAAGTCAACATTACCCTAACAATAGAGAATGACGTTATAACAAGCGCGTCAGTAGTTGGAATAAACCCCCACAGAACATCTAAATCATACCAAGAAGGGCTTAACGCCGCACTGCCAAACCTTGTTGTTGGAAAAAGAATCGACCAGCTTGACATTCCAAAACAAGTCAGCGGCGGCTCACTTACAACGGCGGCGTTTAAGAACCATGTCAAAGGCCTAATTGAGCAATGAATATAGTTTCAAAAAAAGAAACGCTCCTTGGAACCGAGATTGAAATAAAACTGCCGGAAAAATTTTCTTCTTTTTTTTCAAACTGCTTTTCAGAACTCAAAAGAATAGAAAACACATACTCAAGATTTTTAGACACTTCAGAACTATCAAAACTTAACGCGAATCTTGGAGTTTGGCATACAATATCTGACGAATTTTTGTATTTGATTGAAAAATCAGAACAAATCAAAAAACAAACGGACGGAAATTTTGACATAACACTAAAATCCACCCTTGATAATTTGGGATACGACAAAAATTATTCTTTTAAAGAAAAAAAAGAAACTAAAACTCTCATTCAAAAAATTAAGGAAGTCTTGCCTTTAATATCAATCGACAAGAAAAATAAAAAAGTGCTTCTTCGAAAACAAATAGAATTTGGAGGCTGCGGAAAGGGATTCGCTCTTGATTGCGCCTCAAAACTTCTTGACAGCAAAGGAGTCACACACTACTACATCAACGCAGGGGGAGACATATTCGCAAAACAAGACGGGCCGCCTTGGGAAATTCTTCTTGAACACCCTGATGATTCCTCACGAGTTATTGGAAAAATAATTTTAAACAAAAAAGCAATAGCGGGCTCAAACCCAAATAAAAGAAAATGGGGAAAACACCATCACCTAATTAACGCCAAAACAAAACTTCCGGCAAATGACGTAAAAGCAATCTTTGTTATCGCGCCACTTGGAATAGAGGCCGACGCCTACGCAACAGCGCTTTTTACCGCAGGATTTGAAAACGCCATACTAATTTCACAACACCTCAACATAGAAATTCTAATGATTTCTCCTGAAAACAAAATGTATCTTAGCCCAGGATTTGAAGTAGACCTTTATGGTTAGAATTCAAAATAAACCCAGCCATACAAAACCTTTTAATACTCAGTTTTCATTTATACGCTTATGAAAAGAGGAAACATAGAATTTGGAGTTCTAATCGCGGTTGCAGCCGTTGCAGCTTTTGGCGCAGTATTTATGTTCTCAGCAAACAACGACGCTTCGGCAATGGCAATTTGGACCACACCGTCAAAGGACCCAGGACAGATAACGACCTGCGAACTTGGCTGCTACCAAGACTTTGAAGGAAAAATCGTCGCAGGAACAAACCCCGCTCCACAGGCGCTTCAACACTGCATAACATACTGCAACAACTTGCCGCCGTACTAAACCTACACAATCTTTTAATACTAAACAAACAATAGGATAAAACATGAAAAAGGGAAATATCGAAATGGGCGTTTTAGTCGCTGTTGCGGCGGTAGCCGTACTAGGTGCAGTGTTTATGTTCTCAACAGACTCACCATCAGCTTTGGCATCATATGGAGATGACCCGCAATTTACGGAACAACAATCAAATTGTCTAATGGGCTGCTATCAAAACGTTCAAACTGAATCAAGAAACAACGATTATCCTTCACGACAAAGACTCGCAAGCTGCCTTGCATACTGCCAGCAAATTCCAAATTAGATAGACTTAAACGGCAAGCTTAATAAAACCCCTCTTGGTTCTATTTTCTATGCAACTTGACACTAAAGCCGTTCAAAAACGGGTCGTAAAAGCTCTTAACAAATTCATCAAAGACAAAAAAGAAATCAAAGTCAAAGAGCAATGGATTGCCCTTCAAAACCCCACGTTTTTCACGGATATTATGGAACTTGAAGGAAGATACGCTCTTAATGTAATCTTACAATTTTTGGACACAGCGCAAAAACCAATGGTTCTAATCACAATACCAATCAAAGTAAACGAGAAAACATTCCAAATCGGCGCGAACGAACTAAAAACGCAACAAGAAGTTGAAGACACATGCGAAAAAGCAGCGCTTCATTTCGCCAACATGAATTTTAGATAGTTATGCTAAACTTACACTACGAATTATACAAAACAACAAAGTTCAGCATATTCGATGAATTCGGAATTGAATTTTTCATCAAAGCGCAGCCGTTCTATTACCAATGGAGAAACGACAAAGGTTTAGACGTAATAAAATTCTCAAATCCCTTCGATATTAACACGATTGAATTTTACAGATACTCACATCACGATTTACTAAAAGGAATCGACATAGAAGAAGACATACCATCACTTGAAGGAAAAGCCGCTCTCGAATTTTTAAGAAGCGAATATTTAATATAATTCAAAAAATGACTCGAATTATGAAAAAAGGGAAGAGCAAAATAAAAGCAGAATATATCGGAATTATGGTTGGAGCTGCAATTTTAATTCTTGCTCAGCTAATACCTGAACTTAACAGCTTTTTTTGGAGATCACCAACACCTGCCCTGTTCTTTTTTGGCTCATTCATTTGGTGGATGAGCAAAGGAATAATACCTCCAGTTGGAGCATCATTATTTTTGATAGTTGTTTACACTTTAGGATTCCCAACACTCATCGCTCACGTAATGAAAAACACAAAAGGATTCTCAAAATGGATAGTTTTGGCGCTCGGCATAATTTTTTTCATAGCAACGTTTTGGGTGCTTGGAATGAGCCACTTGCACCAGCACGCGCCGGAGTTTAACTTAGAAATACCCGCACACTGAGTAAGCTTTATAAAGCAGATATTGAGAAAACAAATAAAACAAAACTTTGAGCCCGTGGTCTAGCGGTTATGACGGCTCGTTGACGACGAGCAAGTCCCCATTTCGAACCTGGGCGGGCTCATTTTTATATTTCACTTAAGATGGCAAAAAAAACTAAAACAAGCCCAATGCATTTAGCCGTTCTGGTTGCTTCCTTAGTTCTAACGATGCTATTTTATGAGGCACTTAAAACCCTGCCATTTCTTCATGAACGAATTGTTGTTTTAACCACTCTGTTTTTACTTTATTTTATAAATTGGGCGCTCCATAGACTTTTAATAAACAAAAAGAAAAACTAAGCCTTTTTCCTTAACATCTCACTGCATTTAAATAAAAGACAGACTTATTCTCAGCTAACAAGGAGGAAAACAAAATGAAAAAAATCATACTAACAATCTTAGCAATATTAATGGTGGCGTGTGCGCAGCAATCAACGCAACCAGAACAAAACGAAACTCAAGAAACACCGACAATTTGCACCCTAGAATATATGCCGTTATGCGGAATTGACAACGTAACTTACGGCAACAAATGCATGATTGACGCGGCAAAAGTTCAAATCGCATACGAAGGAGAATGTCAAACAGAACCAAAAGTTCCATCAAAACCATGCACTAAAGAGTACTTGCCTGTTTGCGGCAATGACGGACAAACATACGGCAACAAATGCATGGCAGAAGCATACAATGTTGAAATTGTTTCAGAAGGCGAATGCGCAGTTTCAAACGAAACCCAACCGCAACCATCTTCAGGAAAACTTCCCGGCGCGAAAGTCAGCTATTCAAACGGAATGTTAAGCTACTCCATACCAGTTTCAAAGCCAACTCCATGCCATGAAGTAAAAACAGACATGCTCGTAATGGAATCATATCCCGTTCAGCTAAGATTGAACATTGAAATAACCCCTCCAAAAGGAGATGTGTTCTGCGCCCAAGTAATAGCTGAACAGATGGTAGAGGGAACATTTGAAATAGACCACAAACCCGGAACATTTAGCGCATATATAAACGATGAAAAGACGTTTACACCGGAAATAAGCTAATTTTTTAATTTTTTTACTTATTTTTCCTCTATGTTTCTACATAACATTTATAAATACAAAAAGGAAAGTTTAACATGATGAAAAAAGGGGACCTTACTAGTAAGTATGTATTTTTCTCACTTTTAGGGCTTGTAATCGCGGTAAGCATTCTAATATTGTTTCCATTCTTAACAAGCATCATAACAGGAATCATCCTCGCATACGTTCTTTATCCTGTTTACAATTTTTTACAAAAAAAAATGCCGGCAGGACTTGCGGCGTTTTTAGTCGCAGTATTCATAATAATTCTTATCACAGTTCCCGCATTTTTCATAATTAAAAATTTGACAGGAGAAACACACTACGTATATCTTCGAGCAAAACAGCAAATAATGAGCGGAGAATTAATCGAGGACAGATGCTACGGTGAGGGATTTATCTGCCAGAGCGTTCGAGACATTAATGAGCTTTTGCGCGATGAAAACATAAAAACATACATAATAAACTTCCTTAACGACTTTTTAGCATACGTCACAAAAAAAATTGGAGAAATAATTTTCAGCATACCAAAACTCATCATACACTTAATGGTAATATTATTCACGGCGTATTATTCATTAAAAGACGGAAAACAATTGGTTAAAAAAATAACAAAAGTTGTGCCATTGAAAGTTCACCATCAAGATGAAATATTCAAGCAATTTAACGATGTAACTTGGGCAGTCATTTACGGAAACTTCATAGTCGCGCTTGTTCAGGGAGCTTTAGGCGCGTTTGGATTTTGGATATTTGGCATAAACGGATTCTTATGGTGGGGAATTGTAATGGCGTTCTTCGCTTTAGTTCCATTCGTTGGAACAGGAATCATCTGGTTCCCTGCAAGCGTTTATTTACTCTTATCAGGATATCTTCAAGGCGAACAAAGTCTTATCTGGAAGGGCATTGGACTTTTAATTTATGGAATATTAATTGTAAGCTCAGTTGATAACGTTATAAGACCATACATAGTTGCGGGAAGAGCAAAAGTTCACCCACTTTTAATTTTACTCGGAGTTCTCGGAGGTCTTTTCGTATTTGGAATCGTTGGATTGCTAGTAGGACCATTAATTCTCGCGCTACTTCAAACACTAGTTGGGATTCTTGAGCGAGAGAAAAATGCGCACAAAAATGGCGAATTCGACATAATAGGCAAAGAAAATCACACCAAAAAAAATAAACGGTAAAACGCAATGAAACTACGAGTCAAGGACATGGATATAGCGACAGGTGGAATACAAGTCGCCATAGTGAACGAAAAGGACGCAAGAGCACTCGACTTGCATCATATGGACAGAATAGAAATAAAAAATAAAAAAAGAAAAACTGTCGCGATGGTTGACATTGCCGAGAGCAAACGAGCCGTTCCAAAGGGCAATATAGGATTATTTGAAGAAACACTCGCATCTGTTGGAGCACGCCAAGGCACACCAGTCACAATATCAATCGCGCCAAAGCCACAAAGCGTTGAATACATAAGAAAAAAACTTGACGGCAACAGACTAAATCAAAAAGAACTCAATTCTATCATCGATGACATTGTTGAAAATAGACTATCAGACATTGAGCTCACAAGTTTTGTCATCAGCTCATATGCGCACGGAATGGATATGAAGGAAATCGCGGACTTAACACGCGCGATGGCTCAAAACGGAGACAGACTAGTTTTTAGCAAACAGCCAGTAGTTGATTTACATTCAATAGGCGGCGTTCCAGGAAACAGAACAACAATGATAATAGTTCCAATATTAATCGCCGCAGGATGCATCGTTCCGAAAACTAGCAGCAGAGCAATAACATCACCTGCAGGAACCGCAGACACAATGGAAGTTCTTTGTCCAGTATCTCTTAGCGTCACAAAACTTAAAAAAATAATTGACGATGTCGGCGGATTCATGATATGGGGAGGCTCGGTTAACTTAGCTCCTGCCGACGATAAAATAATACAAGTTGAACATCC
>Ga0187894_10003066_pt1 | contig 19156 bp, 15 predicted proteins | sample GBC1701081metaG_FD_136650 | JGI IMG/M metagenome (GOLD analysis project Ga0187894, IMG submission 136650) | White microbial mat communities from a lava cave in the Kipuka Kanohina Cave System on the Island of Hawaii, USA - GBC170108-1 metaG ...
AGCCGTCGCTGGCGGACGTGCTCTCCATGTAGATCATGCCCGGGACGCCGTTCACCTCCTGCTCGATCGGCGAGGCCACCGTGTCCGCGACGACCTGCGCGCTGGCACCCGGGTAGGTGGTTGTCACCTGGACGACGGGCGGCGTGATATCGGGGTACTGCGCGACGGGCAGTGTCGGGTAAGCGACGAGCCCCATGATGACGATCAAGAGCGCGATTACCGTTGAGACGATGGGGCGCCGGACTGGAAACTCTGCGAGCATGCGGGTTTTCAGTTGGAGGCGGCCGCGGCTTCCTGAACCTTGGGCGTGACCTTGGCACCGGGCCGGGCCTTGAGCACACCCAGCACGATGACGCGGTCGTCCGCGGACAGGCCCTCTTCGACGATGCGTGATGTACCATCGAGCGCGCTGATGCTCACCCGACGCACTTCGACCTCATCCTTGGCATTCACAATGAGGGCGTAGCGCCCTTGCTGGTCCGTCATGAGCGCGGCCTCGGGCACGAGCATCGCCTCACGCGTCGACTGCGGAAACCTCAGGCGAGTGAAATAACCCGCGAGCAGTGCCTCGTCCTGATTCTCGAAGCGGGTGCGAACCCGGAGCGTGCCGGTCTCTTTGTTGATCTCGGGCTCGACGTAGTCCACACGGCCGGAGATCTTGAACTCGGTCTGATCCGTGAAGGCGAGTTCGCACGGGCGCCATTGTCCCGGTCCGATCTGGCCCGGCTCGTTCGCGCTCAGTTTGCCGGCCTTCTCCAGTTCGCGCCGGACGGCAAGAACATCAGACTCGCTCACGTCCACCGGGACATAACACGGCGTGGTCTGCACGATCTGCGCGAGCAGTGTCGATTCTCCTTTGCCCACGAGATTCCCGACGTCCACGAGATTCCGGGTGATGCGTCCCTCCATCGGCGACCGGATCTCACAGAAATCGAGGTTGAGTTGAGCCTGCGCGAGGTTCGCGTTGGCCAGGTCGTGGGCGGCCTGCGCCTCGTCTCGCTCCGCCTTTTTTTCCCTGAGTTCAAGGTCGCTGGTGCCGCCCCGGTCGAACGCCTCCTGCGCCCGTTCGAGGGTGGTGACGGCCAGATCGAACGCGGCCTTTGCCGCGTCGACTTTCGCCTTGTTCTGATTCACAATCGCCTGATACTCGCGCTGGTCGATGACGAACAACAGGTCACCGGTCTTGACCCGCTGCCCGGGCTGGAAATTGACCTTCTCAAGGAAGCCCTGCACGCGAGCCCGAAGCTCGACGGTTTCTGAAGCCTCGACCACGCCCGTGTAATGCAGGTAGGTGGTCACGGCGCGCAGCTCCGGCTTCGCGACGATGACCTCCGGAGGGGGCGGGGCGACGTAGGCGTTGGGATTGTCGCCGCTGCATCCGCCCGTCAAATGGACAGCCAGCCCGAGGAGGACAAGATTGCCCAGCGTAGGACGGCGGTGATTCGGCCCAGTTCTCAAGCCTGTTGCCACACGGATCTCCACTTCACGACCGATTGGAGCCCACCCGACTCGAGCACAGAGTACCGACACGACGCCGCCGCAGTACCGCTTCCGTGGAACTGCCGATGTTGGTGACGCCGCGATGCGCCCCACAGGTCGGAGCAGGGCGTCCTCCGGTGCCAAAGGGAGTGCGCGGCCACACGCCCGCGGACTTCAAACGATGCTGCAGGCGGCGCGGGTCCCGACGCCGGGTAAATCCCGGATGGAGGTACGGGCACAGCGTGATCCGTCCTGACAGGCCAACGCAGCCTGTAGAAAGCGGGCGACCGGACTCGAACCGGCAACATTCAGCTTGGAAGGCTGACACTCTACCATTGAGTTACGCCCGCGCGGGTCACAATGGTAGCGGATCAGAATCGCCGGGAATCCGCGGCGATGCGCCCGTACAACTCGATTTCGCGTTCACAGTCCAGCAGCCGCAGCCGGACCTTGATCGCGAACGCGCCGCGCGCTTCCGGGTTCGGTCGCACACGAAGGCGCGCCTTGAGCAGTGACCCGTCGCGCGAAGATTCCTCCATCACTGCCGTTGCCCCCGCGGGCTCGACGGATACGACTTCCGGTTCCCCCGGTGCGCCTCCGTGCACCCTGATCGGCACGATCGCTTCGCGCTCCAGTCCTGGGCTGAGCACTCCCATCATGATCCGGGGCGTGCCGTATGCCCACGCCCACACCCGGCGCTCGGGCTCCCACTCCAGATTCTCGACCGGCAGGTCAATGATGGGCGACTCCGAGTCATCGGTTTCCACGATGAAGCGCTTCGGCAGCAAAGGTGCTTCGATCCCGGTGAGGTCCCAGCGGATCGAGTACTTCTGCCGCGGCTCATCGGTCGAGGGCTCGAAGCCGTCCAGAAATACCGGCGTCCGGAAGTTCGCCGACAAAACCCGAAACGGCCGGCCGTGAACGCTGGTGAGTTCGATCCGGCCTTCTCTTCGCTGGTGCTCGGGCTCGAAGTTCACGACCGCTCGGATTCCGTAGTTCACGTGCGCGACCGTGCGCAGATGGATGGGCTGCGCGTAATCCTTCACGACGATGTCCACGCCCGTATCCACGAATGCCGGCGCCGGCTGCGCTGTGAAACCGATCGTCAGTTCAGCGCTCCGTCCCGGCGCCACGACCTTCGTGTCCAGCTCAGCCACCGAGCAGGCGCAAGCCGGCTGGACCGATTCGATCTCGATGGGTCGGTCCACGGAATTGATCATGCGAACGCGTCCCTGAACCTTCGCATCCGGAGCGACATCCCCAAAATCGAGAAACTCAGGATCAAAGCGGACCGGCGCTGCGACGGGATTTGGAGGTCGGCGCGTCTCCCATGTGGGGCCGCGTGCCGGCGGCGGTTTGGCTGCGCCCGGCTCAGTTTGCGACCCGGGCCTCTCGCCACCCTGCGCCAGGGTCGGCGTACAGACCCCTGACACCGCCAATGACACAGCGAGCAAACGCAGTGATCGCCGTACTCGGAGAGCGGTTCCGAACACCATCCTGAAACGCCTCTGTCTCAAACCCGAACCAAACATACCTGATACTCGGCGTGATCTCGGAGGTGCCTCATGACCGCGACGGCTTTCCAGACAAACTCTGATCGTCTCGTCTCTCGAGCCCGTCCTCGCACATCAATTCTCCGCTGGCTTACGCCGTTTGCGGCCCTGTCGGCCGCAGCGGCGACGGGTGGCTGCGTGATTCGCGTCGGCGGGTCCACCCCGTTCGAAGCACGCGGCAGCGAGGCCTTGAGCGCATCCGCCCCTGTCACCCGGCTTGTGGTGCACAACCGTGTCGGAGATGTGATCGTCACCGCCGACCCCGCCGCTTCTGGAGTCACCGCCGAGGCCGTCAAGATCGGCAAGGGCCGGACGGACGAACTGGCCGACCGCGCGCTGAGCGAGATCTCTGTCTGGTTACAGCCGCGCGCGGGCGCTGCGGACGTTCTTGAAGCCGTTTCCGACCACCCCGACCAGAAGCGCGGGCGCGCGTACGCCGTCGATTGGCGCATCACCGCGCCTCCCGGCCTGGCGATCGAAGTGCGGGCCGATGTGGGAGATGTTCACGTCGAAGGTTTCGACGGGCCCGCGGACTTGCGCACCGATGTGGGTGATATCAGGGCGCTCCAGATCGCGCGCGGCGTGAGCGTGCGCACGGACGTGGGTGATGTTACGGTGAAGGCGGCCGGGCCCATCGATGTTCGCACCGACGTGGGCAGCGCCGATGTCGCCGTGCTCCCGGGCGAACCGGGCTCGATCACCATCACCACCGATGTGGGCAGCGCCGAACTGCGCCTGCCGGCGGACTTTGAGGGCACAATCACGGCGAGCGCTGATGTCGGCAGCATCACGAGCACACTGGCCGGGCCGCAGACGCGCGCCCGCAAGATCCCTCCCCGCGACCACCTCCAGACCACTATCGGCAGCGGCTCGGGCCGCACGGCCACAATCACGACGGAGGTCGGAGACGTGCGGATCCGTCAAGCGGCGACGAGCGAGCAGAGTTCGAGCGCGACGAGCCGGTCCCAAGCTCCGTCAATGTGAGCGCTTCACCGATCTGTTTCCGCGATGACGGCGTGACGGAACAGATGGTCCTGGATGATTCGCAGGTATTCCCGCCAATCCCGGGGCGTGTCGTTGTGTCCGCCCTCCAGCGGCACGAGTTCCGAACCCGGGATCAATTCGTGCAGCCGCCGTCCGTGCGAAAAAGGGATCACTTCATCGCGCTCCCCGTGGAGGATCAGCACAGGGAACGCCGCGCCCCGAAGCACTTTGTCCGAGCGGAACGGATCCGGGCACAGGAACTGAGGCAGGCCGTAACGCGCTCCTATCGCCGCGACGCTCAAGAACGGCGAATGCAGGATCATGACCCGCGGCGGGCGGTGCGCCGCCAGTTGCGCTGCCACGCCTGAACCCAGCGACCTTCCGAAATAAACAACGCGATCCTTGTCCACTTCCGGGCGTGCCTCGAGCCGCTCCAGGAATGCCCGCGAGTCCTGGACAAGAGCGTGCTCCGACGGCGCGCCGCCGCTGCGGCCGTAGCCGCGATACTCCACGAGCAACATCGAAACGCCCATCTCGGCGAACATGAGCGCAATTTCGGAGTTGTGATTGATCAGTTCCGCGTTGCCGTGGAAGTACATGAGCGCGGGGCCGGGGTTGCTCGCCGTGCAATCCTTGCCGGGCAGGAACCAACCCTCGATGCGCGAACCATCCGGCGCGGTGACCCAGATGGCTTCAAAGGCCGACGGCGGCTCCGGCCCGCCCTCGATCCCTGCGATGAGACCCGTGGGAAAGAGCACCTTCCTGAACAGCGCAGCGCCAAGGCCCACGTACACAGCGTAGATGACGAGCAGAGCCGCAGCGATGCGGAGCATCGAGCGCAACACACTTCGCCGCCTGCGAGGGTTCTTCGCCGCGGATGTGAGCGCCGTGGTCATTTCGAAATGCTCCTCGCTCCCTTTAGTGGCACGCAGAATCTCCGCCATCTCGCGCGTGTGGCGTCTCCACCGCCTGCCCGTCGATGGTCAGCGTCGCGCGCCTCGGGCGTGCGCTTCGTCGCCGGCTCTTTCGTCCGGGCAGGCAGCCGCGAAGAAGCCACGCGGCCGCAAACGTGGCGGCCGCGGTGACAAGCCAGAACTGCCAGTCGGTCACGGGTACGGCCATGATCACGTGACTCCAGCGGCGAGCAGCGACTGATAAACGACGAGCGCGGCGACATAGGCCACCACCTGCATCCATAAGAGTTGCAGGAGCGCCCACTTCACTGACCCGCTTTCGCGCGCCGTCACGGCGAGCGTGGGCAAGCATTGCATGGCCAGGACGTAGTAGATAAGTAGCGACCAGCATGTCGCCGCGGTGAAGAGCGGTGTCTTCGCATCGTTTCGGCGCGCGGTCCGGATCCGCTCGATCACGCCTTCCTCGCCGGGGTCTTCCTCGCCCACGAGGACGATGGCCATGGTGCTCACGAACACCTCGCGGGCGGCGAAACTCGTCATGACTCCGATCGAGAGCTGCCAGTCAAACCCGATCGGTGCGAACGCGGGCTGCACGAAGCGTCCGATTCGTCCGGCGAACGTGTGGGCGGAAGCATGCGCGGACTCGCGGCGCCCGGCCAGCTCGCGCAATGACTCGGACCCAGCCGGGTCTGTTGTCGCGATGACGGCCGCCTGCCGGCGCAGGGCCAGCGCTTCGGCCGGCGGCTCGGATCGCGGATAGCTGCTCAGCCACCACAGGATGATGCAGATCGCGAGAATGTTCGTGCCGGCCTGGCGAAGGAAGACGAGTGCGCGGTCGTAGGTGGTTACGAACGCTGTCGAAAGGCTGGGCCACTTGTAGGTCGGCAGTTCCAGAGCCATCGGGCGCGCGGGCCCGCGCAGAATAGTGCGGCGAGCCAGCAGAGCGCTGAGCACTGCCGCGGCGAGCCCGAGCGCGTAGGCGCTCACGAACGTCAGCGCGGCGAGCGCAGGGCTCCGAGGGAAGAGCAGGCTCGTCATGAGAACGTAGACGGGCAATCGAGCCGAGCATGTTGTGAACGGAGCGACCAGGATGGTCGCCAGGCGTTGCCTGCGGTCGGGGATCGCGCGCGTCGCCATCAGGCCGGGAAGCGCGCACGCGTGGCTGGAGAGCAGGGGCACGAAGGCATGGCCGGGCAGGCCGAATGGGCGCAGAACTCGGTCCATCACAAACGCCGCCCTCGCGAGGTACCCCGTGTCTTCGAGCAGCGAGATCAGGAAGAACAAGAGGCAGATCTGCGGCAGGAATACGACCACGCCGCTGATGCCTCCGACCACGCCCTGAGCGACAAGGTCCTGCACAGCGCCGTCGGGCAGGAAGCGCCCCACGATCGCCCCGGCATGAACAAACAACGCCTCGATCCACTCCATCGGGAACTGGGCCAGCCAGAAGAGGGCAAAGAACAGGCCGCCCATGACGAGAATAAACGTGAGCGCACCCAGCACCGGATGAGTGAACGCGCGATCCAGGCGATCGGTGAGCGTGACCTGTCGCGACAGCGCCGGTGCTGAGGCGGCGGCGGCGAACGCGTCCTCGGCCCAGCGCTCGATCCCTTCAGGGTCTTCGCCGCCCGGCGGCGTGTGCGTGGCGATCTGCGCTCCGCTGAGCGCCGAACGCAGGCGTTCCAAGCCTTCGCCCGTTCTCGCGCTGCACAGCACCACGCGGCAACCCAGGGCCGCCTCGAGCGCGCCCTCGTTGATCAGCGTCCCGTGCCGGTGCGCCAAGTCAATCATGTTCACGGCGACCACGGTTGGCAGCCGGCGTCGAAGCGATTCGCCCGCCATGACGAGCCCGCGAAGCAGGTTCGTCGCGTCGGTCACAACGCAGATGGCATCGGGCGGGGCAATCGGTTCGCCGCGCGGCGCGAGATCACCGGCGAGCACCGCCCGGCAGATTTCCGATTCGGATTGCTCCAGCTCGAGGGAGTACACACCCGGCAGGTCAATAATCTCCAGCGCGGTGTCGCCCGATCCGACGGCGCCGACGCGTGCTTCCTGAGTAGTTCCGGGGAAGTTCGCCGTCTTGTGGCGCAGGCCGCACAGCCGATTGAAGATCGTGGTCTTGCCGGTATTGGGATTCCCGAGCAGCGCGACGCGGATCGGCGAGCGATTCTCTGAGACAGTCTCGCCGGTTTGGCGCTGCGATCCCCCGACATCCGATGGTGGGGCGGAAGCGGCGGCGCTGGGCGGCACGGGTCCCGCTTTCGAACTCACTTGCTCAGGCCGTCGCCGGCGCGCGGTGCGGGTTCGTGCAATCCAACCAGCACGTGATCGGCGAGCGGGCGCGCCAGCGCAATGCGGCAGGAGCACGAACCATCGGCCGTCTTGCGCGTGCCGCCCATGACGCGCACGATGCAGGGCTCGCCGAGGCGGCAAACCTCAATCTTCGCGTTCACTCGGAGTCCCATGGCCCGTAGAAGTGCCCGTTCATGCGTCGGCAGCTGCGCGGCCTTCACCGTCCCGGTCTGACCACGAGTCATCTCCGAAAGGGGGATGGTCCGCTCGGCGCCGGCGGCCCCGGGAGAACAGCCGCATGGATCGGGATCCTTGTCTCGCATCGCCGACGACCTCCGATGCGCCCGAATAATCACGAAACGGGCGAACGACGTCCTGACAGCCTAGGCTGATTGAGACTGGTTCGCAACCGATTCCGACCTCTGGTCGAATGCAGTGAGGAATTGGAGGCGGATGGACCGGCGCCGTGGTTCGGCCCCGGATTCGCGGCGATACTCCTTCCCGGGCTCGCGGTGGATGGTGGAGAGAGAAGTGGCTTCGAATTCAACCAATGAAACCGGGTCGCGGCGTCGCCGCGCCGTGATGTCGGCGGTCGCGGCGGCCCTGGTGTCGTCACCAGTCGTCGGACGGCCGCAGCCCTTGGCCCCGCCGTTTCCGGATCTCGAAGCGCCGGTCGTCAACGCAGTCGCGCTCGCGCCGTTCTTCCGTCTCGGTGACGAAGGGCGCGTCGATGTCGTCGGGCTCGGGGACTCGAACCAGACGCATCAGGGTGGAGGCTGGGACCTCGGGTTCCACGTCTCTCTGCACGATCGGTTCCGGCTCTACGCGACGGGGCTGATCTCCAACGGTGAGAATTTCGGGCGCGGCGAGGGTGTCGGCTACGGCTACGGCGTGTTCACGACTTACTTTCTCTCGGGCGCCAGATTCGACGGTGCACCGCCTCCCCTGGACGCGATGCTCAGCGCCTCGGCCGTTGTCTGGCCGCTCAACTACCTGTACTTCGCGCCGGGGCAGAGCATCGGCGCGTTTCAGAGCATGGGCATGTGGGTCACCCCGTGGTGCCCGGTTGACATCAACGCGAATCTTCGGTGCCACTTCACGTACGGCGTGTTTGAGGGCGCGGGGCCCGGTCACTTCCAGCCCAGCGCGAGGCTCGAGGAGTTCCCGTATCCGATGCTTCTCAACGGTCCGGTGACCTCCACTCGCGGGCCGGCTTTCGGCCCGGCCGCTGTATCCATCGATCTGCCCGCGGCTGTGCGTCCGGCGGCCATCGGGCTGCGCCACTCGCCGTCCACGGTGAATCTGGCCGGTCCGTTCATCTCGTATTACCTGCGCGTCGAGAACCTTGACCGGCCGGCGGGCGCTTCGTTCACGACGATGTATGGCCACGGCGCGCAATCGGCGTGTTCCTTCGCGATTTCATTGCTCGACGCGGACGACGAGTTCCTGCGCCTGTTCTTCGGCAAACTCCGCGAATTGCAAGGGCCGCGCAAAGCGGTGCTCGTCCACGTGAATTCCGGGGTCAACGACCGGGTCGAGCAGCGCATGTCCGTCGGCCCGAATCCGACGTTGCCCGGCAACTCGGCCGCGGCATACGCCGACAACATGCAGGCGATCATCAACCGCGTCCGCTTCATCTGGCAGGACAGCGGCTGGGACGAGTCGGAGCTGTTTTTCTTGCTGGCTTGCTCGCACCAGGTTTCGAACCCCGACGATCCGCGCCTGGTCGCCTACCGGGCCGCGTTGGCGCCGCTGGCGCTCTCGAACCCTCGCACCGCGGTCATTAACTACGCGCGGCTCGCGACGCCCCAAGAGATGGATGAGTGGGGCTGGTTCAAGGGATTCGGCTTTCCGGATGTGCACCATCTATCGGAGACGGGCTTCCGGCGCCTGTCGGCACGCGCGCTGGACGAATCCGAGCGCTACGACTGCCCGCGAGACCTCTCCGGCGACGGGCGCATCGGCGTGGAGGACCTCTACGCCTGGCACCAGGCGCCGATCGACAACGACTTCGATGAGACCACAGGCGCGCTCGATCATTCGTGCATTGTCATCGCCGTGCGCCGGGGCGAGTTCGTTGATATGCGCACTTCGCGCCCCGAGCAGGTTCGCCCGAGGCCCGGCGGCGGGGGAGTCTTTCAGGGGATCGACTAGTCCGGCGCCGGGCCAGTGCCTGGCGGTCTCGCGGGCGCGCTCCGAACACTCGCGATGCGCGGCGGTTCGTACCAAGTCAGGCGCTGCGACGATGTCGCCGTATCATCCGGATCGATCCGGTCCCGGTAGCTCAGTCCGGATAGAGCAGCCGCCTTCTAAGCGGCAGGTCGTGCGTTCGAATCGCACCCGGGACGTTGCCCTCTTGGGGCGCGCGCGCAGCGCCGTATCAGACGCTCTCGAGGACGGACTCCCACATGAAGCCGATCCCGCGATTCGGCGTGCTCCGGTATTCGGCGACGCACTTGCTCGTACTTCTGGCCACGGTCTTCATCGCCGCTCCATTCATCGACATGATGGAATCCGGGGAGTGGATCGAGATCATCCTGGTCAGCGTGCTGATGTCCTCCGCGGCGCTTGCGATCGGCGCCCGACGCGCCACATTCGCATGGGCCGTGTTCCTGCTCATGCCGACTCTTGCGGCGCGGTGGGTGGACCACCTTTCACCGGGATCGCTGCCAACGTGGGTCGGGCAGGCGACGGGGCTCGTGTTCATGGCGTTCGTAGTCGCACACCTGCTTCGCTTTGTCCTTCGCGCTCCGCGCGTAGGGCGCGAGGTTCTCTCGGCCGCCGTTGCGGTGTACCTGCTGCTGGGGCTGGCGTGGGCCGACGTTTTCACGCTTGTCGCCGACGTTCAACCCCGGTCATTCAACATCACGCCGGGGTTGGACGGTCAGGACCAGATGAGTGGCGTCACCGCCTTGTATTACTCGTTTGGAACGCTGACCACGGGCGGATCGGGCGACATCACGCCGCGCACGCCTGTGGCGCGCATCCTGAGCGTCGCGGAGGCGACCATGGGAACCCTCTACTTGGCGGTGCTGATCGCCCGACTGGTTGGACTCGTGGCCCCCGCGCGCGAGGAGTCGTGAGCGCGCACCCGACTCACTCGCCGCGTTCGCAGACCTTTTGAATCGCGTCAATGTCGGCCGACATCGCCTTCTTCATGGGGCCCATCATGAAGGCCGCGAGCGGCGACATCAGCTTGGCGAACATCGAAACCGGCTTCGTCGTCAATTCCATCTCCAGTTCGGTGCCGGATCCAGACGGGCGGAAACGGAAACGCGAAGCGAAGATGGTCCCGCATGAGTTTCCCCCGACTGTCAAGCTGTGGGGCGGGTCGAACTCGGTGACCTCCATCGTCTCGGTGGCCTCGCGCCCGAACATGATGCGTGTCTCGCGGAAGCGCGTGCCCTTGCCGACGGGCCCATCGGTGAGAACTTCGACCTTCTTGATCGCCGGAATGCGCTGGGGTGCGGCGCGAAAATCCGTCATGACTTCGAACACGCGTTCAACCGTCGCGTTGAAGTGTCGTGAGATGCGGATCGGCTTGGGCATGGCCCGACTATCGTAACTTCGAGTCGGCGGATCGTGTCCCCACCGGTCCGTGGGGCCGCGCTAACCTCTCCAAGGCGCCCTTCGGAAGCCGGGACCTGCACCTAATCTGGGCAGACCTGCCCCCACGTCGCCAGGATCAACAAGATGTCATTGAAGTCCGAGTCGCCGTCGCCGTCGGCGTCACCGCCCTCATTCGCGGGCCCCCATTGCGCGAGCACTTCCAGCACATCTGCAAAGCCGACAGTCCCATCGCCAGAGAGATCCGGGCATGGAGTCGGCGGCGGCGAAATCCACTCCCAGGTGTCTCCCAGGTCGACATCGACCCCCATCTCGTCGGCGCTGCCGCCGAAGAGCACGACTCGGCCGCGTGCTGAGTCGAACGCAGCGGCGGATCTGTTTCTCGCCACGGGAGACGGGGAGCCCGGATCCAACTGGCTCCACGCGGTCCCGTTCCATAGCCAGAGATCGCCGTGCCGAGAAGCTGACTGCGAGGTGCCGCCGAACAGCAGCACGCCCTGACACGGGGGCGAATCGACCAGGACGTGCATGAGCCGGGCTTCGGGCGCGACTCCCGGCGGCTGCGGCTCGATGTTGTTCCATGCCACGCCGTTCCATTCCCAAACGTCGTTGCGCGCCTGACCGCCAGGTGCGGAACCCCCGACCGCGAAGACCGTGCCGGTGGCGCTGCAATGGGTCATTCCGAAGTTCGCGCGGACTCCCGGGCGTAGGCCGCCAATGGGATTCCAGACGGCCATCGCTTCGTCCCATTCCCACATGTCGTCGATGGCGCCAGACTGGTTGTGAAATCCGTCCAGGAGAATGGTGCGTGCGCCGACAATGTCGTACGCCATGCCGTGGTAGGCGCGCTCGCTGGCCGACGTGGTCGCGACCGGGATCCATTGCGCTCCATCCCATTCCCACGTGTCAGCGCGATACGGGCCATCGATGCCGCCGAAAAGCACGATCCGGTGGCGGATCGGGTCGTACACCATCGCGTGGCCAAAGCGGGGAGTCGGGCTCGAATCCGGTCCGGCCGGCGGCGTTACTTCGGTCCACACCGATCCATCCCATTCCCAGGTGTCATCAAGGAACCCTTTGGGCCCCGTGCCCCCAAAGAGCACGACCACTCCGCGCGCGGCATCGAACGCCATGGCGTGGTGCGAGCGCGGCGTGGGGCTAGGCTCGGGTGGGTTCCGTTGCACCCAGACGCCATCGCACTGCGCCTCGGCGCTCGACGACAGGGTTGCGGCGGCGACGCTCATCGCGGCAACGAACTGATGGGCTGCGCGCGGATTCACACCTCTTCCTCCAAAGAAGCGAGTCCTTCTCGTGTGAAGTCTACTTCGGATTCCGCGTTAGAGAAGTGAATCGCGGGGCCATCGGGCCGATGGCGGGCGCGCCGCCGTATCATCGGACCCTGTGCCAGCCGTCGAAGAGCCCATTTCCGCATTGCCATCAATGGCGTCCGCTGGCGAGAGTCCGCGCGATGGGATCGCCCGTCAGAGCCGCGCCGCCGATGTGTTCGAGCTGGCCAAGCCCGGCATTGTGAAGATGGTGGTGCTGACGGCGGGAATCGGCTTTGCCCTGGCGGCGGTCGGGCGTTCGTGGGAGCCGCTGGTTCTGGCGCGAGCGCTGATCGGGTGCATCGTGGGGACAGCCCTGTCGGCGGCGGGCGCCAACGCGCTCAATCAGGCCCTGGAGTGGGCCCGCGATGCCGCGATGGCGCGCACGCGCCAGCGCCCCGTTCCGGCGGGCCGCATGGGCGCATCGCGCGCCGCGACGATCGGGATGGGGCTCACCTTCGTGGGCATCGCCGTGCTCTGGATCGGCACGGGCGTCGTACCGGCTCTCGTGTCGCTCGCCAGCGCGGGCACGTACGTGATCCTGTACACGCCGATGAAGCCGCTGACGACCTTCGCCACGCTGGTCGGCGCGATTCCCGGCGCGCTGCCGCCGCTCATCGGCTGGACCGCGGGCTGGCTCGGGTCTGAGAGCGCGTGGCAGGGGCTGGAGCGCGGCGGCGGATGGTCGCTGTTCCTCATCCTCTTCGTGTGGCAGGTGCCGCACTTCCTCGCCATCGCGTGGAAGTACCGCGAGGACTACGCGCGGGCCGGACATCGCGTCCTGCCTGTGGTTGACAGGTCCGGTCGAAGCACGGCGACGGCGATGACGGTCTGGACTCTGGCCCTGATCGCGGTCTCGCTCTCGCCGCTGCTGACGATGCCCGGCCGGATCGGCTGGTTGTACGGCCTGGCGGCGCTGGCGGGCGGCATCGGGATGCTGCGCTCGTGCCTGAAGTTTGAGCGCAGCCGCGCCGACCGCGATGCGCGCGCGGTCTTTCTGTGGTCCATCGCGTATCTGCCGCTCGTGCTGCTCGCGATGGCGGTGGATGCGTTCGTGCCGGGGTTCTCATCGTGAGCGTGGAGAACCGCGAAGTCAACGAAGCCGCGGCGGCGTACGGCAAGCGGCTGTTGATCGTGATCTTCGCCTTCGCGGCGGTGATGTTTGTCGGGCTTCTGACGCTGGTCATGGCCGCGCGCCGCCCGGCATGGGCTGGGGGCGCGCCGAGCGAAGTCGAAGCGCCGCCGGCGGCGCTGGCCGGAATGAAGCTGCCCGATTTCGCTCTGGTGGATCAGAACGGAAGACCGTTCTCGCGGGCCGATCTCAAGGGGCGGCTGACCATCCTCGCCTTCACCTTTACGAACTGTCCGACGGCGTGCCCGGTCATGCACTCGCTGCTCGTGCGGCTCCAGCGCGAGATCACGAGCCTGCCGGTGCGGATCGTGTGCATCACGGTCGACCCGGCACACGACACGCCGGAGGTGCTGCTCGCGCACGCCCAGCGTCTGGGCGCGGACCCGAAGTTCTGGCTGTTCCTCACCGGCGATACCGCGACGGTTCACGACATCGTGCGCAGCCTCGGCTTTGCGCTGACCGAGGATCCCGCGACGCCGATCACTCTCGGGGACGGTTCGTCCATGACCAATATCCTGCACCCCACGAAACTACTGCTGATCGGGCCGGAAGTGAACGTGCTGGCGATGGAGAGCGGGCTCGAATGGGAGAGCGCCAAGCGAATGGCCGTGCATGCGCGCCGCTGGACGGGGAGCCTTCCGTTCAAGGGACCCGGCAGCTGAACGCGTCGCGAGCAGTTTGATTGCAATGCTCCCGGCGCAACGCGTCGGCTTTGAACGCCGGAGCGCGACGTTGAGTCGAAGTCGTTTCACGACGGCGAGGGGCGGATTCGCGCGGGGGGCGCGGCAACCCTGGCCGTCCGGTCGGTAAACCCTCTTGAGCGCGCCGCATCGTGCCGCGCGCGACGGAGTGCGATTCCATGAAGCGACAGACTGTGTGCGTGGCGGCGGGAGCGGCAGCGCTGTCGGCCGCCGGGATGTGGTTCATCGTGCCCCAGGCGGCGCAGGCCCAGCGGACCTTCGTCGCCGCCGCGCCTTCGGAGGTCTATGTCCTCCGAGGAAAACTATCGGTGCAGGTGGCGATGGACCCTTCGGCAGGATCCGCGGCCGCCGACTGGACAGGCCCGATCAAGGATGTTGACGAAGTCACGCTGCTGAACAACTTCGCGATCCTGCGCAAGACGCACGCGGGCACCACAGGCACGTTGATCGTTCCGCGCGACCGGCTCGTCTACATCAACATGATGGACTAATGCGCGCGCCGGATCGATGTGATCCATCCGCCGCCTAGAACGGCGTCCGGGTCCGCCGCGTCGTACAGCACGATCGCCTGGCCCGGCGTCACGGCGGATTGTGGTGCTTCGAAGCGAACCTCGAACCGACCGTTGCGGCCGGATGGAGAGGGCGCGGCATCACTTTCCAGCAACCGGGCTCGCGCTGGGACGGCGCGCGGCGATGAGCGGTACTGGGCGAGGACGGGGAACCACCGGCCGGCATTGAGTGCCGCGCGATCATCGCTACGGTCCCACAGCCAGTTTGCCTCGCCGACGACGCATGATTCGACGAGCAGATCCTCGCGCGAACCGACAACGACAGTGTTCGTTGCGACGTCCTTGTCCACCACGTAGACGGGGTGGCCAAGCGCTACGCCGACACCGCGGCGCTGGCCGATGGTGAACCGATGCTGGCCGTCGTGCTCGCCGATCGGGTTCCCTCGCGTGTCGGTGATCCGGCCGCGCTGGGCGGCTGATGGCGCCCGGCGCTCGACGAGGCCCGCGTAGTCATCGCCCGGGACGAAGCAGATCTCCTGACTGTCCGGCTTATCGAAGACCGGAAGGCCGGAATCGCGTGCCATGTCGCGAACCTCTGACTTGTGAAAGGCGCCGATCGGCAGCAGCGTGCGGGCCAGTTGCTCGCGAGGCACGCCGAAGAGGACATAGGACTGGTCTTTCGAGCGATCGACCGCGCGCCTCAGGCGCGGCTCGGCGCCGGCGCGGTCGATGCGGGCGTAATGACCGCTCGCGATGAAATCGGCGTCGATGCTCCGGGCGTAATCATGCAGTTTGCCGAACTTGAGCCAGTCGTTGCAGCGGACGCATGGGTTGGGCGTCCGACCGCGGGTGTACTCATCCACGAAGTAGTCGATGATTCGCCCGAAATCTTCGCGAAAGTTGCAGACGTAGAAGGGCACGCCGAGCATCGCGGCGACCAGCCGCGCATCCGCGGCATCACTCACCGAGCAGCAGCCCTTGTGCCCGAGCCTTACTTTTTCTGTGTCGCAAGCGCCGCTGTCCGCGGCGGGTGACCATGGGCGCAGCCCCTCGATGGTCTCGCCTGGGGAGCCCAGGCGCATAAAACACCCGACAACGTCGTAGCCATCGCGCAGCAGCAACGCCGCGGCGACCGAAGAGTCGACGCCGCCTGACATCGCCACCAGAACCTTGCCTTTCCGGCTTGGCATGGGCGGAGTCTAGGTGGGCGTTGCCCGCCCCGTACAATCAAGTGCACGGATCGACAAAAGACTGGTCGGCCGGCGCGGATCTTCAAAGGAAACGAATGGCTCTGTTCTCCAGGCGCGCATCGGGTACCAGAACGGATGTCGGCTCAGCGCGGGATCGATTCCCCGAGCGGATTCCCAGCCCCGCGGACTCGACCTCACCGCGCGAAGATCGCATCCGCCAGATCGGGCTCGAGATGCTCGAGCGCGCGCGGAAGCATCGCGCGGGCGTGCTGAGCCGCCAGTTCTGGTCCGATCGGCTCATGACTTGGGCCATGAAGGACCCCGCCTTCAAGGTGCAGTTATTCCGGTTCGTCGACACGTTTCCGACGCTGAGGTCGTCCGATGCCGTGCACGAGCACCTCGTCGACTATCTCAGCCAGCCCGGCGTGACGCTCCCGCCCGGGCTGGACCTCGGGCTCAAGGCCGGCGGGCTGGCCAAGGGTCTGCTCGCGGGCACAGTCTCATCGCAGATCAAGTCGATGGCGGCCAAGTTCATCGCCGGCGTCGATGCGTCGGGCGCGCTGCCGCGTCTGAAGGAACTGTGGAAGGACGGAATCGGATTCTCGGTCGACCTGCTGGGCGAGGCCTGCGTCAGCGAAGAGGAGGCGCAGGCGTATCAGCGAAAGTACCTCGATCTGGTCAACACGTTGCCGGGCGCAGTGGCGGGTTGGCCGGCGAACGAGCGGCTGGAGCGCGATCACATCGGGCCCGTGCCGCGAGTGAACGTCTCGATCAAGATCAGCTCGCTGAGCGCGCACGTCGATCCGATCGACACGCAAGGCTCGATCGAAAGCCTCGTCGCGCACCTGGAGCCCATTCTTCGCGCGGCCTCGCAGCGCGGTGTCTTTGTCAATTTCGACATGGAGCAGCACGCGCTGAAGGACCTCACGATCGACCTCTTTCAGCGCTGCTGCGAACGCATCGACTTCCATGCCGGCCTCGCCATGCAGGCGTATCTGCGATCGGGCGATGAAGATGCCGCGCGGGTCTGCGAGTGGGCAAGGCGGACGGGGCGGCAGGTGACGGCGCGACTCGTCAAGGGCGCGTACTGGGATTACGAAACGATCCACGCCGAGCAGATGGTCTGGCCGAGCCCGGTGTGGCCGCAAAAGTCGATGACGGACGCGTGCTTCGAGCGAATGGCCGACACGCTGCTCGAAGCCACGCCGCGTCGAACGGGCGAGGGCGGCGTGAGACTCGCGCTGGGCTCGCACAACGTGCGCTCGATCGCGGCCGCGCTCGACGGGCTGGAGCGGCGCGGGCTGCCGACGAGCGCGATCGAACTCCAGATGCTTCACGGCATGGCGGATCAGCTCAAGGGCGCTGCCGCGGAGATGGGGTTACGCGTGCGCGAGTACGTGCCCGTGGGCGAGATGATCCCGGGCATGGCGTATCTCGTGCGCCGACTCCTCGAGAACACGAGCAACGAGTCCTGGCTGCGCGCGGGCTTCCTGGAGGATGCCGAGCCGGCGGCGCTGCTGGCATCGCCGCATGCGCAAGGGCGCTGGGGCGCGGGCAGCGGGCCGGGGACGGAGAACGGCAAAGTTGCATCAGTCGGACGCGATTCTCCATCGGCGATCGCTGAAGACGCCGCTCAACGGCACCGGCTCTCACCGGCGGCCGCGGGTGTCGGCGACGGTCGGGCGTTCATCAACGAGCCGGCACGTGATTTTTCGCGGCGCGATGTGCGCGACGCGTTCGCACGCGCGATCGCCGGGGCAAGCGTGCCGCGCGTGAGCAACGATGCCGCTCCGGCGGCCGCGCAGCGAGCGGTGGGGGAGGCGCTGGCGTTCTTCCCCCGATGGCGCGATGCAGATCCGCTGGTTCGGGCAGCGGTGCTCACGAAGGCTGCGGCGATCATGCGGCGCCGGAGAGATGAACTGGCCGGCGTGATGATCCGCGAAGCCGGCAAGACCTGGCGCGAGGCCGACGGGGATGTTTGTGAAGCGATCGACTTCTGCGAGTACTACGCCCGGGAGTCCGTGCCGCTCTTTCGTCCCAAGCGGCTCGGCAGGTTCGTGGGCGAACTCGACGAGGTGTGGCACCAGCCACGCGGCGTCGCGGCGGTGATCAGCCCGTGGAACTTTCCGCTGGCCATCTGCTGCGGCATGACGGTCGCCGCGTTGGTCACCGGCAACACCGTCGTGATGAAGCCGGCCGAGCAGACTCCCGGCATCGCGCGGATTCTCGCGGACATCCTGTATCAGGCCGGGTGCCCGCAGCAGGCGCTGCATTTGCTCGCCGGTCCCGGCGAGACGGTGGGTGCGGCGCTGGTGCGCGATGAGCGCATCGCGATGATCGCGTTCACGGGCAGCAAGGCGGTCGGCCTGGACATCCTCGCGGCAGCCGGATCGACGGGCGAGCGGCAGGCGCACGTGAAGAAGGTCGTGTGCGAGATGGGCGGCAAGAATGCCATCATCGTCGATGAGTCGGCCGACCTCGACGAGGCGGTGCTCGGCGTGCGACAGTCGGCGTTCGGCTATCAGGGGCAGAAATGCTCGGCGTGCTCGCGAGCCATCGTCGTGGAGGCCTGCCACGATCACTTTGTGCACCGGCTGGTTGAGGCGACACGCGCCCTTGTGGTCGGCGACCCGGTCGATCCGGGCTCGGACATCGGCCCTGTGATCGACGCGGAAGCGAAGGCCAAGATCGAGCATTTCATCGGGCGCGGGCGGGCTCAGAGCACATGTGCGATCGCGATCGATGTGCCTCAGAGACTCGAGCAGCGGACGGGGCGACACTTCGTCGGGCCGCACATCTTCACAGAGGTAAAGCCCGATCATGACATTGCGCGCGAGGAGATCTTCGGCCCGGTGCTCGCCGTGATCCGCGTGAAGGACTTTGATGAGGCGCTGGAGATCGCGAATTCATCGCCCTACAAACTCACGGGCGGCGTGTTCAGCCGCAAGCCCGGCCACCTCGAACGGGCGCGGCGCGAGTTCCGCGTCGGAAACCTGTATCTCAACCGCGGCATCACCGGCGCGCTGGTCGGGCGCCAGCCCTTCGGCGGCTTCGGCATGTCCGGCACGGGGACCAAAGCCGGCGGCGACGAGTACCTGCTCCACTTCGTCGAACCGCGTGCGTGTGCCGAAAACACAATGCGGCGCGGCTTCGCTCCGGAGTTATGAATCCGATCGGCGCAGGATGAAAGGGCGCGGCGGCGCGCCCTGTCGGTGTTGCGAGTATCAGCTGATGGCGGCCGCTACCGATCCGGCTGCGGCGTGTAGCGCAGATACGGCTTGATCTCGGTGAAGCCCTTGGGAAACTTCTTCTTCGCCTCGTCGTTGGTCACCGCGGGCACGATGATGCAGTCCTGCCCGTTCCGCCAGTCGGCCGGGGTCGCCACCTGGTACTGAGCCGTCAACTGCAGCGAGTCGATGACGCGCAGCAGCTCGTCGAAGTTGCGCCCCGTGCTGGCGGGATACGTGATGGTCAGCTTGATCTTCTTGTCCGGCCCGACCACGAACACGG
>Ga0187894_10003067_pt1 | contig 19153 bp, 21 predicted proteins | sample GBC1701081metaG_FD_136650 | JGI IMG/M metagenome (GOLD analysis project Ga0187894, IMG submission 136650) | White microbial mat communities from a lava cave in the Kipuka Kanohina Cave System on the Island of Hawaii, USA - GBC170108-1 metaG ...
AATCAGGAATCGGTTTTAGCTGTCGAAGACAGCGATATATTCGTAGCCCATAGTGCAGCTATGGGGAAATTAAACAGAGATTTTGAGCCCTTGAAAATGGCGACATAAAAATCAAACTGAAAATTCATAAAAATCAAACTGAAAATGTATGTCGTTATCTTCGACAACTCCGATGCCGCGAATCCTCAGTCGCACGATTAGCATTGTGGGCTACAAATATGAACGCCGTTTTCGACGGCTGGTTGATGACCTAATCAATTACAAATAAACTGAATTAAAATTCAGGCACTGAAAGTGCGAAGTAAGGTTTGAAATGCTATCTTTGCTTTTCGGATATTACTTCGTATTTTTTAATGCTGTTTTGTTTTTTGCGGCTTTAGTTTGATATGAATCAATCATCAATTAATCTACCCGATGAGGGCGGACATTTCGGAGAATACGGTGGGCGTTTTGTGCCTGAAACCTTGATGGCTCCGCTCGAAGAATTGACCGAAAATTATTACACGGCACGCGACGATGCGGCTTTTCAGGCAGAGTTCTCACAACTCTTAAAAGATTTTTCGGGGCGTCCCACACCACTTTTTTTCGCTTCACGTTTAACTGAAAAATGCGGCGGCGCAAGAATCTATCTTAAACGCGAAGACCTTTCACACACAGGTTCACATAAAATCAACAATGCAATCGGACAGGTTTTGCTTGCACGAAAAATGGGCAAACGTCGCATCATAGCGGAAACGGGTGCGGGACAACACGGTGTTGCTACGGCTACGGTTTGCGCGTTGTTCGGACTTGATTGTGTTGTTTACATGGGGTCGGAAGATGTACGGCGTCAGGCGTTGAATGTTTTCAGAATGCGTCTGCTTGGTGCAGAGGTGCGCGAAGTAGAAAACGGTTCGCGCACATTGAAAGACGCTATCAACGAAGCCCTGCGCGATTGGGTTACGAATCCGACAGACACTTATTATCTTCTGGGAAGTGCGCTTGGTCCGCACCCTTATCCTTTGATGGTGCGTGATTTTCAAAGCGTAATCGGGCGCGAAACACGAGAACAGATTTTAGAAAAAGAAAATCGTTTGCCTGATTGTCTGATTGCCTGTGTCGGCGGCGGTTCAAATTCAATCGGAATGTTTTACCCGTTTTTGCAAGATGAAAACGTACGAATGATTGGCGTAGAAGCGGGCGGGCGCGGTGATGTTTTGGGCGAACATGCTGCGCGTTTTAATCAGACAGGCGGCGGCACGCCCGGAGTTTTGCAGGGAACAAAAAGTTATGTGCTTCAAGACAAGCGCGGACAAATCGCTTTGACGCATTCGATTTCCGCGGGGCTTGATTATCCTTCGATTGGACCTGAACACGCGCACCTTCATGACATTGGTCGCGTCGAATATGTTTCTGCAAATGATGAAGAAGCACTAAAAGCTTTTCAAACATTATCAAACCTTGAAGGAATAATTCCCGCGCTTGAATCCTCGCACGCGGTAGCACACGCGTTAAAAGTGGCAAGCGAAATGAAACGAGATGAAATTCTCATTGTCAATCTTTCGGGGCGTGGCGATAAAGACGTGAACACAGTTCAAGAAAGTCTCATAAACAGTTGAATTGATATGGATAATACCGAACCTCAAAAAACAGATTGGATTCATTTACCTGACGGTAGCGAGGTTTTTCCATTATGGGATTGTTTGCATGATGGGGAACTACTATCAAGCAAATCCGTCTTTGTCGAACAAAGCGTTCTTTTAGAAATCAGAGTTGGTTATCTTCTGACTCAATCAGAAAAAGATGTTCATTTTTTGTTTAGATTAGAAGGTATTGAATCCATCAGGGCAAATGTCTATTTCCGTGAATATAAAGAATCCGAAATTGTTTGGCGCGAAGAATCAATTTCGTGGAGAGACCTTGAGGAGTCGCTTTCGACAGACCCTTTACAAATTACAGATGGTGACCTTGCCACAAACCAAGATAATATCGCATTACATATTGGCGGTTTTTTAGATGGTGAAAAGTTTAATGACTTGTACTGCTCAGTCTTCTTGAGAGCAAAAAGCGTCTCAGTCGCTCGTAGTGATAACAAAGATTTCAGTTTAGAAAATTTCATTGAATCGGGCAGGAATTATTGGGATTCATTTGGTAAAAAGGGTAGGCAAATTGAGTCGAATTAAAGAAGCATTTGAAAAACTAAAGAGGGAAAACAAACGCGGGTTCGTTCCGTTTATAACGGCGGGTGATCCTGATTTGCCTACAACAAAAAAGTTATTGGTTGAACTTGCAAACGCGGGCGCGACTGTAATTGAACTTGGAGTTCCTTTCAGCGACCCTATGGCTGATGGTCCTGTGATACAACGCGCCTCCGAACGCGCACTAAAACACGATTTCGGCATTGAAGAAATTCTTGATGTTGTGAGAGAAACGCAAAAAGAAATCGAGATACCGATTGTGCTTTTTAGTTATTTCAACCCGCTTCTTCGTTATGGCTTAAAGCGTTTAAGTCGTGAAGCAAAAGATGCGGGCGTTGACGGAGTTTTGGTAACGGACATGACGCCCGAAGAAGCTGACGAAGTTTCAAACACGCTAAAAGAAAACGGGCTTGATTTAATTTTTTTGGTAGCACCTACGTCAACGGATGAACGCTTGAAGATGATTGCCGAAAAGGCTTCGGGTTTTATCTACGCGGTTTCAAGAACGGGCGTTACAGGCACACGCGACGAGATGACAAATGATGCCGAAACTTTAGTTAATCGCGTTCGCGCTTTTTCAAATTTGCCTGTTGCTGTGGGTTTCGGAATATCAACCGCCGAACAAGTCACAGATGTTCAGCGTTACGCAGATGTTGCTGTTGTTGGTTCTGCGATTGTCAAAGAGATTGAAAAATTAAACGGGGCAGAGGATACTGCTGAAAGAATCGGGGAATTTGCACGAAAGCTTTTACAAAAAAATATATGAAGAAAATTCAAGAAGATTCAGTTGTGATACTTGTCCTTCATAGCCCGCGTGAAAAATGTTGGGGTGTGCTTGGCGATGTAAATGCGGCGGGTATTTTCATACGCGGTATTGATTTAAATTCGTTTGATGATTGGTTGCGTTCAGTTGTTAAGGATGAAATTTTCATCGGACCGGCAGACCAATTCTTTCCTATGTGGCGTGTCGAAAGAATGACGCGAGACGAAAGCTCTATGGGCGTTCCGTCGCTTCAAGAACAGTTTGAGCAAAGAACAGGTCGAAGTATTCTTGAGTTTTAATTCGATGTAGAACTTTTTTAATAAACGAAAACTGACTTTTGTTGGTACTCAAAACGCTATTCCCGCACGTTGCATTAATAAAACGGACTCACGGTTTGCTTCTTCAATCACTTCGTTTTCGTTCATCGTCGTTAATTCTCTTTCGCGCATTAAAACTTTTCCGTCAATAATTGTTGTTTGCACATCGCCCGCTTCCGCCGAATAGACAAGAGCGGAAATTATATCCGTCGGGCGCGGTGTGCTGTGCAAGGTTTTCAAATCAACAATGATGACATCCGCTTTTTTGCCAACTTCAAGGCTTCCGATTTCTTTTTCCAAACCCAAAGCTCTTGCGCCGTCAACCGTAGCCATTTGCAAAACTCTCTGCGCGGGCAATGTTTCAGGTCCGTGAACAACTTTTTGCAAAAGAGCCGCGCTTCGCATTTCCGTAAACATATCGAGCCGATTGTTACAGGGCGCACCGTCCGCGCCCAATGAAACATAAACACCTGCTTCCAACAAATCTTTCACGCGGGCAATGCCCGAGCTAAGTTTCAAATTTGAAGAGGGGCAGTGCGAGACTTTTGTTTCGGTGCGTGACAGAATCTCTATTTCGTCGTCGTCCAAATGAACGCAATGCGCCAGCAAAACGTGCGATGCCGCAAGACCAACCGAATCAAGATAAAGAATGTTTCTCAAACCTGTTTCGCTTTCTACAATTTCGATTTCGGTTTTGTTTTCAGATGCATGTGTGTGGACCATCACGCTGTGCTTGCGCGAAAGTTCGGCGACCCGTTCGAGCAGTTCTTTTGTGCAACTGATTGCAAAACGTGGTGCGAAACAATAATGGATTCTGCCATCTGCTCTACCATTCCACTTTTCTAACAAAGAAAGAGATTCACCAATAGAGTTTTCGGTTTGTTCTTGTAACGCAAGGGGAACTTCCGCACCTTTGTCCATCATACATTTGCCGACGGTTGCGCGATAGCCGGTTTCTTCAATTACACGAAATACTTCTTCTGTATGATTGACCGTCTCCATAGTGAGGGCGCAGGTTGTCCCGCCTTTTATCAGTTCGGCAACACCAAGCCGCGCAGATGCTCGTAAAGATTTCTCGTTATGTACGGCTTCCATCTTCCAAACGCGCTGACGAAGCCAATCAATCAAAGACAAATCATCAGCCGCTCCGCGAAACAGCGTTTGACAAAGATGTATGTGAGTCTGAACAAAGCCGGGCAGAACAGCGCACCCGCTTGCGTCAATAATTTCACCTGCTTCGTTTTCGTTGATGCTTTGAGCGACGCTTTCAATGCGCCCGTCACGTATCAACAAATCACCTTCGACGATGGCAGTTTTTTCGTCCATCGTCACAATCGTTCCGTTTTTAATTAGTATGGCGTTATTCATTCCAAAACGACATTAAGCCACAAACAAGACCGTACAGACAAAGAGACCGCGAGACTTAAAGAAAGATATTCTCTGAAGCCTCACGGTCTCAACTATCACCGTGTCGGTTTTACTTCGCCGCTTTACGTTCTTTTAATTCTTCTACCTCTACGGTTTCCTTTGGAACTAATCCAAGAACGGGTCGCAATTGAGCTTCGATTCTCTGTGCAAGTTCCGGATTATCTCTCAAAGTTTGTTTAGCGTTCTCGCGCCCTTGTCCTAATCGTTCACCCGAATAAGAAAACCACGAACCGCTTTTTTCTACGATGCGATTATTTACAGCCAAATCGAGCATATCGCCTTCGCGTGAAATTCCCTGCCCGTACATGATGTCAAACTCACACTCTTTGAAAGGAGGCGCGACTTTATTCTTTGCAACTTTAACTTTTGTACGATTGCCGACAACTTGGTCGCCGTCTTTAATCGCACCGATACGTCGAATGTCTAAACGCAGACTTGAATAGAACTTCAAAGCACGTCCGCCTGTAGTTGTTTCAGGCGAGTTATGAACAATCACACCGTCAACCATATATGTATGGTTGCCTTCGACTTCTAAATCAAACCGATGTGTTGAGCGTGTTGGCGGCTTGATGTAAATTTTTGAAATGCGTGCAGACACGGCACGAAGTTGACGGCGCAAGCCTAACGGGTTTTCGCTCAAATGCGAATCATTGATTGATGGTTGCCACTCAAATCGTCCGCGCAAGTTTGGATGAACTTTGTGTTGAACCGAAGGATGCAAGTATGGTGCAACCAATTCTTGAAACTTAGCCGTTTGTTTTGAGTTGAGCCAGAACCCTCTTCCATCATCTTTTGGTTGTCCCAAACCAAAATGCTCAAACATCGCTTTAACTAACTCCCGGTCTTTGCCTTTTAATGATTTGTTGTAAATGACGGACTTGCCATGCCCCCGGCGTTCGTAATGTCTTGCGAAAGAGCCATCATCTCCATACCAAACAGCCAAACCACGCACATCAAGTTTTTCTAAAACATTTGCTGTAACTGTTCTTTTACCTTCTTTGTTGTAAAGGGTACGACGTAAATCTAACAAAGCGGGAAACGCGAAAGTGTCAAACCCTAACCCATTACCTGTCTTGCCAAATGAACGCGAGAAAGGTTCTGGCATTGAATGTTTCCAACGTACATAATCTTCTTGTTCTTTGCTGTGACCAACGCGGAAAGTTGCTGTATTCGTTCCGACTTGACGTAATGAACCATCACCCAACGCGCCACCCAAAAACAACTGCAGTTGGTCATCTGTAACGTAGTAATCTTCGACCATAGCAAGAACTTCATCACCAACACGCAAATCGCCGGCGGCAACTTCGCCGTTTGGGGTAAATATAGTGTGGTTTGGCGTCGCCGCAAAATGACGATAACCCGACGGACCGCCCTCAACTTCAAATTGTAAAAAGTAATCCGCCTTGCCGTTATCAAACCAATTCACAACTTTGCGCGGCTCAATCTTTCCTGTGGTTGGGTCAAAACTCAAAACTTCGACGGGCATTTTTTGATTTACGATTTTGCCAATCTTTTCAGTTGTGCCATCAGCCAACACAACACGAGCGTTGTAGTGGAAACAGCCAAACATGACGCCTATCTTTTCGCGTATCTGATTGATAAAAATGAAAGTCGTGTTTGATTGAGCAACAACGGCGGTTAATTTTCGCAATGCCTGTGACATTAAGCGTGCCTGTAAACCCGGCAGTGAATCGCCCATGTCGCCATCAAGTTCGGCGCGGGGAACGAGTGCGGCTACCGAATCAATTACGACAACATCAACACTGTTTGAGCGCACCAATGTTTCAGCAATCTCTAAAGCCTGTTCGCCCGAATCAGGTTGAGAAATTAAAAGCCCGTCAATATCAACACCGAGCTTTCCGGCATAAACCGCATCCATGGCGTGTTCGGCATCAACATAAGCCGCGATGCCTCCGGCTTTTTGTGCTTCTGCGACGACGTGCAAAGCCAATGTAGTCTTACCTGAACTTTCAGGTCCGTAGATTTCAATGATTCTTCCCCGCGGCAACCCGCCCACGCCAATCGCAGCGTCGAGGCTAAGCGATGTAGTAGAAATTGCCGGAACTTCCACAACATCTTTTTCACCGAGACGCATTATCGCGCCCTTACCAAAACGCTTTTCAATATTCGCCAATGCGGCATCAATAGCTTTTCTTCTGTCTGCAAATTTGTCTTCTGCCATGATTAAATTTTTCCTTGCCTTTCTTTGATTTCATTGTGAATTTTCTTTTCGCGTACTTCTCAAGCGAGAACGTCGGCGACTATAACATATAAAACGTAAGAATGAAACCTTGTTGCGTGTGTGAAACGTAATCTGTCAGTTATTGGGTGTAAAAGTACGACGTGCTGCCAGCCTGTCGAAAAAATGCTAAAGAAAAAAGAACAGCGACAGGCTGGCAGCACGTCGTACCCCAATGACTGACAGATTACGTATGAAACAAAAGTTTTTTCTCAAATGTGACAAACCAATGAAAGCACAAACGGGCGACCCGTGTTAGCCGCCCGTTTATCCAATCCGTACCGATAATAAAACCAACAAATTTTTTGTTGCCGTAAGAGTACAGACATCCTACAAAATGCTTTAATTGCTGGCAAGGGAAATTTCATTAAATAAATTCAGTAACTGATGTTACGCAAAAAGAAATGGCAGTTTACGCTTGACACCGAAAACATTAGGCTCTAACGCGCTTTTCTGCGTTACGCAGTTTTAGCAAATAGCGGTTTTACTAGGCTTTTAGTCTTCATCTACTGCAAAAAGTCGCGTTTTGCTTAGGAAATTTATTTGTCAAGTTAAAACCCTTAATCTTGTTTGCGTAACATCAGTTATATCGTTTTGCTGATGTTGAAGTCGGCGGCGATTATGTAATTACGCCCTACGGAAAAAGACATACATTTAAACCTACAGAACTTTTCGTGAATTTAGCGGGCATTTTTGAAGGTGGAGATTTCACCTCAAACGCGCCATGAAAAGGTCAAGCCGTTGGTTTGAAACGAATAGAATCGAAGCGGAATCTTTTATGGAAAAATTTTCCTATTAAAACTGTATTTGTGATACAAGCAAGACGATTTTAGTTTTAGCTTCCTCCTGTATGAAAGGAAACCCCTAGCCGAAAAGTTAGGGGTTTCGCCTTTTAAGGATGACGTTAAACATGGTTGCACACAAGGGGTTATTCAATGACGATTCTATCGAAAAGCATTATCTTATTTGCCCTGAATATGCTCGACGCAGTATTGACGTTGATTTGGATTCGTCTGGGTGTTGCGACTGAAGGAAACGGGATAATGGCAGCGGTTCTGGAACACGGCGAAGCACATTTTCTCGGTGTTAAGTTTCTTGTAGGCGCAATTGCGGCTTACACACTTTATAGGTTCGCCCATATCAAAATTGCAAAACGCGGTCTTCAAGTAGCTTTGACTGTCTATTGTTTGTTGATGTTGGTTCATCTTGCAACAGGGCTTTCCGCGTTGGGTTGGAACGGTCCCGAAATGGCGGTCAGTTATCTTCAATCATTACCCAACACATTCTTAGGATTTTTCGCCTAGAGCGTTGTTCACCTAACAACTCTCTTGTCCCGAAACGAGGCTCGATAAAATCGAACCTCGTTTTTTATTTGCCGATTGCAAAAGTTTTAAGGACATTTTGGCGTGGTGCAAATCAAAAAGTTGAAAAGCCCTTGCTTTCATGTATTAATTCATTTGGCTCCATGATTGCTCGGCATTTGGTCATTGTGAAAAGTAACATTGAGTGAAGAGTAAAATTATGTCGGAAGTTTTGAAAAATATAAGAACGACGCTCTCGATGATAAAGATAGAGCATACTTTATTTGCTCTGCCTTTTGCTTTATTGGGAGCGGTTTTGGCGGCAAAGGGATTGCCGTCTTTGTGGCAAATCTTTTGGATTTGTGTGGCAATGGTCGGAGCGCGTTCAGCAGCTATGACGTTTAATCGAATTGTTGACCGCAAAATTGATGCTGAAAATCCGCGAACCGCAAGCCGCGAGTTACCTTCAGGAAAACTATCGGTAAGTTTTGCCGTAGCATTCACGATTGCTGCATCGGCGTTGTTCTTTTTAGCGGCGGCGATGTTGAATAAATTGACATTGATTTTGTCACCCGTAGCATTAGGTAGTGTTCTGCTCTATTCCTATATGAAACGCTTCACATCGCTGGCACATCTGGTTTTAGGTTGGGCTCTATGTATAGCACCGACGGGCGCATGGATAGCCGTTCGCGGTGCGCTTGACTCGCCCGAACCTCTTTTGCTTTCTCTGGTAGTGATGATGTGGACTGCCGGGTTTGATGTCTTGTATGCGTGCCAAGATTTTGATTTCGATAGAAAGACGGGTCTTCAATCAATACCCGCAAAGTTTGGAATTGCAGGAGCATTGAAAGTTGCGCGACTTTTTCACGCGCAGGCTTTTTTTGCTTTAGTAATTTTATATGCTGTAACAGGTTTAGGATGGCTTGCCTTACTCGGTGTAATTGCGACAGCCCTGTTGCTCGCATATCAGCACACACTTGTTAAAGCGAATGATTTGAGCCGTCTTAATGCAGCTTTCTTTACGACAAACGCTTTCGTAAGCGTAATTCTTTTTTTAACGTTTGGCGGTGCTGTTTTTTTGGCGAAACTGTAACAAACCCAAGTGATGCCTCAAGTCTATCTGTGTATTAAAATTTTATTTCGGTATGAAAGCACTTTGGCAGTTAGTAATTAGTTTGTGAGATGTCTTACGTTTCTTGTTCTGTTCATAGAATGATTTAAGCGAGGAGCCTGGAAAACACGGTTTATAGTGTTCGTTTTGAAGATGAAAGAGATTTGTGGCTAATTCATTAAATGGAAAACCAAGAAATAAAATTTATAGACCTTTTTTGTGGACTTGGAGGTTTTCGCGTTGCTGTTGAAAAATCGTTTACCAAAAGGCAAGTAAATTTTGCTTGTGTTTTCTCGTGCGACTTTGATGATGATGCACAAAAAAGTTATGAAGCAAATTTTGGTGAAAAACCTTTTGGCGATATTACTCAAATAACAGAAACTGTTATTCCCGAACATGACATTCTTTTTGCAGGTTTCCCATGTCAGGCGTTTAGTATTTGCGGAGACCAAAAGGGTTTTGAGGATACGCGCGGAACTCTGTTTTTCGACATCGCGCGAATACTGCAAACGAAGCGTCCCGCAGCTTTTGTTCTGGAAAATGTAAAACAACTTGTCACACACAATCGGGGAAAAACCTTTCAGAGAATCTTGGAAACATTACACAATCTTGGCTATCAAACGCACCATAAAATTTTGAACGCGATGGATTTCGGCTTACCGCAAAAGAGAGAAAGGGTTTTTATTGTAGGTTTTCGTGAGCCGAGAAATTTTGTCTGGCAGTTGAAGAAAACAAGGATGAAAACTTTAGTAGAGATTTTGGAAAGGGAAGTTTCGTCCTTTTATTTTGCTTCGGAGAAAATTCGGCAAAACAGATTGAAAGGCGTAGAAGGAAAATTTGTTGCTGATGAATTTACAATCTGGCACGAAAACAAAGGCGGAAACATTTCTCCTTTAACGTATTCATGTGCTCTTCGTTCTGGTGCTTCTTACAATTATCTGCTTGTCAATGGGACGCGCCGGTTAACAGAACGCGAGATGCTACGGCTGCAAGGTTTTCCCGATTCATACAAAATCGTTTGCGGTTACCAGGCGATGCGAAAACTTGCAGGCAATACTGTTGCTGTTCCTTGTGTGGTTGAAGTGATTGATTCTGTCTTGAGCGCGTTAGAATCTCCGATAGTCGAACGAAAGAATCTAAACGTGAGTGTTGCCGTGCAAGATTCTCTTTTTGCTTAAAACAATTAAATGACAATAAGAATCGAACAAGCAAAAGAAAGGCTTGATTACATAATCAGGATTGGCAGAGTTGATTTGTACAAACCTATTCAAATTGCCGAAGTACTCTTTCGTTCACGCACGATTGGCGGTATTAACGCTCTTGATTTGGCAACATATCAAAACCCTTCTTTGCGATGGAGAAATGAAATTACTTTGCGGCTTTCAGGAAAAGTTTCTACATCCTCGGCACGTTATCAACACGATGTTTGGAATCCGACGGCAATGCCGCCGAAAGTTTTAGCCGTGCTTGATGCGGAAAATAGAAGAACAAACGGAGCGGTTGAAGGATACATTTATCTCCGCTATGGCGAACGTCAAGGAACTGTTGCCAAAGTGATTTCAACTATCAGGAATGCTTCACCCAAAAACTTTCAACTTGAGACTTTGCTAAATTTGTTTGTTACACAATCGGGCATAAGGCGAAGCATTGATAAGGCATATGAGATTGTTGTTTATAGCCTGTTTGAAACTATAATCTCTTCGATAGAGGCTAAAGTTAAAGTCAGCGTTTCAGAAACGAGCAAACCGATTTTGCAAGAATTTCGGGATTTGACAAAAGTTTTGCTTGGCATTGATGAGAATAACTTATCTTGGGAGCAACGAGCGCATATCTATCGCGTAGGCGTGACGAACGCGGCAGACAGAGGACTTGATATGTGGGCAAATTTCGGCGTTGCTGTTCAGGTCAAACATTTAACGCTCAATGAAAAATTAGCCTATAACATTTCAGACCAAGTTGAGAGCGATTCAATCGTCATTGTCTGCAAAGATGCTGAAGCAAATGTTATAGAAACAGTTTTGAAACAAATCGGTTGGGGCAAACGGGTTCGCGGAATTATCAAAGAATAAAATCTTCTTGAGTGGTATGAAAAATGTTTGCGCGGGAAATTCAAAGACAAACTTGCAAAACCTTTGATGAAAAGGCTGCTGGCAAGTTTTGAAGCAGAGTTTCCGTATTCTTTGACATTATCTGGGTTTCTTGAAGAACGTGGTTATATGAACTTAACAGTTCCTGAGATGTGGATGATTTGATAAAGTCAAACAACCCGCAGGAAATCTCAGGCGAGCCTTTGCTAAAAGGTTTCGTTTTGAAGATGAAAGAGATTTTATAATGAGGTGACAGTTTATGCCTGTGACATCTGCAAATGCGAATACGACTTTACAAGTATTTACTTCAATGCCTGTTGTTTTGAACTTCGGCACATTGCTCAAAAATATGAGCGATGAAGAGTTTTTTGAATTCTGTCAACTCAATAGAGATTGGCGAATAGAGCGCACGAAGGAAGGAGACCTCGTAATTATGGCACCTGCGGGAAGCGAAACAGGCGGATATAATTTTAACCTCGCGGGCGAATTCGCCGTTTGGGTAAAACAAGACGGCACAGGCAAAGGCTTTGATTCTTCGACGGGATTTATTTTGCCAAACGGCGCAGAGCGTTCACCGGATTTATCTTGGATTAAGTTAAAAAGATGGAATGCTGTGCCTAAAGAAAAACGCAAAAGATTTGCACCCATTTGCCCGGACTTTGTTGTTGAAATTCGCTCCGAAACAGACTCAATAAAAAAATTGAAAGCTAAAATGGAAGAGTACATCGAAAACGGAGCGCAACTCGGTTGGTTGATTGACCCGCAAGAAAAGACAGTTTATGTCTATCGTCCGAACACGGAAGTTGAAACCTTAGACAACCCGCAGGAAGTCTCAGGCGAACCTTTGCTTAAAGGTTTCGTTTTGAAGATGAAAGAAGTTTGGGATTAGCAAGGCAGGATTAAGCATGAGTAAATTTCGCAAAGCTATTTTAATCGGTCTAATTAGCCAAATCTTTGTCTTTATACTTTTACTTGGTGATTTTATTTTAATAAATGGAAGCAAAACCGAATTTCGCTTACTTCTATTTAAGTTGATTTACTATATTTTTGCCCTCGGATTTATCGCCACTACATATTTTTACAAATGGCTTTACCCTAATGCCGAAATGTTATTCACCCCATTTATATGGTTTCTTTTTGGACTATTTAGTGGCAAAGAGGTTCGTTTTCTGCCCCTTAGTTTTATTTTGAATTGGTTTTATTATTCAAGCATTGTCTATTTGATTTTAGCTTTTCGTGAAAGACGTAAGACAAGAATGCAGTAATTGAATAAGATAATTGAAACGAGTTATGCAATTTTCACACGATAAAAATTTGAATTTGATTTCTGAAAAAGTTGAAGCGGGAGAGCGTTTGTCTTTTGATGAAGGCATCGCGCTTTACGAGACTGATGATTTGAACGCGCTTGGAAAGTTGGCGGATTTTGTGAGGCGTCAGCTTCACGGCAAGGCGACTTACTACAACGTCAATCGTCATTTTAATTACACAAATGTCTGTATTGCGGATTGTAAGTTCTGCGGTTTTTATCGCCGTTCGCGTGCCGAAGATGCTTACACACACAGCATTGAAGAGGCACTCAAAATCGCGGGCGATGCGGTGAAAGAAGGCGCGACAGAACTCCACATCGTAGGCGGTTTGAATTCAAAACTGCCATATCAGTATTACATTGATTTGTTCAAATCTTTGAAGCGGGATTTTCCGCGCCTTCACCTTAAAGCGTTCACGATGGTCGAACTTGAATTCTTTTCGCGCTTTTACAAAAAGAATGAAGACGAACTGATAAGCGAATTCAAAGAGGCAGGAATGGATTCGTGTCCGGGCGGCGGGGCGGAGATTTTCCGCGAGCCTACGCGCTCGATTATCTGCGACCACAAATGCGATGCCGATAAATGGCTTTCGCTTGCGGGCAAATGTCACGCGTTGGGGTTGAAGACAAACGCGACGATGCTCTACGGTCACATAGAATCAATAGAAGACAGAGTTGACCACCTCGTTCGCCTACGCGAGCAACAAGACAAATCGGGCGGCTTTCAATGTTTTATTCCCTTAGCGTTTTATCCGCCCGGAACCGCGCTCTCACATTTAACGGGTCCAAGCGGTATTGATTCGTTAAAGACAATGGCTGTCTCGCGTCTTATGCTTGATAACATTCCGCACATAAAAGCGTATTGGGTAATGCTCGGTAAAAAATTGGCACAGACCGCGCTCCATTACGGTGCGAACGATTTGGACGGCACAATCACACACGGCGGCGAACTGACCGAAAGCTACTCTGTTGAAGCGGGCAACGAAGTAAAGATGAACATTCAAGAGATTATCGAACTTATCAAAGACGCAGGCTTTGAAGCCGTCGAGAGAGATACTGTTTATAATCGTGTCGTGCGCGAAACTATTGCGGCGTAAAACTTAAAATGGACAAAGAAAAACAACCATTTACGAAAGAGGAGCTTTTGCAAAGCTTTGAGCAAGTCAATAAAGACGTGGCGGATTTCTTTTTGGCAATTCCTGCGGAAAAGTTTTACACACATCCGATGGATGTTTGGTCTGCGCGGGATAATTTAGACCATTTGAATAAATCTGTCTGTCCTGTAGCGACAGCGTTGGGCTTGCCAAAGATTTTGCCATCGGTTTTGTTTGGCAAAGCAAAGAAACCTTCAAGAAATTTTGAAGAAATCAGAGAAACATATCAAGCTGCATTGGCACAGGGCGGAAAGGCGGGCGGAAAATTTTTGCCTGACAAAGCCGATGAATTATCGAAAACAGAAAAAGAAGAACTCTTGAAAAAATGGCAGAAGGTTTCAGACAAACTCGTTTCGGTTTTGAATGATAAATGGAGCGAGAAAGATTTGGACACCTACACTTTGCCACATCCTCTCTTGGGAAAAATGACAGTGCGTGAAATACTCCTTTTCACGCTTTACCACAACACACATCACGTCAATAATGTCTGCAAACTTTTCGGAGATTGAACAGCAATGAGTAATGAAATTTCGACATCAGCGAGGTTTTCAAATCGCGTAAAGAATTATGTTCGTTATCGTCCAGATTATCCGAAAGAAGTCGTTGAGTTTTTGGAGAGAGAAATCGGATTGAGTTCTTCTTCAATCATTGCTGATATTGGTTCGGGTACGGGCATTTCTTCAAAACTTTTTCTTGATGCGGGTTGTACGGTTTACGGTGTTGAACCAAACGAAACAATGCGCGAAGCCGCAGACGAGTTTTTGAAGGCTTACGAAAATTTCAAAAACGTAAGCGGAACGGCTGAAAACACTATGCTCGAAAACGAGAGCGTTGATTTTGTTGTGGCAAGCCAGGCATTCCATTGGTTTGACGCCGAAAAATCCAAAGAGGAATTCAGAAGAATCTTAAAGCCAAACGGCTGTGTCATCTTGATTTGGAATGAAAGGCAATTGGACACGACTCCGTTTTTGTGCGATTACGAAAAACTTTTGCTCAAACACGGAACTGATTACGAAAAAGTCAGGCACGACCAGATTGAAGAAGAAAGTTTGAGAGATTTTTTTACCTCTGATTTCAACCGGAAAACTTTTCCGAATGCACAACATCTTGACTACGAAGGTGTGAAAGGAAGAATTCTTTCGTCTTCGTACATGCCTTCTGAAACACATCCGCGTTTTCAAGAGATGGCGGAAGATTTGAAACAGATGTTTGCCCGACATCAGGAAGAAGGGAAAATAAGCATTCTTTACGATACAAATGTTTTCTACGGTCAAATTTGATTCGCTGCGTGTTTGAGGTTAACAAAATGCTTATTTTTATCGCCACAGACGCCAACTTTCTGAACATCGTTCGTGGCTCAGTTGCCGAAGTTCAGTCACATTTATACATCGCTCTTGAAGTGAATTACTTGAACAAAGATGTTTTCAATCAAAGTTATCAGATATTTGATGAAATCTCCCGAATAAGTTCGGGGTTGTCACAACATCTTCGCACATAGAATTTCTCGCTGAACTTAAAGACTTGCAGACTATGATCAACCATCGCATTTTAGTTGTTGACGATGAAGTGCAGATAACCCGCGTTCTTCGGCGTAGCCTTTCAACGCACCGTTATGATGTTCGTGTGGCGGCGGATGGCGAATCTGCGCTTGATGTCTTTAACGATTGGCAACCTGATTTAGTTATTACAGACCTTTCAATGCCAAATATGAGCGGAATAGAATTGTGTCGGCGGATTCGTTCGATGTCTGATGTGCCTGTGCTTGTATTGAGTGTGAAGGGCGAAGAGCGCACAAAAGTGGAAGCGTTGGATGCAGGCGCAGATGACTACGTTACAAAGCCTTTTGGCATTGACGAATTATTGGCGCGTGTTCGTGCGGCTTTGAGACGTGCTCCTTCACGCGAAGAGAAAGAATCACCGTTGATTAAAGCAGGTGATTTCAAAATTGATTTGTCGGCGCACAGCGTTACGATTGCGGAAAAAGAAATTCATCTGACGCCGAAAGAATTTGAATTATTGGCATACATGGCGCAACACGACGGAAAAGTCATCACACACAAAAATCTTTTATCGGCAATCTGGGGCGGAAATTTCACGGAGCAAACCGAATACTTGCGCGTCTTTGTCGGAAACCTCAGAAAGAAAATCGAACCCGACCCGTCAAAACCAAAATACATTTTGACAGAGCCTTGGATTGGTTATCGGTTTAACGCAGAATAGGTTTCAGATAAAAAAATGAATTGTCACAACAATCAAAAGCGTCCCGAATGTGTACATTGCAGAATAACTATCTGTTGCACCGAACCAGGCAATAACAGTTAAAACTAAACCAAAGAAGCCTGTAATAAACCCAGCACCAAAACCAATCCCGGCAAACAAGTGGTAACGGCTCCAAGTCCGTTCATGATTGCTATAATCAATACCTCGTTCACTCGTTAAAGCGATTATCGTTTCCATATTTTGTTCCTTTACGTTCTTCATTTCTTGGCAACTTAAGAGTGAATCCCAAGGGATAAAGATGGGGTAAAGTGTTCATAAAGATTTCGTAAAGACTTTTATGCAGTTGAGCAGATGAAAAGATATTGGTAAATTAACGGTTTCGATTAAACTGCAAATAGTAAATATAGAGGATTGATATGAGTAATAACGAAAACGCTTTTGAAAAATTTTTGAATAGTTACGAAGAAGAAGATTGGAACACGAGCATTACAGAACTGCTTCCGTTGATTCACGAAGTTGACCGCAACGCAACACAAATCTGGTTTAAGTTTTATCCGATAAAACTTTTCCGCGTTTTGCAAGAATCAGAAGAACCCGAAAAGCTGATTCAAAAATTTGTGATGCAGGGCAACTATAAACTCGCCGACCAGGTTGATGATTCACACGTTTTCCTATACGGACATCGCTATTGGTCGCAGGTTAAAAAAGAAGTGGAAAACCACGCCGAAAGTTTTAAGCCAGGCGGACACGAAAAACTGTCTGATGAAATTCGCAAAGTAGCAAAAGCAGTTGCCGATAAAACGAAAACGGACGAAAGCCTTTTGGTCGGCATCACAGCCGTCGCATTTATGACGCTTGTGCAGACAGGTTTGGAAAAGATGAAATCGGCGCAGGGAAAAACAACCGTAGGCAAAAATTTTGCAAAACTTTCGCCGGAAAAGGTTTTGGCTCAACGCACAAAAGATGACGGGCAAGGGCTGTTCGGATTTCTTAAAACGGTTGATAAACAATGGACAGTCACATTTAGCGAAAACAGCAATAGTCGTTTCAAAGTGATGAACGAAGAAGAAATCGCATCGGCGGCGGCGCGTGACAACTCGAAAGATTGGCGTGCAATGGACGAACGTTGTGGCGAAGGTCCCATACCTGTCGAATGTCGTTCTGCGGCTTGTGGAACTTGCTGGGTTGGGGTTCTCGGTGGTGCTGAAAAACTTGGCTCAGTGAAACGATTGGAAGGAAGACGGGTTAAAGAGTTTGGTTATATTGATACAGACGAACCAAAGCCTATAATCCGGCTCGCCTGCCAAGCCGAAGCTTTTGGTGCCGTTTCAATTGTCATCCCGCCTTGGAACGGATTCTGGGGTAAATACGTCAAGAAAATGGAAGAAGACGAAACGGAAGAGACATCAACAGGCGCAACAGCTTAGTTAAATCCTAAATATACTTGAATAAGTCTTCTTAAAAATTCTGTGAGATGCTGTGAGCAAAATAGGTTCAATAGTTAGGTCTTCTTTTCATCAACGCAAATCAATCAAAATTGATGAAGGAGAAAATAGAAAATGGGAGCATTAGACCCGATTGCGGGAATTTCTTTGGAGCGTTATGCCGAACTTGCCGCAAAGATGAAAGATTGCGGAGGCGATTTGGAAGTTTGCGCTAGGATTGCGGCAGAGAACGGAGTTGACCGCGCCATATGGGAAGCGGCTATGAACGGTTGGAACGCAAGGATGTACGACCCGACAACGGCGGGGCAAGTCGCACTTGCTTATATGCCGCTTTATCAAGCCGCCCTTGCCAAATACGGCGGACCTGCCGCAACAGCAACTTACGAGGAATATATCGAAATGTCCGCGATGATAAATACCGATATGCAGGGGATGATGAAACGTCCGACTCAACTTGAAATCATGTATGCAAAGTTTGGAATTGACGCAGTAAAATGGAGTCAGATTTCAACTCATTGGGTTGACCGATTGATAAAAGACCCGCAACTCGGCGCGGACTACGGCAACAAGGCAAGAGCAAGAGTCAAAGAACTGGACGACGAATAAAAACGCCAAGTCGGCTTGGCTTAAACGACAGACAAAAATGTGAAAGCCACAAAAGGCACAAAGAAGCACAAAACAAGATAATCTTTTGTGCTTTTTCGTGTTTTTTGTGTTTATCTTGAATTAGCCCAAGACTCCCTCTAAATCCCAAAGCGGATGATAGAGGGAGTCTTGGGCTAATTCAAGATAAAGAGACGCCAAAAGGATTGCCTGAACAATTCACGGGCTTTCGCCATTATGACGCGACAAAAAACGCCAAGGCATTGGTCTATCTTCACGATGAAGGAATTTTCTATTTGCGCGAAGAATTTGCAGATGACGATTCTTACACGGAATTTGACGCACCTGTTTTCTTTTTGCCTGACAAATTGCGTGTCGGGCAAACAGTATCAGCCGACAGATATTTCACGTGCATTTATAGAAACGGAAACACCGCACGAGGCAAATTCAAAATAAAACAAACAGTCAGAGCGGTTGAAGATGTTCCCGTTATAGCAGGAACTTTCAAAGAATGTCTTAGAATCGAAAACGAAACCTATTGGGAGTTTGGCGACGGACAAAAAACGCGAAGCACAGGCACATATTATCTCGCCCCGAATGTCGGAATTGTAAAAACTTCGATGCGGATTGTTACCGTTGACGAAGAAGGAAAAGAGACGGCAAACCGCTTTATCGAAACAGAGTTGAAATCTAAAAAGCTGAGTGCGAAATAGGACAGCGTACTAAAAGTGTATTGTTGATAAATAGGTCAAGAATAATTGGGTTGTAAGAGAACAGTTGGTTTCAGATAACGCTCTTATAATTGTCCTATCTGAAATTTTGTTTATACATTTATTCTTACGTTGTAATTGATTAGGTCATCACTCAGCCGTTGAAAAGGGCGTTCATATTTGTAGCCCACAATGCTAATCGCGGGACTGAGGATTCGCGGCATCGGAGTTATCGAAGATAACGACATACATTTTCAGTTTGATTTTTATGAATTTTCAGTTTGATTTTTAT
>Ga0187894_10003068_pt1 | contig 19150 bp, 18 predicted proteins | sample GBC1701081metaG_FD_136650 | JGI IMG/M metagenome (GOLD analysis project Ga0187894, IMG submission 136650) | White microbial mat communities from a lava cave in the Kipuka Kanohina Cave System on the Island of Hawaii, USA - GBC170108-1 metaG ...
ACCTCCAGTTCCTAGCAGGATGCTGAAAAAGGTCGTGCAGCCTAACGCCCTCGTGCAGGAACGTAGTCACCGGATCGCCAATCAAAAATCCGCGTCTATTCGTACCGGAGAGCTTCGATAGGATTGAGGCGAGCAGCCTTGTTCGCAGGGTACAATCCGAAGAACAGACCGACCACCAGGGAGAAGAAGAACGCGAGCATGACGACGTTGCCGGAAATGATGGTCGGCCAACCGGCGATCAGCGTCGTTAACTTCGCCCCAGTAATTCCCAGGACGATACCCACTGCGCCTCCCACTAGGCTCAACGTCATGGCCTCGATCAGGAACTGCATCACGATGTGCCGGCGTTTAGCTCCCACTGCCATGCGAACCCCGATTTCTCTCGTCCTTTCCGTCACGGACACGAGCAAGATATTCATGATGCCGATCCCCCCGACTAACAGGGACACAGAAGCAATGGCAAACAACATCATGGTCAAGGTCTCACTGGTTCCTTCTTGAACCTTTCCGATATCGACTTGCGTCCGGATCGTGAAATCGTCGTCCTGCTCGGTCTGGAGCCGATGCCGAGCCCGCAACACTTCTCGAATCTGCTCAGCAGCCATCGGCAAATCCTCGACCTGTTCGGTCGAGCCGAACATCGCCCCGACGGACCCGATAAATGACGTCCCGAATACTTTTCGTTCCGCCGTGCTGAAGGGAATAAACACTACATCGTCTTGGTCGGACCCTTGCGCAGATTGACCTTTAGGCGCAAGGACTCCAATGACACGGAACGGCACGTTCTTGATGCGAATCACTGCCCCCACCGGCTCTTCACCCGACTCAAACAGATTCGCAACGATCGTTTGGCCGATGAGTGCGACTCGTGCAGCGCTATCCAAATCCGTCTGGGTAAAGGAGCCTCCACTCGTAAAGGACCAATCGCGAATAGTCAAGTAGCTCGGTGAGATACCATTAATTGGTCCGTTCCAGTTCCGGTTCCCATACACAATCTGCATGACATCGCGCTTGGCCCATCCGGTATCGGCCAGCAAGGGAATGCGCTTTTTCAGATCCAAGGCATCGGACACAGTCAGCGTCACGGCACTCCCCTGACTACCTCGTACCCCGCTCGCAGAGATCACTCCGGGAAAGATAATAATGACGTTCGTGCCCATCGTCGCAATCTGGGCCTGCACGGCTCGCTTAGCGCCCTCACCGATGCTCACCATCGCAATGACCGCCGCCACACCGATCACAATCCCGAGCATCGTGAGACCGGCACGCAGCCGATTTCGAGCCAAGACCCGTAGCGCCGTAAGAACTGTAAGCCACACAAACGCAGACATTTAGCCCTCATTACTCATGACGGTTCGTCGCGAAATCACGGAGCCGCGTCGCGAGACCAGCGCGCGGAGCTCAGGGGACTGGCTCCGACGTCTGCGGCGGTGCCTGTCTCTATGCATCTCACACGAGGACAGGCGCCAACATGAAAGGCGCCAGTCCCCAACAGTCCGGTGAGGGTCCGAAGGGCGAGCCCGCTGGCCGAAGACTCGTCGTAGCAGCGAATCGGCGATTGTAGTAGAAGCGTTCATGATTAATGCGGGCTATACCTCGACTGGGCTCGGCATTGGCCGCGCTTTGGTCACACGGTCGCTTAACACTTGTCCGTCTTTAATCACGACTTCGCGCGCGGCATAGGCCGAGACATCTGCCTCGTGCGTCACCAAAATAATCGTGATCCCTTCGTCGCGGTTGAGCGTTTCCAGGATTCTCATAATTTCCTGGCTCGACTGGGTGTCGAGGTTACCGGTCGGCTCATCGGCAAGGAGCAACGAGGGCGACGTGACCAGCGCCCGTGCAATCGCCACTCGCTGTTGCTGTCCTCCGGACAACTGGGTGGGATAATGGTGCTCTCTGCCCTGCAACCCCACCCGCCCTAACGCTGTTACAGCCTGCGCCCGTTGCTCTTTCAGCGAGAGCCCCCGATAGAACAGCGGAAGCTGCGCATTTTCCAGCGCGCTGGTTCTGGGAATAAGATTGAAGCTTTGAAAGACGAACCCGATCTGCTGATTGCGGATTTCGGCCAACTGATCGGGCTTCAGGTTACCGGCCTCTATTCCGTTCAACCGATAGTGCCCCTTCGTCGCTTGATCGAGGCAGCCCAGAATATTCATCAGGGTGGACTTGCCGGAACCGGATGCTCCCATGATCGCAACGAACTCACCCTGTTCAATCCTAAGGCTCAGGCCGCGCAAGGCTTGGACTTCTACATCGCCGACCCGATAGACTTTCCACACATCTTCGCATTCGATCAACGAACTCATCACCGGTTCTCGTGAGACGTGAGGCGTGAGCAGCCGTAACGCTCAATGTTCAATGCTGAATGTTCAATTGCGCATTGAAAATCGAATATTGGACATTCCTCGAATAAACGCGTCACAGTGGCTACATTCCACGGTTACGAGAGGGACCCCGCTGTCCGCCACTCCCAAATCCTGGAGGCAGATCGCTTCCACTTCGATCGCCTTTGGGTCGTTCGATCCCCACGACCACCAGCATGCCCTCAGACAACCCCTCCGACAATATTTCCGTAGCCAAACCATCAGAAATACCCGTTTGGACCTGCATAGATTCCAATTCTCCCGTTGGTTCCTGTTTCCAAATGGTTCGACTAATCGAAGTCGCCCCCCTACCAGCGCCTGTTGCCTCCTCGGCACCCTTCCCTTTAGCCGGCTTACCGCCAAGTGGGGAGCGCTCGACTGGGCCCGCTGTCAGGGGTGTGAATCGTAGTGCGGCATTCGGTACTTTGAGCACCGCGTCTCTTTGTGCCACTACGATGGAGACGTTGGCGGTCATTCCCGGCTTCAGGCGGAGATCCTGATTGTCGACGTTGACCACAACGTTGTAGGTCACGACATTTTGCACATTAATCGGTGCAAGACGGACCTGACGTATCGTGCCGGTAAATTGATATCCAGGGTATGCATCGACCGTAAACGTTGCCTCCTTCCCTTCGGCGATCCCCCCGATATCCGACTCGCTGACGTTGGTGTCGACTTGCATCTTCGTCAGATCGAGCGCGATCAAGAAGAGGTTCGGTGTCGCAAAACTAGCCGCGATCGTTTGACCGACTTCCACGTTTCTGGCAACCACGATTCCGTTCACCGGCGAGCGAATGACCGTGTACTTCAAGTCTAGCTCTACGGCATTCAACGCCGCCTCGGCCTGTTTCACCTGCGCCCCTGCCACGTTCACCTGCGCCTCAGCCGCCTGGGAATTCGTTGTGGCCACGTCGACGTCGTTCTGAGAGACGAACTGCTGCGCCACCAGCGATTTCACCCGATCCAGTTCGCGCTTGCGTTGAGCCAAATCTGTTTTGGCTCTTGCAAAATTCGCTTTTGACATTTCAAGATTACTTGCCACTTGATCGCGACGAGCTCTGATAGGTTCCGGATCGATGACGGCCACGATATCGCCGGCTTTGACCACCGAATTGAAATCGGCATGCAGGCTCTTGATCATGCCAGACACCTGCGTCCCAACCTGAACCGAGACCACAGGGTTGATCGTTCCGGTCGCAGTCACGAGCGAAATGACGGAGCCTCGCTCGACCGCGGCGCTTCGATAGCGAACCGGGGCTTTGCGCTCTCCATTGAAGAAGACATAGCCTCCAATGGCCAGCCCAACCGCCAGGACACTCATGATCAGAATGGCTCTGCGCATCGACTCATTCTCCAATTCCCTCGCCTATTTAGAATGCATTGTATCAACAAGCCTGAAGCGAATCATCTGGCTGAAACGACTCCTATGCGGCTCCGGAAAAACGAACAGGCCGTCCGCCACTCGGCGGACGGCCTGCCAGACTCCTAGGCTATGGCGCCGATCAGGGGCTGACGCTGATGCGCTCCTTGATCAAATCAAACGTGTCCTTGGGCACCACGTTCTTGGCGACCAGTTCGCCCTTCACGCGGTACGGACGATTCGCCACAATACGGTCCGCCACCTCTTTGGAGAGACCGAGTACGAGCACCATATCACTGGCAGACGCCTTATTGACATTCATGGATGAAGGCATAGGCTGAGAATCCTTCATCGCAGGAGGGGCAGGCACTCCTGAGGGAGCAGGACTAACGGACGACGCGGAAGGCGCGGAAGGCGTCGGAACCCCTGAAGGACGTGACTGATCTTTCAACTCTTTTTGATAGCGCGCAACCAGGGATTTGAGCGTTTCGTTATGCCGCTTCACGCCCTCGTACTCCTGGCGCAGCACCCGATTCTGGAAAGAAAGTTGTCTCACGTGAGCTTCGAGTTCCTTGGTCCGGCCCTCGACACTGCCGCGTTCCTTGTCACGGCCATGTTGAATGCGCTCAAGCTCGTCGTGGGCGACCTGAGCTTCGTTCCCAAATTTCATATTGAGATCCTTGAGCGTCTTTACCTGTTGCTCCAAGGCATTCTTTTGCGCGCGGGCCAGGGCCAACTCAGACCTGTACGATTCGGCATCGGTCATCGCCTCTTCATACTTCTTTTGACTGACACAGCCGACCATAGAGACTGCGGCGAGCATCATAATCGCCACTATCCACACTGACTTCATGCGCACCTCCCCTTCCCACTGAGCGTGATATCTGCCACAGATGTCGGCCGCCCCTCTTCGCTCGATAGTTCTGTCAAATTATGAGAGGGTAGTACAACACCTATACGTATACTGTTGTGTGTATGCCAAGCCTTTCATTTTGTCAACAGATTTACCTGTCGTCCGTCCTCACCGATCATCGTGAGGGTCTGTGGTGATTCGCCTACCTGCTTGACGGACTGACGTCACTTTGTGAATATGCCTGAGACTCACCATCTGGACGCAACCTATCTCAGAAAGTCCTCGCATGAACGAATGGGGTCCTGGTCTTGCCACGATCTTAGGTATTGTGGAGGGCCTGACAGAGTTTCTACCCGTCTCGTCGACCGGTCACTTAATTCTCGTCGGCCACGCCCTGGGATTCGATGGAGAGCTCGCGGCCAGCGCTGAGATTTCGATCCAACTTGGCGCGATCCTGGCCGTCATTGCCTACGAACGGCACAAGCTCGTGTCCTTGATCGGACAAGCTGGCCGGGAGCAGCAGGATATCTCCGCGATGATTCAAACCCGGGGGACGACCCCATGGTCGACAGTCCTGCGTACCTCCTGGGCAACTCACAAGAACCTTTGGTTCCTCATCGGACTCGGTCTCGCTTTCTTGCCGGCTGCCGCGATCGGATTTCTCACCCATAACTGGATCAAGAGCCATCTCTTCACACCGCAAACTGTCGCTGTCTCCTCAATCGTGGGGGGCCTGATTATTCTCGCAGTAGAAGCACACCGTGACCGAGCAACGGTCCATCAACTCGAACAAGTGAGCCTAACATCCGCGTTCTGGATCGGTGTGGCTCAGTGCGCCTCATTACTGCCCGGCATGTCGCGATCCGGCTCCACGATCATCGGAGGGCTCATAGTAGGACTGGACCGGAAGGTTGCGACGGAATATTCATTTTTCCTCGCCCTCCCGACCCTGATCGTGGCGACGTGCTATCAAATGTGGAAATCACGGGGCGCCTTTCAGCAAGACGACTACTTGGCGCTCGGGATTGGGATGCTTGTATCGTTCGTCGTTGCCTGGATTGTAATCGCAGCCTTTCTCACATTTGTGAAACGACATACACTCCGACCATTTGCCTACTACCGCATCCTCATGGGCATCGTCGTCTTTTATATCTTCGGCCTCTAGTTGTGTATTGTCCAGCGAGCAATTGGACAGGTACTGGGAATTTCAGTTATCCTGCAGTATATTCTCTACCGATTTCTCTATTTTCGCATGAACCTTATGGACCAGGAACAGATTCAACCCGGCTGTGTTCCATCGAACAACAGTACGGCAAATAAATCGCTATCCAGCTGATTCTTGGACACTATACATAGGAGGATGATTCACGATGGCTCAGTCAAAATCCGACACTGTACATGTCTTCGACACGTGGGTGAAGGGTACGAAGAGGCTGTTGCACTTCGACGTGATGACGACCGATGAAGCGACAGCGCTGACGCTTGCCAAGAAGCACCTGGCCAGCATTGGCGAAGGCGAAGTGCCGGTGACAGTGAAAGAATGTCAGTTTTGCCACACCGAGCCGCTCGTGATGTTTTCCCCGGAGCAGCAGCGCCAATTCCGCGAGCAGGGCGGATTCATCATTACCCTCTCGACCTAGCCCGAAGTGCCAGTGCGCGCGACAGGCGGGACGAGCGAGACGACACAGGAGTCCAGATTATCTACGCCGCGCCTCTCTCGCATGTCTCGCACTTCGTGTACTAGGATCTGTCACGCTTTGGGGAGTTCGTGAGGCAGGAGAGGTACATCCTTCTTTTCAAAGGCGAAATGGATAATCAAAAAGACCACCCCCACGCTGATCGCCGAATCGGCAACATTGAAGGCCGGCCAATGATAAGAATCCACATAGACATCGAGAAAATCAATCACCTCGCCATACCTTAGTCGGTCTATCAAATTTCCGATCGCCCCTCCAAGGATCCCGGCAATACTTAGCTGCCCCATCCAATCTTTCTTCGGCAACCGGAAGAGGATCGTCCCCAGTAGGGCCAGAGCGAACAGGGACGTGACTCCGAAGAATACCATGCGAAATGCATCGCTGCTGCCGGCCAGTAACCCAAAAGCGGCGCCGGGATTGCGGATATAGGTCAGACTAAAGAGATTGGGAACAATCGGGATGGATTCATTCAATCGCATCGACTGCACGATGGATAGTTTCGTCGCTTGATCGATCGCCACGATCGCGCCAGCGAGCAACGCTAGAAGGAGATAGCGAAGAGGCCCTTGCATTACTGCACCGCCTCCACGCAGCGATCGCAGAGCGTCGGATGAATCACGTCTTTTCCTACTGCGTCACGATAGTTCCAGCAACGTTCGCATTTTTGGCTTTTGGACTTGGACACTACAACCAAAAAATCGGGTTTGAGTGGAAGGTTGTGGACTTCTCTTAGTTCAACCCGTGACACAATAAGAATTGTGGGCAAGTCCGCTTTGTACCGCTTAAGAAACTCATACTTCTCAGGATTTGCATGTATCTGTATATCAGCCTCAAGCGAGGAACCTATTACCTTCTCACGACGTTGATCTTCTAAGGCCGCTTGCGCCGCTACTCTCACTTCCAACAACACCTCCCATCGCCGGGCCAGCTCGAGATCCTGCCATTGCGGTAGAGCTTCAGGGAACTGGCTCAAGTGCACGCTCGCCTTTGATGCTCCTGCTAGCACCCGAGTGACTTTTTCGAGCCTTTCTGGAAGCGTTCGCCAAATCTCTTCGGCTGTAAAGCTCAAGATCGGAGCCATCAATTTCGCCAAGGCGACGACGATGTCGAAGAGCACCGTCTGGGACCCACGTCGCAAAAGAGAATCTGCGCGGAACGTATACAGCCGATCCTTGAGAATGTCGAGATACACGGCGCTCATGTATACCGTGCAGAAATAATCAAGTTCATGACTGACTTGCCGAAAATCAAAATCTTCATAGCTCTTCTTGACAGTCTCAACCAGATTGTAGAGCTTGAGCAAAGCCCAACGGTCAAGTTCAGGTAGCTGATCAAAGGGAACACCATGAGCGTCAGGGTTAAAATCATAGAGGTTACTGAGCATGAACCGGCAGGTGTTCCTAATCTTTCGGTAAACCTCGACGAGCTGATTGAGAATCTCCTGGGAAATTCGAACATCGTCACGATAATCCTGCGCCGAGACCCACAGACGCAGGATTTCTGCACCCGATTGTTTGATGACGTCCTGTGGCGCGACAACATTCCCAGCCGACTTTGACATTTTCTTGCCCTGCCCATCGAGAACAAAGCCGTGGGTCAAGACAGCCTTGTAAGGCGCGCGATGATCGGTGACGACGCCGGCCAGCAAAGCACTGTGGAACCAGCCTCGATGTTGATCTGACCCTTCGAGGTAGAGATCGGCCGGCCACCACTTCCGTCCTTTCAAGACCGCGGCGTAACTGACACCGGACTCGAACCAGACATCGAGAATATCTCGCTCCTTCTCGAATGCCGATCCACCGCACTTCGGACAGACCGTGCCCTTGGGCAACAGCTCGGCAGCCGATCGCTCGAACCACACATCGGCCCCTTTGGATTCCATCAACGTCGCGATGTGCTCGATCACGATCGGATCGGCCAGGACAGATCGGCACCCGGTGCAGGTAAAACCGGGAATCGGCACGCCCCACACACGCTGGCGCGACAAACACCAATCGGGTCGGTTTTCGATCATTCCGTTGATCCGATCACGGCCGTAGGCTGGAATCCATTGGACCCGCCCGATCTCCGCCAACGCCTCTTTCCGAAGATCATTCGTGTCCATCGACACGAACCACTGCTCAGTGGCTCGGAAGATGACGGGATTCTTGCAGCGCCAACAGTGCGGATAGGAATGGTCCAACGATCCATGCCCCAGCAACCGTCCGTTGGATTGCAGGAACTCCACGATTTTCGGATTCGCTTTCAATACATGCTGACCGGCAAATTCCTTCACGACATCGGTAAACCGCCCGGCGTTGTCGACCGGCGCCAGAATCTCCAACTTTTCCCCCGACGACGCCTTGGCATTGTGCTCAAGGACGAGGATGTAGTCTTCCATGCCGTGACCCGGCGCAATATGGACACATCCGGTTCCCTGATCGAGGGTGACAAAGTCACCAAGTAGAATCGGTGACAGGCCGGTGGTCAGGGGCCGTTGCGTCTCGATCCCTTCGAATCCTTCGCGCCCCTTCGCCACGCCAAACACGCGAGCCCCTTCGAGCTTGCAGGCCTTCGTCACGCTCTCAAGCAGCTTCTCCGCCAGGATCAGCACTTCGTCGCCGACCTGGACAAACGCATAGTCGATCTCACCATGGAGACAGACCGCTTGATTGGCCGGGAGTGTCCATGGGGTGGTCGTCCAGATCACGACGGAGACCAACTTGATACCGGCAGGGAAGGAGATGCCTGGGAACGTCTTACTGAGCACCATGGGAGACGTGACCAACGGAAACTTCACATAGATCGAGGGAGAGGTGTGATCTTCATACTCGACTTCCGCCTCAGCCAGAGCAGTTTGGTCCGTCGTGCACCAGAGCACCGGCTTCAGTCCCTTATAGACACCTCCCCGCTCTACGAATGCGCCGAACTCACGAATGATCGTGGCCTCATAACCGGGATTCATTGTCAGATAAGGATGCTGCCAATCACCCAAAATGCCGAGCCGCTGAAACTCCTCACGCTGAATCGTATAAAACTTTTCCGCATACTCCCGGCAGAGCCGGCGGATAGCTGGGGTATCGAGTGTCTTTTTCTTGTCGCCAAGTTCTTTGAGGACCTGATGTTCGATCGGCAGGCCATGGCAATCCCACCCTGGCACATACGGCACCTGGTAGCCCGCCATTGTCTTTGATTTGACGATGATGTCTTTGAGAATCTTGTTCAGCGCGTGACCGATATGAATTCGGCCATTGGCATAGGGCGGCCCATCATGCAAGACGTAACGCGGCCGGCCTTTCCCTGCCTCCTGAATCTGTTCGTACAACCGTTCCTTCTCCCACAAGGCAAGGAGTTCAGGCTCCCGCTGCGGCAGATTCGCCTTCATCGGGAAATCGGTTTTCGGCAGATTGAGTGTAGCCTTGTAGTCCATAACCTGTCTGGTCTCTCGCGAAAAACTTAGAACGTAATGGGGATCAAGGATTGGAATATACCGGAATGATAGGCGAGGCACCAGTCCTTAGCTTGGATGGCGGGGTCGTCAAAAACGTCTTCCAGCGAGGCCGCAGCGAACGAGAGCCCGAGACATACGGTTTGAGCGATGCGAGAACGAAGCCCGGTGAAAGATGCGTCTCGGCGCATCGGGGCGGGCGGGTGGAGTCAAGCCGTTTTTCACGATCCCGCTCGCTAACTGACCGCCATCATGCGGTCCAGCGCAACCTTCGCCCAATGCTTCTCATCGTCCGGCACGATGATGTGGTTCACTACGTGGCCATCGGCAAGGTTTTCCATCGCCCAGCAGAGATGGGCTCCATCGATCCGGAACATCGTCGCGCACTGACAGACCGTGGAGGAAAGGAAGAAGACTTTTTTATCGGTGAGGTCGCGCTTCAATCGATTGACGAGGTTCAATTCGGTTCCAACTGCCCAAGCCGTCCGAGCCGGGGCCGCCGTCACAGTTTTGATAATGAACTCCGTCGAGCCAGACAGATCCGCCTTGTTCACGACATCCTCGTGACATTCGGGATGGACGATCACCTTCCCATCAGGATACTGCTTGCGGAAATTGTTCACATGCACGGGCTGAAACATCTGATGCACACTACAGTGGCCTTTCCAGAGAATGAGCTTCGCACGCAGGATTGCCTCACGGGTATTGCCCCCGTTGGGTTGATAGGGGTCCCAGACGATCATTTCTTCTCTTGGCAGCCTCATTTTGTTCGCCGTGTTACGGCCCAAGTGCTCGTCCGGGAAAAAGAGGATTTTCTCGCGCCTGGCCCAGGACCATTCCATGACCGCCTTCGCGTTGGAGGACGTACAGGTAATCCCGCCATGTTCGCCGCAAAAGGCTTTGAGCACCGCGGCGGAGTTCACATACACCGCCGGCATGACGGTCTCTTCCACGGGAAGGATCCGCCCCAATGACTCCCAACATTGATCGACCTGTTCGATGGCCGCCATATCCGCCATGGAGCAACCTGCTGCCATGTCCGGCAGGATCACCGTTTGCTTGGAGCGGCTCAGGATGTCGGCGGTCTCGGCCATGAAATGCACGCCGCAAAAGACGATATAGGGCCGCTCCGACCGCTCGGCTGCCAGTTTCGAAAGCAGGAGGGAATCCCCGCGAAAATCCGCATGTTCGATGACTTCGTCCCGTTGATAATTATGGCCTAGAATCATGACGCGATCGCCCAGCACACGTTTAGCCTCAACCGTCCTGTGGAACAGTTCCTCCGCAGGCAGCTGCTGGTAGTCCGTAATCGGTTTGGGAAGTGTCGAGAGTGTTTGCACAGTTTCCTCTGCAAAAGAGTGAGAAGTCTCATTCTACGTTAGGACTCCCTCACAATCAATGAACCAGCCGTAGCGAGGAAGTCCTAGGCCTTCGCTGATCCATTCGGTTCGAACTCGATAGGCCTAATAACCCGTTGACAACGTAGGAGCCCGGCGATACGATTCCCGTCGAAGCTAGGGGGGCCACACGGCTGAGAGTCCGCCCGAACGGACGACCCTCAGAACCTGACCTGGGTAATACCAGCGTAGGGAAGCGAGAACAACCGGGCACCGTTGGTCTCTCTGCCGCACTCCCTTATTTTTTTATGGGTGCGGCTTTTTTATTGGAAGATACAGCGTTCTGAAGAAAGGAGCTCCTCATGAGCGACCAGACACTCGGCAATGGATCGGCGGCAGGCAACGGATATACGTCTGCCGGATCAGCCTTGACGACCACACCGTTCCCCGCCTCACGCAAAGTATACGTACAGGGGACACAAGCCGGCGTGCGGGTCCCTATGAGAGAGATCGGCCTCACCTCCACGAAGTCGATGAATGGGGGCGCACCCATCGCCAATGAACCGATCACGATCTACGACACCTCAGGCCCCTATACAGACCCGGACGCCAAGATTGACGCGCGGGCTGGATTGGACCCCTATCGACGGAACTGGGTGGTCGGTAGGAACGATGTCGTCGAGCTCCCGGATATTTCCTCGCGCTATGGCCGCTTGCGCGCAGCCGACTCCAAACTGGATGAACTCCGGTTTCAACACATTCGCAAGCCTCTGCGAGCCAAACCAGGCGTGAACGTGACCCAGATCCACTACGCCAGACAAGGTATCGTCACACCCGAAATGGAGTTCATTGCGATCCGGGAAAACCAATCTCGGGAAGTGGCGCGCGAACTGGCCTCACGGAATGGGCACGGCGGCGGGGTCACCCAGCACCTGGGCCAGTCATGGGGTGCAAGCATCCCCGCTGTGATCACCCCGGAATTTGTCCGCGACGAAGTCGCCCGAGGCCGCGCGATCATCCCAGCCAACATCAACCATCCGGAAAGCGAGCCGATGATCATCGGCCGCAACTTTCTGGTGAAGATCAACTCCAACATCGGCAATTCTGCGGTCGCCTCCTCCATCGAAGAAGAAGTCGAGAAAATGATCTGGTCTATTCGTTGGGGCGCCGACACAGTGATGGACCTCTCCACCGGCAAGAACATCCACGAAACCCGCGAATGGATCATCCGCAATTCACCGGTGCCCATCGGCACCGTGCCGATCTATCAAGCGCTCGAAAAAGTCGGGGGCAAGGCCGAGGACCTGACCTGGGAGATTTATCGCGACACGCTGATCGAACAGGCAGAACAAGGAGTCGACTACTTCACCATCCACGCCGGTGTGCGCCTCGCCTACGTGCCGATGACCGCTAAACGCATGACCGGCATCGTGTCTAGGGGGGGCGCTATCCATGCGAAGTGGTGCCTGGCTTATCATCAAGAAAACTTTGCCTACACCCACTTCGAAGAAATCTGCGAGATCATGAAGGCCTACGACGTATCATTCAGTTTGGGCGATGGGTTGCGCCCAGGCTCCATCGCAGACGCCAACGATGAGGCACAGTTCGCCGAGCTGGACACGTTGGGTGAGCTCACCAAGATCGCCTGGCGCCACGACGTCCAGGTCATGATCGAGGGGCCGGGCCACGTGCCCATGCACATGATCCAGGTGAACATGGAGAAACAGCTGAAGGCCTGCCAGGAAGCGCCCTTCTATACGCTGGGACCGCTCACCACCGACATCGCGCCTGGCTACGACCACATCACCTCCGGCATCGGCGCAGCCATGATCGGCTGGTTCGGCTGTGCGATGCTCTGTTATGTGACGCCCAAAGAACACCTGGGCCTCCCCGACCGGGAAGATGTGAAGACCGGCGTCATTACCTACAAAATCGCCGCCCACGCGGCGGACCTTGCCAAGGGGCATCCGGGCGCACAGATCAGAGACAACGCGCTCTCAAAAGCCCGCTTCGAGTTTCGCTGGGAAGACCAGTTCAATCTTTCACTCGATCCGGACACGGCAAAGCTCTTCCACGACGAGACCTTGCCTGACAATGCCGCCAAGGTCTCGCACTTCTGCTCCATGTGCGGCCCGCATTTCTGCTCAATGAAGATCACGCAGGATGTCCGCGACTATGCCGCGCAATTACACGTGGATGAACACACGGCGATTCAAATCGGCATGAAGGAAAAGGCAGAAGAGTTCAAGAAGACCGGCTCCGAGATTTATCAATAAGGCAAGCGAGGATGCTCAAAACGGTCACCCAACAAGGCACGAGGGGAATTGAAACCGGAGGCGTACCCTCTGGGGTACGTTGAGGATTTCGATGAGCCGAGAACGAAGTTGGGGGCCGTTTTCAGCATCCGTTGAACGGAGAATCGACCATGAGTAAGCCACGACCAGCCCCGCTAAGAGAAAGAGACATCACGCGCCAGATCGCGAGGGAATACTATAGGGAATTCGACCAGCTCATCGAGAGCGATGTGATCATTGTCGGCGCCGGGCCTTCCGGATTGATCTGTGCCCATGATCTGGCTGAGATGGGATTTCGGACGGTCATTGTCGAACAGAGCCTTGCCCTTGGCGGCGGTTTTTGGTCGGGCGGCTACCTGATGAACAAAGCCACGATTTGCGAGCCGGCCAATGAGATCCTCGAAGAAATCGGCGTGCCCTGCAAGAAGATCACGGAATGCGAGGGGATGTATATGGTCGATCCCCCATACGCCACCGGCGCGCTGATTGCGGCAGCGTACAGAGGCGGCGCCAAGATCATGAACCTCACGAGAGTCGTCGACTTGATTCTTCGTCGAGACGGCATTCTCGAGGGCGTGGTGGTCAATAATACGACGGCTGAAATGGCCGGCCATGACATCCTCCACGTGGACCCCATCGCGCTCGAAAGCAAGATCGTGGTGGACGCGACGGGCCACGACGCGGTTGTCGTGGAACTTTTGCACAAACGCAATCTTTACAAAGCCGTGCCCGGCAACGGCGCCATGTGGGTGTCTCGTTCCGAAGAAGAGGTGATGGACCGGACCGGCGAGGTCTATCCCAACTGTTTCGTCATCGGGTTAGCCGTGGCAGCCGTACACGGTACTCCGCGCATGGGACCGGCATTCGGCTCCATGTTACTCTCAGGGCGCTACGGCGCGGAATTGATTAAGAAGAAGCTGAAGCAGGAGTAACAGGGACGGTCTCCTTGCTCGCACAACGCGCGGCCTCAGAAGGCCCTCGTTGGATGCGCGCAGTCGAGACCATCCCCGTTACTCCCGCTAAGAAACGAGAATCGAGAAGGGCTATGGACGTTCAGGATTTCCTAATCCAAGGCGAAGGGCACGAAGAGGATAAACGCGAAGCGTGGCAACTCTTCCAACAGGCCTATGAACGCCAGATGAAGGGCGAATTGGAAGAGGCCGTGACGCTCTACAAGAAATCGATTGAGACTCATCCCACTGCCGAGGCCTATACCTTCCTCGGCTGGACCTATAGCTTCATGGGTCGTCTCGATGATGCGATAGAAGAATGTCACAAGGCCATCGCGCAGGACCCAGACTTCGGCAATCCCTATAATGACATCGGGGCCTATCTGATCGAAAAGGGCGAACTCGACGAAGCCATTACCTGGTTTCAGAAAGCCATGCAGGCGAGACGCTATGAGAGCCCGGCCTTCCCCCAACTTAATCTGGGCCGGGTCTACGAGCGCAAGGGCCAATGGACTGAGGCCATCGACTCCTATAAGAAAGCGCTGGTCCTCAATCCCAATTACGCCTTGGCAAAGAAGGCGCTGGGACGATTGATTAGCTCATTGAATTGAACTGGTTTGTCTTGATCGCCACGATTCCTAGCCTGAGCCACGTGGTTGAACCAAACTGGTCCCTTTCAACCAAAGAAACGAGAGCAATCAAGCACACCAAATGAACCAGACACACGAGACAGCCCAGAAAACCATGTTGGTAGGTGTGACAGATATTTTCTTTTACACCAAAGTCCGCGATGCCCTCATGTCGAAGGGGTACAAGATCGAACGGGCTCGAACGCAGCAGGATATCGCCGAAAAGGCCTCGGCCACTAGCCCATCCGCGGTAATTTTGAATATGAACGATGAGACGCTGAACGCCTTTCAAGCCCTGGAAGCCCTCAAAGCCGATACACGATTGAAGACCCTTCCCATCCTGGCCTTTGCCAATCATGAAGAAGTCGACACATTTAACAGGGCCAGAGCGCTGGGTGTGACCAAGATTGTCTCGCGCAACGAATTTTCCGCTCGATTGAAAGACCTAGTAGAGGAGATTCTCGCGGTAGGTGTGCGGGGTGAGGCGTGAGACGCATAGGATGAAACAATCCCGACTCCACGAGCACCACCAGAAACTCGGCGCAATCTTCGAAGAGGTCGCCGGGTGGGAGATGCCTGCCCTCTATGGAGAGTGGGTCGCGGAGTATCACATGGTGCGCCAGGCAGTCGGCCTCTCCGACCTCTCGCATCGGGGCAAAATCCGCGTCACCGGGGACGATCGCGTGAAATGGCTGCAAAGCCTCATCAGCAACGACATTCTCCCGCTCCAGCCAGGCGAGGGCCGCTATTCAAGCTTTCTCACGCATAAGGGCAAGATGCTCGGCTACTTTCGAGTCTATACCCTGGCTGACAGCCTGTGGGTGGAAGATGTCGGCGAGGTGGGTGATGCCACCTTCCAGGCTCTCCGAAAGTTTCTTCTCTACGGCATCAAAGCAAAGATGGAGAATTGCGCGGAGTCCTGGGGGCTCTTGCTGATCAGTGGCCCTAAGGCCTGCGCAACTGTCAGCGCCGCCTTCGGCGTCGAGATGAGCGACCTCACGCCGGTGAGCGCCATCGCAGCCAAGATCGGGGGCCATACCGCGTTTGTCCTGCGTACAGAAGAGACCGGAGAGGATGACTTGGAGATATTATTGCCCGTTGACTCCCTCAGCATGGCCTGGGAGCGGCTTATGGAGGCTGGCGCGACACACGGCATCAAGGCAGTCGGCAGTCATGCGCGTGAGGCCCTCCGCATCGAAGCGGGGCTGCCAAAGGCCGGACCGGACCTCAATGAAGAGATCGTCCCACCGGAAGCGAACCTGGAAGGGAAAGCGTTCAGTTTAAATAAGGGCTGCTATCCTGGGCAAGAAGTCGTGGCGAGGATGGACACCTACGGCAACGTACGGCGGCATTTAGTAGGGCTCGTCATGAACGACTCGACCCTCCCACCGAGAAACGCCAAGATATTCAGCGGAGATCGGGAAGTCGGCTGGGTCAGCAGCGCCACGCCTTCACCACAACTTAAGATCCCTATCGCCTTGGCATTCCCACTCCGTGACTTTTCAGCCGTCGGAACCAAGCTTGCTATTGAAGTGGATGGCATACGTCACAACGCGACAGTCCACACACTCCCTTTCTACCACCGCACCTAGCAGGACGCTACTTTTCAGGATTCCTGACCGCAGCCACAACCGACGCAAAAGCGAGCAGGCTCTTCCGCTCGTCGTCTTCGAGAGCCAGCAAGAGGTGGGCTTCCTCGGCATGCATCAGCCGAAGGCTCAGGAATGGTTCCTCACGGCGCTTTTCTTTATTGTCCCACATCGCATCGATCACCTGAACTTTGTCTAGCTGACCGACCGACACCACGTCGTAGCGAAAATATGAATCGCCAATGACCATGTCGAATATCACGTTGCCAGCAGTGAGCAACACGAGATTAAATCGCCCCTGATCTTCGTAGCCCTCCGGCAAAAACTTGTTGATATGGCAGAGCGCAACTTTGCGATTCCCCAAGGCTGCCCGGAATTTTTCCTTCAGCGCCGGGTAATCGATCTGCATGGCCTTTTCATCAAGTCCCGTTGCTGCCGCAGCGGCATTCTGAGCCATTTCAAAAATCTCATCTGCCGACATGAACCCAGCCATCTGTGTAATCCTTTCGTTCGAGCACAGTTAACTTGCGGTACGCCGGGCCTTCACGGCTCTGGCTACGCCAACCAATCCAAGGCTGGCCCACGCGAACTCCAAGAAAATGAATCCCACCCGCTGATCCTCAATGGCAAGGATCCCTAGCAACAACGATCCAATGATGTTCAATGCGAGATATCCTGCGTGCAGTTTGCTCCAGACGCCACTCTGAATTAGGCCATAGGCAGACAGCACCATCAGGGCGCCCACCACGGATATTAGCTGTAAGAACATCTCGCACCCCGTCGAAACCTCGATCAAGGACCACAACGACGGTGTACCGTAACTGGCCACCCGTCCCGAATTCAAGAGGAGCTTCTCAGCGCACAGTGGCAGCTACCTGGCAGCCAGATGATGGGAAAACCGCGTGGCGCCGGCCTCATCGATGACTGTCACATCGAAGGATGACTTCGTGACTCGAATCAGACCAAAATTCATATACCCGCCTTCATTGATCAATCTGGTTGGACGTAATCCCCCACTGGCCGGAGTCTGGGGACCGGGCGCGGCGGACAACGGACCAGCCACAAATTCATGGAAGTCGGGTATTCCGTCACCGTTCGGATCATACGCATTGGCCTGCACATAGTGAACATCGCCAGCTAAAAACACCACGTTGTTCACCCTCCGGCCGAGAATGTAATCCACAATCACCTGCCGTTCCCGCACGAATCCGGTGCCGTCCGTCCCTCCGGCCCAGCCATCATGCCCAGGAACGCCCGCGCCTCCTCCCTTCGGAATGGACAGTGGTACCGTGGTCACAATCACCTTCCACGTCGCGGTCGACTCGGTAAGTCCGCTCAACAACCATTGAAGCTGCTGCTCTCCCAACATCGTTTTCGCCGTGCCGTCCTGATCGGCATTGGAGCTCCGATACTGCCGCGTATCGAGAATGAACAGCTCTAGGTCCGCTCCGGCACGCACCGCTCGATAGAGCCGCTGGGGATCGTCAGGTGCCACGCGGATCGGCCAATACTCGCGCAACGCCTGGCGCCCGACCGGCATCTGACTGTCGAAAGGCCCCGCAAAGTTATTCCGCACTTCATGGTCGTCCCATATGGCATAGACCGGGGTGGTCCCCAAAAACCGCCGTAGCGCCTCCGCACCCCGTTGGTAGCGATGACGGGCACGGTACTCGGCCAGAGTCGTTGCGAGAAAGTCTGCTCCCGGTTCGTTCGGAGGAGATGGACACAGGTTGTCGCTGTACATCGTGTCGCCGAGAAACAGAAAGAAATCGAGTTGCTGGGCGCGCATCACATCAAAGATAGGGTAGCCGGCAGCGCCACGCCTACAGCGCTGTTGGCCACCCAGATCGCCGCTCCAAGCAAAGGTCACGGGCATATGACTTTTCGCATGGGGAAGCGTCGTAAATTCCCCTCGTGCCGCAACTCGCGCTTTAGTCGATGTCCCTTCAGGCCCCTTCGTGCCGACAGAGACATACAATCGGTATCGCGTAGCCGGCGTTAATCCCTCAAGGGGAACTGCCAAGGTAAAATCCGACTCCGAGCCGGTCGTGAACAGCGGCGATCGCGCCACGTGAGCTACGGCTGTCGCCATCTTCGACAGGGTATCCCACGCTGCCACCGACGCCCACTCCAATTGAACCACCATCGGTCCATCGGTCCGCAACCAGAGCAGCGCAGACTGGCTCGTCACGTCCCCCACCGCAATCCCCTGTGGCAGCAGATTCGTCGAAACAACAGCCGTGTCGGCAAAGGGGCTCCCAGGAGGAAGCCCCTCTCGATGTGTTGCCGCACAGCTCGAAAAGGAAACAAGGACGGCAGAGAGAAGGAGATGAAGAGGAAGCGGTCCCGTCATGACGATGGACTTACCGGAACGGGAGCAAGGCGTCAAGATCAGACTGATTGAAAATCAGCCCTTCCGTCTTGCATACTATGGGGTCTGAACTGGGAAATAAAATGCACGATCTGACCTGCCTCATCAAAGGCTGCCAAGCAAGAGTGTATGCCCCAGCCGGCACGCACAGCATCTGCCGGGAGCACTTCTTCAACTATCTCACCTGGCGGCGCCGCAAAGGCCCGCAGATGTTTGTGAAGTATGCCGGGATGACGATGGAAGAACGAGACCCCTACGTCGCCGAGTGGGCCAACAC
>Ga0187894_10003069_pt1 | contig 19143 bp, 22 predicted proteins | sample GBC1701081metaG_FD_136650 | JGI IMG/M metagenome (GOLD analysis project Ga0187894, IMG submission 136650) | White microbial mat communities from a lava cave in the Kipuka Kanohina Cave System on the Island of Hawaii, USA - GBC170108-1 metaG ...
CTCGATCGGTTCATCGACTTCGGCAAGCCGGACTTCATCGGCAAAGCCGCGCTGATGCGCCAGCGCGGCGATGGACTGAGGCAGCGCATGGTGACGCTCGATGTCGGCGTGGCCGATGCGGATATCATCATGCATGAAGGCGTATACCGCGATGGCCGGCTGGTCGGGCGGGTGACATCCGGCGGCTGGTCGCATCATCTGGGCCGGGGGCTCGCTTTGGCACTGGTCGACAAAAACCATGCCCGTCCCGGCGAGACGCTGACGGTCCCGATCCTCGGCGAGCAGCGCCAGGCGCGCGTCATCGCCGACTCGCCTTATGATCCCGTGAATAGGCGCTGCCGAATGTAGGTCACTCGCCACCTACGAGTCATCGCCTGCTTCGAAATAACGCTCGGTTGCCCCGCCGCGAGCTAAATGATGGCATCGTAGTCCGCATGCGAACCGATCCAAAACCACAGCAGACCGGAATCGACTTCGACCGCCAGCGCGCGATAACGACTGCCGATACGAACCGACCAGAACTGGCCGACCTTCTTAAGCTGTAAGGACGGATGGCGCGGATTCTGCTTTAGCAATGCGTAGTTCTTGTCGGCCAACAAGCGCATGTTTGCGGGAAGCCTTGCATAAGCTTCCCAGAACGATGGGCTGGCGAAATGCCTCACAGCTCGCGTGCGCGACCCGCACGGTAATCGGCAAGCGCCTGCTCGGCGAGCCTGTCGAGTTTGCCCACCTTGGCGTCCCGCTCGATCTTCTGGTCGAAGCGCGCCGCCTCGAATTCCTCGAACCAAGCGCGAAACTTCGCAAGCTGGTCGGCAGGCAGTTCGGTTACGGCTTTTTCGATGTCTTTAAGTGTCGTCATGGCTGCCAAACTATCACATCCGGGGATCGCGCGTCATCGGTGCGAGCTGCTCGAGGGTACGTTCAGTGCTCGCCAGTCTCCCTGCGCTGCTACGCAGCTTCGGGAGATCACCCTACGCCCATCAAGAATGGCCACGCCACCCGAAGCCCCGGAGGGGCGCAGGGTGGCGGAGAGGGAGGGATTCGAACCCCCGATACAGTTGCCCGTATGCCGCATTTCGAGTGCGGTGCTTTCAACCGCTCAGCCACCTCTCCGCAAAGATCATGAGGCGCGCCTATGGGCGGCGCGGGGTAGATAGCGAATGAAACTCCTCCGGGCAACCCCGGCCAGGAAGATGAGGCATTTTTCCGCGTCGGCAGCTGCGGCGACATGCCGGACGGGGTAGAATTCCCTGTTCGGCCTGATCCGCTTTTCAATAGTAGAATATTGAAATCATTGGATAATCACGCGTTTCCGCTGTCTGGTTGGGCAAATTTCGTGATTTTCCCTGTATCTTCCCTGTATTTTTGGGATCGACGGTTGCGGGACCCCCGAATCCACGGATTTCTTGACATTATATGTGGCCCCCGTTAGAACCGCGCCGACTTGCGGGGGCCCAAAGCCGTCCCGCAATTTTAATATCGCTGCCTCAGGCTCAAACGATCTGATCGAAGTCCGCCTTCTTCTTTCAAGGCGGCGCCGATGGGCGCGGGAAAAGGAACAGTCATGTACGCAGTCATCAAGACCGGCGGCAAGCAGTATCGCGTTGCGGCCGAAGACAAGATCCAGATCGAAAAGCTCGCCGGAGAAGCCGGCGACATCGTTGAATTCACCGATGTGCTGATGGTCGCCAATGATGGCAGTGTCGATGTCGGCGCTCCCTTCGTCGCGGGCGCCACCGTCGCCGCCGAGATCTTGGGCCAAGTGCGCGGCCCCAAGGTCATCATCTTCAAGAAGCACCGCCGCAAGCATTTCCGCCGCAAGAACGGCCATCGCCAGGATCTGACCTCGGTCAGGATCACCGAGATCCTGACCGGTGGCGCCAAGCCTGAGAAGAAGGCGGCGGCGAAGAAGGCGGAAACCAAGCCCGCCAAGGCTGAAGCGAAAGCGGAAGCAGCACCTCTTGCCGCGCCGGTCGGCGAGGCGAAGGTCGATGATCTCGCCTTGATTGGCGGCGTCGGCCCGAAGATCCTGAAAGTCCTGAACGACCTGGGTTATACGACCTATGCCCAGATCGCCAATCTGACTGCGGAAGAGATCGAGAAGATCGAAGCCGAGATCAAGATGCCGGGCCGCATCGCGCGCGAGGAATGGGCCGAGCAGGCGAAGGAACTGGCCCAAGGCAAGCCGCCCCGCGCCAAGGTCGACAAGGAAGCCAAGGCCGAGAAGGCCAAGGCGCCCAAGAAGAGCAAGGAATAAGGAGAACCCCTCATGGCACACAAGAAAGCAGGCGGTTCATCCCGCAACGGGCGCGACACGGCAGGCCGCCGTCTCGGCGTCAAGCATTTCGGCGGCGAAGCCGTCATCCCGGGCAACATCATCGTGCGCCAGCGCGGCACGAAATGGCATCCGGGCACGGGCGTCGGCATCGGCCGCGACCACACGATCTTTGCTACCGTCGCCGGCACGGTCACCTTCCGCGCCAGCAAGAACAACAAGCAAGTCGTGTCGGTAACGCCGCCGAAGGCCGCGGAATAATACCGGTGGTTTCGATCCTTCCACCGGGCTCATCGATCCGGTGCGAATGAGGAATGTTTCAGCAAACGGGGAGATGGGCAGACCATCTCCCCGTTTTGTTTGGAGCAGACCCATGGACAAGAACACGCTCATCACCGACCGCCTCATCTTGCGACCCGTGGCCGCGCGCGACGCCGAGGCTCTGACGACGCTCGCCGACAACTACAAGGTCGCCGTGATGCTGTCGCGCCTGCCCTATCCCTACAGGATCGAGCATGCGCGCGACTTCATAAGCTGGGTGAATGCCAGGCAGGAGGACGAAGGCATATTCGGCCTGTACCTCAAGCCTGGGGAGACCTTCATCGGCGTGTGCAGCTATGAGCTGCGCGGCGAGGAGGAGCCCGAGCTCGGCTATTGGCTGGGCGAACCCTATTGGGGCAAGGGCTATATGAGCGAGGCGGTGACCGCCGTCGTCGCTCATGCCTTCACGGTCAACAGGCACGCGAAGCTCACGTCCGGCTGCCGGTTGCAGAACCATGCGTCACGCCGGATTCTCGAAAAGGCCGGCTTCGAGCATGTCGGCCGCTATGAGATCGACTCTCTGGTGTTGAAGGCGAAACTGCCGGGCCACCGCTTCCACCTCACGCGCGAGCATTGGGAAGGGCTCGCCGCATGAGGAGCGTACGAGACCTGCAACCAGATTCCCCCTCTCCCGTTGTGAAGCAATGGGAGAGGGAGAAAATTGGTGGAGGCCGTCATTCATCGATAAGAGGTGCTCAGATCGGATCAGAACACTTTCGCGATGTAGCTGTGCACCAGCGACTTGCGGCCGAGCCCGGCATTGTGCTTGGACGCGGCGAGCCGCAGGTTGCCGCCCGAGGACGCGATGGCGAGCGAAAGATGCTTGAGGCCCCAGCGCACATTGGTGCGCACGTCGGTGAGCCCCGAGCAATCGCCCTCGAAGCCCATGCCGCGCGCGGTCTGGCATTTGAGCTGATAGATGCCGATCTCACCGGCGCGTCCGCGGGCATAAGGATTGTAGCCGGATTCGACATTGGCGATGCGCAGCGCGAACCAGGTCGGCACGCCATAGGACGGCGCCATCTCGCGGATGACCTGCGTGACCTCGATGTCGCGCTGGCCGTCGATGCGCAAGGCCTCCTGCGCCACCGACTTCGTCTTGCCCTCGCTAAGCTTTCGCACCACGCGCGGCCCGCTGCGCAGCGTCTTGGTCATCGACATCGCATCGAAATGCGCGACCTTCAGTACTTTGGTCTCAGCCTGCTTCGGCGCGGCGATGGTGACGGACTTGCGCAGCTTGGTCGCGACCTGCTTCGGCGCGGCGACCGTGATGGGCTTGCGCAGCTTGGTCTCGATCTGCTTCGGCGCGGCGACCGTGATGGGCTTGCGCAGCTTGGCCTCGATCTGCTTCGGCGCGGCAACGGTGCTGGACTTGCGCTTCTTGCTCGCAAGAGTCTTGTGCGGCTTGAGGCTCGCCGTCTTGCGCGGCTCGCTTGCGGCCTTGCGCGCCTCGCTCACCGTCCCAGTCTTGGCCTTACGCGTTCTGACTTCTCCCATCCTGTTGATTTTGCCTGGCTTTTTCGCAGCCATGGTCTTGAAGTATTTTTGCTTCGAGCTCAGACGCTCGGCATGCACACTGGGGTCTTCCGTTCTCTTGGCTTCAACCGGCGCAGAAAGAACGGTTCCGGCCAGGAGCGCAGCCGGAATCAGCGCGTAAACAGACTTCATTCAGGTGTCCCTCGTCATTTTAGACATCCCCTCGCTGGTGTACTGTCCCTGTCACGACCAGCAGTGAAGCCTCTTAGAAGCCTAAGGGATGTGACGAAAATAAGATGCACTCGGAGCAATTTGCGGGCAGAACTTTAAGGATATCATCCTAAAAATCATCGAGAAAATTAGGCAAAAATTATGAAGTTTCTGGATCAGGCGAAAATCTATGTGCGCTCCGGCGATGGCGGTGCCGGCACTGTCAGCTTTCGCCGTGAAAAATTCATCGAGATGGGCGGCCCCGACGGCGGCGATGGCGGGCGCGGCGGCGACATCTGGATCGAAGCGGTCGACGGCCTCAACACGCTCATCGACTATCGCTACCAGCAGCATTTTAAAGCACGAACCGGCGGCCATGGCATGGGCCGCGACCGCGCCGGCGCCAACTCGCCCGACATTGTTTTAAAAGTGCCCGCCGGCACCCAGGTCTTCGAAGAGGACAATGAGACGCTGATCGGCGACCTGGCCAAGATCGGCGACCGCATCCGCCTGGCGCGCGGCGGCAATGGCGGCTTCGGCAATGCCCATTTCAAGTCGTCGACCAACCGCGCCCCGCGCCGCGCCAATCCGGGCGAGTTGGGCGAGGAGCGCTGGCTGTGGCTGAGATTGAAGCTCATCGCCGACGCCGGGCTCTTAGGCCTGCCCAATGCCGGCAAATCGACCTTGCTCGCCGCCGTTTCGGCCGCGAAACCCAAGATCGCGGACTACCCTTTCACCACGCTCAACCCGCAGCTCGGCGTAGTGCAGGTCGGCGGATCGAGCTTCGTCCTCGCCGACATACCGGGCCTCATCGAGGGCGCGCATGAGGGCCACGGCCTCGGCACCCGCTTCCTTGGCCATGTCGAGCGCTGCGCCGTGCTGCTCCATCTCATCGACGTCACCGGCGATGATCCGGCCGCGGTCTATCGCGTCATCCGCAAGGAGCTCAAATCCTATGGCGGCCATCTCGCCGAGAAGCCGGAAGTGATCGCCTTCAACAAGATCGATGCGGTTTCGGAAGACGAGCTCGATCGCAAGCTCGCCGATTTCAAGCGCCGCATCAAGAAGACCCCGATAGCCATGTCGGGTGCCGCGGGCAAGAATATCGATCAGGTGATGAAGAAGCTGCTCAAGGTCATCACCGACACGCGTCTCGCCGAGAAGAACGAGGTGAGCCGCAACATCAAGGTCGAGACCTGGCAGCCGTGAGCGAGAGACTGAGCAAAGCCCGCCGCATCGTGGTGAAGATCGGCTCGGCCCTCCTTGTCGACGGCAAGACGGGGACGCTGAAAGCCTCATGGCTTGCCTCGCTGAGCGAGGATCTGGCCTCCGCGCGCGGCCTGGGGCAAGAGGTCATCATCGTGTCCTCCGGCGCCATCGCGCTGGGCCGCCGCAAGCTCAAGCTGGCGCCGGGCGCGATCAGGCTCGAGGAGAGCCAGGCCGCGGCCGCCGTCGGCCAGATCGCGCTCGCCCAGGCCTGGTCGGAAGCTCTGCGCAAGCACGACATCGTCGCCGCCCAGATCCTGGTGACCCTCAACGACACCGAGGAGCGCCGCCGCTATCTCAATGCCCGCTCGACCTTGGCGATGCTCCTGACACAAGGTGCCGTGCCGGTGATCAACGAGAACGACACGGTGGCGACGTCCGAGATCCGCTATGGCGACAATGACCGCCTCGCCGCGCGCGTCGCTTCCATGATGTCGGCCGACTGCCTGGTGCTGCTGTCGGATATCGACGGACTCTACACCGCACCCCCCGGAACGCCGGGCGCGAAGATCATTCCCGAGGTCAAGGAGATCACGCCCGAGATCGAGGCCATGGCGGGCAAGCCCGTCTCCGGCCTGGGCTCTGGCGGCATGGTCACCAAGATCGAGGCCGGCAAGATCGCGCTCGCCGCCGGCTGCAATATGGTGATCGCCTCAGGAGCCGGGCTCCATCCCTTCCGCCGCATCGCCGAGGGCGAGACCTGCACCTGGTTCCTGTCGGGCGCCAATCCCCTGCAGTCGCGCAAGCGCTGGATAGCCGGCACCCTGGTGCCGATGGGCCGCCTCCATATCGATCAGGGTGCCGCCCTCGCCTTGAGCCGTGGCAAGAGCCTGCTGCCGGCGGGGGTCAGGCGTATCGAAGGCAGCTTTGCCAGGGGCGATGCGGTGAGTATTGTAAGCGAGGCCGGGATCGAGATCGCCCGCGGCATTGTCGCCTATGACAAGGACGACGCGGCCCTGATCCTCGGCCGCAAGACGAGCGAGATCGAGAAGGCCTTGGGCTTCAGGGGACGCGACGAGATGGTGCATCGTGACGATCTGGTGATGACAGGGGGAGCGCGTGGATGAACAAGCTCGAAACCAAGGCCGATACGCGCCAGTCGCTGCTGGCGATGGGACAGGGCGCCCGGAAGGCCGCGGCGGCGCTGGCGCTGGCCTCCACCGCCGCCAAGAATGAGGCGCTTGTCCGCATGGCGGAAGCGATCCGCCAGGACGCCGACCTCATCGCGCGCGAGAACGAAGCCGATCTTGCCGCTGCCAAATCCAAAGACCTCAAATCCTCTTTCATCGACCGCCTGACCCTGACGCCGGAGCGGATCGCCGTGATGGCGATGGGCCTCGATGCGATCGCAGCCCTGCCCGATCCCGTCGGCGACGTCACCGACCGCTGGACGCGGCCCAACGGCCTCAAGATCGCCCGCGTACGGGTGCCGATCGGCGTCATCGGCATCATCTATGAGAGCCGGCCCAATGTGACCGCCGATGCCGGGGCGCTCGCCATGAAATCCGGCAATGCCGCTTTATTGCGCGGCGGCTCGGACGGCTTTCGCACGTCGGCCGCCATCGTCGCCGCCCTGCAGGAGGGCCTCGCGGCGGCGGGCCTGCCCAAGGAAGCGATCCAGATGGTGCCGACCCAGGACCGCGAAGCGGTCGGCCTCATGCTCACCGGGCTCGAAGGCACGCTCGATCTCATCGTACCGCGCGGCGGCAAGAGCTTGGTGGCCCGCGTGCAGCAGGAGGCGCGCGTGCCGGTCTTCAGCCATCTCGAAGGCATATGCCATGTCTATGTGCATGAGGCGGCACGGCTCGACATGGCGCAGGCGATCGTCCTCAATGCCAAGATGCGGCGCACCGGCGTCTGTGGCGCCGCCGAGACCATTCTCATCGACAAGGCTTGTGCCGCTACTCATCTGAAGCCGCTCATCTCGACGCTCAGCGATGAGGGCTGCGAGATCAGGGGCTGCGCTGTGACGCAAGCGGCCGACGCCCGTGTGAGGCCCGCGAGCGAAGCGGATTGGGGGACCGAATATCTCGACGCCATCGTCTCGATGAAGGTCGTCGAGGGGCTCGATGCCGCCATGGCGCATATCGCCCGCTACGGGTCGCAGCATACCGATGCGATCGTCACCGAGGACGGCGCGGCGGCGCGCCGCTTCCTCGCCGAAGTCGACAGCGCCATCACCTTGCACAATGCCTCGACGCAATTCGCTGATGGCGGCGAGTTCGGCTTCGGCGCCGAGATCGGAATCGCCACCGGAAGATTGCATGCCAGGGGCCCGGTCGGGCTCGAGCAGCTGACCACTTTCAAATACCAGATTTCGGGGACGGGGCAGATCCGCCCGTGATGTTATCGCATATGAGAATCCTCGAAATATCCTTCCCCCTCTCCCGTTGCGAAGCAATGGGAGAGGGTGCCCGAAGGGCGGGTGAGGGCTCTTTGCCTCAGCAAGCAATACTCATTGGGATCAGCACGCGTCGCGAAAGAGCCCTCATCCGGCCTTCGGCCACCTTCTCCCACGCTGCGCGCGGGAGAAGGGGAATGATGGAGAAGGGACAGCCCTGCCCGTGATCGCCCCGCCGCCCTTCGGTGAAGGCCAGCGCATCGGGCTGTTCGGCGGCTCGTTCAACCCGGCGCATGGCGGTCATCGCGCCGTCGCTCTCTATGCCCTGAAGCGGCTCGATCTCGACTGGATCTGGTGGCTGGTTTCGCCGCAAAATCCGCTGAAGGAGGCCGACGGCTATCGCGACTATGACGAGCGCCTGAAAGTGGCGCGCCAGGTGGCGCGCCATCCGCGCTTCATCGTCACCGATCTCGAGCAGCAATTGGGCACGCGCACCACCGCCGCCACCTTGGCCGCCTTGGCGCCGGTCCTGCGCCGCGGCCGCTTCGTCTGGATCATGGGTGCCGACAGTTTCGCCCATCTGCACCACTGGAACGACTGGACCGACATCCCCGAGACGATCCCTCTGGCGATCCTGGCGCGGCCGGGCTTTTCCATGCGGGCGCTGGAGAGCCCGGCGGCCTTGCGCTATGAGGGCCGCAGGATTTCCAGCGAAAGGGCCAGGGAGCTGCCCGGCGCCACGCCGCCGGCTTGGTGCTTTATTCCTATGCCGCTGCGGGCCGAAAGTTCCACCGCCATCCGGGAACGCGCCCAGAAGGGCGGATCAAGCCGCCGGAGATCCGTCATGACGGCGTCATGAGGTGGGTGCTTGAATAGAATCGTTCGCCACCCTATTCTCTAGGTGTCGTAGCCCAAAGGGTAACTGACGCAGTCCTTATGCAGAACTGCCTTATTAAAGAGGACATCCACACTGACAGCGCCAAGACAGAAGAACGGCGCGCCTAATAAGCGCGCCGTCGCGGTGAAGTCTGCGCCAAAGCGCAAGACGAAGAACCCTCTCCTCACCACCATTCTCAGCCAGCTCGAGGATGCCAAGGCCGAGAACATCGTCACCATCGATCTCAATGGCAAGGCCGTCATCGCCGATGAAATGATCGTCGCTTCCGGCCGCTCCAACCGTCATGTCGGCGCCATTGCCGACCAGCTGGTCGAAAGGCTCAAGCATGACGGGCGCCGGGATCTGAAGGTGGAAGGCCTGCCCAATGCCGATTGGGTGCTGGTCGATGCCGGCGACGTCATCGTCCACATCTTCCGGCCGGAAGTCAGAAGCTTCTACAATCTCGAAAAGCTCTGGTCCGATCACGCCCCGGACGAACGGGTTGCGGTCTAGCCCGGACTCGAGTGAAGCTTCACATTCTCGCCGTTGGCCGGCTGAAGGCCGGCCCCGAATTGGCGTTGTTCGACGACTACCTGAAGCGTGCCCGTGGGCTCGGACGCTCGTGCGGTGTGACCGAGATCGCAGCACGCGATTTCCCCGAATCGAAACTGCCGGATGCCCGGGGCCGCATGACGGCCGAAGCGGCTCTCCTTTCCGGGGCATGTCCCGATCCCTCCTTCCGCATCGTCCTCGATGAGCGAGGCAAGGCGCTGTCGAGCGATGATTTCGCCCTCGCTCTCAAGCGCCATCTCGACCAGGGCACGGGGGCGGTCACCTTTCTCATTGGCGGACCCGACGGCCATGCGCCGGAAACGCGAAGTCAGGCCGGCCTGCTTCTGTCCTTCGGCCCCATGACCTGGCCCCACCGGCTGGCACGGGTAATGCTCGCCGAACAGATTTACCGGGCGGTCACCATTTTGGTGAAACATCCCTATCATCGCGGGTGACCGCAAGTAACCACACCGTGATTCCATTAAGTCGTACTCAAGCCCCATTTTCGACATGGCCGCCCGATAATTAGCTTTCTCGATGTCGTCGCTGTTCCCTAACCCTCTTGCCGTTCTGGTGGCCGTGGCGGCCCTCGCCGCCGCAGCCCCCCTGGCCCTGGCGCAGACGGCGGATGATCTCAACACCATCGAGCAGCAGATCGACGCTTCCAAGACCTTGCAGGATCAGATGGTCCAGGAGCGCGAGGCGATCGTGCGCGAGCAGGCCGCCTTGTCGGAGAGGCTGATCGCGCTTGCCGAAAAGATCCAGTCGCGCGAGGCGGCGATCCTCTCGGCCGAGGAAAGGCTGCAGGAGCTCAGCGCCGAGCAGCTCAGGATCCATTCGGGCCTGGCCGCAAGGCGCGAGGAGATTTCGCGGCTGCTGGCGGGCCTGCAGCGCATTGAGCGCAACCCGCCGCCGGCTTTGGTGGTCGATCCGACCGATGTCCTCTCCGCACTCAGGAGCGCCATGATGTTCGGCACCATCGTGCCGGAGCTGCGCCAGGAGGCGGCCGCTCTTTCGGCCCAGCTCGCCCGTCTCGAGACGCTCGAGACCCAGACCAAGAGCGAGCAGGAGCGGCTCAAGGACCATGTCGCCCGCCTCTTGCAGTCGCGCCAGGAAATGACCGACCTGCAGGCGCGCAAGAAATCGCTTCTCGCCGATACGACCGAACGGCTCCAGGCGGAGAAGGAGCGTGCCCTTGAGCTTGCCGCCAAGGCACAGGATCTGAAGCAGCTCCTCAGCCAGCTGGAGGAGGAGCGCCTCAAGGCCGAGGCCGCCGAGAAGGCGCGTGCCGAAGCCGAGGCCAGGACGGCCGCCGAGCTCAAGGCCAAAGCGGAGGCCCAGGCGCGCATCGAGGCCGCCAAGAAGCTCCAGCCCCGCATGGCCTTCGCCGACATCAGGGGCCGGCTGCAATATCCAGCCCAGGGTCAGATTCTCAAGGCCTATGGGGCGAAGGACGGTTTCGGCGGCACGACCAGGGGGGTCTTCGTCGCCACCCGGGCCGACGCCCAGGTAGTGACCCCGGTCGACGGCCGGGTCGAGTTTTCCGGCCCCTTCCGTTCCTACGGCCAACTCTTGATCTTGAATACCGGCGGCGGCTATCATGTGCTCCTGGCAGGCTTGGGCGAAATCACGGCCGAGCAGGGACAGTTTCTGCAGGCCGGAGAGCCTGTAGGGATAATGGGAAAAAGCGCCGCGCCGGGGACGCTGACGGGTGACCAGCTGCAAGATGGCCGGCCCGTACTATATATTGAGTTCCGGAAGAACGGCGAAGCGATCGATTCGTCACCCTGGTGGATCGGCGGCTTCGCGCAAGCCCGAGGATGAGGCCTGATATGAAGATGCGTTCAATTGGTTTGGTGTTGGCCGGCGCTGTCTCGGCGACGGTGCTGTGGCAAGCCTTTGGCGGCGCCATTGCGGCGTCGAATTCCGACACCTATAAGCAGCTCAATCTGTTCGGCGACGTGTTCGATCGCGTCCGCTCCGATTATGTCGAGCCGCCGAATGAAGAGAAGATGATCGAAGCCGCGATCGACGGCATGCTGACCTCGCTCGATCCGCATTCGAGCTACATGAACGCCAAGCGTTTCCAGGAAATGCAGGTGCAGACCAAGGGCGAATTCGGCGGCCTCGGCATCGAGGTCACGATGGAGAACGGCCTGGTCAAGGTGGTATCGCCGATCGACGACACGCCGGCGGCCAAGGCCGGCATCCAAGCCAACGACCTCATCATCAAGCTCGACGGCGCCGAAGTGCAGGGCCTGTCGCTCAATGAAGCGGTCGACAAGATGCGCGGCAAGGTCAATACCCCGATCACCTTGACCGTCATGCGCCAGGGCGCCAAGGAGCCGCTCGAATTCAAGCTGGTGCGCGACATCATCCGCGTGAAATCGGTCAAGTCCGAAGTCGAGGGCCCGCAGAAGGATGTCGGCTATATCCGTATCTCCTCCTTCACCGAACAGACGCAGGAAGGCCTCGAGGCCGCGATCAACCAGCTCAAGAAGGACACCGGCGACAAGCTCAAGGGCTATGTCATCGACCTGCGCAACAATCCGGGCGGCCTGCTCGACCAGGCGATCTCGGTGTCGGACAGCTTCCTCGACAGGGGCGAGGTCGTCTCGACGCGCGGCCGCAATGCCGATGAGACTCAGCGCTTCAACGCCCAGAAGGGCGATTTCGCCGACGGCAAGCCGGTCGTCGTGCTGATCAATGGCGGATCGGCCTCGGCTTCCGAGATCGTCGCCGGCGCCCTGCAGGACCACAAGCGCGCCACCGTCATCGGTACGCGCTCCTTCGGCAAGGGCTCGGTGCAGACCATCATTCCGCTCGGCGCCCAGGGCGCGCTCAGGCTGACGACGGCGCGCTACTACACGCCGGCCGGCCGCTCCATCCAGGCGAAGGGCATCGATCCCGATACGATCATCGAGCAGGAACTGCCGCCCGAGCTTCTGGGCAAGGACACGTCCACCAAGGGCGAGGCGAGCCTCAAGGGCCATCTCACCAATGAGGGTGGCGGCGATGAAGGCGGCGGTTCTTCCGCCTATGTGCCGGACGACAAGACCAAGGATGTGCAGCTCAAGGCGGCGATCGACGTCCTGCATGGCGTCAAGGTGGCGAGCAACGTCAAGCCCAAGGAAGCCAAGCCCGCTCAGCCGGCGAACAAATCCGACGACGACGAAACCAACGCCAACTGATCGTCAGTACGGTTCCCATCATGGCGCGCGGCCGGTTCCCCGGCCGCGCGCTGATTTTTTGCAGCTTTGCAACCCCTGTTGCAGTTTTACCGCGGCCGGGTTAAGGGTGCTCCTCCAATTCCGGGGGCCGGCATGAATCATCTCAAATTGCAGGGGCTCGCGCTCGCGGGCCTGATCGGGCTGGCTGTGGCGCAGGCGCCGGCGGCTTATGCCGACTACAAGAAGGTCGGACCCGACAAGCGCTCGCAGGCCCAGATGGCCGAGGACGAGTGCGAGGCGAAATCCAACGGCTCGCGCCAGGTTGTCGTCGGCACCTTGCTCGGCGGTCTCATCGGCCAGGTCATTGCCCGTGACGGCTATGTCAAGGACTGCATGAAGGCCAGGGGCTATGAGCGGGTCCCGGCCAAGAAGAAGCCGGTGAAGCGGCGCAAGGACGGCTAGCAAGCCGGTGCACAAGTCCTGGCGCATCGGCCCGAAAAGTGTGCGCGGTTTTCGGATAAGCCGATGCGCGCAAGCTAAAGTAGAAAATCCCGTTAAGATTCAAGGGCTAAACGCGGCATTAACCCTTCCTCGCGCAGCATGCGGGCGAGAGAGACGAATCAAGTAATGCGGCGCGACGAATTAAGGCAACCTTTGCGCAAACGCGGGGCTTTCGAAAAGCTCTGGGCGAAGCGTCCTTCTGCCTTGATCGCGGTGTCGCTGGCAACGGCCCTGTTTCTGACCCTTGCCACCGCCTTCCTGGCCCGCACCCCCTATCCTTATGCCGGTGAGCCGATCGTGACCGTCCGGATCCCGCCGGTCGAAGAGCTCAAGACCGCCTCCATCGACAAGGCGCCGGAAGCACCGGCCGAGGCCGAAGAGCCGGCCGACAGCGGCGAGACGCAAAAGGTCGAGATCCTGGAGGCGGAGCCCCAGGAAACCGTGGAGACGGAAACGGCGATCATCGTGTCGCCTCGCCGCAGCCTGAAGCCCGCCCCCTTTGCCGAGGTGAGCGAGGCGGGACCCTACGGCGCGCTGCCGCGCATCGGTGAGCGCAACCGCAAGCCGCAGACCGTCTATGCACGCCCGGTTGCGATGGGCGTCCTCCATTCCGACATGCCGAAAGTGGCGATCCTCCTGGGCGGCATGGGCCTCAACCGGGAGCTCACCCAGAAAGCCACGCGCGAACTCCCGGGCGAGGTGACCTTCGCCTTCGCGCCCTATGGCGAGGACGTGCAGGCGCAAGTGAACAAGGCCCGTGCCCAGGGCCATGAAATCCTGCTGCAGCTGCCGCTCGAGCCCTTCGGCTATCCCGCCACCAATCCTGGGCCCAAGACCCTGATGGCCGGCGCCGATGGCAGTGCCAATCTCGATGCCCTTGTCTGGCATATGGGCCGTTTCGCCGGCTATGTCGGCATCACCAACTATATGGGCGGGCGGTTCCTGGGCGAGATGCAGGCCTTGCGGCCGGTGCTCGCCGAGCTGAAGCGGCGCGGCCTCGTCTTTCTCGACGACGGAACGGCGCCGCGCAGCATGGCAGCCGAGGTCGGCAAGATCGTAGGCCTGCCGGTGAAGAACGCCAAGAAGGTGATCGATGCCGATCCGAGTGCCGAGGCCATTGACCAGGCGCTCGCCGAGCTCGAAGCCGAGGCCAGGGAAAATGGCTTTGCCATCGGCACTGGAACCGGGCTCGAGGTCACGATCGAGGCGATCGATCAATGGTCGCGTTCGCTCGCCGAAAAGGGCATATTGCTGGTTCCCGTCAGCGCTGCCTATCGTGGAAGAGCGAGCTAGTGGCCGCCCTTGACTCGGCCACATGTGGCCGGGCTGGATGGCCGGGTTTAACCCGGCCATGTACCCGGCCATCAGCCCGCCTCCCGAGCAGATTGCCAAGAGAGCGAAATGAGCAAGAAGAAGTCCGAGCCTGGCTACCGTCCCTGTGTGGGCGTCATGCTGATCAACCCCGAAGGACTGGTCTGGATCGGCAGGCGCGCCGACAAGCCCAATGACGAGGGCACTGGCCAATGGTGGCAGATGCCGCAAGGCGGCATCGACAAGGGCGAGGATCCGGCCAAGGCCGCCTTGCGCGAATTGTACGAAGAGACCTCGGTCACCTCGGCCGCGGTGATCGCCGAAGCGTCCGATTGGTACAAATACGATCTCCCTCCCCATCTGATCGGCAAATCCTGGAACGGCAAATATCGCGGCCAGACCCAGAAATGGTTCGCCCTGCGCTTCACCGGCGCTGACAGCGAGGTCGATCTCAAGCCGCCCGGGCACAAGCAGGAATTCGACCAGTGGCGCTGGGCGAAAATGGACGAGATCCTGGGCGTCATTGTGCCCTTCAAGCGCGCGGTCTATGAGAAGGTGATTTCGGACTTCCGCCACCTTGGAGCTTGATATCGTGCCTTGCCTGCTGACCCACCGGGCTGTTTCGCTCGCCGTCGCCCTTGCGAACCATTCCGGCGCGCTCGCCTGATGTTCAAGCACATCATCTTCGATTGCGACGGCGTGCTGGTCGACAGCGAGCCCCTGTCCATGGAGGTCGACCGCGACATCCTGGCCGAGAACGGCATCGCCATGACCGTCGCGGAAGTGGGCGCGCAGTTCATCGGCCTGACTTTCGAAGCCTTCATCGACAGGATCGAAAGCGATTACCGCATCAAGCTGCCGCCTGACGTGAGCGCGGACAAGAACCGCCGCCTCCTTGCTCTCTATGAGAAGAAGCTTGCGGCGGCACCCGGGATTCACGCCACGCTTGCGGGCATGAAGCTGCCGATGAGCGTCGCCTCCAACAGCCCGCGCCATCGCGTGGAGGCGGCCTTCCGCATCGCCGGGCTCACGCGCTATTTCGGCGATCGCATCATCACCTTCGAGGATGTCGCGCGCGCCAAGCCCGCACCCGATATCTATCTCGAGGCCGCAAGGCGCGCCAAAGTCCCGGCCAAAACCTGCCTCGCCATCGAGGACAGCAAGGCGGGCGTCGCCTCGGCGGTCGCCGCCGGCTGCACGGTCATCGGCTTCACCGGCCTCGCCCATGACGGGGCCGCCTCGGCCGAGGCCCTGTCGCTGCTCGGCGCCAAAACCGTGGTCGCCCGGCATGCCGACCTGCCTGCGGCAATTGCTGCCGTTTTAAGTCTTTGACTTTCCGGGGCAACGCGCCCATATAGCGCTTGCTCGCAGCATACAAACGGATGCGTGAAGTGGCGCAGAAGCGCCCCGTCCGGCTCTCGCGAGCGCTCCCCGAACATTCCTGTCACGCGGAAGGTTTCAGCACCGCGCCCAGGGTCTGCGCATTTTTGCGCATGCCCGTTCGGACAGGACGGTGCTGCTCATCCGTTCCGAATCTGAAAGTGTTATTTTGACAAAGTTCAACGAACTCGGCCTCAACGCTCATCTCCTCAAAGCACTGGAGAGCGAAGGCTATGAGACCCCGACGCCGATTCAGTCGGCCGCCATTCCCGAATTGCTGAAGGGCAGCGATCTGCTGGGCATTGCCCAGACCGGCACCGGCAAGACCGCCGCCTTCGCGCTGCCCATCCTCGATCGTCTGGCGAAGCTCAAGGGCCGCCCCGACCGCGGCACCTGCCGCGTGCTGATCCTGTCGCCGACACGCGAGCTCGCCGCCCAGATCGGCGAGAGCTTCCGCACCTATGGCAAGTTCCTGCGCGTTTCGCAGGCGACCGTCTTCGGCGGCGTCTCCATCGGCAATCAGATCCGCACCGTCGGAAATGGAGTCGACGTCCTGATCGCAACCCCTGGACGGCTGGTCGATCTCATCGACCGGCGCGTGCTGAGCCTTGCGAAAGTCGAAGTCCTCGTTCTCGATGAAGTCGACCAGATGCTCGATCTGGGCTTCATCCACGCCATCCGCAAGATCACCGGCCTGTTGCCGGCCAAGCGCCAGAATCTGTTCTTCTCGGCCACCATGCCGAAGGAGATCGCCGGCCTTGCCGCAGCACTCTTGAGAGATCCGGTGCGTGTCGAGATCACACCCGTCGCCACGACGGCCGAGCGTGTGAACCAGAGCATCATCCATGTCGAGACCCGCAACAAGCTGAGCCTGCTGCTCAATCTCCTCGAGCAGAATGCCATGCCGCGCACCCTCGTCTTCACCCGCACCAAGCACGGTGCCGACCGCGTGGTGAAAGGCCTGATCCAGAAGCGCATCGAAGCGGCGGCGATCCACGGCAACAAGTCGCAGAGCCAGCGCGAGCGCGCTTTGGCCAGCTTCAAGAGCAGCAGATTGCGCGTGCTGGTGGCGACCGACATCGCCGCCCGCGGCATCGATATCGACGGCGTGTCGCATGTGGTGAATTACGACCTGCCCTTCGTGCCCGATTCCTATGTCCATCGCATCGGCCGCACCGCGCGCGCCGGTGCTTCGGGCGAAGCGGTTGCCTTCTGCGATCACGAGGAGCGTCCGCTGTTGCGCGATATCGAGCGCACCATCCGCCAGAAGATTCCGGTCGTCCAGCATGCGCTGAGCGTAGCCACGCCGGAGGCGAATGAGCGCTCGGGCGCACCGCAGGGCCATCATCGCCCGCAGCAGAACAAGCCCTCCTGGCGCAAGAAGCCCGGCCAGAAGCCGCAAGGCGGCAATGGCAAATGGCGGCCGCGCGGGCAGCAGCGCCAGGGCGGCAGCCAGTCTCGCTAAACGACAATGCAGAAAGCCCGCCTAACGGCGGGCTTTTCATTTGCCCGGATTGCCGTGCAGGCGGTCATCGATCCTTTTGCCGTATGAGTTCCAGAAGATCAGAACCACTGGCCCGGTAAAATTCCCGCGCGGAACAAAGCCAACCCCTCCTCCCGGCGCGTCCTGCGTGAAGCGGCTGTCGAGCGCATTGTCCCGGTTGTCGCCCATCATGAAATAGTGTCCGTCGGGGACGACATACTCACCAGTATTGTCGACGAGGCCATTCGGCGATGCATCAAGCACTCTATAGGCCACGCCATTCGGCAAAGTCTCGATATATTGCGGAATCGGCTGGCCGAAACCTTCGCCCTTCTCGTCGACGAAATCCTCCACCGGTTGCTTGGGCACTGCTGCGCCATTGATATAGAGGATGCCGTCGCGCATCTGGACGCGATCGCCCGGCAGACCGATGAGGCGCTTGAGGTAATCTGTCTTGTTGTCGCGCGGTAGCTTGAAGACAACGACATCCGCCGCGCTGTGGCTCGCCATAGGCAATTTTCGACACGAAGAATTGATCGCCGATCATCAGGGTCGGATTCATGCTGCCCGACGGTGCGTTGAAGGGCTGGTAGAGATATTCGCGCATCACAAAGGCGATGAGCCAGGAAACCGCGAGAGGCAGGATGATCGCCACATACCAGCGCGAAAACCACGGACGCTTGAGCGCCACGGTTCGGATTGTCAGAGCGTGAGCAAGGCCGACGATATTGAATGGCAGGTAAAACAGAAAAACCGCCAGTTCCATGTCGAGCCATTCCGGCGCGGTGACCAGACCGTTGGCAACAGCCAGAAACACAGCCGCGCCGATCAGCAGCTCGGCGAAGAGATAGATCAGCGCCAGCCGGCCGCGGCCAAGCCACAGCATCAGCGCGACTGGCCCGAGGAACAAACCGATCAGCCAGATCCATAGCTTGCTTCAAGGCTGGACCTCTTCCATTCATTCCCCCAAAAACAAAGGCCCGCGCAAAGCGGGCCTTTTCTATTCAGTATCGCGCGCGCTCACTGCAGCGCGCTCTGCAGCGCCTGCAGGTGGTCGAGATTTTCCTGGGCGCGGCGGCGTGTCTCGTCGTCCTGGGCGTCCCCCACGTCTTCCTGCGCGTCCTTGACCTGCTGCGCCAGGAGGTCGGCATTGAGCTCGGCGACCGGCACCGCCACTTCGGCGAGCACGGTCAGGCCTTGCGGGTTGACCTCGGCAAAGCCGCCGCGCACGAAGATGCGCTCCTTGGCACCACCTTCCTTGGTCACGGTGATGACGCCCGGACGCAAGGTCGAGAGCACCGGCGCGTGACCGGGGAGGATGCCCATGTCGCCGTCGGTGCCCGGAATATCGACTTCAGCGACGTCGCCCGAGAAGAGCAGCCGTTCCGGCGAGACGAGTTCGAAGTGAAGGGCCATGGCGATCAGGCCGCCTCAGCCAGGCGCTTGCCCTTCTCGACCGCGTCTTCGATGGTGCCCACCATGTAGAAGGCGGGCTCGGGCAGATAGTCATATTTGCCTTCGCACAACCCCTGGAAGCCCTTGATCGTGTCTTCGAGCTTGACCTGGACGCCAGGCGAACCTGTGAACACGGCGGCGACGTCGAAGGGCTGCGACAGGAAGCGCTCGATCTTGCGGGCGCGGGCAACCGTGAGCTTGTCCTCTTCCGAGAGCTCGTCCATGCCGAGAATGGCGATGATGTCCTGCAGGGCCTTGTAGCGCTGGAGGATGACCTGCACGCGGCGCGCCGTCTGATAGTGCTCGTCGCCGATGACGCGCGGGTCGAGCATGCGGGACGTCGAGTCGAGCGGATCGACCGCCGGATAGATGCCCTTTTCGGCGATGGCGCGCGACAGCACGGTCGTTGCGTCCAAGTGGGCGAACGACGTCGCCGGCGCCGGGTCGGTCAGGTCGTCAGCCGGCACGTAGATGGCCTGCACCGAGGTGATCGAGCCCTTATTGGTGGTGGTGATGCGCTCCTGC
>Ga0187894_10003070_pt1 | contig 19142 bp, 21 predicted proteins | sample GBC1701081metaG_FD_136650 | JGI IMG/M metagenome (GOLD analysis project Ga0187894, IMG submission 136650) | White microbial mat communities from a lava cave in the Kipuka Kanohina Cave System on the Island of Hawaii, USA - GBC170108-1 metaG ...
CCCCGGAAAATTGTCGGATCAGGGTTGGTACCGGTTAGCTGAACGCATTGCTGCGCGTACACACCCGGCCTTTCAACGTCGTCGACTGCGGCGGCTCTTCAGGAGGATCGAATCTTCAGGGATGTCTCCTCTTGGGGCTCAACACCTGTATCAGGGTTGAAGGGCCCCGTCGGTCCTGGCGCTGGATAACAGCCTGCGAATAGCGTACCTTTTGGGGCAACCTTCATCAGGCTCTGGGCGATGGTCTCCCGGACGCGCCGGAACGGGCGGATTGGAGTGCAACATGAAATTCCCGCAGTTTGCGCGCATTTGCCTCTTGATGCTGACCGGGTTGACCGTTGTATTTCTTGGCCGGCTCGCGATCGCAGAACCAGTCTGCACGAACTGCTCCATCATGCTCGTCAAGTGGGCGCTGCCGCGCGCGGAAATCCTGACCGCTGGCTGGCTGGTCGCCGGCGGCGGCTATCTCTGGTTTATCCGCGAGATCCTGGTTGGCTTTGCCCGCCGGATCCGCCCGCGCAGGCGGGCGGACTCAGTGATTTCCTGAATCCCGCCGCCCGGCGTAAGGTGCCGGGCACCCGGGTCACACAATTCCGGCCGATCAGTGCGCCGCCAGGCTGGCGGTCCAGGCCCGGATCCTCTCGACTGCGGGCGCGATCGCCTCTGCAACCGCGGCGCTGAGGCCCAACCCGAGCGTATGCGCGTCCACGGGTTCGCAGCCGAGCAGGCAGACCCGCGGCGGGAGGCGGCCGACCCCGGCCAGCAGATGCAGTACGCGATCGGGCGTTGCGCAGTGGGTGTCGGCGAAGTAGTCGCGCCGCTGGTGCGCATCCAGATGCGCCAGAGAGGAAGGCTCCGCGTCCAGAAAATAGAGTTGCCCCGGCGTACCGCCGCGCGCGCAGACATCGACGATAAGCAGAGCGTCGCAGCCGGTCATTGCCTCCTGGACAAGACTCATGCCGCCGATGCCCGTTTCAATCACCCGGACGCCGGCCGGCAGCGCACCCGCAGCCAGCAAGCGCTTCGCGACCTCGACGCCGAATCCGTCGTCGCCATGCAGCACGTTGCCGACACCCGCAACCAGCACGCGCGGCGATGCATGGACCATCAATAGCTCGGCAAACGGGGCGTGAATGGCATGCCGAAACCGACCTGCACGCGCGCCTGATCGTCCAGGCGCACCGGCAGGCAGGCGAGGCTGCCGCTGCCGCCGATCCGGCTGCCCTGGCGCACGTCGTAGAAGCAACCGGAATGCTGCGGGCAGATCAGGGTGTACTGCGTCAGTCGGGCGCCTTCGAGCGGTGCTCCGTCGGTGACGCAGTGCGCGTCGAGCGCGAACCACTCCTGCTCGACCCGGCAGATCAGGACCTCCTGCCCGTCGAGCCGGCGCAGGACGGTCGTGCCGGAATCCGGCGTATCGGCCGCCTCGAGAGCCGGCAGCCAATGCGGCCTGGGCGCCGGCGGGGGCGGCGTGCGCTCGACCCGGACCGGAATATTCGGGAATCGGCGCTCGGCCGCTGCCGGCCCGGCTGCCGCCGCCGATTCCGGGGGCAACAGGTCGTACAGGTCCATCAGCGTGCGAATGGCCGGGTCGGTAATCACCTTGCCGAGCACGCCTTCCTTGAATAGCCGAACCAGGCGATGCAGTGCCTCGCGGTGCATCGCGTCGATGCCCTGCAATAGTTCGAACACGCGTTGCCGCAGCCGCGGGTCCGGCAGGCGTTCCATTTCGCGCACCAGATGATCCACCCGGGAGATCAGGGAGTCCCATTCTTCATTGCTCCGGAAGCCTTGCAGCTCCTGGGGCGGCTCCACCGGGGATTGTGGAGGTGGCGTCGTGACCCGTTTCACGCGTTCAGCGCGAGGCGCGATATGGTCGCGCGGTGCTCAGTGGCTCGTGCATTCGTCGCCGCATTGCGAGTGGTCACCCTCCTCGCAGCAGCCCTCCACGCATTCACCATGTCCGGGCTTCTGATAATCCGCAAAACCCTCGGCAAACAGCCGTGCGGCCTGTCCCCGTCCCTGCGTTGTGAAGCGGAAGCCACGATTCGGGACCGATTCCAGGCTACCCCGGTCACGCAGTTCGGCCAGGGCGGCGTTCACGGTCTCCCTGCTGCAGTTGAGAAAAACCGCCAACGCGGCGCCATCGAAGGTGTCGCCGAAACCTTCGCCCTGGAACCAATAGGCGATCTCGAGCACTTCCTCACGACTGACGAGCATCTCGAGCGCGCTGGTGCCGGCACTCGGGGCTGCCTGCGACGTGGCTTTCATGGAGATTTCCTTCACTGCCGGGCCAGATGCGTTGCAGCACGCCAGTCCTGGCTGGGGCAAAACTCGGGCGGCGGCAACAGTTCACCGGCGCGCAGCGGATGCAGGTCCGCCATTCCATCCGGGCCGAGCATCACTGCGCGACGTGCCAGTTCGGCAAGGCGCCGTACCACGGGTACAAACTCGTCGCGCAGCGGCTGCTCGCCGATCACCGCATCCGCGCGCAGGCAGCCGCTTTCCAGTTCGGCCAGAATGAAGGCACCGACATTGGAATCGGCAAGTTGCACCTCAACCGTCAACACGTCGTCCGGCCAGATGCCAAAGTGCTGCCCGATCACCAGCAGATTGTCCAGACTGACGATACCGGTGACGGCTTCAAAAACGCGCTGCTGCACCACCCGCGGATCCAGCGCGCCGGCCACCCAGCGACGGCAGCTCACGGTGTTGGGCGGATGACCGCGATCCGTGGCAGCGATCAGCACCGCGCGCGCGAAATTCCGGGGCTGTGCCTGAAAGTCCTGCACGATGGCGATCGGACCCCAGTTCAGTTCCCGCAACAGCACGCGATCCGCCGGCCAGGGCGGTGCCTGCACGCGTTCCAGCAGCTCCGGCCCCAACGGATAGCTGCGGACGAACGGACAGAAACCGACGACACCCAGCAGGACCTGCGGCTGCATCGGCGGCACTGTCCTACACGCCGCAGGCGCAGGTGGTGACTTCGCGCGTGATCATGCGGTCGGAGCCTTGAACCATCATGTGGGTCGTGCAGGGCATGCAGGGATCAAAGCTGCGAATCGCGCGCAGGATGTCGATGCCTTTGAAGTCGCTGGCGTCCTTGAAGTTGCTCTCCACGATGCGCGTATTGAGCACGGACTGCTCGTAGGCGCCGCTCTCGCCCCAGGGCGTCTTGGGGCAGGCATTGACGGTGGATGGAGTGCAGATCTGGTAATTGGCCAGCAACCCGTTCTCGATGACGCACCAATGCGCCAGGAACCCGCGCCCGGCGCCCCAGAATCCGACGCCGATATACCGGCCGTCGTCGGGAATCCTGAACGGCGTGTGGACCCGGGTTTCGCCGCGCTTCTGCAGGTCGAGGGCCCGCGTCCAGTTCTCGAGCGTGACCGCGAGATTGAAGGCCACGGCATAGGCGCGTGCGCGATTGCGCTCGAAGGCGTTCCACACCGCCGGCACTTTCCACTCGAGTACGCGCGCGGGCAGCGTTTTGCCCTTGGGCACATTGATCACCAGGCTCTTGCCCGTGGACCTGACGTAAGGGCTGTCCGGAAGTTTCCCGGCAAGCGCGGAGATATAGACTCGCGCATAGGCACCGGCCTCGAAAGTGTGACGATCCCAGGTCGGCGTCGTCGCCCAGCTGTAACGCTCCTTCCAGTTCTGGGCGCCCGGTTTCGGAATCGTGCTCTTGTTCCACGGATGATTCGGGCTGAGCGGCTGGCCGGCCGGGTCGGTCTTGAACGGGAAATCCTTCCAGTTCTCGTAGTAGGAGTGCTCGACGAACTCCTCCAGGCCGACATTGAGATCCTGCAGGCGCGTCGTGACCAGCTTGCCGTTCACGACCGCGCCGGGCGTCGACCAGCGCTTCTCGCCCCAGCTGTTGCAGTTGGCGTAGCTCGCATCGTAGTGGGCCTCGTGATCCCACTGTCCGAAATCCACCATCGTCGCCGGCAGTTCGCCGCAATGCCTGAACTGCGGGTTGCACTCGTACATGAAGTCGTAGACGTCATCCCAGATGCCGACACACTTCTGGCTGTAGTCGCAGAATTCCTGCACCTTCAAATAGAATTCATTTAGGGTGGTCGGCGTCAGCGTCGTGGTCACGCCACCCGGAATGACGGTTTCCGGATGCGGGTACTTGCCGCCCAGCAGGACGTAGGCATCACGCGCCACGCGCGTCATCTCGAGCGCCTCCAGGTAGAGCTTGCCGGTCAGGGGGTTGAGATCGGACATGATCTCGCCGATCGTGGCGTAGCCGTGCAGGGTCCTGTGCCGGGCCGGCGCCGTTTGCGCCTGCTGCCAGACTTCCGGGTTGGTGTCGCGCACCAGCGCTTCCGAGAAATCCGGGCCGGCCAGTACGAACAGGTGCAGCGGATTGTCGTAGAGATACTCGCAGGACAACAGCAGGTTACGCAGGATGATGCCCATCGGCGGCGGCTTGATATCGAGCGCCATTTCGAGCGCCAGCGCGGATGCGGTCGCATGCACGCCGCCACAGACACCGCAGGCGCGTGAACTGATGAAGGCGGCGTCTCGCGGGTCGCGCCCGCGCAGGATCACTTCATAACCGCGGAACAGCGTCGCCATCGAATTGGTGTCGAGCACCCGCCGGCTCTCGAGGTCCACGGTACTGTGGAACGCGAGGGCGCCGGCCACCCGCGTGACCGGATCGAAGTCGACATCGCGGATCTGGCCATTCTTCGCGGCGATTTCCCGGAGCCTGGCGGTGCGCTGTTCCATGCTCTGGGTGGTGTAAGCGTAAGGGTTGGCAACACCGGCCTTCAGATGCGCCCGCCCCGCGGCGTCGAACTCGATCGGCAGATTCTCGAAGCACATCGGAAGCTCTCCTACGCTTGCGTCAGACTGCGCTGGCGGACCGGTCCGGTCCGGACTGCACGGCTTTCGCCACGCCAACGATGGCCCCCAAATTGCCATTGACTGCGAGCAGTCCCTGCAACAGGGCGGCGAGATCGCGATTGATGGTCTGCATGTGTTCAGGCAGCGGCCCGCTGTGGTCGCGCACCGCGATCAGGCAGCCGGCCAGGCGCGCAAGGCTCCCTCGCGCCAGCGCAAGCGCCGCAATGATGCCAATCAGATAGGCGACCAGAACCAGCACGACGACCGCGCCGAGCGCCAGCGAAATCACCAGCAGCAGGCCCGTCATGTCAGGCCTCCCCCGGCAGCGCGCTCCGACAGGACCTGCGCAATGGTGCCGCTGTGCTGGTCAAGTTCCGCGGCGGTGCCGAGCATGCCGCGCGCAGCCGTCCGGGTCTCGTCGAGCGCGACAATCGACGCCGTGTTGCCCGCAATCTGCACGCCGGCCGCTTCCATTTCCGCCAGATAACGGCGAATCGACCAGGCCGCGCGCAGCGTGCGATGGAGCAATGCGACCGCCACCGGAACCAGCAGGACCACGAGGACGATCGCGCCGATCCATACGCTGTACACGGGGGCAGGCAATGTCATTGCGAGATCCATGGTCAGGCCCCCTGTTTCCGGGCGGCGGCGATGGTACCGACGAGATACGCGTCGACCGCCTTCAGCCCGGCGGCAATCTGGCCAAGACCTTGATTGAGCTGGGTGGCCTGGGGCTTCAGGTGAGCGGTTTCGCGCTCGATCGCGCGCAGACCGAGGCGCAGCTTGGCGAGGAAACTGGTCGGCGTGCCGCCGATGGCGGCAAGCTCGTTGCTGATCTTGACGAGCGCCACCGCCAGCACCACGAACACCAGCAGCACCAGGACCGATGTCAAAACCGCGAGCAGCATCATGATCAACTCCCCGAGCGACCCGGGACCAAGCACCGCGGGCAGCCCGGACAAACCCTGGCATGTTGTTCGATCGCCGCCGCAGCCGCCTTGATTCGCACTGCCGCTGCCAGGATCCGCCCGGCCACCGCATTGGTTTCGTAAAGCGCCGGAATGTGCACCGTGTTGTTGGCGATGCGCTGGCCCACGTTCCAGATTTCGCTGACACCCGCGTGGATCAGCCGCGCCTCGCGGTGAATCAGCCACAGCAGCAGCGTCACCACCAGGGCCACGACCAGACCCAGCGCCAGCGAAACCCACCAGACGAACTGCGCGGCCGCAGCCGGATCCAGAGGCAGATTCATGCGCGTCTCTCCAAAGCCTCAGGTTTTCCGGTGACCTGGACCGGCCAAAGCCCCGGCGATGGCTTCGGCATTGGCGCCGATCGCTTGAGCTCCAGCCAGCAACTGGGCGGCGACACTGTTGGTCGCTGTCAGCTGCCAGATCGGCCGGGTGTTGTGCTCGATCTCACCGGCCACCGTCAGTGCCGTTCCGGCCAGGCGGGCAATGCGATGGGCCAGCACAATGATGGTGATCAGCAGCGCGGCGGCCGCCACCACCAGCGCCCCGCCGATGACCAGCCAGATAAACCACCAGTGATAGATTTCCTCGGCGTTCATTTGGCGCTTTCTCCCTGCACCTGCTGCCGGGCCTGACGCAACGCCGAATGCCCTTCGGCCTGCAGGCGCCGTTGCTCGGCGGAACCCGGCGTGAAGCGGGAGCCGGCATATTGCAGCTTGCTGTAGAAGTAGTGCGTCGCACGGGTGAAAACCCCCGGCGTGCGCACGTGACCCCAGCCGCTTGGCACTTCCCCCTGCTGCTGCCAGCGCGCGGTCAGATTGCCGCGACGCTGGCTGATGCGGCGCAGCGGCCGGATAAAGCTGCCGGTCACGCGGCTTGCGGTGCTGGAGAGCGTCTTGCCGGGCGGCGCCTTGTAGAACGGCGCGTAAGCATCCGGAAACCCCGGCATGGTACAACCGATACAGATGCCCCCGGTGCGCATGCAGCCGCCCGCGTGGCCCATCGCGCCGCGCGCGACGATATTGCACTGCACCACCGGACCCCAGCAGCCGAGTTCAACCAGACATTCCTTGTCGCCATGATTCCTGGCGAACGTGCCCTCTTCGTAGTACCCCGCGCGGGTACAGCCCTGGTGCACGGTGTTGCGAAACAGCCAGGCCGGTCGCCCCAATTCATCAAACTCCGGCAGCGGACCGACGCCCGCCAGGAACATCAGCACGGTCGCAATCGTTTCAGTGAAATTGTCACCCACCGGAGAGCAGCCCGGGACATTGATCACCGGCAAGCCGAGCGCACTGAGGTACTCCTTGCCGAGAAAATCCATCACGCTCATCGAGCCGGTGACATTACCGGCGGCCGCAGGAATGCCGCCCCAGGTGGCGCAAGTGCCGATCGCGATCGTAGCAGCTGCGCCGGGCGCCAGGTCTTTCAGCCACTGCGCCGTGGGTATGGGCTGATGGCTGCCGTCCGGCATCCGTCGTGCGCCCATGCCGGACCAGTAACCCCCGAGTGCTCCTGCGATGCGCTCATCCGCGACCGAGCCCTCGTAGATCACGACATACGGCGCGCCGATGCTCCCCGCCTTGGCTTCGTGGTACGGGCGCATGAACGCAGCGCCGGCCTCCACATCGAGCACCGGATGATGCAGCACGACTTTCGGCAATCCCGGAATCGCGCCAGCGACGAGTTGCTCCACGCTCGGGCTGCGGGCGCCTACAGCGGCAATCGAACAGCCATCGCAGCTCATGCCGGCAAGCCAGAAGGCGTGCACCACCTGGATCGGGCCACTCTCGAGCCCGAAAACCGGGGTATGGGCATTGGTCAGATCGCGATCGCGGCGGTCGGCTGTTTCCATGGGCTTACCTTGGCAGCATCTCCGGAACGCGCCCGGCTGCAACTCAATACACCCTACTCCAAGGGCAAGGTCAACGTTTCGGGCTCAGGTAGCGGGGCCGATTGGCATGAACAGGACGCGAGCAGGGCGTCACAGATGCAGTCCCCCGGACGGCCGCGTGGAACCGAAAGCAGCGCTTCATGGCGGATGGCGAGATCCTCGTGACGCCCCTGGAGCACGCTGAGTTCGAGTTCCGTTTCACGCAATTTCTCGTGCATCAGTGCCAGCAGCCTCTGGCGCAATGTGAGCCGGTCGCGGTTCTTCTGCAGCAGCCCCTGGGCTTCCTTGATACTGAGCCCCAGGCGGCGCAATCCCAGCACCAGGCGCGCCCGGCCCACTGCCCCCTCGGAATAACGGCGGTAGCCGGACGGACCACGTTCGGCAGGGCCCAGCAAGCCGACTTTCTCGTAGAAGCGCAAGGTCTTGGCGGTGGTGCCGAGCCGCACCGCCAGTTGACCGATTCGCAGACCTTTGTTGCCGAGCATGTCGCGCTCCGCCGGCAAGCCGCGTCCAATCTTACGATTGTTCGGACGCGCCAGGGGCCGCCAGATCACGCACCGGGCCTGGTTTCGCGAGTTCCGCGTGCCCCCCGGCAACCATCCGCAGCCCCGCCAATCGCCCCAGTGAATTGAGGGGTGTGTTGAGCTTGCCCAGCAACGGTACTGCGGCCGCCACCGCAATCGCTTCGGGCGGGAGGCCGGCGGCAGCAAACACAAGTCCCAGGGCGACCCAGGATCCGCCGGAAACGGGCGGCGTCACGACCGAGGCCGCGAGCGCGAGCAGGGTGACGGCCAGCAACGCCGGCAGCGCAAACTCATGGCCTGCGGCCTGTGCGGCAAACAGGATCACCACTGCCAGATAGACCGCGGTGCCCGGCTTGTATATGCCGAGTCCCAGCGGCAGAACCAGGCCGACCCGATCGCGGGCTATGCCGAACCTCTGTTCGGCCACCGCGAATTCGAGGGAAACACAGGCAGCGCTGCTGCCGGTCACGAGCGCCGTGAGCAGCGCTTCACGGGCTTGCAGCAGGAAAACTCCAGTCCGCAGCCCGGAGATCCGCAGTGCCAGCAAGGAGCCCGCGAAAACGAGCACCTGCCCCAGGTAAACCGCGAGCAGCAGCTTGAGCAGCGCGGTCGCCACGTCAACCTGCAGCCGGCCGAAGGTAATCGCCATCAACGCAAATATCCCGATCGGCGCGTACTGCATGAGCCAGGCCAGCATGCGATAGGCGGTATCGAGGCACCGCCCCAGTTCCGGGCGCCAGACGAGCGCCGTCGATCGCGGGTCGTGCCCGCGAGTACGCAAATGCAACCAGACGAACACCGCGAAGACGAGGGCGTAGGTCCAGGGCCCATGAATCGAAGCGGAGAGCAATGCCGGCCAGCCTGCAGCCGACTCGGCTGTCCCGGCAAGCCCCACGACCAGTGGATATCCCCGGCCGACGTCCAGCAGCAACGCCACGCCGGTACCGATCACGGCGGCCGCCAGGGCGGCGAGCAGAAAAATTCCGGCTGCACTGACGGCCAGGCGTCCCAGGTCCGGCCGGAAAGAGCTGAGCGCCGAAATCAGGGCGAGCAAGGCCACCAGCGGCCCCAATGCCTTGAGACCGACGACGAAAAGATCCGCAAGCGGCAGCAAAACGTTGGCGCGTTCGCCGAGCAGCACACCTGCGACTGCGCCGAGCAGGAACCCGAGGAGCAGTCGCGGACTCGAGCCCAGCCTCATCATTCGCCCCTGGCGCGCGTCTCCGCGATCACCGCCCGCCTCTCCGGGTATCCTGGCAAGCAATCCAATATGGGTGCAACCGCGTCAGAACGGGATGAAAAGCCCGCCTTGGACCGTCGTCGACGCCTTGGGGGAAACGCCCACCGATGGCGGCGTGCCGAACAGAAAAGCGGTTTCTTCCAGGCGCCGGTCCGGATAGATCACGACACCGACAAAGGCGCTGAACCCGCGCCAACGCTCATTGGAATAGGCGAGCGTCGAATCGATGCGTGAAAAGCTCCGGGTTTCGAAAGTGCGGGTCGGATTCAAGGCCTTGGGGCCCTCCCACAGCTGCGCCGCCGACCAGGTGAAGGAATGCACGGAATCCCTGCCGGCCAGCGGCAGGGTCAACTGAAATCCGTACTTGGCCAGGTAGTCAGCGATGTCCGGAATCGCGGTCCCGGGCGTGGCACGGCCCACCAGCCTGCCGTCCACCTCGCTGTAATTCGCGAACAACAGCAGGCGGCGCTGACCGTCGTCGAAGGGGTGCACGCGAACCTCCAGATCGTACCCATCTCGGCGTGAAGGGCCGAGCGGCAGCGGCAGCAGCGGCGCCGGCTGATTCTGGAGTTCGTTGGTAAAAGACGTACGGTACACGCTGGCGAGAAAATTCCATACGCCACCATCGGACCGGTATTGCAGCCCGATTTCCTTGCTTTCGATCTCCGCTGCATCGACGTTCGGATCGGCGACCAGTTCAGCCGGCGTCGCCAGCGATCCGCCGGCGATTGCGTTCGGGGTGCGGTATGCCTTGCCGTAATTGGCGAAGAAGTCCAGACCCGGATACGGCGAGACGCTGACGCCGGCTTTCGGTTGCAGGACACCGAGGTCGGCGGAGACGTCGAGTCCGCGTATGCGGTCGTCGATGTCATAGAAGTGATGATCGTAGCGCAACCCGCCGGTCAGCTTGATCCAGTCGGCCGGCTTGTAGTTCAACTGGCCGTACACGAACGGGCTGGTCAGCATGTAATCGGTGTCCTCCGTTTGCCCGGTCTGCGCCCGGCGGATGGTGTCATAGCGCTCGCTGTCGACCCACTCGTTGCGAAAACCGCCGCCGATCAACCCGTCGAGTACCGGGGCATTCCGCGCGCCGGAACGCAAATACTTGTCAACGGCTGCGCCGACCGCGATGCGATCATCCACCTGCTGCGCCTGTCCGGGGCCGTCCGGATCGAACGGCGTGGTGGTGAATCGCGAGGAGAAGCGGTCGAGATTGGTGTTGACGACATAGGCGCTGACGGTCAGCGGCTCATCGCCTTCCTGCCGGTAGTTGAAGACGATGTTCTGCAGGTCGGCGTTGCCGCCATCCGTCGCGTTCACCGCCGCGCGCGGGCTCAGCGCACCGCTTTCGACCGCATCCCGGTTGATGAAACCCGGGGCCTGGAAATCGTCCGCAAATACCTGCAAACGCACCGAGGCATAGCCGCCTTTCAGCGGGAGCAGGATCTTGTTGAACGTGTTGAACTGGTCCAGATCGGAATTGTCCCGGTAGCCCGACGTCGTCGAAACCAGCACGGATCCGTAGCCGGAAACAGAGTCCGACCCGAAATCGTATGCGGCGAGTCCGCGACCGTAACCGTAGCTGCCGCCCGCCAATGCCACGCCCGACGGCGGGTGGTCGTGCGTGATGACCTGCAGTGATCCTCCGAGCGCGTTGGTGCCCGCACGGACGTCGAAAGGACCTCGAGTCAATACCAACTGCTGCGACAGCTCGGGGATCAGCGGCGTGAGGTCGGCGTAGCCGTTGGAGAGGGTGTGGCTGGTCTGATTGACCGGCACGCCGTCAACGAATACCGCCGTGTTGGAACCGTTGCTACGCTGGGAGAATCCGCGCAGCGTCAAGCCGAATCCGACACCGCCCTGATCGAAGTTGTTGGACGAGACACCGGTTACCGGTTTCAGGAGGTCGGCGTAGTCACGGACGCTGCGCAACTTTGCATCGGGGTAGTCGAATACGGTCACGGAAGCCGGGCTCGCGGACGGGTCCTCGGCCAGCTCCGATTTGCCTACGGACAGCTTGCTGCGCCGCACCACGACTGGCTGCAAACGGTCGGCCTCAGTACCGGCTTTCGGCGTGAGGGTCTGTGCGGGTTGTGCCGATGAATCAACTTCTGATGCCCGTACTGCGACTGCTGGCAATATCAGGAGTGCTGCCGCGAGCCAATCGAGATTCGACCCTACGCGGTTGATTTTCATGGCCTTCCCCCGGATGACTGGCCACAGGGGACGGGCTGTCCGCAGGACCGCGGTCAGGCCGTCTCATGCCGCGAACCTTGCTCTTGCTGGAAGGTTCACGATTCGATGTTCTGCCCATCGCGCTTGCGCAGTCAAGTGGGCCATGGGCTGGCGTATGCTGAAGTGAACGGACAATCTGGAGCCCCATGCCAGCCGCCGCTGCCCGCATCACCGGTCGAACCCGCAAAACCGCAAGCGAAGAGATCCGCGTCAAGGGACTGGTGCAGGGCGTGGGATTTCGGCCTGCCGTCTATCGCCTGGCGGTGGCACGCGGCCTGAACGGTTACGTCTGCAACGACGGCAGCGGACTGCGAATGGGCATCAGCGGCGAGCCGGCTCGAATCGATGACTTCGTGCGCGCCTTGCTTCGGGAGGCGCCTCCGCTCGCCCGGATCGATGGGCTCGAGCGCCGCGCCATCGCGACGCTGCCCATGGCCAGGTTTCGTATCGTCGAGAGCGGCGCCGGGCCGGCGAGAGTCGGCGTCACGCCCGACGCCGCGAGCTGCTCTGACTGCCTGAACGAAGTGGCTGATCCCAAGGACCGGCGATTCGGCTACGCCTTTGCGAACTGCACCAACTGTGGTCCGCGTCTGTCGATCCTGCGGACCATTCCCTATGACCGTCCCAATACCAGCATGGCGGCGTTCACACTGTGTCCGGCCTGCGAGGCTGAATACCGAGACCCGCCCAATCGCCGTTTCCACGCCCAGCCGAATGCCTGTCCGGACTGCGGGCCGCAGCTGCAGTTTCAAGCGGCGGATGCCAGTGAGCCCGGCGCGGCGGCGCTCGAGCACGCGGCACGATGCCTGCGCGAAGGCCGGATTGTCGCGGTCAAAGGTCTGGGCGGCATCCATCTGGCCTGCGATGCCGGCAACGATGCGGTGGTGTGCCGCCTGCGCGAACGCAAGCGGCGGGATGAAAAGCCGCTGGCCCTGATGGGCCGCGACTTGGCGCAGATTCGCGAGTACTGCAGGGTTGGTGCGGAAGAGGCGCGGCTGCTCACCAACCCGGCGGCGCCCATCGTCCTGTTGCAACGGCGTGCTGGAGTGGCGCTGGCCGATTCGATTGCGCCGGGCCTCCGCCACTACGGATTCATGCTGCCGTACACGCCGCTGCACCACCTGCTCATGGCGCAACTTGACGGGCCGCTCGTGCTGACCAGCGGCAATCATAGCGACGAGCCACAGTGCATCGACAACGACGAAGCGCAGCGACGGCTCGCCGGTATTGCCGATGCCCGTCTGCTGCACAATCGCACGATCGTCAACCGCGTGGACGATTCCGTCACGCGAGTGGTGGCCCGCCGGCCACGACTGCTGCGCAGGGCCCGTGGCTATGCGCCGGCACCGTTGCAACTGCCGGATGGATTCGCGTCCGTGCCGGCTGCCATCGCCCTCGGCGGCCAGCTCAAGAACACCTTCGGACTGTTGCGCGAGGGCCAGGTGATCCTTTCGCAGCATCTCGGCGATCTGGAGCATGCTCGCGCGTACCTCGCCTTTCGTGACACGCTGACGCTATTTCAGAATCTGTTCGAGCATGAGCCGACGATGCTCGCGGTGGATTGTCATCCTGATTACCTGTCGGCGAAATTCGGACGCGAATGGGCGCAACGGTCTTCATTGCCGCTGATCGAAGTGCAGCATCACCACGCCCACATCGCCGCATGTCTCGCCGAGAATGGCGTCGCGCCGGACGCGGCGCCGGTGCTCGGCATCGCGCTCGATGGACTGGGCTACGGCGACGATGGCGGCCTCTGGGGCGGTGAGTTCCTGTGCGCGGACTACCGGCATAGCCGCCGTCTCGCGACGTTCGCGCCGGTCGCGATGCCAGGCGGCGTGCAGGCCATCCGCGAGCCCTGGCGCATGGCTTTTGCCTGCTTGCCGACAGCGATGGATCTGCCGGCATTCAGCGGCCGCCCGGTCAAGACGCTGGCCCGAATGCTTGCGCACGGCATCAACTGCCCGCCGAGCACCTCATGCGGCCGGCTGTTCGACGCGGCGGCCGGCCTGATCGGTTTGCGCGCGACCGTCAGCTACGAAGGACAGGCTGCCTGCGAGTTCGAAGCGCTGGTCGATGCACGCGCGCTCAAGCGTGGAGAATGCTACCCGTTCGTCACGGCCTGGGCCGGGCCCGGGCGGCTTTCGACGCTGGAACACCGGGACGTGTGGCCGTCGATTGCAAACGACATCCGCCGCGGCGTGGCGCCGGGCCGCATCGCCGCGCGGTTTCACAACGGGCTCGTGAACGGCATCGTGTCGATGGCCGAGGAACTCACGCGCCGTCACCACGACGCCTGGCAGGGGCGCATAGCGCTGTCAGGCGGCGTCTTTCAGAATGCCGTCGTCAGCACTGCGCTTGCCGCGCAACTCGGTAAGCGCGGATTCACCGTGTACGAACACAGTCAGGTGCCCGCGAACGACGCGGGGCTGGCGTTGGGCCAGGCGGCGGTTGCCGCCGCGCGCTGGCTTGCGGGGGTACCGGCATGTGCGTAGGCATCCCGGGCCGCATCGTCGAGATCAACGACATCGCCAACCGGCTGGCGACCGTGGACGTGGCCGGCGTGCGCCGGAGCATCAGCATCGCGTGTATCGTGGACGCGGAGCATCCGCCGGAGGCCTGTCTCGGCGATTGGGTGCTGGTGCACGTCGGATTCGCTATGAGCCGCATTGACGAAGGAGAGGCGCAGCGCACACTCAGTCTACTGCGCGAACTGGGCGAGGCTCAGGCGGAACTGGAGGCGATGGCGCCCATTCCGGTCGGGCTGAACTGATATGGCGACCGGAGACGCACGACTCGAAAGCCTTTACCCCTTCCTGCACGGCCGCAGGCAGGACGCCGCATCGCTGCACGCCGCCCTGCTCGAATCGGTACGACAGAAGGCGCGGGAAAGCGTCAATGCCAAGCTGGCTTTCTTCGGCGAGCAGACCGGCGCCGTGGTCGCCGCCGCCGGGGCGATGGCCGGCGTCTTCCGCAACGGCGGACGGTGGTTCTGCATCGGCAATGGCGGTTCGAGCTGCGACGCCGCTCACATCGCGGTGGAGTTCCAGCATCCGATCACCGCGGGCCGGCCGGCACTGGCGGCCGTCAATCTCACCGCCGATGTGGCCATGCTGAGCGCGGTCGGCAATGACGTCGGCTTCGGGCACGTGTTCGTCCGGCAGCTGCTGGCACAGGCCAAGGCGGGCGACGGGCTGATCGGCGTGTCGACCAGCGGCAATTCCGAGAATCTGCTCGAAGCGTTTGCTTGCGCGCGTCGACTCGGACTCGTCACGATCGCCCTCTCAGGCGGAGACGGCGGCTGCCTGGCGACGAGCGCCGGCGTGGATCACTGCCTGACGGTAGCCAGCGACAGCATCCATCGCGTACAGGAGACGCACGTTGCCATCTACCACATCCTCTGGGATCTGGTGCATACGCTGCTGGCCGATGAACGCGGCGGACTCGGGATGTCCGGAACGCGTCGATGAAATACGTCGACGAGTTCCGCGACTCTTCGCGCGTCGGGCCGCTGCTGCGTGAAACTGCAGGCCTGTGCGGCCGAATCCGTTCACAGCGCGACCGGCCGCTGCAGCTGATGGAAGTCTGCGGCGGGCACACGCACGCGATCTTCAGGTACGGTCTCGAACGCCTGCTGCCGCAGGGCATCGAGCTGGTGCACGGCCCGGGCTGCCCGGTGTGCGTGCTGCCGATGGGCCGCGTGGATGATTGCTTGGCGCTCGCCGAACGGCCTGGGGTGATCTTCACCACCTTCGGCGACGCGATGCGAGTGCCAGGCTCGAAAAAAAGCCTGTTGCAGGCCAGAGCCGAGGGCGCCGACGTGCGCATGGTCTACTCGCCGCTGGACGCGTTGAATCTCGCGCGCCAGAACCCCCGGAGCGAGGTGGTCTTTTTCGCCATCGGTTTCGAAACCACGATGCCCAGCACGGCACTGACGGTGATTCAGGCCGCGGCCGAAGGCATCGGGAACTTTTCGGTGTTCTGCAACCACATCACCATCATTCCAACGATCAAGGCCGTTCTCGATTCGCCCGAGCAGACGCTCGACGGCTTTATCGGTCCCGGTCACGTCAGCATGGTGATCGGCACGGAACCCTACGGGTTCATCGCAAGGCACTACGGCAAGCCGGTCGTAATCTCGGGTTTCGAGCCGCTCGACATTCTGCAATCCGTGTGGATGCTGCTGCGACAACTGGCCGATGGCCGCTGCGAGGTCGAGAACCAGTACGCCCGCGTGGTGCCGGATGGCGGCAGCGCGCCGGCGCTGGATGCGGTACAAGAGGTATTCGAGCTCCGCGAGTTCTTCGAATGGCGTGGCCTTGGTTCGATTGACCACTCCGGCGTGCGCCTGCGATCCGACTATGCGCGCTACGATGCCGAGAAGCGATTCCCGGTGCCGAATCTCCGGATTGCCGACCCCAAAGCCTGTCAGTGCGGCGAGGTCCTGAAGGGCGCCATCAGGCCCCGGCAATGCAAAGTGTTCGGTACGCGCTGCACGCCGGAAACGCCGCTGGGCTCGCTGATGGTGTCCTCGGAAGGTGCCTGCGCCGCGGTCTATCGGTACGGGCGCCTGGATCTGCCCGGCCGAACGCCGGAGCCTGCCGGGGCCACGCAGGCGTGAGGCGGGAGCCGGGCCGGCTCACCGTTCCGACCGTCACGCTCGCCCATGGCGGCGGCGGCAAGGCGATGCGCGATCTGATTGACGACGTTTTCGTCCCGCGTTTCGACAATCCCCTGCTCGCGCCGCTGGACGATCAGGCGCGCCTGCCGCTTGCGCTCCTGGCAGCGCGTGGCGATCAGCTGGCATTCACCACGGATTCCTACGTTGTCGATCCACTGTTCTTTCCTGGCGGAGACATCGGCTGCCTTGCGGTCCATGGGGCGGTCAATGATCTGGCGATGTCCGGCGCGCAGCCCATGTATCTGAGTTGTGCCGTGATCATCGAGGAGGGCTTCGAGGTCGCCAGCCTGAGACGAATTGCCGACTCCATGCAGGCCGCGGCCCGCAATTGCGGCGTGCAGGTCGTCACCGGTGACACCAAGGTTGTGCCCCGCGGCGCTGCCGACAAGTTGTTCATCACTACTACCGGTATCGGCGTGATCCCGGCAGGCATCGCGCTGGATACGCGCTCGATTCGTCCCGGCGACCGCGTTCTGGTCAGCGGGCCCGTCGGTGCGCATGGCGCTGCGATCCTGGCGACGCGCGGCGATCTCGCGCTGGACACGCCGATCGAAAGCGACACTCAGCCGCTGCACGGACTCGTGCGCGAGATGCTGGCGAGCGGCGGCCAGATCCGCTGTCTGCGCGACGCCACGCGCGGCGGGCTCACCGCCGTCGTCAACGAGTTCGCGCAAGCCGCCGCCGTCGGCATCCGGCTGGCCGAGTCCGCGATACCCGTGCTGGAACCGGTGCGCGGAGTGTGCGAGATCCTGGGGATGGATCCGCTGTATTTCGCCAACGAGGGTGTGCTCGTGGCCGTGGTCGCGCCGCAGTCCGCGGCCATCGTGTTGTCGGCAATGCGCGCACATTCAGCCGCTGCCCGCGCGGCCGACATCGGCGAAGTCCTGGAGACTCTGCCGGGCACCGTGCTGCTCGGGACCGGCTTCGGGAGCGACCGCATCCTCGACATGCTGGTCGGCGAGCAGCTGCCGCGCATCTGCTGACGGCGCGGCCCGGCGGGTTCAGGACGCGAGATTCGCCTGCGGTTTGACGACCTTACGGAGCTCGCCGGTCGCAAGGGCCGCGTCCGGTCCGCGCTCGCCGGCAACTGCGAGCGCCTCCAGGCGCCGCGCAATCGCCGCGATCGCCAGCACGCCCGCCGATTGCGGTGCGCTGTCAATCGGGGAACCGCCAGCGCGTTCGGCCTCGACGAAGGTTGGCTCGACGGGCACGACGCCGATGAGCGGCATGTCGTGCGAAGTGCAAAAAATCTCGATCGCGCTGCGATCCGAATCGCCGCTGACCTTGTTCGCAACCACGTAGAGATGCGGGATCCGCAACTCTCGCGCCAGACTGTAAGTTCGAGCGGCGGCTTCCAGCGAACGATAGTAGGGCTCGGCGACAATCAGCATGACATCGACACTGCTCGCCGTGCCGCGCTTGAGGTGCTCGAGGCCAGCTTCCATGTCAGTTATCGTATGATCGCCAAAATCGCTCATTTCCTGAATCAGCCCGCGCACCGCGCGATGCGCAGCGCACATGCAACCGCTGCCGGCGCTGCCCTCCGCCGGCTTGCCCATGACGATCAGCGAGATACCGTCGCGGGCGGTCACCGCGTAGCGCGAAATCAACTCATCCGGCGACAGCGTCATCGCCAGCCGGCGCTGCCCCCCGCTCTCGCGGATTTCCATGACACTCGGCGGTATGCAGGCGATCCCGTTCGCCTGTTCGGGCGCCAGGCCGAGCATAAGGGCGAGATTCGGATTCGGATCGCCGTCAATGGCCAACAGCCGCTTGCCTTCGGCGGCCAGCAGCCGGGCCAGAATGCCTGCGAGTGTCGTTTTCCCGGAGCCGCCCTTGCCAACTGTTGCGATCTTCATTGCAGGCCTCCCTGAGGGCTGGCCGCGCCGGTAACCGGCTGCGCCCGCCGGACCAGTATAGGCGCACTTCACCCCGGCCGGTACGTCGGGTCGAATCGGGAAGCTGGCGGGTAACTTGCCATGGCCGAAGCCCCGCAGCTCGAAACCAATCGGATTTCCGGGTAGCCTGACGGCGCGGTGTGTCGAGCCGTCGCGCTGCGAGCGGGTCATCGCGCTCGCCGGGAGCACGGCATCCATGTTGAGCGATTCACGCTCAGCAAGAGCTACAACATGGAAGGTCTTCATGCCTGTCTGGAGTGCGATCCCGCAGCGCTGTCAGGGCATAGGTTCGCTGCAAAAGCGAGCCGGATACGCGCGCGATTCATGATCGAATAGCTGGTCGCGTCGACGGCCGCGAGCTTGTGCAGGTCGGTGCGCCGAAAGTACTCCCACGACTTCTCGGGATCGCGCAGCGCAGCTCGCAAGACAGAATTTTCACTGTACCGGGCTTTTGGATTGCTTCCTTCCACGCCAGCGCGACATCCCGGTTGGCGTTGCGGTCGAGAAACGTGAATGTCTCGATGACGACAGGCACGGAGGTGTGAAGCTTCGCACAGGGTCGACTCGATCCTGTATCACGACATTGAAGCAGCGTTTCAGTTCGATACGGGCATCACCGTGCGAGCGGGGGTAACCAATGCCACCGACAAAGATCCGCCGTATCTCGACATCACCCCCGGCAACACGGACGTGGCGACCTACCGGCTGCTGGGCCGCAGCTATTTCGGTCGCGGTAGGGACAGCCCGTTGTCTTCGACTCGGGCCGCCCCCCGCACAGATCCCAGCGTGCGGAGTTACCGCACTGGGCTCTTATCTTGGGTGTCGCACGTCAAAGCGCGTCTCCGGCC